>Ga0214472_10000710_pt1 | contig 40342 bp, 31 predicted proteins | sample RVTome_6_FD_207662 | JGI IMG/M metagenome (GOLD analysis project Ga0214472, IMG submission 207662) | Soil microbial communities from uranium-contaminated site in the Upper Colorado River Basin, Wyoming, United States - RVT140D175 | ecosystem: Environmental > Terrestrial > Soil > Contaminated >...
AGACCCGATACAGCACGACCAAGCTCCGGCTCGGCCAGTGCGGACAGATCCATGAAACCCTCAAGGGATCAACACCGCCCAGCTCTGCAATTACAGATCAGACTCTAAGTATCGCCCTCGGTGGATTTACTGTTTGAGGAGTTGTCGATCTCCGGTAATGCCATGGTCGCCCGCGCCTCGACGAAACGCTCCAAATCGACCCTAGCTATTCGAAACCCCCGTTCGAGTTTCACGGCCCGTAGTTCTCCATTCTTTATCCAGGCACGTACGGTCACTTTGCTCACCTTCAGAAGCTCAGCGACATCCTGAATCGTCATGAACGGCGCGCGTAACATGCCTCATTTCCTCTTATTTACGCTGATTGACTTTCGTTTATACCTGTTTCCATTTACCTTTGCCAATTCTGATTTTATGATGCGTGACGGCAACCGGAGTGATGAGGTTTTACATGCGCCACTACCATAACCCGCTCTATGTCAGCCACGGAACCGCAGATGAAACCGAGGGGCTGAAGCAGGCGCTGAGTCTGGCGCGCCATAACAACGCACCATTAAGCGTTCTGGTTGTTTGCCCGAAATTCCCTGATGAATTTCCTGATTACCGGAAGAAATACGAAGAGTCGCTTATCGCCCAGGCCGAAGCGTCGATACGTTCCACGAAAGAAGCGATCAAGCTGGAAGAAGGACTGGTCGATATTTCGATTGAACTCGTCAGCGATAAAACACCATCAACAAAGATAATTCAGCATGTGCTGCAGCACGGCCACGACCTGCTGATCAAAGATGCGGAGCCTCGTGACGGCAGGGGTAGCGGCTTTAAAGCCATCGATATGGACCTGCTGCGCAAATGCCCCTGTGCAGTATGGCTATGTCGCCCGATTGCACATTCAAGACAGCATATTCAGGTGGCTGTCGCCATTGATCCGGAAAGCTCCGAACAGGCGGCAGAAGATCTGTCAAAACGCATGTTGGCGTTATCGCGCTCCCTGGCTGATAGCTGCAGCGGCGAACTGCATATCATTTCTTGCTGGGATTACGAGTTCGAATCCTCTCTGCGTGGCAACGTATGGGTAAAAGTATCCGACGCGCAAATTGCCGAAGCTGTTCTGAACACGCAGCAGGCACACCGCACTGTACTTGAGAGTTTGATCAAGGCAGCCGGCGTTTCCGGCAGCCAACAGGTACACCATCTGCGCGGCAGGGCCGAGGAATGCATACCTTCTTTCGCAAAGGACAAAAAGATCGACATTCTGGTGATGGGTACGGTCGCGCGTACCGGCATCCCCGGCTTCATCATCGGGAATACGGCGGAAAATATCGTACAAAAACTTTCCTGCTCGCTGATGGCGCTTAAACCACAGGGGTTTGTCTCACCGGTGAAGGCGTATTGATTCCACGTCGTTTACATAGAGATAACATGGAAAAGCCGGGCGTGGGTCATACCCAGACATTGTGGCACACCTTATCAACTGAAAATACGCTGGAGCATCTGAATGCTTCAGCGGATGGGATATCTCATGCCGAAGCGACAGCGCGGCTTGCGGAATATGGCCCCAACCGCCTGCCGGAAGCCGCCCGGCGCAGCGGTTTGACGCGCTTTCTGCTGCAGTTCCACAACATCCTGATTTACGTGCTGCTTGGCTCCGCAGTGATAACAGCGACGCTCGGCCACTGGATCGATACAGGCGTCATTCTGGCTGTGATCGTCGCCAATGCCGTTATCGGCTTCATTCAGGAGGGCAAGGCGGAGAAAGCGATGGACGCGATTCGCCATATGCTGGCCCCCCGCGCCAATGTGCTTCGTGACCGGGAAAGACACAGCATAGAGGGCGAAGCGCTTGTTCCCGGTGACATTGTTTTACTTGAGGCGGGAGACAAGGTGCCCGCCGATCTGCGTCTGCTGATCGCGCATGGGATGTCGGTGCAAGAGGCCATTCTGACCGGCGAGTCAGTGCCCGTTGAGAAACATACAAGGCCGGTCGCCGAGGATGCGCCTCTGGGAGATCGTTCGTGCATCGCATTTTCCGGCACTCTGGTGACGACCGGCCAGGGCAAAGGGATCGTCGTAGGCACCGGCAGCCGAACCGAGATCGGACGCATCAGCGGATTGCTTTCAGAAGTTGAAACGCTGACCACGCCGCTTGTAGCGCAGATGAGTGTCTTCGCCAAATGGCTGACCATTCTCATTCTGCTGATTGCCGCAGTGATACTGGCTTATGGCTATTTTGTCGGCCACCACGACTTCACGGAAATGTTCATGGCGGTGGTTGGGCTATCAGTCGCCGCGATCCCCGAAGGGTTACCGGCCGTGTTGACCATCACGCTGGCGATCGGCGTGCAGGCCATGGCGCGGCGCAACGCCATCGTGCGGCGATTGCCTGCAATTGAGACGCTGGGATCGGTGTCCGTCATTTGTACCGACAAAACCGGCACGCTCACACGCAACGAGATGATGGTGGCCTCCGTGCTCACCAGTCAGCATCTTTTCGCTCTGGAAGGCGAAGGCTATGCGCCCAAAGGGCTTCTCAAGCTGGAAGGTACGCATGTGGTACCGCCCGAACATGCCGTGCTGGAGGAACTCGCCCGTGCGGCGGCGCTCTGCAACGATGCGTTCTTGCGCGCGCATGACGGCGTATGGACAGTGGAGGGCGACCCGATGGAAGGGGCGCTGCTCGCCTTCGCTGGAAAAATGGATGTGGATGCCCGCCAGACGCAGGCACTGTGGACACGCACCGGCACCATCCCGTTTGATGCCAGGCACCGTTTCATGGCGACACTGAATCATGACCATGAACACCATGCGTTCGTGTTCGTTAAAGGCGCACCGGAACAGATACTCGCCATGTGTCAAGATCAGCGCGGCATGGATGGAAAGACGGAAGCGCTGGATACCGATTGCTGGCACGAGAAATCAGAGGCCATCGCCGCGCTCGGACAACGCGTGCTCGCCTTTGCCGTGAAGCAGGTGAAGTCGGAACACACTGTGCTCGAACATGGGGATGTCGACGGCACGTTAACCCTGCTGGGCATGACGGGGATGATTGACCCGCCGCGTACGGAAGCGATTGCGGCAATCGAGGAGTGCCATGGTGCAGGCATCCGTGTGAAAATGATTACCGGTGACCATGCGAAAACGGCCGCCGCCATCGGTAAGCAAATCGGACTGCGAAACCCGGAACAGGTTCTGACCGGAGGCGACCTTGACGGCATGGATGAAGCCACACTGCATCACGTTGTGCTGGATTGTGATATCTTCGCCCGTACCAGCCCGGAACATAAGCTGCGGCTGGTTATGGCGTTGCAATCGCATGGCATGACCGTGGCGATGACGGGTGATGGTGTGAATGATGCGCCCGCCCTGAAACGCGCCGATGCGGGCATCGCCATGGGCATGAAAGGCAGTGAAGCCGCCAAGGAAGCGGCGGAACTGGTGCTGGCGGATGACAATTTTGTTTCCATTGCTGCCGCAGTGCGCGAAGGCCGCACCGTTTACGACAACATCAAGAAAGTAATCAGCTGGACGCTTCCCACCAACGCAGGCGAAGCGATGACTATCATCGTGGCGTTGCTGGCGGGGATGACGCTGCCGATAACGCCCGTTCAGATTCTATGGGTCAATCTTATTACCGCTGTAACACTGGGCATCGCGCTTGCATTTGAGCCGACGGAAGAAAGCACCATGCGCCGTCCGCCGCGTCCACGCGATGAACCGTTGCTAACCGGTGGGCTGGTTTGGCATATCGTGCTTGTCTCGTTGCTGTTCCTTTGCGGCGTGTTTGGCATGTATCACTATGCCGTTGACCGGGGCTACTCAGTAGAGCTCGCCCGCACCATCGCGCTCAACACGCTGGTGGTGATGGAAATATTTCACCTGTTCTTTATCCGGAATATCTATGACACCTCGCTGACATGGAAGGCGGTACGCGGGACCCGAATGGTCTGGACGCTGGTCATCGTCATTACTGTCGCGCAATTCGCCATTACGTATCTTCCGTTCTTGCAGGCTGTATTTGCCACAGAGCCCATCCCGTTCTGGGATGGGCTGTTGATTGTCGGTGTCGGCGTGGCGCTGTTTGCGATCGTTGAAACCGAAAAACAGATTCGCCTGCGGGCATCACAAAAAATGACGAGTGATGAGGCCCGATCTTAGCTTCCTGCACGCCTCGCCGTTTATGGCACGGCAGAACAGGCTGTGGTGCGGATGCAGGCGCAGCAGAAAAAAGGTGAGCCAGCCGAAATATTCAAGACCGCCTGACGGGAAGAAGATCAGGAGGAGAATAGTGCGACTTTTAGGTGTAGTGCTGACCGAAGCGGTTCCCCAGGAAGAGCTTCAGGTCGGCCTGTTCCTGCCTGACCAGTCCCTTTCCCGGCAGGCTGCCGTTGCGCACCAGATCCACCATGGTGCAGATCCCGGCGGCCGTGGTCAGCTGAATGGCGCTCCAGCGCTTGCCGTTGATCTCCTTGCCGTACACGTTCTTGGCATAGGATTCCTGGGTAAGGCGGCCATCCCGCAGGCCGCTGACGGTGACGAAGATCACGATGACGTCCTGCGGCGTTCCCGGGATCGACGCTTCCAGCACATCTTTCAGAAGGTCCCGGCGATTTGACAGCCCGAGGTCGTTCAGCAGCAGCTTGACGATGGCGTTGTGGCCCGGATAGCGGATGGTCTTGTAGTTCAGATCCCGAACCTTGCCGGCATAGCTGTCACACAGGGTTCCCAGACCGCCCGAAGTGTTGAAGGCCTCATAGGCCACACCGTCCAGGGCGAATTCCTCCAGCCCTTCCAGCGGCAGCATCTCGCGCAGTTCGCCGCCGTGAATGGCCTCGCAGGGATTGCAGTACTCGTTGATCAGCCCTTCGGTGCTCCAGGTCATGTTGTACTTCAGGGCGTTGGAGGGGTATTGCGGCAAGGCGCCGACACGCATCCGGATCTCGTGAATCTCCTCGAACCTCTGCGCCAGATCGTTGGCGACGATCGAAATGAAGCCGGGCGCCAGTCCGCACTGCGGCACAAAGACCGAGTCCGAACCTTCGGACAGTTCCTTCACACAGCGGGTGCTGGCAACATCCTCGGTCAGATCGAAGTAGCCTGCGCCGCAGTCCCGGGCAGCTTCCGCAACCACCGGAGTCAGCGAGAAAGGCCCGGCATTCAGGACCACATCGTGCCCGGCAATTGCCTCGCGCATCGCCCTGCCGTCGGTCACGTCCAGGCATCGGGTGGCGATCTTGCCGTTCCAGCTGCCCTTGAGGCGTTCGAGCGCCCTGGCATCGCGGTCGGCAATGGTGACGCCGTAATCGTTGGTGCCGCACAACAGCGCCGTGATCGCCTCGCCGATCTTTCCCCCTCCCACGATCAGGGAACGGGTAGGCTGGGCGTTGAACGTGGAAATTCCGGACATGTGGCACCTCGGTTAAAGTCTGACGGGACTGGAAGCCCATCACACCCCGTTTTCCTGTCGTTACGAAGCCCAAAATCTGTCGAAATGATGAATATTTTCGTACAATTTAACGAACTTCATGGTAAAAATGGCCATGGATGAGAAAGACCTCACGCTTCTGGAACTGTTGCGCAACAACGCACGGGAATCGACCTCCGCGATTGCCCGGAAACTGGGCATTTCGCGCTCGACGGTTCAAAGCCGGATCGAGCGTCTGGAGCGCAGGGGCGTCATCGGTGGCTATACCCTGCGCTTGAGCGATGAGTACGAACGCGGCCGGATCAAGGCCCATGTCATGATTTCAGTGGCGCCCAAACTCTCCAGCCGTGTGGCCCACAGCCTGCGCGACATCACCGAACTGACCGCCCTCTATGCGGTCAGCGGCCCCTACGATCTGATCGCGGTCCTGTCGAGTGAGACCACCGAGCGGATCGACAGCCTGCTGGATGAGATCGGCGCCTTGCCGGGTATCCGCAGGACGACCTCCTCGATCATCCTCTCGACCAAGTTTTCCCGCTGAAAGGCGCCCGAAGCGCCCTGGGTCATGGATCTGGCCTGAGAAGACGAGTCTGGAAAACCAGACACCATCAAAGCCCGGGATCAAACAGCTAGAGCGGATCATGTTTTGTCGGAACCACTTCGTGGTTTCGGCGAAATATGTGAGTCCGCTCTATCTCATATGGTTAGATCAGATTCACCGGACCGACGGATCGCCGCAGGCGATTCCATCTAAACCGGATCTGATCTAGGCGGCTTTCCGGCGAAGGATTCTCGCGGCGGGGAAGACCATCGAAACCGAGGTTCCCCGGCCGAGTTCGCTCTCGATCCGGAAATCGGCGCCGTGAAGTTCAGCCAGGCGTTTGCTGAGCGGCAATCCAAGGCCGGTGCCCTCGTGTTCCCGGCTGACGGTGCTGTCGACCTGCCCGAAAGGCTGCAGAACCTTGGGAATATCCTCGGCAGCGATGCCGATGCCGCTATCTTCGACGGCGATCCTGATCTTCCCGCCACTGTCTTCCGCGACAACACGGATCGTACCGCCTGACGGGGTGAATTTAACCGCATTGCTCAAAAGATTGATCAGAATCTGTTTCAGGCGGCGTTCATCCGCGAACAGCGGCGGCAGACCCGACGGCAGCGCATTGATCAGCGTGACTTCGGCCAGTTCAGCCCGGCGGCGGACCATTGCCAGGCAGTGTCCGGCGGTCGCGGCCAGATCGAGCGGCTCCTCGTGCAGTTCGATCTTGTCGGCCTCGGCTTTGGAAAGATCCAGGATATCGTTGATCAGATCGAGCAGATGAAGCCCGGATGACTTGATATCGTCGGCATAACCCTTGTAACGCTCGTTGCCCAGCGGGCCGAGCATCTCCATCGACAGGAACTCCGAAAAGCCGATCACTGCATTCAGCGGGGTTCTCAGTTCATGGCTCATCACTGCCAGGAAATCGGACTTCGCCCGGTTGGCGACCTCGGCATGCTCCTTGGTCTCCATCAGTTCCTGTTCAGCCCGTTTCTGTTCGGAAATATCTGTATGGACGCCAACGTGATAAAGCAGCGCACCGTTATCGTCGAAGACCGGATTGACCACCAGCCGGCTCCAGAACCTGGAGCCATTCTTGCGATAATTCATGATATCGACACGTACGGGACTATGCGTCTTGAGGCCCTGTTCCAGCGCCGCCAGAGTGGCAGGGTCCGTATCGGGCCCCTGGAGAAACCAGCAGTTCCGGCCGAGAACGTCGGCAGGTTCGTATCCGGTCAGGCGGGTAAAGGCCGGGTTTACGAAGATCGTCGGGTCGCCGGGACGGCGGGGATCGGAGATGATCACCCCGGCTTCGGTCGCCGAAACAGCTGCCGCAAGCCGCGTGTTCTCCGCCGCCAGCAGCATCAGATCCTTTTCGCGCCGCTTGAAGGGCGTGATGTCGCTGTAGAGGCTGATGGTATCGCCTTCGGGCGTACGGAAATGCTCAGCCCAGATCCAGCGACCTCCATCCAGGCGGATCTCGTGTCCCTCTTTCTTGGCGCGCAGCCGCGCCTGCAATGCCACCCAGGCCTTGGGGTTCTTGCCGGCTTCGAGATTCCGTCCGCCTCTGGCGTGCAGCATGGCGATGTCGGTGAAGCTCGCGCCCGGCTGCACCAGCTTCTCCATGCCGGGGAAGAACAGCTCGCGGTATCGCTTGTTACAGAGGATCAGGCGCTCGTTGGCATCGAAGAGGGTAACGCCGTCGGAACTGCTTTCGATCGCCCGGGTCAGACGGGCCTGCGCCGCGGCGGCATGCTCGGCAACCATCCGCTCGACCGTAATGTCGGTGCCGGTGCCCCGGTATCCGAGAAACCGGCCGTCCGCATCGATACGCGGTTTTCCGCTCAGCTTGATCCAGCGGTGGTGACCGTCCGGCAGGCAGATCCGATAGGTGAAATCACGAAACCCCGCATGTCGTTCCAGATCGTCATGATGCGTCTGAGCAGCCACCGGATCTATCGCCGGATCAAGAACCTGGAAAATCCTGCGCCCGACAAAGCTGGAGGGATCCATTCCCACGGCATCACGCACCCGGTCCGAGACGTAAATATACCGCAGGTCCGGCCCCATTTCCCAGAACCAGTCCGAAGCAGCGTTGGCAATATCGCGAAGGCGTTCCTCGCTGTCGCTGACGGCCAGGAGCATGGCCTCGCGGTGGCGGGCTTCGCGCACCACGGACCGCCCGACCAGAAAGGTCGCGAGCTGCAGCACCATGCAGGCCGCCGCCGCAAAGATCCAGGAGGTCAGAAAGCGCCGCAGCCAGATCTTGGAAATATCGTCAGAGGAAACCGTCGCGAGCAGAACCTGCCCGAAATGATCCAGTTTCCGCCAGATCAGCAACGCCGGCTTCCGGCCATCGCCGCCGTTGGTAAAGACCCTGCTTCCCGAAGCCCCCTCCGCTGTGGTCACGACCTCGAAAAGTTCACCGATATCAAGGGGTATTTCGTCGGAAATCCCGGGGGACGGCCGCTGTATCCAAAGCTGTCCGTCTTCGGTCAGCAGAGTAAGTTCTGCACCGGTCGGCAGAACCAGACTGGACCACCATTCCAGCAGGGACCGAACCGGAAAACTGGCGGCGACAAATTTCATGCCGTCGCCGTATCGCGTCCGCCGGGTGATGGTTGCGAACCAGGTGCCGTCGATGTTGTAGGGAGAACTCAGAACCGTGTGGCGCTCCTCCATGGCCTCCGCCAGGATCGCCTGCAGCTCGGCATCCCCGGGAAGAGGAATGGCCGCCCATTGCTGCTCGACCTGCCCTTTTTCGCCCAGGATCGCCGCCTGCCGCCAATGGCCGAGAATCTGGGTCAGGGTCTCACTGGGCAGCGGTTCGGAAGACCGCTTGTTGACCAGGCTTCCCCACTCGATTTCGCGCAGGACGGATTCGTGGCCGGCAAAGAACAGACCGACCGGAACGGCGGCGGAGTCCAGCGCCGACTTCAGCTGGAGCCGGACTTCACGGCGAACTTCGTGGTAGGTGGTAAAGGCCCAGCCGCCCAGAACGATGCAGGACAGAAGAAACAGCGCCAGCGAGAACAGATCGAAACTGCGCCGCAGCTTACGATCGTTGTGTCTGCCTTCGCTGAGCGAAGCCCACTTCGGCTTGTGGACAGGAAACCATCCGGGTTTCAAATAGCCCGACCCCCAAGTGCTGGTTTTCCAAAGAGAAAGCCAGCCCTTCGCCCAGCTTCCAGACGGAGCTTCTATCCGGTCAAACCTTGTGCCCAGTCTCCCGAACATGATTCTCACTATCCACTATCTTACAACCAAACAGGGTCTCCTGCCCGGCCGGCCACCCATTTCGCGGCCAGATCGCCTCATCGCCCCAGTGGCGGAATTTCCCGCGCAAGCCGCCGTTAGAGTTCTGTTATGGTTAACAAAAGACCACAGAGAAGTGAAAAAACTGTTAATATTTACCAACCCTTAAGACAAATCCAAGAGATCGCGGCAGGCCGGAAAGCAGCTGTCGTGCTCCCGGGAAAATCCATGGGCCGGAAAATCCATGGCGAGAGCGGATCGATAGCCTGATGAGCGCAAAAGCACGGCAATGCCATCGCACGGCTTCCGCAACGAGGCGCGAAAGCACTGCCCGGCGCATCGCCCGGACCCTCGGGAACCTCCCCGGCAACCAGCTCCCGCCACCACTGAATCGCGCTTTGTCGCAATTCAGACAGCAGTTGTCGCGAGCGACGAAGCCCCGGGACCCTCATTCCGGGGAAATGAGCGTCAGGATCGGGCCATTGAGCCCCTCAGGGTTTGCGCTACCATTGCAGGGACCGGCGGCAGTTTATGCGACGCCGCTTCCGCGGGCGCGGTGACGGACGTGATTAAGGATTAAGAACATGTCGGACGACGACGATCTCGACCTTCGGACACTCGACGATGACGAACTCGTCAAACAGATGCATGACGATCTCTATGACGGCCTGAAAGAAGAGATCGAAGAAGCCGTGAACATTCTGCTCGAGCGCAAGTGGACACCCTACGACGTCCTGACCCAGGCGCTGGTCGAAGGCATGCGGATTGTCGGTATCGACTTCCGCGACGGCATTCTCTTCGTGCCCGAGGTTCTGCTCGCCGCCAACGCCATGAAGGGCGGGATGTTCATTCTGCGGCCCCTGCTGGCCGAGACCGGTGCCCCCAAGCTGGGCAAGATGGTCATCGGAACGGTCAAGGGCGACATCCACGACATCGGCAAGAACCTGGTCTCGATGATGATGGAGGGTGCGGGTTTCGACGTGATCGACATCGGCATCAACAATCCGGTCGAAAAGTACCTGGCCGCGATTGAGGAACACCAGCCCGATATCCTCGGCATGTCGGCTCTGCTGACCACCACCATGCCCTACATGAAGGTCGTCATCGATACCCTGAAGGAAAAGGGCATGCGCGACGACTACGTGGTACTGGTCGGCGGCGCGCCCCTGAACGAAGCCTTTGGCGAGGCCATCGGCGCCGATGCCTACTGCCGCGACGCCGCGGTAGCGGTGGAGACCGCCAAGGAGTTCATGGCCCGCAAACACAACCGGCTCGGCGGGTCGTAAGCGCCACGCGCGGGCGGGGGATCGGGCAAGCGCGGATCGGATGGACGCGGGGTCGGATTGAACCGGGGGGTGAGATTGGAACGGATCCAATGCAGGACGGAACGACACCGGACTCGACACAACGCACACTGCTGATCGCCTGTGGCGCTCTGGCACGCGAGGTTGTCGATCTGATCCGCCTGAACCACTGGACCCATCTGGGCGTCACCTGCCTGCCGGCCATCTGGCATAACACGCCGCAGAAAATTCCCGAGGGCGTGCGGCAGAAAATTCGCGACAACCGGGCCCGTTACAAGAAGATCCTGGTACTTTATGGCGACTGCGGCACCGGCGGCGATCTGGACCGGGTGATCGAGGAAGAAGGCGCCGAACGGATCGACGGCCCGCACTGTTATGCCTTTTACAGCGGCGTCACCGACTTCAACCGACAGGCCGACGACGATCCGACCTGTTTTTACCTGACCGACTATCTGGTCAGGCACTTCGACCGGCTGATCATCCAGGGTATGGGGATCGACCGGCACCCCGAGTTGCTGCCGGTGTATTTCGGCAACTATACCAAGCTGGTCTATCTGGCCCAGACCCTCGACCCGGAGCTTCAGGCCGGGGCGGAAGCAGCGGCAGGAAAGATCGAACTGGATTACGAATACCGCTTTACCGGCTACGGCGAGCTGGAGAGCTTCATGCGGCAGGCCCATTGAGGCCCCCGTTGAGAGAGAAACAGGAATGGCAAAACTGACAGTCGTCTACTGGCGCGACATCCCGGCCCAGGTCATCGTCAAGGCGGGGCGCCAGAACGCCAAGCGGCAGCTCAACGAGCGCTTTGAAAAGGCCATCGACCGGGCCGCCATGCGCGCCAAGCTGCGCGACAGCGACTCCTATCTGGAGCACTGGCGCCGGGCCGACGCCATCGAGGTCGGCGGCGATCTGGAAGAAGAGGCCACCCGCGCCGCCGCACAGCTGGAAGCCGATTACACCGAAGACCGCCTGAAGGAACTGGTCAACACCGGCGGCCTCGAAACCGGTTGACCAGACCTTTCAAATATCACCCCGGCCGAACCCTCCTTTACAGGATAAGATCATGAATGCTTTCAGCGCCGCCACCGCTGCCAAAGTCACAGTCCACGACGGAGCCCACCTCATGAAGCAGCAGATCATCGACTTCGTGAGCGGATTCACCATTGAGACCACACCGGGTTCGGCGCTGAAGATCCCCGATTACCGCGAGCATCTGCGTCCCGGCGCCAAGGTCGCAGTGACCTTTCTGCCCGGCTCGGATTTCGCCGACACCATCGCCACGGCAAAGCGCCTGAAGGAAGAGGGCTTCCGGCCCCTGCCCCATTTCGCGGCCCGCTCGATTGTCAGTGCTGCGGTTCTGGAAGAGAACCTGAAGCGCCTGCAGGACGAAGTCGGGGTTGAAGAGGTGGTCGCCCTGGGCGGCGCCGTGGACAAGCCGCTCGGCGTATTCGAGTCCTCGATGGATCTGCTGGAAACCGGTCTGTTCGACAAGCACGGCATCCGCGAAATCGGCGTCGCCGGTCACCCGGAAGGCAGCCCGGACATCTCCGAGCAGGGCCTAAAGGACGCAGTGACCTGGAAGAACGCCTTCGCCGAGCGCACCGGCGCCAAACTCTACATCGCCACCCAGTTCTGTTTCGAGGCCGCGCCGATCATCGCCTGGGACCGCATGATCCAGTCCGAGGGCAACCGCCTGCCGATCCACATCGGCGTGCCCGGCCTGGCCACCATCAAGACCCTGCTGAACCACGCCAAGGCCTGCGGCGTCGGCCCCTCCATGCGGGTGCTGACCCGCCAGGCCCGGAACATCGCCAAACTGATGACCGTCAATGCGCCGGACAAGCTGATCATGGATCTGGCGCGGTATCACGCCGAGGATCCGAACTGTGGCATCGCCCGGGTGCATATGTATCCGCTCGGCGGTCTGCGCCGTTCGGCAGCCTGGACCTATGCCGTGACCGACGGCGCCTTCGAGATGGACCCCAAGGGCAAGGGCTTCAAGGTGACCCGGGACATCGGCTGAGCCGGATTTGTGCTCTGGAGCCGGATTTTTCAGTCCGGTCTGCAACGAAATTTGGCTGTCCGTGCCTCCGCTCCCGGGCTGGAAATACCGCCAGTGCGCTTTTAAGCTATCGAATGTCGCGCGTGTGACAGCCGCCCGGGCCCCAATCACGGCTAATCGGGACCACATGGCGTGCCGGCATTCTTGAGCCGGTGACGTCCAAGGAAACGCACAACAGACAACCGGCGCGCGGGAACACACCCAGCAGGAACGGCGTCCCCGCGGCCCTTTGCCAGAAGTTAGGAAACACCATGTCACGCACCGTTGTCAGCTCGCATTCCAGGGAACTGGTGATCGGCTTCGACCAGCCCTTCTGCATCATCGGCGAGCGCATCAACCCAACGGGCCGCAAGGCGCTGGCCGCCGAGATGGCCGCGGGCGATTTCAGCCGGGTCGAGGCCGACTGTCTGGCCCAGGTCGCCGCGGGCGCCCATATGCTGGACGTGAACGCCGGCATCCCGCTGGCCGACGAGCCTGCCATTCTGGCCCAGACCATCAAGCTGGTGCAGTCCCTCACCGACCTGCCGCTGTCGATCGATTCCTCCATCGTCGAGGCGCTGGAAAGCGGCCTGAGCGTTTATCAGGGCAAGGCCCTGGTGAACTCGGTCACCGGCGAAGACGAGCAGATGGAGCGGGTCCTGCCGCTGGTCAAGAAGTACGGCGCCGCCGTGGTGGCGATCTCGAACGACGAAACCGGCATTTCCATGGATCCCGACGTGCGCTTCGCCGTCGCCAGAAAGATCGTCGAACGCGCCGCCGACTACGGCATTCCCAAGGAAGACGTGGTGGTCGATCCCCTGGTCATGCCGATCGGCGCCCTGGGCGATGCGGGCCGCCAGGCCTTCGCAATCATCCGCAAGCTGCGTGAGGAACTGGGGGTCAACACCACCTGCGGCGCCTCCAACGTCAGCTTCGGCCTGCCGAACCGCCACGCCATGAACGCCTTCTTCCTGGCCATGGCGTCCGGCGCCGGCATGACCTCCGCCATCATGAACCCGCTGCACGAGGAAGAGCTGACCGGCATCATGGCCGCCGATGTTCTGCTCGGCCACGACAGAGACTGCCGCGCCTGGATCAAAAAGTTCCGGGTCGCGCCGACCGAGGGCAGCGCCGAAGCCGAAGGCGCCGCCCGCCGCGGCGAACGCCGCCGCCGCCGGAGCTGAGCCCGAACCAATACTGAAGAGCGCCGGAATCAGGCCTGTTCGGGGGCGAATAGCACTTTCCATGCCGCAGATGGAATAGTCCGCAGAGCCTGAGAGACCAGACTGATCGAAGGCCGGGCGTTCCGGCCTTCGGTCGGCCGTTTGACTCCGGGCGATTCGAGGATTGCAAAAGCCCGTATTCCGGGTCAGGAATGACCCGCTCGGGGACGCTCCACTCAGGAACGGCCCGGATCATATTGTAAAGCGGCAGAAGTGCTGCCGCTGGTGCAAGCAGTGGAGGATAGCGGAGATCGTGGCTGACGAGGCACTGGTCGTATTTACGCCTTCGGGACGCCGTGGACATTTTCCGCTCGGCACCCCGGTTCTGAAAGCCGCCCGCAGTCTGGGGGTCGACATCGATTCCGTCTGCGGCGGGCGCGGCATCTGCGGACGCTGCCAGATCCAGCCCGAAATCGGCGACTTCGCCAAGCACGGCATCAGGAGTCTGGCCGGAAACATTTCACCGGCAAACGAGGTCGAGGCCCGCTACAGCAACAAGCGCGGCATGAAGGCCGACCGGCGCCTGTCCTGTCAGAGCATCATCCAGGGCGACCTGGTGGTCGATGTCCCCGCCGACAGCCAGGTCCACAAGCAGATCGTGCGCAAGCGCGCCGAAGTCCGAGACATCGAACTCGACCCGGCAATGCGCCTGCACTACGTCGAGGTCGAAGAGCCGGACATGCACAATCCGACCGGCGATCTGGAGCGCCTGATCGCGGCGCTGAAGGGCCAGTGGGGCCTGACCGGTCTGGAATGCGACCTGCGCACCCTTCAGGGTCTGCAGCAGGCCCTGCGCAAGGGCGCGTGGAAGGTCACCGTCGCGGTCCATCGCGGCCAGCGCATCACCGCCATCTGGCCGGGCTTTCAGGGCAACGCCTACGGCATGGCGGTGGACGTCGGCTCGACCACCATCGCCGCCCATCTCTGCGACCTGCAGACCGGCGAGGTCCTGGCCTCCTCCGGCGTGATGAACCCGCAGATCCGCTTCGGCGAGGACCTGATGAGCCGGGTGTCCTACGTGATGATGAACCCGGGCGGCGACCGCGCCATGACCGCCGCCGTGCGCGACGCCCTCAACGGCCTGACCCAAGCCGTCGCCCAGGAAGCCGGGATTGACCGGACCCACATCCTGAACGCCACCTTCGTCGGCAACCCGATCATGCACCACCTGCTGCTGGGCATCGACCCGACCGAGCTGGGCGGGGCGCCCTTTGCCCTGGCGGCCAACTCCGGCATGACCCTGTGGGCCACCGAGCTGGATCTGAACATCAACCAGGACGCCCGGGTCTATGTCCTGCCCTGCATCGCCGGGCATGTGGGCGCCGACACGGCGGGCGTGATCCTCTCCGAATCCCCGCACCTGGCCGAGGAAATCACCCTGGTGGTCGACGTCGGCACCAACGCCGAGATCGTGCTGGGCAACAAGAACCGCCTGCTCGCCTGTTCCTCGCCTACCGGCCCGGCCTTCGAGGGTGCCCAGATCTCCTGCGGCCAGCGTGCCGCCCCCGGCGCCATCGAGCGCGTGCGCATCGACCCCACGACCCTGGAGCCGCGCTTCAAGGTGATCGGCAGCGACCTCTGGTCCGACGAACCCGGTTTCGCCGCCGAGATCAAGGGCAGCGGCGTCACCGGCGTCTGCGGCTCCGGCATCATCGAGGTTCTGGCCGAAATGTTCCTGGCCGGAGTCCTGCTGACCGACGGCACCATCAACGGCGAGATGGCCGCGAAAAGCCCGCGAATCCAGCCCGACGGCCGCACCTTTTCCTACCTGCTCCACGCCGGCGACGGCAATGGCGGCGGCGAGCCGGAACTGCGCATCACCCAGAACGACGTGCGCGCCATCCAGCTCGGCAAGGCCGCGCTCTACGCCGGCATCCGCCTGCTGATGGACCACCTGAAAATCGACCGGGTCGAACGCATCATGCTGGCCGGCGCCTTCGGCAGCCACATCGACGTCAAATACGCCATGATCCTGGGCATGATCCCCGACTGCCCCCTCGACAGGGTGCATTCCGCCGGCAACGCGGCCGGCACCGGCGCCCGCATCGCCCTGCTCAACCAGAAAGCCCGCGACGAGATCGAAGCCGTGGTCAAGCGCGTCGAAAAGATCGAAACCGCCGTCGAGCCGAAATTCCAGGACCACTTTGTTCAGGCCATGGGGATCCCGCACACGACGGCGCATTTCCCGCATCTTGCGGCAGCGGTGGAGTTACCGGCGCCGAGCGCGAAGGTGCCGGCGGGGAGTGATGGTGATGGGGGAAGACGGAGACGGCGGCGGGGTTAGTTAGCCTCAATCTGTCCGAAGATCGTAATGACCTGAGATGCGATGCCGCTTCCGACTGGAATTGGAATTTGTTGACCACAAACAGACCAGCCTTCCACAGGAAAACGACATGACCACAAAAGATAAAGTCGCACGTCGCTAGCTGTTGTGAAGCTCGCCGAATCTACCCTACACTTATGATCCTATCATGATCCTATTCATGCCCCCCGGAACGGCGGCAAAAGGGAGCAGCACGGGTTTGGCGTTTTTTTCGAAATCGCAGAAGGCGACGGTGGTGTCGTCGGTGGCGCAGCTGAAGCAGGCCGGGGTAGTGCATGCCAACTTCTCGGCGGCTCAGCCGACGGCGAAGACCTTCACGCTGGTCGGCAGCATCCAGTTCAATCCGGGTAACATCGAGTTCGAGGAGGGCACCGGCTCGTTCGCGCTCAGAACCGGGCGGGTGATGGCGGTGGGAACCGGCTGCCATTTCGACTACGACACCATTGCCTACCGCGCTGCGGGCAGCGAGACAGCGACGACGCAGGTCGCCCTGGAAAAAACCGCGACACGCATCCGCTCGAAACAGGCCTCCGCCGAAGGCCGCGCCGGGGCTTCGCTTACCGGCGGGCTGGAACTGGGGGCGAAGGCGCAGGGCCGCCTGTCCGGCGAGTTCGAGACCGCCTTCACCCGGACCGAGACCAGCGACAGGCCGACGATCAGGCAACTGACCGAGGCCTTTCCCAGATCGACCCGGAGCGAGCAGGTCGACGAGATCGAATGGGTCATCAACTACGACGAGGAAAAACCGCTGCGCGACGGCGACAGGATTTTCGATGCGGTCCACGGCGAGCGCCTGCGCAAGGCAAACGAGGGCGCCGGCCTGGCCTTCGTGCAGCTGAGCGAGCCGGAGGCCTCCGTCGAAATACAGCTGAAAGTACGCCGGGGCGATATCCTCTGGACCGACGTCACCTTTAGTGAGCACAGCCCCCTGCATCAGTACGGCGAGCGTCTGATCAACGGCACCACAAAAAAGGATGTGATCGGGCGCATGGCCCTGGCCGAGAGCCTGACCGGCAAGTTGAGCCTGACCACCCTGCCCGGGCGCCCGAAGCGGGATGGAGAGTCATGAGCGCGGCGCAGGAACCGACGGCCCTCGAAAGCCGGCTGGTTGCGGTGTTCGAGTCCGGGGACGAAGATCTGCTGTCGCTGGCGCGGCTTGGCGGTCTGGACCCGGCGGAGGATTTTCAGGGCGCCGACCTGCGCCGCCTCGATCTGCACGGCGAGGATCTCAGCGCCTTCGACTTTCGCGGCGCCGACCTGCGCGAATGCGATCTGCGCGGCGCGCGCATCCGCCGCGACGCCGTCGCCGGCGCCTGGCTCGAGGGCGCACGGCTGGAGGGTACCCGCTGGCTCGGCGGCCGGCGCGATCTGCTGTTCGGCGGGGTCGGGAACTGGCGAGAACTGAACGGCCCGGAACAGATGGAGTTCCTCGGGCAGGTTTCGCCCATCGACGGCAGATACCACGCGAATAGCGAGACGACGCGGGTGCTGCAGCGCGGCCTGCCGTTCTACGACGACGTCCTGCTGTTCGCCGTCTACGACGAGAGCTGGAGCAGAAAGCCGCTCATCGTCTACTATCTCTCAGACCGGGGAAATCTGTTCCGTCTCAACGGAACCTCGCCGCCAATCCACGAGGTCAACGCCAAAGCACCGGTCCGGATCCGGGAGGACAACGTCCTCGACTATCTGCGGTTCTTCTCGTTCTTCGTGCGCGGTGACGAAGGTCCCTTCTACATCGCCGAATCCATCGACGACCCGCGCCTGCCCATGGAGATGAACGCAGCCACCCGCTCGGTCGTCGAGAGTACGATCCGGCCCGCAAGCCTTGAAGGGATGGATGCCAACGGAAACTATCTCTGCGATGCGATCATTTTCTATTCAAATGCGCTTTTCGTGGGGAACTTCGCCATCCAGCACACCGGCATGGTCGAGATGACCAACGACGAGCCCCTGGCCGGAGACCTGACGGTCCGTGTCGAACTGCCGGTGGTGTAACCGGGAACACCACAGGACAGTGAGCCGTGCCACATGATTCGCCGGGAACACAGGGCGCAGCAAAGCGGCAGGGTCCGGCGTCAAGACGGGGCACGAAGAAAAAGCGGACCCCCCGGGTCTCGGGGACGGGAAACGTCTTTATCCGGCAAGACGGATCGCCATATACCACTCTGTATCCCATCCGGCGCGGCCTCTGGTTGCCGCCGGTGAACAGTAACACCCCAACCTTCTGGAAAGTTAGCGCTGAATGGCGATCGCAGACATTATCCTGACCATTTCCACGCTGCTGATGGTGGTGGCCGGGGTGCAGCCGATTGCGCGGCGGACCGGACTACCCTTTACCGTGGTGCTCGCCGTGGTCGGGGTGCTGATCGGCCTGGCCGCGCTCTGGCTGCTGCAGACCAAGCTGACCAACCAGCTGGACGAAGTCGCCGAAATGGTGATCGACATTCCGGTGTCCTCGGCCACCTTCCTGACCGTCCTGCTGCCCATGCTGCTGTTTCAAGGTGCGATCACCATCGACGTGCGGCGGCTGGCCAAGGACATCGCGCCGGTTATCCTGCTGGCGGTGCTGGCGGTGATCGTGGCGCTGGTGATAATCGGCGGCGCGGTCTATCTGGTGGCGCCGATGCCGCTGGCGGTCTGCCTGCTGTTCGGCGCCATCGTCGCCACCACCGACCCCAGCGCCGTCATCGCCATGTTCCGGGATCTCGGCGCGCCCGCGCGCCTGACCCGGCTGGTCGAGGGCGAGAGCCTGCTCAACGACGCCACCGCCATCGCCGCCTTCGTTGCCTTCCTGTCGGTCGTGGTCACCGGGCGCGAGCTCGACTTCCTGATGGTTACCGAGAGCCTCGTCGGACGCCTGCTCGGCGGCGTCCTGATCGGGCTGGTCGCGGGGCGGGCCGTGGCCTGGGTGCTGTCCAGCCTGCGGGCTTACCGCGGTGCGCAGATTACCATCACCGTGGCCCTGCCCTATGTGGTCTATGTCCTCTGCAACAACTATCTGCTGGTCTCCGGGGTAGTCGCCGTGGTCACCAGCGGGCTGGTGCTGAGCGCAGTCGGGCGCTCGCGCTTTCATCCCGAGTCCTTCCAGTTCTGTCTCGACACCCTGGAGCAGCTGGCTTACTGGGCGACCAGTCTGGTCTTCGTGTTCGCCGCCCTGCTGGTGCCGCGCCTGCTCGAGGACTTCACCCTCGCCGACCTGCTCTATCTGTCCGTGGCGGTTGTCGCCGCCCTGGTCGCCCGCGCGGTGATCCTCTTCGGGGTACTCCCGCTGCTGTCGGCGGCCCGGATGACCCAGAAGGTCAGCACCCCGATGAAGACCGTGATCATCTGGGGCGGGCTGCGCGGCTCGGTCACGCTGGCCCTGGCGCTGGCGGTCACCGAGAACGCGCAGGTCGCGCCGGAAGTCCAGCGCTTCATCGCCATCCAGGCGACCGGCTTCGCGCTCTTCACGCTGCTGGTGCAGGGCACAACCCTGAGCCCGCTGATCCGCTGGCTGGGGCTGGATCAGCTCTCGCCCATCGACCGGGCGTTCCGCAGCCAGGTGCTGGAACAGGCGCTCTCGGGCGTGCGGTCCAACCTGCGTTCCTTCGCCGGACGCTACGAACTGGACGACGAACTGGTCGACCAGGCGCTGGCGCCCTACAGCAGGCGCCTGTCCCGGGTGGCCGGCGACAAGTCCTTCAACGAGGCGCTGACCGACAAGCAGCGGCTGGTGGTCGGCATCATCGCGCTCGCCAACCAGGAAAAGACTCTGGTCATGGAGCAGCGCTGGAGCGGCGGCCTGCCGAGCCCGCTGATCGACCGCTATCTTCTGAACGTCGAGGCGATGATCGACGGCGCCCGCGAGAAGGGGCGTCTCGGCTATCTGCGCACCGCCCGGCGGCCGCACAAGCAGACCTGGTGGTTCCGCGTTCTCGGCGCGCTGCACTCCTATCTGCACATCAGCCAGCCGCTGGCGGCTTACCTCGGGCAGCGGTTCCAGTATCTGCTGGTCAACCGGCTTATCCTGCTCGAACTGGTGGTCTTTCTGGAATTCAGGCTCAGCAGCCTGCTGGGTGTCCGCCTGACCGAGCTGCTGGGCGAGATCGTCAACCAGCGTCTGGTCGAGGTCGAGCGGCACATCGCCGCCCTGCGGCTGCAGTATCCGAAGTTCGCCCGCGAACTCGATCACGCGGTGATCGAACGCTATGCCTACCGCGAGGAAATCGAACAGGTCGAGCAGATGCGTTCCGCCGGCATCATCAGCGAGGAACTCTCCCGGGACCTGAAAGCCGAGACCGAGAGCATCCACGCCCTCCGGCAGCGCTCGACCGCCGTGGACATGCGCGCCACCACGCCCGAGCTGCTGCGCGGCTTTCCGGTTTTCAGCCATCTGGGCGACGACATCCTGAAACGGATCGCCAGGCGTCTGAACTCAAGGGTTTTCGCCGCCGACGCTTACGTTTTCCGGCTGGGCGACCGTGCCGAGGGCATGTACTTCATTGCCAGCGGCGCGGTGGAAATCAGCGTTGGCAACATCCGCCACGGCCTGGGGCGCGGCAGCTTCTTCGGCGAGATGGCACTGCTCGACCAGACCCGGCGCAGCGCCTCGGTCCGTTCCATCAGCTATTCCCATCTGCTGTTTCTCCCCCGCGCGGATTTCGAGAAGATCAGCGACCTGCTGCCCGAATGGCGGTCCAGCCTGTCCATGGTCGCACAGGAGCGGCAGAGCATGAACGCCCGCCAGACCCTCACCGCCGGGACCTCGAAGACCTCCGATCCGGATCAGGAACCGAAAAACGCTGCCGGGGACGGCGCAAAGGATGGCGCAAAGGATGGCGCAAAGGATGGCGCAAAGGATGGCGCGGCGCCGCCCGAAACCCGGCCCCGGCCCGGCGACGCATGACAGGCCATCCGTCTTATTCGACGCGTCCGATCCTGTTGATGCGAAAGAGAGCCTCCAGCAGACTGGATTTGGGTCGGTCCCTGAAGTGATCATTGAACAGGCTGTCGGCCTTACCGCTGGCGAAGGTTTCGTAGATTGCCGCCTGCAGGGCCACCGCCAGATCGACACGATCCGGGCGCACCACAAGGGCATAGGGTTCGTAGGAATAGAACTTGCCGGACAGGATCGCGTCGCAGGCCTTGTCCTGCTGCAGGTGCGCTTCGAGATAGCTCTGCAACATGTCGCGGTCGCCAAAAAAGAACGCGATATCACCCCGGCACAGATCTGCCACACCCTTCTCGTAATTCCCGGTCAGCGACTTGATGCAGATCTTCTCTCCCTTGCGCAGCCGGAACAGCTTGAGCGTCTCGGAATTGCGGACGGCTTCCTGGGCTGTGGTTTCATTCAGGACACCCACGCGCAAAACCGGCAACCGGTCGGCTGGCAAAGACGGCTGCAGCGTGGCGACCTGCCCGGCGCAGAAGGGCGCGGACCCGAGCGCCGGCCCGCCGCCAACGGGTTCGCCGGCGGCCTCCGCACCGCTCGCCGCCGCGGAATAGGCACTGAGGAAGGCCTGCTCCGCCTTTGCGGAGTAGGCATAGGAAACGCCGCTCAGAAAGATAATCGGCGTAAAGAGCCGTTTACCCGCCCGTTCGAGGGTCACCGAGGTGGTGTCGCACAGCATATCCACTTCATCGTTATCCAGCTTCCGCCAGCGCGAAGCGGCATCGACCGCAACGCGCTTCACCTCGTAGCCCGCCAGGGATAAGGCCGCGTCGCAGAAGTCGGAGAGGAAGCCGGAAAATTTCGGTCCCTCCGGGTCGCTCATATGCACAAAGGGCCGGGCATCTTCACGGTAACCGACAACCACGGATTCGCCCGCTCCGGCACGTCCGGGCAGCAACAGCATCAGCAGGACCGGAACAATAACCGCCATCAGGTTTTTCAGGCGGAAGCGGTTCGCGCATTGTCTGCTCATGCGTGAACTTCCGGCAGAACCGGACTGGCATGACGCTTCGCCCGGACCGCCTCACGCCGTCTCTCGGCATTGTCGAGCTGGTGCAGCGTCAAGATCGTGGACAGGCTGACAATCAGTCCGAAGACCATCGCGGCAAAGGTCTGGAACCAGATGATCGGCCAGATGTACTGCGCGCTAGCCGGCACCTCAAGCGATGCGGAAAACTGGTAGGCAGAGGCAAACCAGCAGATCAGCGCAAGCGAAACCACCAGACCCGCACTCACCCGCAACATGTTCCGCAGGCTGTTCCGGTGCGAATCCCGCAGATCGAAAAAAACCGCCATGGCGGTCGCATAGGTCGCACCCATAAAGGCATAGGCAACCGTCGGCTTCCACCGCTCCTCCTGCAGAAAACGCGTCAGGATGATCGTTTCGTCCGCCGCACGGAAATACGCGTCGGCAAAGAAAAAGAAACTCATACTGGCGGCGGCCGTTATGTAGCAGATGACGAAGTAGAAAAGATACTGCGGCCAGGGGAAGACGGAATTCGGCTCGGCGAAGTACCGCCAGTCACCGCTGTCAACGCGCCGCAGCCTCATGCTCCACCCCACCATCACGGCCGGCCCGTAGAGGATGATCGTGCCGATCAGCCAGAGAAATGCCGTTTCAGGAGAGCGTTCCAGCCAGTTCCCTTCGACACCCGGATAATTGAGATAGCCAAGCACACTGCCGGCAAACCCGACGAGAAAGAGAGACAAGGCGACAAAGACCATGTTCTGCAGCAGAATTGCGAACTGATTCTGGGAAATATCGCGGCCGCGGCGGGCCTGCAGAATCCATTTGCGCAGGGCGTTGAGCTGACCGGCCGCGCCAACGGCATTCGCGCTGTCTGCCGGCGCGCGGCGCGGTAGTTTACCCGCATTCTCGGTATAGATGGCGATCAGCGCGCAGACATCATCGGCCGCCGCTTCCAGCCGTGTCAGCACGGCCTCCCATCTTTTCGCCAGCGCCCCGCGATTATGATTCCGATCGGCCGTCCGTGCGATCAGATCATCAATATCCTCCATCACCGCCTGCACCCGGCCATAGATTTCATCCGAGATCGATTTGAACTGGATGGTTACCTTTCGGCCCGGCCAGGACTGTCCTTCACCGATCCAGTCGATGCAGGCCTGGGCCTTGATCATCGCGGCCGTCACCCGCTCTTCGTCGACTCTGTCCCCCAACACCTCGCAGGCGACCCGCAGCGTGTTGCGAACGCGGTTTGCCGCCGACCTGTCCAGAGGGGATTCATCCAGCGCCTCCTCGAACAGGGAATCCGTCAGATCGTTGAAGCTGTCGGGAATGCCGACAAGCCGATGGGTCAGACGCCGGGCATGTTCTTCCAGTCGGCCGAGCAGTGGGAATTGCGGCAGGACGCCGGTAATGATCAGGCTGACGATCAGGGGAACCACCGGGCTGCCGGCTTCGAGCTCGTCAAATCCGATCTCCTGAAAATAGGGCCGCAGAAGCGTTGTAAAGACCGGTTCGCCAACCGTACAAATCAGAAAAAAGAATATGGAGAGCAGGACCGAATAAACCGCCCAGCCTCGAAGATACATCGCACTCCGCAAGAGTTTGGAGGGCGACAGCATCTCGACGAAACGGGTCTGCCTCGACTTTGCGTGGTGGTTTTCCAATCGATGATTGAGCCGGTCCCAGGCAAACAACCAGATGAAAAACAATCCCGTCAGGAAGGCATAGAGGTAAGCGCCCTCAAAACGCATTGACACCCCCACGTTTTCAACATCTTTGAACGCTGGGATTACAAGGCGTCGCCTGTGCGTTGGCGCTGGTGGCGCCGCCAAATTCCTGCGTCACGAAAAAGCTCGTGGAAAACACCAGGCTGACCAGGAATGTCAGTAAACAAATGCGCGACATCATGCTTCCTCCATCGAAACAGCGACAGTCAATAATGACTGTATACTAACATCTATGGATCGCAAAAAACAATTCTATGGCGACAACCTGCTGTTCTATTCGCCTCATTATTGTGCGACACACAAGGCGCCATCAACTTTTGACAGTCTCTCCCGGCCCTCCGTAGAATGAGACCGGTGTGCGCCGAAAAGAGTGGGACCTTTACGGAGTCTCCTGGCGGCACAGCGGTGCAACCACCCTGGGGACCTCAATTGAAACTCAAAGGCCACGACCGCTTCGCCTATTCCGCCCTGCCCCATCGCCCCGTCTACGACTGGCCGGAGGGCCGCCGCCTCGCGGTCTACATCGGGCTTAACCTCGAGCATTTTTCCTTTGGTGAGGGACTGGGGGCGGTGCTGGCGCCCAGCGGCCAGCCGGATGTGCTGAATTACAGCTGGCGCGACTACGGCAACCGGGTCGGCGCCTGGCGCCTGCTGGAGATGTTCGAGGCCATGGGGCTGCCGGTTTCACTGCTGGTAAATTCGAGCCTCTATGAACACTGCCCGGAACTGATTGCCACCTTCCGCGCCCGCGGCGACGAGATCGTCGGTCACGGGCGCTCGAACGCGGAGCGTCAGGGCGATCTGACGGAAGCCGATGAGCGCGCGCTGATCGCCGAGACGACGGCGGCGATCGCGGCCCACGAAGGCACGCCACCGCGCGGCTGGCTCGGCCCCTGGATCTCGGAAAGCGCCACGACGCCCGACCTGCTCAGCGAGGCAGGCTACGGCTATCTGCTCGACTGGTGCAGCGACGACCAGCCGGTCTGGATGGCCACCCGCCATCGGCCGATCCTCGCCCTGCCTTACCCGCAGGAGATCAACGACATCCCCGCCATCGCCGTGCGCCGCGCCGGCGCGCGCGAATTCGCCGACATGATCATCGACAATTTCGACGAGATGCGCGAACAGGCCCGGTCCCAGCCGCTGGTCATGGGCATCGCCCTGCACCCCTACATCGTCGGCCAGCCCTTCCGTCTGCGTCAGCTGCGCCGGGCGCTGCAGCATATCGCAGCGAATGCGGGCGGGGATGTCTGGCTGACCACGGCCGGTGACATCGCCCGCCATATCGAGACCCTGCCCGCCGGGATGGTTCCGGGTGACGATATTCGAGACGCTTGATCCAGGCACGGGTTCCGCCTGAAAGCAACAGCCACACAATCACCCCACAAACGCCCTCATCGCAATTCCCCCGCAAGAACCGGATGGCGGCGGCGGCCCCGCCGTATCACCCTCACGCCCATTGATACTCAGTGAGGAACATCGTGAAACAACTCGAAAACAAAGTCGTTATCGTCACCGGCGCCAGCAGCGGGATCGGATATGCGGCGGCAAAACTCTTCGCCCATGAAGGCGCGAAACTGGTGGTCAGCGCACGGCGGCAGGTGCAATTGGACAGGCTCGTGAGCGAGATCGCGACGAAGGGTGGTCAGGCCGTGGCGCACGCGGGCGATATCCGCGAAGAAGGCACCGCGCAGGCGCTGGTGGAGCTGGCGGTCGGGAAATTCGGCGGACTGGACGCCGCCTTCAACAACGCCGGTCAGCTCGGTGAGATGGGCGAGACGCCCGAGATTTCGCTGAACGGCTGGCGCGACACGCTGGAGACCAACCTGACCAGCGCCTTTCTGGGCGCGAAGTATCAGATTCCCGCCATGCTGGCACGCGGCGTTGATGGCCAGCGAAGCGGCGCCCTGCTTTTCACCTCATCCTTTGTCGGCACCACCGTCGGCATGCCGGGCATGGCGGCCTATGCGGCCGGCAAGTCGGGGCTGAACGGGCTGATGCGTGTGCTGGCGGCCGAGTACGGACCGAAAGGAATCCGGGCCAATAGTCTGCTGCCCGGCGGCACCGACACCGACGCGGCCGCCGTCGTCGCCCACACGCCCGAAATCGAGGAATTCGTGCGCGGCCTTCATGCCCTCAAACGCATCGCAACGCCGGAGGAAATCGCCCGAACCGCGCTTTTCCTGCTGTCCGATGCCGCCAGTTTCATCACGGGTCAGGCCATACTGGCTGACGGCGGGGTATCGATAAACCGGACCTGATATTTTTAAGATTCCGCGAGGACATGAGATTCTGCGAGGACAGCAGAAACAGACGCCGGCTTTGCGGGACCACCCCGCGAAGCCGGCGTTTTCGCTCAAGCCAATTGCGGCCGCAACCTGAAGCGACTGGCCAGCAGCCAGAAGGCGATCGCCATATTCAGCAGGTTCCAGCCGATGCCGTTGAGAAAGGCGGCCTGATAGGAGCCGGTCAGGTCGTAGATCTCGCCCGACAGCCAGCCGCCCAGCGCCATGCCCGCCACCGTCGCCATCAGCACCAGACTGACCCGCGTCCCGGCTTCGCGCGCCGGGAAGTATTCGCGCACGATCAGCGCGTAGCTCGGCACGATCCCGCCCTGGGACAGCCCGAAAAGCGCCGAGACCAGATAGAGCGACGTCAGCCCGTCGAAGGGCAGATAAAACAGCAGCGCGATACACTGCAGCATTGAGCCCAGAATCAGCGTCCCGATACCGCCGATCTTGTCCGCGATCAGGCCCGAGGCCAGACGGCTGACCACCCCGAGACCCAGCATGATCGACAGCATCTCGGCCCCGCGCGCCGGGCCATAGCCCAGATCGCTGCAGTAGGCCACCATATGGACCTGCGGCATGGACATGGCGACGCAGCAGGCTACACCGGCCAGCACCAGCAGGGCCTGCAGTTTGCCCGGCGAGGTCGGCATCACCACAGCTGCGGCCGAAGCATGGCGCACCGGCGCGTCGGCTGCATCGATGTCGGGCCGGCGCCGCAGCGCAAACGCCAGCGGCAGCATGGTCACCAGACAGAAGATCCCGACACCGATATGGGCCTGCCGCCAGCCCACGGTCTCGATCGCCTGCTGCAGGATCGGCGGCCAGACCGCGCCGGAGACGTAGTTTCCACTGGCCACGATGGCCACGGCGATCCCGCGCCGTTTGAGGAACCAGTGCGACACGTCCGCCACCAGCGGCCCGAAGGACGCCGAGCTGCCCAGCATCCCGATCAGCAAGGCCTGGGCAATGATGAATTCCCAGTAACCGCCCGCCGCCGCCGTCACGATATAACCGATGCACAGCATCACCGCCCCGACGACCAGGGGCATCACGATCCCGAACCTGTCCGCCAGACGCCCCATGGCAATGCCGCCGACGGCAAAGCCGATCAGCGTCGCGGTGTAAGGCAGCGACGCCCCGCCCCGGTCGACCCCGAACTCCGCCTGGATCGCCGGCAGGATCACCACGCTCGACCACAGGCCAACGCCGCCGATGGAGCTGAGCAGCAGCGACACGAACAGCCGCTTCCAGGCATAGGCGCTGTCGGGCAGCATGGGGGATATGGCGGGAAAGCCGGAGGGAGACTGGGAAGGAGTGTCGGAGGTCATTTTACTTCGCCCTGCCCTGATGGGATTTTTTATGACCCACCTGATTAACCGGGCAACCGGAATGCGGCAATCCTCGCGATGGTATAGCTGCCATGCGTGGGCGGGAATATATCTGGAGTGCCTTCGGCCCTTCCCACCTCGCCCTTGCTATTGCACCATCGCAAGTTCATAGTTTGTTCTCACCAAAACCGGAGCCGGGGAACTGGGATGACGCAAGGCGACCTGCCGCCGGATGTATCGCCACGTGACGGCCAGCCCCGGCGCCCCTGGCCCATACGCGAACTGCCCGAGCGCTACTACCACACCCACTTCCGGGAAATGCTCGCCTTCGTGCGCGAGAAATATGCCCATGTGCTCGCCGACGAGCACTGGCGTTTCCTTGCATGCTTCGATGCGCTGGACCTCGATGCGCAGTGTCTCTTCGTGCGTCTGGTCAACCGCAAGGGCACGGTCTTCGAAACCGGCAAACTGCGTTATGCGGAAATCGCCGATCTGCCGGGCACGCTGGAGACCCTTCGCGCGGCGGGTTTTGTCGGTACAGTAGATGAACAGGATTTCGCGGTCCTGCTGAACGCGCTGCCCAAGGGTGCGCTGATCGATCTGATGGCGCCTCACCTGGAGACGGCGGGCGTAAAGCGGAGCTGGCCCAGGGCGGCGGTGATCGGACATGCGCACGCGACCTTCAGCTTCGAGACCTTCGCCGCCACTGACGCCGCGCGGAACTTCGTGGTTCAGGGACGGCGCGCGGAACTGGGCTTTCTGCTCTATCTCTATTTCGGCCGGATCGAACAGGGCGTCACGCGCTTTGCCCTGCGCGATCTCGGGCTGGTGCGCACCCATGATTTCAAAAGCGACTACCAGGCCCGCTTCGAAACCCTCGAAGAAGCCGCCGCCTGTTACTTCCATGCCCGGCGCCTGGAAGACCTGCGCAGCCTGGAGGACGAAACCTGCCTGCACTGGGCCGGGGATGCGGCCAACTGGCCCGAGGCCAGCGGCGACAAGGCCGAGGAACTGCGCGACCGCCTGCTCTACGAACTGGGCAACCGTCTGGAAAAGGCCGGACAGACCGAACCCGCGGAGACGGTTTATCAGCTCGGAAATTCGGCGCTCTGCAACGAACGGCTGGTCCGCCTGCTCTACGGGCGTGGCGACCGCGATGCCGTCCGCGTCCGGCTGGAGGCCATGATCGCGCACCCCGCCAGCGACGCGGAAGCGCTTTTCGCCCAGGATTTCTACGAACGCAAGTTCAAGGGCAAGCGCACCTCTGCCCTCACCGACCGGCTGCGCGCGGGCGCGGTCATCGGCATCGACGAATCCTGGCGCAATGCCCCCGAACGCGGCGCCGCCGACTATTTCATTCGCCAGGGCTACGACGTTTTCTACAGCGAGAACGGCCTGTGGCGCGCACTGTTCGGCCTTCTCTTCTGGGACGAGATCTATTGCGGGGACGCAGCCGCCCTCCATAATCCCTTCGAACGCCTGCCCGAAAGCCTGAAAACCGGAAACTTTTACGACGCCTTTGACGAGCGCATCGAAGGTAAACTCGCCCTTCTGTGCGATCCGGCCAGGGCTCTGCAGGCCATGCTCGGCTGCCTCGCCGCCAACTACGGCACGCCGAACGGCATCTTTCGCTGGCACACGGGGATCGCCGAATGGCTCGGTCCCTTCCTGCGGAGCGCGCCGCCGGGCGCCACCGCGACCGTTCTGCGCGAGATGTGCAGAGACTACCCGGCGCGCAAGGACGGCTTTCCCGACCTGCTGCTTATGGGCTCGGATGGCCTGCGCTTCATCGAGATCAAGACGGCGGGCGATCAGATCCGCCGCAATCAGCTGATGCAGATCGGGCTGCTGGCCCGGGCGGGTTTCGAAGTCGAGGTCAACCGGGTCGAATGGATCGTCGATCCCCAGCAGCTTTACGTCGTGGTGGATGTGGAGACCACCGGCGGCCGGGCGGCGCACCACCGGGTCACGGAGATCGGCGCGGTGAAGGTGCAGAACGGCCGGATTCTGGATCGCTGGCAGAGCCTGATCAATCCGCAGCGGGCGATCCCCGCCAGCATCACCCGCCTGACCGGCATCACCAATGCCATGGTCGCGGGCGCGCCGGTTTTCGCCGAGATCGCCGACGACTTTCAGGACTTCATGGGCGAGGCGATTTTCGTCGCCCACAACGTGCGCTTCGACTACGGCTTCATCGCCGAGGAGTTCCGCCGTATCGACCGGCGCTTCCGGCACCCGCAGCTTTGCACCTGCGCCGGTATGCGGACGCTCTACAAGGGGCACCAATCCTACAGCCTGGGTAACCTCTGCCGCGCCTTCGGCATCGAACTGACCAGCCACCACCGCGCGCTCTGCGATGCCGAGGCGGCGGCGGAACTGCTGTTTCTGATCAACGAACGGCGGCTGGAGTCAGCCTGAGCAGCAGGCGCCTCAATCCTGATCGCGGCTATTTCCGCTCGTACCAGATGCCGCTGTCGTCTTTTTTCAGCCGTCGGTAATTCCGGTCAAGATAGGCACCGATGCCCGGGCGCTCCCGGTAGAGTTTCAGATCGTTCCGGTCGACGAAAATGTAGGGCACCTGCTGCGCGTCGAAACCCGCGAGGATCTCGCTGATCTGTTCGGGCAGATAGAATTCCCAGGCGGAGCCCGCGGTGATGTGGGACGACTTGCGGCCGGTAAATCCATAGACCAGGGCACTGCCGAAGGAATAGATCGGCCCGGGCCGCGCCCCCGGCTCGATCAGGAACCGGCTGCCGAGCCACAGCCGCTTGTAGTTCTCGCTGACTGTCCAGTGATAGGCGCGAACCCCGCCGACCAGAACCGAGGAGCCGTGAAAGAGCGGCTTCGCCTTGACGACGAAGGGACCGGTCAGCGATGCCGCGACCGGAATCGCAAACAGCGCGCTGCAGACCATTGCTGGAAACAGGGTTCGGGCGAGCCACCCGAAGCGCCGCGATCCATCCGGCTTCACTGACTGGCCGAAATTCGCAAATCCGCCGGACTCTGCGAACCGGATGAAATAACCGGTCACGCTATCGATACCCAGAACCGCCAGAACGCCAACGGGTGTGAACAGCAGCAGCATGTGATACTGCCACCAGGAAAAGCGCTGGATCAGAAACAGAATACCGGCGATCAGCACCCAGGCCAGCATCATGGCGACCAGCGACCCGCGCAGTGCGCCGGGACGGCCCGGGTCACCGGGCGCTCCCCGGTTACCTCTGCTGAAAAAGCTGCCCAGGCCACATAACCAGACCCCGGCCGCGATCCCCGCGAACAGCAACCAGGGTGCCGTGTTGCTGACGAAAAAGGCGGCCGCGCTCAGCAGCCGGGAGCGTGGTGCGTGCGGCGAGGTCGTCAGGGCCTGCGGTGGATAGATAAACGCGGTCCACAGCAGTTCCTGCAAGGCGCCGGCCTGCCAGAACCAGAAAAGCGTCCCACAGAAAGGCAGAGCGACGCCGACGGCGACAGGCAGCCAGACCTGCGCCACCAGCCCGACGAGGGCAAGCCTCTGCGTCCGGAACAGATAAAACGAAGCCACCAGCCAGAAGGCAACGGGGATCGGTGCAAGGAGCAGCTTGAACAGGGTGGCGACGGCGGCGAAGAGTCCGCTGAGAAAGAACAGCAGCGCCAGCCTTCTGCCCGAGGATGGAATCTCCACCGCGCGCAAAGCGCACCAGCCCGAGAGATAGAGCGGAAAGGCCACCATCATCTCGAGCTGGGTGAGTTCGTATTCTCCGGCGGTGGCATAATAGATGCCGATGGTGGCGAGCGGCGCCAGCGCCGAGAGCCAGGGGGCCTTCAGATAGGGCCTCAGGGTCACCATCAGGACAACCGCGAAGGCCATCATCCAGATCAGTTCCAGCAGATGGACCCCGTATTCACTGAAACCGAACAGCCTTCCGGCCAGCAGGTAAAAAACATAGAGACCGGGCTGTTTGTTGTCCCAGTAATCGACGTAGAGAGTCGCGCCCTGGTCCAGTTCCCTGGCGCCGAAAAAGAACACCGCCTGATCCGACCCGAAGGGAAAGTAGAGATTGACCAGTCCAAGAGCGAGGACCGCCGCGAATCCGGCGCCATACCACCCGGCCTCGAGAACAAGATCAAGCCCGCGATGTCGTGCGCTGCCGGAATCTGTCGTCGGAGAAATTGAATCCATAAGCGGCAGTCAGGCTCACATTGTCCAGGACGGGATTGGAGACAGCATTATGCCTTGGCTTCGTCGGATTCCGCCAGCGGCGGCAGCCCCCGCTCCTTGCGCGGCGTGCGGCCGAAGAAGTCGCGGTAGCACTTGGAAAAATGCGAGGCGGAGACAAATCCGCAGGCCAGGGCGACATCGATCACCGACATATTGGTCTGCAGCAGCAACAGGCGGGACTTGTTCAGCCGCAGTTCCAGATAATGCCGGGCCGGCGAACGGTTAAGATACTTGCGGAACAGGCGTTCGAGTTGGCGGGTCGACAATCCCGCCTCCCGGGCCAGTCCGGTCCGGCTCAGTGGTTCTTCCAGATTCTGCTCCATCAGCGCGATAACCGCCAGCAGCTTGGGATGCCGCACCCCCAGGCGGGCGGGCAGCGACATGCGCTGGTGATCGTGATGGTCGCGAATACGCTCGTGCGTAAAGACATCGGCGACCTGAACCGCCAGTTCGTAACCATACTGGCGGGTGATCACATTCAGCATCATATCCAGCGCCGCGGTGCCGCCGGAACAGGTGAAGCGGTTGCGGTCGATCTCGAACAGCTCGGTGCTGACCTCGATCTCGGGAAAGGCTTCCAGGAATCCGGCCAGGTTCTCCCAGTGAATGGTGCAGCGGTGATCGTTCAGCAGACCGGCGCGGGCCAGAATGTGGGTGCCGGTGCAGAGTGCCCCGATATCCGCGCCGCTGCGGTCCATGCGGCGCAGCCAGGAATCCAGGGTTTTACTGGTGAAATTGAAGACGTCGACGCCGCTGCAGAGCATGACGGTCTGCAGCTTGCTGACTTCTTCCAGCGTCGCATTCGGACGGAACTCGATCCCGCAGGAGGCGGTGACCGGCTCCCCGTCCGATGTCACCAGACGCCAGTCGTAAAGCTGCTGCCCACTCAGGCGGTTGGCCATGCGCATGGGCTCGACCGCCGACGTCAGGGCAATCATCGAAAAAGAGGGGATCAGAACGATCGCCACCGTCTGGGGCAGCTCACGGGGGACATTGCCGAACATAAGGCACTCAAAAGTAAAATCATTTGTGGGTTGGCAACACCAATAAACTTGGTATTGCGCGGGCAACTCTGGCACAAATTACCTATTGTCGCGAACAGAAAACTTTCTGGCGGGAACCACAAAGATCAGGTGGCGCGCTTCGAGTGGTCTGTGCAGGGCGGTGAAAGCTGTCCGGCGCGGATTCCAAGGCCAACCGGTGGAAGAATTAACGTCAGAGTACGATTGCTTTTACCGCAGCCGTGAAAGCGATCGGCCTCGAGGGACCAAAAGACCAAAAGACCAGACGCAGGCGCCGCTACGGGCGCGCGGCCGGTCTTTCTGCGAATATACAGGCCGGGCGGCAGTTTGCCCGGCGCACAGAGGACGGAATCCGCCATGAAGTCGCGCTACTCGATCTTCAGCTTGATGCGCAACGCTTTGAGCTACCACGAGAAATGGCCTGAAGCCTGGCGCAGCCCGGAGCCCAAGTCCTCCTACGACGTGGTCATCGTCGGCGGTGGCGGGCATGGTCTGGCGACGGCCTATTATCTGGCCAAGATCCACGGGATCCGCAACGTGGCGGTGATCGAGCGCGGTTGGCTGGGCGGCGGCAATACCGGCCGTAACACCACAATCGTGCGCTCCAACTACCTCTGGGACGAGAGCGCGGCGCTATATGAGCACGCCCTGAAGCTGTGGGAGGGCATGAGCCAGGAGCTGAACTACAACGTGATGTTCAGCCAGCGCGGCGTCATGAACCTGGCCCACAACCAGCACGATCTGCGCGAACTCTCGCGGCGGATCAACGCCAATCGCCTGAACGGCGTCGATTCCGAGTTCCTGACGCCAGGCCAGATCAAGGATCTGGTGCCGATCATCGACCTGCGCGGCAACGGCCGCTATCCGGTGCTGGGCGCCTCCATGCAGCGGCGCGGCGGCACCGCCCGCCATGACGCCGTGGCCTGGGGCTACGCCCGGCGCGCCGACGAGCACGGGGTCGACATCATCCAGGAATGCCCGGTCAACGGCTTCGAGATCGAAAACGGCCGAATTACCGGCGTACAGACCGCCAGGGGCCTGATCAAGGCCAGGAAGGTCGGCGTCGTGGTGGCGGGTCATTCGTCGGTCATGGCCGAGATGGCCGGCATCCGCCTGCCCCTGGTCTCCCACCCGCTGCAGGCTCTGGTGTCCGAGCCGGTCAAGCCGGTGATCGACACGGTGATCATGTCCAATGCCATCCACGCCTACATCAGCCAGTCGGACAAGGGCGAGCTGGTGATCGGCGCCGGTGTCGATAAATACGTCGGCTACGGCCAGCGCGGCAGCCTGCCGGTCACCGAAGAGACCCTGGCGGCGATCTGCGAGCTGTTCCCGAGCCTCAAGCGCATGCGCATGATGCGCCAGTGGGGCGGCATCGTCGACACCTGCCCCGACGCCAGCCCGATCATCTCGAAAACCCCGGTCGAGGGCTTTTTCATCAACTGCGGCTGGGGCACCGGCGGCTTCAAGGCCACGCCGGGTTCCGGCTGGGTCTTCGCCGACACCATCGCCAACGACCGCCCGCACCCGCTCAACGCCGCCTTCACCCTGGACCGCTTCAACAGCGGCTATCTGGTGGACGAGCACGGCGCTGCAGCCGTCGCGCATTAAGGAACAGGGACCATGCTGGAAATCAACTGCCCCTATTGCGGCCCGCGCTTCGAGACCGAGTTCTCCTACGGCGGCGAAGCCCACATCGAGCGGCCGAAGGACTCCGACGCCCTCAGCGATCAGGAGTGGGGCGACTACGTCTTCATGAACAGCAACACCAAGGGCGTGTTCCTGGAACGCTGGGTCCACACCAGCGGCTGCCGGCGCTGGTTCAACATGGCCCGCGACACGGTCTCCTACAAGGTCCTCGCAGTCTACGAGACGGGCGCGAAACCGCCCAAAATCGAACTGCGCAAAGACGTCTAACCGGAAGTTTACAGATATGCCCGCACGTTTTCGCCTGTCCGAAGGGGGACGGATCGACCGCTCCAAGCCGGTTTCCTTCACCTTCAACGGCAAGATCTATCAGGGGTTCGAAGGCGACACGCTGGCCTCGGCCCTGCTGGCCAACGGTGTTCATCTGGTCGGACGCAGCTTCAAGTACCACCGTCCGCGCGGCATCATGTCCGCCGGGGCCGAGGAAGCCAACGCGCTGATCCAGCTGGGTGAAGGGGCGCGGAGCGATCCGAACCTGCGCGCCACCCAGATCGAGCTGTCCGACGGCCTGATCGCCTCGTCCCAGAACTGCTGGCCGAGCGTCGAATTCGATATCAGCATCGTCAACAACTTCGCCTCGCGCCTGCTGCCCTCGGGCTTCTATTACAAGACCTTCATGTGGCCGGCCTCGCTGTGGATGACCTACGAGCGGATAATCCGCAAGGCCGCCGGTCTGGGCAAGGCTCCCGAAGGTCCCGATCCCGACCGCTACGACAAGACCTTTGCCCACTGCGACGTGCTGGTCGCCGGTGGCGGTCCCGCCGGTCTGGCCGCCGCCCTCTCGGCAGGCCGCAGCGGCGCGCGGGTGATTCTGGCCGAACAGGACAACAGTCTCGGCGGCAATCTGCTGAGCGAAACCGATGCCCTGATCGAAGGCCAGCCCGCCCTGGACTGGGTCGAACAGGCCCGGACCGAACTGGAGGCTATGGCGAACGTCCAAGTTCTGACCCGCACCCAGGTCTACGGCTACTTCGATCACAACTTCATCGGCCTGATGGAGAACCTGACCGATCACCTGCCTCTCGCGGACCGCCCGGCCAACCTGCCGCGCCACCGCCTGTGGAAGCTGCGCGCGAAGCAGGTCGTGCTGGCCACCGGCTCCATCGAGCGGCCGCTGGTTTTCTCCGACAACGACCGTCCCGGCATCATGCTGGCCAGCGCCTGCCGGACCTATCTGAACCGCTACGGCGTCAAGCCGGGCAACCGCGCCGTGATCTTCACCAACAACGACGGCGCCTACGCCGCCGCGCTGGATCTGCAGAAGGCCGGTGTCCAGATCGCCGCCATCGTCGATCTGCGCGCCGATCCGCAAGGTCCCCTGACCGAGCAGGCCCGCGAGGCAGGTCTGCGTATCCTTCCCGGCCATGCCATTACCGCCACGGCCGGCGACAAGCGGGTCAAGGCCGTGCAGGTCGCCCCCTTGAGCGAAGACGGCGACAGCATCAAAGGCAGCGGCGAGGAAATCGTCTGCGATCTGGTCGCGGTTTCGGGCGGCTGGAACCCGACCGTGCATCTGCACAGCCAGTCGCGCGGCAAGATCGTCTTCGACGACGCCTATGCCTGCTTCATTCCCGGCGCCACCGCCCAGGCTTCCGCGACGGCCGGCGCCTGCAGCGGCAGCTTCGGGCTCGGCAGCGCGCTCAGTCAGGGCCACGCCGCCGGGCTGGCCGCCGCGACGGCACTCGGTTTCGACGGCAAGGCTGCCGCCGCTCCCTCAGCCAGCGATCGCGATTTCCTGCCCGCGCGCTGGCTATGGCTGGTGCCCGGCGACAAACCGCTGGGCCACGGCGGCAAGCATTTTGTTGATGTCCAGAACGACGTCACGGCGGCGGATCTGCATCTGGCCCTGCGCGAAGGCTACCGCTCGATCGAGCACGTCAAGCGCTACACCACCACCGGCATGGGCACCGATCAGGGCAAGACCAGCAACGTCAACGCCATCGCCATCGTCTCGCAGTACTTCGGCTGCCCGATCCCCGACGTCGGCGTCACCACCTTCCGCCCGCCCTACACGCCGGTCACCTTCGGTGTCTTCGCCGGGCGCGATATCGGCGATCTGCTGGACCCTGTCCGCAAGACCCCGATGCATGCCCTGCACGAACAGGCCGGCGCGGTCTTCGAGGACGTCGGCCAGTGGAAGCGTCCCTGGTACTTCCCGCAAGGGGACGAGGACATGCACGCGTCGGTCAATCGCGAGGTCAGGGCCTGCCGTGATTCTCTCGGGGTGATGGACGCCACGACCCTGGGCAAGATCGACATTCAGGGCAAGGACGCCGCCGAATTCCTCAACCGGGTCTACACCAACGCCTGGCTCAAGCTGAAGGTCGGTTCCTGCCGCTACGGGCTGATGCTGGGCGAGGACGGCATGGTGGCCGACGACGGCGTGACCAGCCGTCTGGCCGAGAACCACTTCCTGATGACCACCACCACCGGCAACGCCGCCGCGGTGCTGGGCCATCTCGAGGAGTTCCTGCAGACCGAATGGCCGGAGCTGGAGGTCTATCTGACCTCGGTCACCGAACAGTTCGCCACGGTCTCCTTCGCCGGGCCCAACGCCCGCAACCTGCTGGCCGAGCTGACCGATGACATCGACCTTTCCGCCGAAGCCTTCCCCTTCATGACCTTCCGCAAGGGCACGGTCGCGGGCATTCCCGCCCGGGTCTTCAGGATCTCCTTCACCGGCGATCTTTCGTATGAAATCAACGTGCCCGCCAGCTACGGCGCGGCGCTGTGGCAGGCCGTGATGACGGCGGGTGAAAAGTACGCCATCACCCCCTACGGCACCGAGGCTATGCATGTACTGCGGGCGGAAAAGGGCTTCATCATCGTCGGTCAGGAAACCGACGGCTCGGTGACGCCGTTTGACCTGGGCATGGACTGGGTGGTCTCCAGGACCAAGGACTTCGTCGGCCGCCGGTCTCTTTATCGTTCGGATATGGACAAGCCGGACCGCAAGCAACTGGTCGGCCTGCTGACCGATCAGCCCGACGCGGTGCTGCCCGAGGGTGCGCAGCTGGTTGAAAAGGTCGAGAACAAGCCGGTCATGACCATGCTCGGTCACGTCACCTCCAGCTATCACAGCCCCAATGTCGGACGCTCCATCGCCATGGCCCTGATCAAGGGCGGACGGGCGCGCATGGGCGAAAAGCTCTACGCCCCGCTGGCGGACGGCAAGGTCCTGACCTGCACCGTCACCGACACCGTATTTTTTGACAAGGAAGGAGAGCGGTCCCGTGGTTGAACCCTATCTCAGACAAAGCCCGCTGACCCACCTCGCCCTGTCCGCCCGGGCGCAGGCCGCCCGCGACGACGACAAGGCCCCCGCTGCCGCGGGCCTTGTCATGGCCGAACGTCCCTTCCGGCGCATCCTCAACCTGCGCGGCAATCCGAAGGCCGACGCCTTCCTCGCCGCCGCCAGAACGGTTCTGGGCACCGATCTGCCACTCAAGGCCAACAGCGCCAGCGCGTCGGACGGCGTCACCCTGCTGTGGCTCGGCCCCGACGAATGGTGGGCGATCACCGAAGCCGGCACACCGCCTCTCGCCGACAGGTTGCAGGACGCCTTCAGCGGCCAGCACACAGCGGTAACCGAGGTCGGCGAAGGCTACGGCTGCATCGCCGTTTCCGGCCCCCGCGCCGCCGACGTTCTGGCCAAGGGCAGCCCGCTGGACTTCCACGACAGCGTCTTCGCGCCGGGCAGCTGTGCCCAGGGCGACATGGCCAAGGCCACGGTTGTGTTCCACCGGCTGGACGACAGGACGAACCCGAGCTTCGAGATTTATGTGCGCAGCAGCTTTGCCGAGTATCTCTGGCGCTGGATCGAGGATGCGGCGGGGGAATATGGGGTGATCGTTACGGGGTGATGTGCTGAGCGTGAGCGCCGCGGGATGACAGGAAAGAAATCACACTCACCAGAGATTCAACAGCAGGATCCAGCGGGCCTGAAGCCGCAGAGTCCTGAGGAAAATCAGTTCGAATCTGCCGGGTCTGGAGCGGATCACATGGTTAGATCAGATTCACCGGCCCGACGGATCGCCGCAGGCGATTCCATCTGAACCGGATCTGGTCCACGGCCGCGGCGGCCAAAACCGAACCCTTGCGTGCTCTGGGTGTCGCGAACCGTGGTTCAGCCCTGGGCTACCCGCCGTCTAAAAGTCCTCAACGCCCAGCGTAAAGGCGTAAGCGCCTTTGCCGCGCTTGTAGGCTCTGCTCGCGGCGGCATGGATCCGTTCGACGCCGGCGTCGAAGGTCTTCAGGCACCAGGCTTCGGTTCCGCCGACGTCTGCGGTCAGCGTCTGCAGGGCGTCCGCTTCGGCATAGAATGAAATCTCGATCGGGCCGTCGTATCCCCAAAAGCAGACGCGGTGTCTTCTTTCGTCGAAACTGCGGCTCTGGTTGGGAAAGTTCAGCATCATGTTGATCCGGTCATTTGTTCGGCCCCGCTCCGGGGCTGCGGATGTGCCGCGCGGTCCGCCGGCGCCTCTGCGGCCGCCAGTGCCGGACTCGCCGCCAGCGCCTGATCGTGCTCCAGAGCCGCTTCCAGCGCCTGCGGATCGATTGTCAAAGTCTGTCTGCGACCCGGACGATCGGGACTTTCCTGCAGGTGAATCACCGTCGTCACCCGCCGGTAAACAGGGAACGAGATGTCCCGCATGAGCTCCTCGTCGGTTTCCACGAGATAGGCGCCCGCCGGCAGTTCCCCGTCGAACCCGCCGAGCCGGAAGGGTTTCGTGAAGGTCACCGTCTCAGTGCGTGTGCGCAGCGTCATGGCAGTTCACCTGGTTGCACCCGTCTCTTCCCTGGAGGGGCAGCGTGCCCCGTCGCTGGTTCGGGAGCTATTTCGTCGGCATGAAGGAAACACGAACCGGATGCTCTTTTGCCAGGGCAGCGGCCTCTGCGGCGGCCTTGGCGGCGACCGATTTGGCCTTGGGCTTGGCGGCCTTGCTCGGTTTCGGGGTGGAGGTTGCTGTAGTCGAATCTTTCTCGGACATGTGTAATGCCTTTCGTTTCTGGCGTAAATTATGGGCAGGCTTAACAATATGGCGACTGCAGGCGAGTATTGCAATATTATTTGCGGCTTCTAATTTATTTTCTTTTTATAGGCGAATTTGATCATCGTCACAGTTCAAATATTTATTTATTTATTTCACCAATGAAACGATCTCTATTTTTGTGAATTCACCAAATAATCGATAGCAACCTGGGTTCCAACCAATGGCGGGTACATCAACAGCCCTTCGATCGGCCTCGCCGGGCGAGCACAGCCGCGCTGATGGCACATCCGGTAAAGGCCTCCGCGAAACCCGCACCGACTGTCCGCGCCACCTGCCCGCGCCACTTGCCCGCGTCACTTGCCCGCGTCACGTGAGTGAATTGACCCACATCAATGCAGTTACCTTCGATAGGTCCTTGTTTTGCCGGGCGCCTCGGGTTCTCACCCCTCCTCGGTCGGCTTCTTTCGTTTCGTAAAGCTCCCTGATAACCCAGCCACGGCCGGTAAATGTCTCATGACGTTCGTGGCGATCGGTTGCGCCGGAGCCCGGTTTCGATCCTGAAGTTTCAGACACCCACGGGCGCGCCAACAAACCCACGGGGTACCGTCGTAAAGTACGGGACCTGATGAAACGGAGATGACATGACAAGAAAGCTATGCAGTGCCGCGGTTACAACAGCCTTGGCCCCGATGCCTCTGCCCCCGATGAAGTCAGCCGGAACGGCCGCAGCTACGATCCTGCTGGCGGCCATGCTGGCGGCGGGCGCGATATCGGGGCGGGCACAGGCTGCCGAAGACGATTCCTCCAGATTTCTCGGTCTGGATCTGAAGGGTTCTCTCGGGGAAGGCGGTCACAACCGCTACGTTGCACCGCTGACCAATCCGGTGTTCAACGAAACGCCCTACATCACGACCGAAGCCCGGGCGATCTATTTCTACAACAGACTGCCGGACGATTTCGTCACCGGCGGCGGCAGCGCCAATCTGGCGGCGCTTCAGTTGCGCCTCGCGATCACCGACCGCCTCGGCTTTATCGCCACCAAGGATGGCTACGCCGATCTCAATTTCGACGAGGT
>Ga0214472_10000712_pt1 | contig 40265 bp, 40 predicted proteins | sample RVTome_6_FD_207662 | JGI IMG/M metagenome (GOLD analysis project Ga0214472, IMG submission 207662) | Soil microbial communities from uranium-contaminated site in the Upper Colorado River Basin, Wyoming, United States - RVT140D175 | ecosystem: Environmental > Terrestrial > Soil > Contaminated >...
GGCCAGGGCCATCGCTGTGGTGCGTGACATCTTCATTGATGTTCCTTTCTCTAGCGTCTGAAGATCCTGAGCAGCAGCGTGACCACCACGCTCAGCAGGATGCAGGTAACGATCGGGAAATAGAAGATGGCGTTGCCCTTCCGGTACACGATGTCGCCGGGGAGACGGCCGACGCCGGGCAGGCGCGCGCCCACGGTCAGCAGCAGGCCCAGCGCGAGGAGCACGCCGCCCGCCACGAGCAGGGCGCGGCCGAGGTCGGGCACTCGTCCAGCATACAATGGCGCGGTCTCCCACCGCTCCCATGAGCACTCCCGCCGCTCAGCCGCCGCGCATCCTCGTCTCGAACGACGACGGCTACATGTCCGACGGCCTGCGGGCCCTGGTGGCGGCGGTGGAGCCGCTGGGCGAGGTGTGGGTGGTGGCGCCCGAGACCGAGCAGAGCGCGGCCTCCCACGCCATCTCCATCCACCGCCCGCTGCGCATCCGGAAGGTCCGCCCGCGCTGGTTCGCCGTCGACGGCACGCCCACGGACTGCTCCTACATCGCCGTCAACCACGTGATGAAGGACCGCAGGCCGGCGCTCATGGTCTCCGGGATCAACCACGGGCCGAACCTGGCCGACGACGTGACGTACTCGGGCACGGTGGCGGCAGCCATCGAGGCCTCGCTCCTCGGCGTGCCCGCCATCGCCTTCAGCCTGGCCATGCGCCAGGACTTCGACTTCGGTCCCGCCGCCCGCTTCGCCGGGAGCCTGGCCCGGGCCGTGCTGGGCGCGTCGCCGCCGCCGCACCTGCTGCTGAACGTCAACGTGCCGGGCGGCCGCGAGCCGGCGGGATATGCGGTGACCCGGCTGGGCAAGCACACATACGGCTTCGAGGTCGTGGAGAAGGTGGACCCTCGCGGCCGCAACTACTACTGGATCGGCGGAAACGAGTACCAGCACGAGGACATCCCCGGCAGCGACTGCAACGCGGTCCTGCGCGACGGGCTGGTGTCGGTGACGCCGCTGCAGCTCGAGCTGACCGCCGACGAGATGATGCCCGTGATCGCCCAGTGGACGGTCGAGGGCTACCGGCGGTCCGAGCCCAGGTCGATCCCGGGGAAGAAGTAGCCGATCTCGAAGCGGGCGGTCTCCGCGGCGTCGGAGCCGTGGATGCGATTGGCCTCGATCGAAGAGGCGAAGTCCTTGCGGATGGTCCCCGCCGCCGCCTTTGCCGGGTCCGTGGCCCCCATGATCTCGCGCAGCTTCGCGATCGCGTTCTCGGCCTCGAGGACCATGGGCACGCAGGGACCGGAGGCCATGAAGTCCACCAGGCTCTTGAAGAAGGGCCGCTCGCGGTGCACGTGGTAGAAGCCCTCGGCGTCGGCGGGGCTGAGCCGGCACATGCGGAGGGCGACGACCTCGAACCCGGCCCCTTCGAGGCGGGCCAGGATCTGCCCTACCTGGTGGGCGGCCACCGCGTCCGGCTTGATGATGCACAGCGTCCGCTCTGTCACCGCTACTTCCCTTTCGTGGGCAGGACCTCGGCCACCTCCGCGCCGATGTCCGCCGGCGACCGGACCACGTGGATCCCGGCGGCCTCCATGGCCTTCATCTTCTCCTCGGCGGTGCCCTTGCCCCCGGCGATGATGGCCCCGGCGTGGCCCATCCGCCGGCCGGGCGGGGCGGTCTGCCCCGCGATGAAGCCCACGATGGGCTTGCGCACGTTCTGCTTCGCCCAGGCCGCCGCTTCCTCCTCCGCGCTGCCGCCGATCTCGCCGATCATCACGATGGCACGGGTGCCCTCGTCCTCGGCGAACAGCCGCAGGGCGTCGGTGTGGCTGGTGCCGATGATGGGGTCGCCGCCGATCCCGATGCAGGTGGACTGCCCGATGCCCAGGGCCGTGAGCTGGGCCACCGCCTCGTAGGTCAGCGTGCCGCTGCGGCTCACCACGCCCACGTCGCCGCCCTTGTGGATGTGGCCGGGCATGATCCCGACCTTGCACTTCTCGGCGGGCGAGATGATGCCGGGGCAGTTGGGGCCGATGAGGCGGGTGGGCCGCCCCTTCAGCCAGGTCGCGGCCCTCACCATGTCCAGGGTCGGTATGCCTTCGGTGATGCAGACGACGAGCGCGATCCCGGCGTCGGCGGCCTCCATGATCGCGTCCGCGGCCCCGGGCGGGGGCACGAAGATCACGGTCACGTTGGCCCCCGTCTTGCGGACCGCCTCCTCCACGCCGTCGAAGATCGGGAACCCTTCGTGGGTGGTGCCGCCCTTGCCGGGGGTGACGCCGCCCACGACGTTCGTGCCGTACTCGCGGCACCCGATGGCGTGGAAGGTCCCGTGCTTGCCCATGCCCTGCACGAGCAGGCGCGTGGCCTTCCCGACCAGCACGCTCACCGCGGGGTCCCCGCGGCCGCCACCACCTTGCGCGCGGCGTCCGTCATGTCGTCGGCGGTGGTGAAGTTGAGGCCCGAGGTCCGCAACATCTCCTTGCCCTTCTCCTCGTTGTTCCCCTTCATGCGGATGACCACGGGGACCTTCACGCCCAGGTCGCGCACGGCCGCGATGACCCCTTCGGCCAGCACGTCGCAGCGCAGGATCCCGCCGAAGATGTTGATGAGGACCGCACCAACCTCGGGGTCGGCGAGCAGGATGCGGAAGGCGTTGCGGATCTGGTCCGCGCTGGCGCCGCCGCCCACGTCCAGGAAGTTGGCGGGGTTGCCCCCGGCCAGCTTGATGATGTCCATGGTGGCCATGGCCAGCCCCGCGCCGTTGACCATGCAGCCCACGTTGCCGCCCTCGAGCTTGATGTAGTTGAGGCCGTGCTTGCTGGCGTCCACCTCGAGGGGGTCTTCCTCGTCGAGGTCGCGCAGCTCCTTGAGCTCGGGGTGGCGATAGAGGGCGTTGTCGTCGAAGTTGACCTTGGCGTCGAGGGCCAGCAGCGTCCCGTCCTTCGTCATGAGGAACGGGTTGATCTCGAGGAGCGATGCGTCGGTGCCTTCGAAGGCCTTGTAGAGGGCCTGCATGAAGGGCACCGCCCTGGGCACGACGGTCGCGGGCAGGCCCAGGCCGAAGGCCAGCTTGCGGGCCTGGAAGGGCTGGAACCCCACCGCCGGCGCCACCGCCTCCTTGAGGATCGCGGTCGGGTCCTTGGCCGCCACCTCCTCGATGTCCATGCCGCCCTGGGCCGAGGCCATGAACACGGGCCCGCCGCGGCCGCGGTCCACGACGATGGCGAGGTACATCTCCTTGGCCCCGGAGAGGTCCATCCCCTCCTCGATGAGCAGCCGGCGCACGACCCGGCCCTCCGGGCCCGTCTGGTGGGTCTTGAGGGTCATGCCGAGCATGGCCTTGGCGATGGTCTCGGCCTCCTCCGCGGTGCGCGCGAGCTTCACGCCGCCGCCCTTGCCGCGGCCGCCGGCGTGGATCTGCGCCTTCACCACCACCGGGAAGCCCAGGGCCTTGGCCGCCTCCACCGCTTCGCCCTCGGTGTAGGCCACCTTGCCCCGCGGGACGGGGACGCCGAAGGAGGCGAGCACGGCCTTCCCTTGATACTCGTGGATTTTCATGCCTGGTTCTTGCCGCGCGCGGCCGGAGGACCCTCGGATTCTATTGGCCGGGTCGCCAGGGAGTCAAACCTCGCGCACCCACTCCTCGTCGCGCTTGACGTAGCGCGCGCCGGAGAGGCGGCCGAAGCGGGCCCCGTCCCAGGCCCGGACCGCCAGGGTCAGCGAGGGCCCGTCCACGGAGATCACGTTGTAGGTGTTCGGCTCGCCGCGCACGCGCAGCGAGGTGGCCGTGCCCGCCTGGGCGAACAGGATGGAGCGCCGGATCGAGAGGTAATGGGCGCGGACGTCGCCGCTGTATCCGACGTGCAGGTGGCCGGACAGCACGAGGTCCACGCCGCAGGCCTCGGCCACCTGGAGCGCCCGGAGCCCGCGCCCCACCACGCCGCCGGTCGCGGACCCCGGCGCGGGGAGGAACGGGTGGTGGGTGACGAGCACCTTCATGACCCGCGGAGGCAGGGGCGAGAGATGGGACCGGATGCTCTCGATCTGGTCGTGCGACAGCCGGCCGCTCTTCCACACGTTCGAGCGCGCGGTGTTCACCCCCAGGACCGCCAGCTCCTCCTCGTGGAAGAGGGGGAGGAGGTCGTCGGTCACCATCCGGCGGTAGCGGGCCAGCGGCCGGAAGAACCGGCGGGCCAGGTCGAAGAGCGGGATGTCGTGGTTCCCCGGGACCACGAGCGCGGGCGCGGGCAGGCGGTCCAGGAACGCGCGGGCCGCCTGGAACTCGCGGGTCCGGGCGCGCTGGGTCAGGTCGCCGCTCACCACGACCAGGTGGGGCCGGCTGTCGGCCAGGTCCTCGAGCACGGCCTCCACCACGCGTGGGTCCTCGCGCCCGAAGTGCAGGTCCGACACGTGGGCGATGGTCCTCACGAGCCGCGCGCCTCCGGGGCGAGGACGCGCAGGGCCCGCGGCCGGATACGGAAGCGGATCGGCGACTCCATCCGGAAGAGCTCGCCGTCGAGGGCCACCCTCACCATGCGCCGCGGCGTCGCTACCTCCACCTCGGGCAAGACGATGGCCTCGAAGTCCCTGTCCTGGCGGAGCCGTCCCAGGAGCGCGCGCAGGGTCAGGCGGAGGATCCCCCACCGACGGACGTTGCGGGCCACGTAGAGGCTCAGCTCGCCGCGCTCCAGCGAGGAGCGAGCGCCCAGGGAGAAGAGCCGCATCTCGTAGCGGTTGTTCCCCACGAACACGAACGGCGTCCGCACGCGGGCCACGTCGTCGAACACCCGCAGGGTGACGCGCAGGAACGGCGGGTCGCGGAGCACCTCGCGGGCCGCCCGGAGCATGGCCGGCCCCTTGCGGAGCCCGCGGTGGCGCCGCAGCTCGTCGCGCGTGCGCACGAGCTCCGGGTAGAGCCCTATGGAGGCGTTGTTGAGGAAGCTCCGGCCCCCGGCCTCGCCCACGTCCACCTCGCGTACCCGGCCCTCCGCGATGGTGCGCACCGCGTCCTCGAGCTTCATGGGTATGCCCAGGTCCTTGGCGAAGTGGTTGAAGGTGCCGAGAGGCAGCACGCCCAGGGTCTTCGGCCCGCCGGCGAGGGCGGCGGCGCCGGTGCTCAAGGTCCCGTCCCCGCCGCCGAACACGATGGCGTCGGCCGCCGAGGAGGCGGCCGCCCGGGCCGCCTCCTCGAGGCGACCCGCGGGCACCGTCTGTACCGCCGCCTCCACGCCCGCGGCGCGGAAGGCCTCGTATACCCGCGCCGCCTCCGCGTCCGCCGTGGGGGGAGGGGCGGGCGCGGAGCCGCAGTTCAGGAGCACGATGGCCTTCATCCGGGTCCGCCCCCCGAGGCCCCTTCAGCCGATCGTGCTCGGGCGCCGCGTCAGGAGATCGGGTTGCGCCCTTGGATCACGCGGATCAGGACCACCACGATCGCGATGATCAGGAGGATGTGGATGAACCCTCCCATCGTGTTGGACGTGACCATCCCCAGGAGCCACAAGATGAGCAGGATCACGAAGATCGTCCAGAGCATGGGCTTTCCTTTCTGGCGCGCGCCGCGAGCCGCTTTCGTGCGAGGCCTGAATGTCTCTGGCAGCGCCGTCGAGAGCGTAGGAGGAGCAATCGGCGTGCCATGGACCGGTGCCATTCCGGGCGTCGTAACCCGCCATCCGGAACGATACGGGCCGATGTCGATGTACTTTTTACAGCGGGGCTGGATCGACCTTTGACAGGAGATTTCCGGCGTGCCGCTACAATAGAGCCGTGGACACCAGAAACGGGAACGGCGGCTGGGCGCTGCCGTTCCTGGCGGGTGTCGCCGCGGGGACGGCCGGCCTGGCCCTGCTCCGCGCCTTCGAGCGCAAGCACTTCATCGACCCCAGCCTGCTCCGGCGCCTCCACGAGAAGGGCGCGATCCCTCCCGTCGTGGTCGTGCCCGGGATCATGGGGAGCTGCCTGCTCCGTCCCGACGGCACGCCAGTCTGGCTGAACCTGCGCAACGCGCTGGGCCACTACAACCTCAGCCTCCCGTTCACCCTCCCGCTGTCGGAGTGCCGCGACGACCTCGTGCCCGGCCCGCTCCTGGGCACGGAGGCCGTGATGCCCCGGCTGTTCGGGTTCACGGAGTACGCGGACCTGCTCGAGATCCTGGAGACGGCGGGCTTCCGGGCGGCGGCGCGGATGGAGGACACCCGGCCTTCGTACCACGTCTTCAGCTACGACTGGCGGCGGGACCTCGTGGAGTCGGCGCGGCGGCTCCACGAGATGCTCGAGTCGCTGGCCGAGGCCCGGGGCGACACGGGCGCGCGCTTCAACGTCATCGGCCACAGCATGGGCGGCCTGGTGGCGAGGTACTACCTGAGGTACGGGGTGGCGGAGCCGGAGGAGGGGGCGCCGGTCACCTGGGCGGGCGCGCGCCGCATCCAGAACCTGATCCTGGTGGCCGTCCCCAACGGCGGCGCCATCCACGCCCTCGAGGCGCTGCTCTACGGGAACCGGGTCGGCCTCTCTTACACGACGCTGGCCGCGGAGGTCATCGCCCGGATGCCGTCGGTCTACCAGCTGCTGCCTCCGGCGGGGGCCCCCGCGCTCCTGGACCACGAGCTGGAGCCGCTGGCCGCCGACCTGCACGACATCGCGACCTGGGAGCGCTACGGCTGGGGACCGTTCGCGCCGGCGGTGGTGCGTCGGCTGACGGGGGCGAACGGGGACAGCCAGTCCCACCGGTCCTTCCTGGAGGCGGCCCTGGACCGCGCCCGGGCTTTTCACGAGGCCCTGGCCCGTCCCGCGGCGACGCCCTGCCCGGTGCGGGTGGCCCTGCTCGGCGGCGACTGCCTGCCCACGCTGGCGCGCGCGGTGGTGCCGCAGAAGGAGGGCCTGCCGCCGCGCTTCGAGCCCTGGAACAAGAAGGAGACGGAGGCCATGTTCGGGGCCGGGGACGGCCGCCTGACCCGCGACAGCGTCCTCGCGCAGCACCTGCCCGCGGCGGAGCAGGACGAGGCGGGTTGCGGGCTCCCCGAGGTGTCGCAGGTGGTGTTCGGCAGCGGCGATCACCACGGCATCTACCGCGAGCCCACGTTCCAGAGCATCATCCTGCGGCTCCTGCTGCGGCCGGGCCGGGCGGCGCGGGCCGCGGTGGCGGAGGCGATCGAGGCGGGGAGCCTCCCGCCGCCCGAGCCGCCGCTGTCGGGGATCTAGCGGGGCGGCGGCAGGCCGGCCGCCACCACCGCGTCGAAGGCGGCGTAGAAGCCGATCCTCTCCAGCTCGCCCTCCATCATCCGCGTGGCCTGGCGGAGCCGGATCCCGCCCGCGCGGTCCACGATCTCTCCCGCCGAGGACAGCAGGTCGGCGGTCCAGGCGGCCACGGCCTCGACCGCGGCGGGCGGCAGGGGTTCCTCCGGCGTGGCGGGGACCACCCGGCCGTCCTCCGCGACGCGGAAGGCGCGGAGCGCCGGCCGGCCGCGCGCCGTCCTCCGGTAGCTCCCGCGGAGCAGGGCCAGGGTCATCACCGCGCCGAGGTGGTCGCGCACCTGCTCCGCCACGAACGAGATGGCCCAGGCCAGGAGCGACGGGTCCACGCCCAGCGCGGCCGCGGGCGCGGTCGGCACGGGCACGGGCGCCGTCTCGGCGGCGAGGCCCTGCAGCATCGCCACCACCCGGTCGTGCTGCCGGTCGATCTGCGAGCGGGCGACGTCCTGGTCCTCGCGCCGCTTGAAGGGATGGTGCCAGGCGGACTGCACCTTGCGCATCACCTGGCCCCCCCGCGCCACCACCGTGGTGACCGTGAACTCGGGGCGGTTCTCGCCCTCCGTCTGCACCTGGATGTCCTGCCCCCGCACCCGGATCATGGACAGGCGGCCCGCGGGGATGGGCACGAAGGCCGGCGCGGGCTCGCCCGCCGGCCGGTCCTCGGCCGCCCTCGACTCGCTGCGCCGCAGGGCCTCGGGGTCCAGCCGCCGCTGCTCGATGCGGTAGGTCCCCGACTCCATGGCCAGCAGCAGGTCGAGCGGCTCCTCGCCCGCGACCTCGGGCGCGCCCCCGGCCAGGACCAGCTCCCCTCCCAGGAAGTCCGCCCAGCGGCTCTCGTCCCCGGAGCGGACGGTCAGCCGCCCCGAGAGCCGGCTGTCCTCGCAGAACTTCAGGAGAGGCAACGCGCCCGCGGGCCCGATGGGCCCCGACAGCGCGTCGCTGCGCCGCTCCGCCAGGCGCAGCATGGCCCGCACCTTGGCCACCAGGCGCGACATGTTGAAGGGCTTGCTCAGGAAGTCGTCGGCCCCGCGCTCCAGGGTCTCCACGATGTCGTCGTTGGCGTCCACCCCCGAGAGGAAGACGAAGGGGACGTCCTTCAGCCTGGGGGTCTGCTTGACCTCGCGGAACAGCGCCCGGCCGTCCATGAACGGCATGAGCACGTCGCAGAGGATGAGGTCGGGGACCGCCTCCCGCATCCCGGCCAGGGCGTCGCGGGGATCGCGGAAGCAGACCACGTCGAAGCCCTCGCGGTGCAGGGCGGACTCCACGACGCGAAGGACGTAGGCGTCGTCGTCGATCACCACGATGCTCTTGTGCAGGCTCACGCCAGCAAACGATGCACCGCCTCCCCGTTCCTGTCAACGTTTGGCGGTTCCTCGCGGCCACGGTTAGAATCCCGCCACATGGCGACGGCGGCATCCCCCGGCTTCTTTCGGTCCTCCATCGGGAAGAAGGTCGTCATGGCCGGCAGCGGCGCGGTGCTCTTCGGCTTCGTGGTCGCGCACATGGTCGGCAACCTCCAGGTCTACCTGGGGCCCCACGCCTTGAACGCCTACGCCGAGAAGCTGCGCGCGGTCCCCGCGCTGCTGTGGGCGGCGCGCCTCGGGCTGCTGGCCGCGGTGGGGCTGCACGTCTGGTCGGCCTGGTCCCTGACGCGCATGAGCCGGGCCGCCCGCCCCGTCGCCTATCGCGCGCGCGAGACCCGCGAGTCCACCTACGCCTCGCGCACCATGCGCTGGGGCGGCGTGATCGTGCTGCTGTTCATCGTCTATCACCTCATGCACTTCACGTTCGGCAACGTCCATCCGAGCTTCGTCGCCGGCGACGTCTTCCACAACTTCGTCGTCGGCTTCCAGAACGCCGCCGTGTCCGGCTTCTACATCGCCGCCATGATCGCCCTCGGCCTCCACCTGTACCACGGCGTCTGGAGCATGATGCAGACCGTGGGCCTGAGCCATCCCCGCTACGACCACCTCCGCCACGCCTTCGCGACGCTGGTGGCCGTGGTGGTGGTGGCGGGCAACGTCTCTTTCCCCGTGGCCGTCCTCACCGGCCTCCTCCGCGAGTAATCGGGCGCCGATGCAACTGCGATCGAACGTCCCCGACGGCCCCATCGAGCGCAAGTGGGAGAAGCACCGCTTCGAGATGAAGCTGGTGAACCCGGCCAACAAGCGCCGCTTCAACGTGATCGTGGTGGGCTCCGGCCTGGCCGGGGCCTCGGCCGCGGCCTCCCTGGCCGAGCTGGGCTACAACGTCAAGTGCTTCTGCTACCAGGACAGCCCGCGGCGCGCGCACTCCATCGCCGCCCAGGGCGGGATCAACGCGGCCAAGAACTACCAGAACGACGGCGACAGCGTCTTCCGGCTCTTCTACGACACCGTCAAGGGCGGCGACTTCCGGGCCCGCGAGGCCAACGTCTACCGGCTGGCCCAGCTCAGCGTGAACATCATCGACCAGTGCGTGGCCCAGGGCGTGCCCTTCGCGCGCGAGTACGGGGGCACGCTGGCCAACCGGTCGTTCGGCGGGGCCCAGGTCTCGCGCACGTTCTACGCCCGCGGCCAGACGGGCCAGCAGCTCCTGCTCGGCGCGTACCAGGCCCTGGAGCGGCAGATCGGCGCGGGCAAGGTCAAGATGTACCCGCGCCACGAGATGCTGGACCTGGTCCTGGTGGACGGGCGCGCGCGGGGGATCGTGACCCGCGACATGGTGACGGGGGCGGTGGAGCCGTGGGCCGCGGACGCGGTGGTGCTGGGCACCGGCGGCTACGGCAACGTCTTCTACCTGGCCACCTACGCCAAGGGGGCCAACGCCACCGCCATCTGGCGCGCGTACAAGCGCGGCGCCGCCTTCGGCAACCCCTGCTTCACGCAGATCCATCCCACCTGCATCCCCGTGACGGGTGAGCACCAGTCGAAGCTCACGCTGATGAGCGAGTCGCTGCGCAACGACGGGCGGATCTGGGTGCCGAAGGACAAGGGAGACAAGCGCCCGCCCGACCAGATCCCCGAGCCCGAGCGCGACTACTACCTGGAGCGCAAGTACCCGAGCTTCGGCAACCTGGTGCCGCGCGACGTGGCCTCGCGCAACGCCAAGCAGGTCTGCGACGAGGGCCGCGGCGTGGGCGAGACGGGCTACGGCGTGTACCTGGACTTCGCCGACGCCATCAAGCGGCTGGGCGCCACCGTGATCGGCGAGAAGTACGGCAACCTCTTCGAGATGTACGAGCGGATCACCGCCGAGAACCCGTACCGCGTGCCCATGCGGATCTACCCCGCCATGCACTACACGATGGGCGGGCTGTGGGTGGACTACAACCTCATGAGCACCATCCCCGGCCTCCACGTGATCGGCGAGGCCAACTTCTCCGACCACGGGGCGAACCGCCTGGGGGCCAGCGCGCTCATGCAGGGCCTGGCCGACGGGTACTTCATCGTGCCCTACGCCGTCGGCCACTACCTGGCCTCGACCACGCTGGGCAAGGTGGAGACGAGCCACGTGGCCTTCAAGCAGGTCGAGGGCGAGGTGGCGGCCCGCGTGCGGAAGCTGCTCTCCGTCAAGGGCCGGCGCACCGTGGACTCGTTCCACCGCGAGCTGGGCAAGGTCATGTGGGAGCACTGCGGGATGGCGCGCAACGAGGCCGGACTGAAGGCCGCGCTCGCGAAGATCCCGGCGCTGCGCGAGGAGTACTGGAGCGACGTGAACGTCCTGGGGGCCAACGAGGAGCTGAACCAGTCGCTGGAGAAGGCCGGGCGCGTGGCCGACTTCCTGGAGCTGGGCGAGCTGATGTGCCTCGACGCGCTCGAGCGCCGCGAGTCCTGCGGCGGCCACTTCCGCGAGGAGAGCCAGACGCCGGAGGGCGAGGCCCTGCGCGACGACGCGGGCTTCACCCACGTGGCGGCCTGGGAGTACGCGGGGCCCGGGGAGCGTCCCCTCCGGCACCAGGAGCCGCTCAGCTTCGAGTACGTCCACCTGACCCAGCGGAGCTACAAGTGAAGCTCACCCTTCACGTGTGGCGGCAGCGCAGCGCCCAGGACCAGGGACGGTTCGTCACCTATACGCCCACCGACATCAGCCCCGACATGTCGTTCCTGGAGATGCTGGACGTGGTCAACGAGGGGCTCATCGGCCGCGGCGAGGAGCCCATCGCCTTCGACCACGACTGCCGGGAGGGGATCTGCGGCACCTGCGGGCTGGTCATCAACGGCGCGGCCCACGGGCCCCGCCGCGCCACCACCGCCTGCCAGCTCCACATGCGGAGCTTCAAGGACGGGGACACCATCACCATCGAGCCCTGGCGGGCCTCCGCCTTCCCCGTGATCAAGGACCTGGTGGTGGACCGCGGCGCCTTCGACCGCATCATCGCCGCAGGCGGGTTCATCTCCGTGCCCACGGGCAGCGCCCCCGACGGCAACGCCATCCCCGTGCCCAAGCCCGCCGCCGACCGGGCCATGGACGCCGCGGCCTGCATCGGCTGCGGCGCCTGCGTGGCCGCCTGCCCCAACGCCTCGGCCATGCTCTTCACCGCGGCCAAGGTGTCGCACCTGGGCCTCCTGCCCCAGGGCCAGCCCGAGCGCTTCACGCGCGTGCGCCGCATGGTGGCCCAGATGGACGCCGAGGGCTTCGGCACCTGCACCAACCACTTCGAGTGCGAGGCCGTCTGCCCCAAGTCCATCAGCGTGGAGTTCATCGCCCGCTTGAACCGGGACTACATCCGGGCCAGCCTCATGGGCGAGCCGCGCGCCACCGGCACGGGCGAGGGGTGAGACGGCAGTCTATTGGCCCCATCAACGGGGAGACAGTCGACTTACTCCCTCAGGCCACCACGTTCGTATCGCCGCGACGGCTAGCCCGAACAGTGCGGTGGCCACGGCTGTCTCCACAACTGAATCCCCGAACAGCCATGCGCCGTCTATCTTGAGCGCGGTCGGGACTAGAGGCACAGCAGGTGCGATCGCCACGGCCGCTATCTGGCGTATTCGGAGACGCCCTCTCATGAAGAGAGCCAGTAGTGCCGAATAACCCACCACGCCCACAACCGAGGACGGGATCAGTCCGATGTATAGCAAGACAGCATCCCCCATCCAGTGCGTCAGCAACTGAGCAAAGGAATAGCCACGGCTGAGGCTCGTCACCATCATCCCCAGCACCAACATCGGCAGGAACACCGACGCGGCCGCCACCAGGTTTCCGATTGTCAGGAAGAGAATCGATCTCGCCATCGTGGTTAGGGCGGTGAATTCGGAAGGTATCCCGAATATGGCATTGGCGCGCGGAGCACGCTTCACTTGATGTATGTCAGCATACGTCATGCCCTTAGATCTGCACCGGTTGCACCTCGAGCTGTTGGTCCAGCTCCTCCTGGCCGTCCTGCTGGGAGGGGCCGTCGGCATCGAGCGCGAGCTGAAGGGCAAGCCCGCGGGCCTGCGCACCAACATCCTCATCTGCATCGCCGCCGTGCTCTTCACGACTCTGTCGGTCCGGCTGTCCCAGGGGCGCGGCGACCCCGGCCGCCTGGCCGCCCAGATCCTCACGGGCGTGGGCTTCATCGGCGCGGGCACCATCCTCCACACCCGCGGCGCGGTCACGGGGCTCACGAGCGCGGCCACCATCTGGGTGGTGACCGCCATCGGCATCGCCCTGGGCTCGCGCGCCTACGTGGAGGCGCTGGGGGCCACGGTCCTGGTCATGCTCGTCCTGGCCGGCCTGGGCCGGTTCGAGGACTATCTCGGCCGGCAGTCCACGGCCACCCGTCTCATCGTCCACGCGCGCCCGCACCCCACCGCCGTGCAGGAGCTGGAGGCGCTCGTCCGCCGCACGGGCCTCGAGGTCGTGGAGAGCACGGCCCGTCAGGAGAACGTGGACCTCGTGGTGGAGCTGGGTCTCCGGGGCTTCAAGCGCCTCCACGAAGAGGCGATGATCGCGATCCTCCACCACCCGCTGGTGAGGACGGTGTCTCGGGGCGAGTGACGTGGGAAGATAGGCCCGTGTTCATCCTCCGGCGGTCGGCCGCCCTCCTGGCCCTGTGCGTCGCGGCCGCTGCCTGCGGCGGCTCGGGCTCCCCTTCCGCCCCCGCGGCGCCGCCCCCCCCGCCGGGCAGCTCGGTGACCTTCATCCTCTTCTACGACGAGGACGCCGACGCGGTGGCGGACGCGGGCGAGGTCGGGCGCGTCCCCGACGTGGAGGTGGGCATCGGGGGCCGCACCGCGAGGTCCGAGACGCGCACCGGGCGCGCGGTGGTCACCGGCGTGCAGGAAGGGAGCTACACCGTAACGGTCCGCAGCGAGACCCTGCCGCCCTACTACGAGCGGGGCGCCCCGGTGAGCGTGCAGGTGCCGGTCGGCGACGGCTCGCAGACCTTCGTGCCGCTCGTCGTTCCCATCGGCGGCAACAACCCCGGCCAGTACGTGGCTTTCGGCGACAGCATCACCCGCGGCGACGGGGATACGGCCGGAGGCTACCCGGCGCGCCTACAGGCGATGCTGAACGGGCACTTCGGCTACGCCCTCGTCCGCAACCGGGGCGCGGACGCCACCAACAGCTACGAGGCCCTCGAGCGGCTGGACCGCAACCTGTTCAACGACGCCTTCGCGCTCATCCTCTACGGCACCAACGACTGGCAGATCGCCGGCTGCCAGGACATGCCCTCCACGTGCCCCACCGTGGAGAACCTCCGCATCGTGGTGCGGCGCGTGAAGGCCGTCGGCACCCTTCCCTTCCTCGCCACCCTCCCCCCCGTGAACCCCGCCATCAACGGAGACCGCAACCTGTGGGTCGAGGCCATCAACGGGGGGATCAAGGTGATGGCGGCGGAGGAGGACGCCGTCCTCGTGGACCTGTACCAGGCCTTCCAGAACCAGGGCGGCGACCTGTCACGCTTCTTCGCCGACGAGGTCCACCCGAACGACGCGGGCTACGACGTGATCGCGAACGGCTTCTTCGAGGCCGTCGCCCACGGCCGCGCCGCGCCCTGAGATCCTAGGCGGACGGCTCGGCCTGGAGCATGGCTCGCTCCAGCAGGTCTTCCACGCCGATCGACGAGGCCCAACGCCCGAGGTAGTCGCGGTCCAGCCCGCCCCATCCGGTCTTCAGCACTCCGACGACGTCCGCCCACTGCCGCTCGGACGCCTCCCCTCCAGCCCGGAACCACTCGAGCTTGCTGAGGACTGTGTCCTCCGGTGACGCCACGAGGAACCGACGCGCCTGCGGAGCATCCTCCAGGGCCTCCTCGCGGGCGCGGCCGAAGACCTGCCGATCGAAGGGCCGACCCTTCGCGACGAACACGTCGACCTTGAACATCGTCTCGAGGTGGATGAGGTTGAAGGACCGGCGCGCCTCGACCGCCGCCCTCATCCGGTCTTCGCTCAGGTAGTACTGACTCGCGAGCGCGCTCGCGAGCGGGGTCACGTGCTGCGCGCCGAGGTCCGCGATCACGTCGGCATCGATGCTCGCGCGCGGAACGCCGTGGGCCGAGCTGGCCAGCGACCCGCCCACGTAATAGGCCACCTCCAGCCCTTCGAGCGCGTCAACCACCGGCGAGAGGGCGCCGAGGAGCCCAGAAGAGGTCAAGGACGCGTGGCGAGGAAGCGGCGCAGCTCGGAGGCCAGCTCGGCCCCGTAGCTCCGCTCCACGAAGCGAAGCCCGACTTCTTCCTCGGTCGCGCCGGGCAGCGACCGGCGGATGGCGCGGCGGGCCAGGCCGATGACGTGGGCGCTGAGCGACAGCGCCATGTCCGCGCGCCGGGCCACGCCCGCCCTTCGGAGCAGCTCGATCTGGACCCTCTCCGCGTCGCGGTCGGTGTCGGCGGAGAACGATCGCATCACATCAGTCCGGCAAGCCGAGGAGACCAGCGACCGACAGGTCCTCGTCGAGTGCCTCCCACCGGATCTCCTCGCCGTCGTCGATGAGCTCATAGGCCTGGCGCTCCTGCTTCGACGCCTGCTTCAGCCGCGGCAGCCAGCTGAGCGGCACGGACAGTGAGCGTCCATCCTGGAGCCGCAAGACGAGCTCGTCGGCGGTGAATTCCACGCCGACTGCTCGTGGTTCCTCAGGAATGAAAGTGCTCGTTCCAGCGCTTGAGGAAGTACGCCGCGTGCTCTTTCGTGAGCTCATGAGCGCGTCTCACCTCGGGCCGCGTGAGCCCTCGAGCCTTGACCAGCTCCACGGGCGAGAGCCAGAACTTGGCTTTTCCGCCGCCCCTTCGGACGTGGACATGGGGAGGCTCGTTCTCCTCCAGGCTGAAAAAGTAGAACCGGAAGCCCTCGACCTGGAGCAGCGTGGGCACAGGCCGTTTCTACCGTCGTCGCCCGTCGCACGAGGTCCTCACCCCGGCTCGATTGTACGCCGGCTCGCGCCGGTGGAGTCCGCTCCATCATCCGAGTGCTCCGACGCGCGGTTCGGCGCTGTTCGTCCCGCAGGAACTCTGGTTTCTAGATCTTCAGGATGTCCACCAGCTCCTTCACCGCCGCCGCGGACTTGTGGAGGGCGGCGCGCTCGGGGTCGGTGAGCTTGATCTCCCAGATCTTCTCCACGCCTTTGGCCCCCAGCTGGGCGGGGACGCCCACGTAGAGGCCCTGGATCCCGAACTCGCCCTCGAGGTAGCAGCAGCAGGGCAGGACCTTGTGCTTGTCCTTGAGGACCGCGTCCACCATCTCCGCCGTGGCCGAGGACGGCGCGTAGTATGCCGATCCGGTCTTGAGGAGCGCGACGATCTCCGCGCCGCCGTTGGCCGTGCGCTTGACGATCGCGTCCACGCGCTCCGGCGACATCAGCTCCGTGATCGGGATCCCCGACACCGTGGAGTAGCGCGGGAGCGGGACCATGGTGTCGCCGTGGCCGCCGAGGACGAAGGCGTGGGTGTTCTCGACGGAGACGCCCAGCTCCATGGCGATGAAGGTCCGCATGCGCGCGCTGTCGAGGACGCCGGCCATGCCGAAGACGCGGTGCTTCGGCAGCCCGGACACCTTGTAGGCCACCTGGCACATGGCGTCGAGCGGGTTCGACACGATGATGAGGATCGTCTCCGGGGAGTGCTTGAGGACGTTCTCGGTGCACTCCTTCACGATCTTGTAGTTCGTGTTGAGCAGGTCGTCGCGGCTCATCCCCGGCTTGCGCGCGATGCCGGCGGTGATGACCACGACGTCGGATCCCGCGGTGTCGCGGTAGTCGTTGGTCCCGGTCACCCGGGCGTCGGAGCCCTCGACGGGCGTCGCCTCCATGATGTCGAGGCCCTTGCCCTGGGGCATGCCCTCGATGATGTCGATGAGGACCACGTCGGCCAGCTCCTTGTCCGCCAGGCGCTGGGCGAGGGTGGCGCCCACGTTGCCGCCGCCGACCACCGTGACTTTCTTGTCCATGGGCGGAGTCTACTACCGGGCCGGGACCACCGTCATCCGGTCCACGCGCACGCCCTGCTCCGGCGGCTGGCCGGAAAGGCTCCAGGTGGGGGCTCGGATCTCCACGATCAAGGGACCGGTCAGGGGAGCGGGCGTCCGGAACGAGTACTGCTGGACTTCCCTGGACAAGGCGAACGCGACGCGGGAATCGCCGTTACCGCGGACATGCACCGTGGGCGTCGCGTTCGGGGATGGCTCCGGCGACCCCATCACGAGCGTGACGTCGTAGGACGGCGCCGCGGTCGCGGGCACGAGCCTCAGGAACGCGCGATGGCGGGTCCAGCGATGGTCGCCCCGCGGGTGGAGGAAGCCGCGGACGGCGCCGTAGTCGTCCCTCCCGAGCTGGATCTCGTCCGTGCGGGGCGGGGGCAGCTCGCGCCAGGGGACCTCGAGGGCCAGCCACGGGTCCACGTTGAGCGAGAACTGCCTGGCGCTCCGCAGCCCCTCGTCGGCCTCATCGCTCCGGCCCGCCTCCCGCAACAACCGGGGCAGGACGAGCCGCGGCGTCCAGTGATCGGGGCGGCGCAGGTCGGCGCGCTGGTAGGCGTCGACGGCCTCCGTCGTGCGTCCCGCCCGCGCGAGCCATCGTCCATAGGTGAGCCACGGCCGCGCGGAATCCGGGTCGCGGCCCGCCGCGGCGAAGGCGGCGGTGGACGCGGCGGCGAGGTCACCCCGCTCGATCGCCGCACGCGCCGGGCGCAGCGTCCACCAGGCGGCGAGGGACCGGCTGGCGGGTACGACAAAGGGAGCGATCATGAGGACAGCCAGGACGAGGCCGGCGGACAACGCCGGGACAAGAGGCCGGCGCCGCGCGGTTGGATCGAGCAGGACCGAGGCGCCCGCCGCGGCGCCGGCCAGTAATAGCGGGACGAAGGCGCTGCGGTAGCGGATCTCGTTGTGGAACACGACCACCAGCATGAAGAGGTAATAGGCCGTCCAGAGGAAGACGAGCGAGGCCGCGGGGCCCGTCCGCCCCGCCACGACGAACACGACGAAGAGCAGCACCGCGGCCACGAGGACGGCGTCGTCGAGAACGAGGGCGGCCGCGGAGCGCCACGCCGGCCGCGGCTGCTCCATGGTCAGGAGCTGGTGCAACCCCTCCGGACGGAAGAAGTGCTCGAAGTTCTCCCAGACCTTCTTCGCGAAGGCGCCGGGCGACCCGAGCAGACCGCGCCGGGCGTAGCCCAGGGCCAGGGCGCGCCTGCCCTCCGGCGTCGGCTCCCTGTGGATGCGAAGGGCCTGGACGTCGTAGCGGTGCGGGTCCACGAACGCGTTGTCGGTCCAGAGGTTCCAGATCCCGACGGTCTCGATCAGGACGGGGTCGCCGATCACGACCGCGTTGCGCACGGTCCAGGGCAGGATCGCGGCGGCGCCCGCGAGGAGGATGGCGGCGGCCTCGGCCGAGCCGGCCTTGCCCCCGCGGACGCGCCACCGCCAGAGCGCCGCCAGCGGCAGGAAGGCGGCGGAGACCGCGCGGGCCATGGCGGAGAGCCCGATGAGGAAGCCGCCCGCGGCCGCGCGGGCGAGGGAAGGACGGGGCGCGGGTCCGCTCGCCGGCGACGACGCGCGGGCCAGGACGGCCAACCCGGCCAGGAGCAGCGGCGTGTGCAGGTTCTCGGTGAAGGTCCGGCTCGGCAGCTCCACCGCGGGCCAATAGACCGCGTAGGCCACCCCGGCCCAGGTCCCCCGGCGTCCCGCGATCGCGCGCCCCAGCGCGCCCACCATCACCGCGGCCGCGGCGTCGAGCAGGCACTGCAGGACCTGCAGCGTGCGCAGGTGCCGGCCCAGCAGCCGGAAGACCGTGCCCACGAAGAGGTGGTACAGCGGCGCCATCGTCCAGCCGTCGCCCCAGGTGTGCCACTCGTCGCTCCTGAGGACGTAGGTCCAGGGGTCCGGGTGCTCCGCGATCTTCAGCCCGCCGTTGAAGTAGTTGTACTGGTGCGTGTAGAGGAGCGGCTCGTCGACGAGGACCACGAAGGCGAGGCGCAGCGCGAAGGCGGCGGCGAAGACCGCCGGCCACCACGGGACCCGAGCCGTCACCGTCCGCGCAGCAGCTTCCGGGTGAGGCGGATCTGGCCCGCGTGGTAGGCGTCGTGGGCGGCCAGGCCGTGGAGTACCTCGACCAGCGGCCGCGGCCCGGAGGAGGTCGGCACCTTCCGGTCCAGGTCCTCGTCGCGCAGGGCCCGGACCGCCGCCACCAGCGCGCGGTGGCCCTCCTCCATCCGCCGCACCGAGTCGGCCAGGGACCCGATCGGCGGCCTCCAGTCACCCCGTCCCCGCCGCTCCGTCTTCGGCGGGCCGAGGTAGCGGCGCAGGACCACCGCTTCCCAGTAGGCAATGTGGTCCACCAGCTCGTGGATGGAGTGGTGGGAGCGCGGCGGCTTGCGGCCGGCCTCGCGCGTGGCCACGCCCCGGACGGAGCCCAGAACCGTGGGCCCGTGCCAGCCGTTCCTCTCGAACGCGCCGCGCAGGGCGGCCAGCACGTCCTCCACGCGGCTCCTGGCCATCGGCTACAGGTTCTCGATGATCGCGGAGGCGAACTCCGAGGTCTTGAGGACGGTGGCGCCTTCCATCTGCCGCTCGAAGTCGTAGGTCACGCGCTTCTGGCCGATGGTCTTCTCGAGCGCCGTCTCGATGGCGTCGGCCGCCTCCCCCCAACCCAGGTAGCGCAGCATCAGGCAGCCGGAGAGGATGACCGACCCCGGGTTCACCTTGTCCAGGTCCGCGTACTTGGGCGCGGTGCCGTGGGTGGCCTCGAAGATCGCGTGGCCCGTCTCGTAGTTGATGTTGCCGCCGGGCGCGATCCCGATCCCGCCCACCTGCGCGGCCAGGGCGTCGGAGATGTAGTCGCCGTTGAGGTTCGGCGTGGCGATGACGTCGAAGTCCCGCGCACGCGTGAGCACCTGCTGCAGCGTGATGTCGGCGATGGAATCGCGGACGAGCACCTTGGACTTCCACTGGCCGCCGCCGTGGGTGGGCAGGAGCGCCAGCGCGGCCTCCACCTCTTTCCGCACGCCTTCCTTCTGGCTGTCGGTCATCAGGGCGTAGCCGGGGTCCACGGCGCGGGCGTTGTCCTCCACGCTCATCGACGGGTCCTTCTCCTTGTTGCCCAGGACCCAGCTCTCCCGCTCGGTGACGGTGTGCGCGCGGAACTCGCGGGCCGCCAGCGCGTAGCCCCAGTCCCGGAAGGCGCCCTCCGTGAACTTCATGATGTTGCCCTTGTGCACGAGGGTGATGCTCTTGCGCTTGAAGTCCAGGGCGTACTTGACGGCCGCGCGCACCAGCCGCTCCGTCCCCTCCCGCGAGATCGGCTTGATGCCGATGCCGCTCGTCTCCGGGAAGCGGATCTTCCTGACCTTCATCTCGCCCTGCAGCCAGGCCACGACCTTCCGCGCCTCGGGCGTGCCCGCCGCCCACTCCACCCCCGCGTAGATGTCCTCCGTGTTCTCCCGGAAGATCACCATGTCCACGTCCTGCGGGCGCTTCACGGGGCTGGGCACGCCCTTGAAGTACCGCACGGGGCGCAGGCAGACGTAGAGGTCCAGCTCCTGCCGCAGGGCGACGTTCAGGGAGCGGATGCCGCCGCCGACCGGCGTGGTGAGCGGGCCCTTGATCCCGACCAGGTACTCGCGGAAGGCGGCCAGGGTCTCCGCCGGCATCCACTCCTTGGTGCGGTTGAAGGCCTTCTCCCCGGCCAGGACCTCCATCCAGGCGATGGCGCGGCGGCCGGCGTAGGCCTTGCGTACCGCGGCGTCGAAGACGCGCTGGGAGGCGCGCCAGATGTCGCGCCCGGTGCCGTCGCCCTCGACGTAGGGGATGACCGGGTGGTCGGGGACGCTCAGCACGCCGCGGGAGATCGTGATCTTCTCGCCGCCGGCGGGAGCGCCGTGCGCCGTGGCCATGGACGTGCAGTCTATCGCAATCCGGAGCCGGTCACGCCGCTGGCCGCGGCCTGCACGAGCGTCTCGGCCGCGTCCAGCTGCGCGGGCTCGCCGATCAGGCCGAGGTAGTCGCCCGGCCTGAGCTCGAAGCCGGGCGCGGGGTTCACGGTGACGGCGCCGTCCCGCTGCACGGCGATCACCGAGGCCCCGGAGCGGGCGCGCAGATCGAGGGAGGCGAGGGTGCCCCCGTCTCCCGCGGACGCGCCGAGCTGCACCCAGCTGATCTCCAGGGACCGGGCCGCGTGCAGGAGTCCGACCAGGGCACGGTGCTCCGCGCCGGTGTCGACGCCGACGTCGTAGTTGTCCCGGCGGACGGCGTCGGCGTATTTGTGCACCGCCCGCAATGGAAAGCCCAGCCGCATCAGCGTGTGGCGCACGATCTCCAGGCCCCCCTCCAGCTCGGGATGGATGACGTCCTGCGCGCCGAGGCCCGCGAGGTGCTTCACGCCGGCCGGGCTGGTCGCGCGGGCCACGATCGGCAGCTGGGGCGCGATCCGCCGCGCGCCCGCCACGACCAGCCCGGCGGCCGCGCCGTCGGGCACCGTCACCACCAGCGCGCGTGCCTTCTCCAGGCTCGCGTGGCTCAAGATCTCGGAGTTGGCGGCGTCGCCGAAGAGCACGGGCACGCCCTGGGCGCGCAGCTCGTCCGCCCGGACCGCGTCGGACTCCACCACCAGGCGGGGCACCCCGACCCTGCCCAGCACCCCCACCATATGGCCGCCGACGCGGCCGCAGCCGACGATCACGACGTGCCCGCCCTCGCTCGGAGCGCCCGACGGCTCGGCCACGCGAGGTCGCCGCCCCGTCCAGCGCGTGAGCGCCGCCGAGCGCCCCAGCAGGCGCTCCAGGGGATCGATGGCCCGGAACGCCAGCGGGTTGACGCTGATGGACACCAACGCGCCCGCCAGGATCAGCGCGTACTGGTCAGGTGCCAGCATCCCCAGCTGCACGCCGGCGCTGCCGAGGATGAAGGAGAACTCCCCGATCTGGCTGAGACCCATCCCCACCACCAGGCCCGTTCGCAAGGGCTGGCCCAGGAGGATGCAGAGGATCAAGGCGGCCGCCGCCTTGCCGACCACGATCAGCGTGGAGAGGGTCAGGACCCTGCCCGCGTGGGCGAGCAGGAAGCCGGGGTCCACCAGCATCCCCACCGAGACGAAGAAGAGCACCGCGAAGGCTTCCCGGAACGGGAGCAGGTCGGCGCCCACCTGATGGCTGAACGGCGATTCCCTCACGACGACGCCCGCGAGGAACGCGCCGAGGGCGAGGGACACCCCGAAGAGCCCGGCCGCGGCCAGGGCCGTCCCCAGGGCCACCGTCAGCGCGACCAGCACGAACAGCTCCCGGGAGCGGGTGTGGGCGATCCGCAACAGGATCCACGGCACGACGCGCTTGCCGAGCAGCAGCATGAGCGCGATGAACGCGGCCGCCTTGAACAGCGTCGGGACGAGGGTCGCCCACGCGAAGCCCTCATCCCGTGGGGCCAGGGCCGGCAGCACGAGCAGGAGCAGGACCGTGGCCACGTCCTCCAGCACCAGCCAGCCCACGGCCACGCTTCCGTGACGCGTGTTCAGCAGGCCGGTGTCCATGAGGCCGCGCAGGAGCACGACGGTGCTCGCCACCGACACCGACAAGCCGAGCACGAGGCTGGCGGTGGCGGACCAGCCCCAGGAGCGGGCGAGCAGGTACGCGAGCACCGTCGCCACCGCGGTCTGGGCCACGGCTCCCGGCACGGCGACGGCCTTGACGCGCCAGAGGTCGTGCAGCGAGAAGTGCAGGCCCACCCCGAACATCAGGAACACCACGCCCAGCTCGGCGAGCTGGCCGATGGCGGCGCTGTCGCCCACGAACCCCGGGGTGGCCGGCCCGATCGCGACTCCCGCCAGCAGGTAGCCCACGAGGGTGGGGAGGCCCACCTTGCGGGCGAGGAGACCTCCGGCCAGGGCCGTGCTCAGGGCCACGGCGATGTTCACCAGCAGCGGCAGCTCGTGCATGACGTGGTCCTACCGACGTCCGCCCCGGTCCCCGCCTCGCAACAGGGTCCAGGCGAGCCGCGACAGCCCTTCGTAGTAGATCCAGCCGCGTCCGTGCATCCAGCTCAGCGCGCCGTCCGCCAGGACGGCCCCGGCGGCGAAGGCGGCGATTCCCGACCAGGGCTCCAAGGTACACCTCGACCACGGCGCTCGATTCCTGGGGAGGCCGCCCCCTGCTGCGGCGGGGAGCGGTCGGTCTCAGCGGTGGGTCGAGGAGGGCGGAGCGCGGGACGTGCCGGGGATCACGGCCCGCCGGCCCTGGCGGAGGCCCTGCGGGCGGCCGAGGGCCGCCCCCGCCATCTCCGGCTCGAAGTCGAACCGGACGGGCAGCGCGCCGGTCCCCCGCTGCAGGCGGTGCCCTGTCGACAACGTCCTCGGCAGCCGCGGGGACGGCGCGGCCGTCCGCGGAGCGCTGGCCTCACCTGCGGGAGCGGCCGCGCTCCCGTCGGCGATGCGGTACGGTGCGGGCGCGGCGCACGCGGGCTGCCCCGAAGAGCACGCGAAGAGCAGCGTGGCGACGACGGGCAACATGGCGACCATGTTAACCCCGCTTCGTCACTTGGGGTCCCGGGCGGCGGCCAGCTCCGCAGCCGTGCGGCGCGCCAGCGCGACGCCGCGATCGAAGGAGCGGAAGATGCGCAGCCGGCCCTTGCGGTTGCGCCAGCCCGCGCGGGCCAGGGCCCGCAGCGGCTGGTCCTGGATCTCGACCAGGATCACCTTGACCCCCGACTCGTTCAGCCGGGCCACCAGGGACTCGAGGGCGACGATGCCCGTGGCGTCGATGGCGGGGACGTGGTCCATGTCCAGGATGACCACCCGCACGTGCCGCGCCTCCACCGCCTGCAGGGCGTGCATGGCCTGCTGCGCCGCGCCGAAGAAGAGCGGCCCCGCGATGTCGTAGAGGACCACGCCCCGCGGCAGCGGCTCCGCGAGGTCGGGATGGCCCTCCCCCACCAGCTCCACGCTGGACACCTCCGCCATGCGCCGCATGAACAGCAGCGCGGCCATCAGCACGCCCGCGGTCACCGAGACCACCATGTCGAAGACCACGGTGAGCGTGAAGCACGTCAGGAGCACCGCGAGGTCGCTGCGCGGCGACACCCGCAGCAGGTGCGCGAAATGCTTCGCGTCGCTCATGTTCCACGCGACCACCAGGAGCAGCGCGGCCATCGAGGCCATGGGCAGGTAGCCCAGCCACGGCGCCAGGAAGACGACCGCGGTGAGGACCACGAACGAGTGGAACACCGCGGCCAGCGGCGACCGCGCCCCCGAGCGGATGTTGGTGGCGGTGCGGGCGATGGCGCCGGTGGCCGCGATCCCGCCCAGGAACGGCGCCACCACGTTGCCCACTCCCTGGGCCATCAGCTCGGCGTCGGGATCGTGCTTGCGCCGGGTCATGCCGTCCGCCACCGTCGCCGACAGGAGCGACTCGATGGCCCCCAGGATGGCGATAGCGAAGGCGGAGGGCATCAGCTCGCGCAGCAGGTCGAGCGTGACGCGTAGCGGCCGGCCATCGGGCCCCGGCAACCGCCAGGGCAGGAGGGGCCGCGGCGGCTCGCGGGGGATGCCCGGCCGCACCACGCCGGCCGTCTCGTACGTGAATCGTGTCCCGATCGTGGCGACCGAGAAGCCGGGGACCGTGCGGGCCGCCGCTCCCGCCGCCAGCGCGGCGCAGGTCAGGGCCACGAGCGGCGACGGCACGCGCCGGCTCAGCCGCGGCCAGAGGACGAGGAGCGCCAGCGTCAGCAGGCCGATCGCGACGTCACCGGGCTGGGCCGTGGGCAGCGCGCGCAGCAGGACGCCCAGCCGCTCGAGGTAGTGCTCGGGCAGGCCCGCCACCTCGAGGCCCAGGAAGTCCTTGAGCTGGAGCGTCCCGATCACGACCGCGATCCCGGCGGTGAAGCCCGTGGTGACCGGATAGGGCACGTACTCGATGAACTGCCCCATCCGGGCCACGCCCATGACGAAGAGGATCACGCCCGCGGCGAGGGTGGCCAGGAGCAGGCCGCCCAGGCCGAAGCGCGCGGCGATGGGGGCCAGGATCACGACGAAGGCCGCGGTGGGCCCCGACACCTGCATCGGCGACCCGCCGAGCAGCGCGATCGTGAAGCCGGCCACGATCGCGGTGTAGAGGCCGTGCTGCGGCGGGACCCCCGAGGCGATGGCCAGGGCCATGGAGAGCGGCAGGGCCACGACGCCCACCACGGCCCCCGCCATGAGGTCCGCGCGCAGGGCGGCCGCGCCGTAGTCCTCGCGGAGCGTGGCCCGCAGCGCGGGAGCGACCCGGGCCAGAAACCGACGCGGCGCCCCGGCCGGCTCTTCCATGGGGCGCCCATTCTAGATCGGGCGCCCGACGCCACCACCAAAGCCGACGGCTGGTGGTGGCGCGACTCGACCCTGAACTCGATCAGCTCGACGCTACGGCGCGTCGGCAAGACCGTCAACCGTTCCGTCTCCAGACGACCCTTGCGTCGGGACCCTACGCCGGGCGACGCAGCCTTGACAGCAGGGCGCGGCGGGCATTATCGTCTCTTGTTTCAATTACTTTGACGGTGCCGCGAGAGGAACCCTGAACCTCGGCCAGCCCCTCCGCCACGACCCCCACAGCGAAAGCGGCCGCGTCCCCGCCGCGACCAAAGAACCCGCGGAACGGTCGTTCGTCATCATCGGCGGCGGGCCCGCCGGCCTCACCGCGGCCTATGAGCTGACCAAGCTGGGCCGGAAGGCCACCGTCCTCGAGCGGCGGGACATCCCGGGCGGCCTCGCCCGCACCGAGAGCTACAAGGGCTTCTACTTCGACATGGGGGGGCACCGGTTCTTCACGAAGTCGGAGGAGGTGGAGCGCGTCTGGAAGGAGGTCCTGCAGGGCGAGTTCCTGCTCCGCCCGCGCCTGTCGCGGATCTATTACCGCAAGAGGTTCTTCTATTACCCGCTGAGGGCCCTGGACGCCCTCGCCGGCCTGGGCCCGGTCGAGGCCGGCCTCATCACGCTCAGCTACGTCCGCTGGCGGCTCCTCCCCCACCGCCGGGAGGACACCTTCGAGCAGTGGGTGACCAACCGCTTCGGCAAGCGGCTGTTCGAGACCTTCTTCAAGACCTACACCGAGAAGGTGTGGGGCATCCCCTGCTCCGAGCTGAAAGCGGAGTGGGCGGCGCAGCGCATCAAGGACCTGTCGCTCAAGACCGTGCTCGTCAGCCTGTTCGTGAAGCCCGGCAAGACCGTGAAGACGCTCATCGAGGAGTTCCACTACCCCCGGCTGGGGCCGGGGATGATGTGGAGCGCGGTCGCGGACCGCATCGAGGCGGGCGGCGGCGAGGTCCTCTTCGGCGCCGACGTGCTGCGCATCCTGAGGCGCGACCGGGCCGTGGAGGGCGTGCGCATCGCGAGGGGCGGCCGCGAGGAGACGGTCCGCGGCACGGACTTCATCTCCAGCATGCCGGTCACCGAGCTCGTGCGCCGGCTGGACCCGCCTCCTCCGGCTCCCGTCCTGGAGGCCGCGCGGAAGCTGAGGTACCGCGATTTCCTCACCGTGTGCCTGATCGTGAGCCGGGCGGACCTCTTCCCCGACAACTGGATCTACGTGCACGAGCCGGACGTCCGGGTGGCGCGCATCCAGAACTTCAAGAACTGGAGCCCGGACATGGTCCCCGATCCGGGCAAGACCAGCCTCGGCCTGGAGTACTTCTGCAACGAAGGGGACCCGCTGTGGAGCATGAGCGACGCCGACCTCGTGGAGCTGGGCCGGCGGGAGATCGACCGCATCGGCCTGGCGCGATACGAGGACGTCGAGGACGGCTGCGTCTTCCGCGTGCCCAAGTCGTACCCGGTGTACGACTCCGGCTACGGCGAGCACCTGGCCGTGGTCAGGGAGTTCGTGGACGGCCTCGCCAACTGCCTGACCGTGGGCCGCAACGGCCTGCACCGCTACAACAACCAGGACCACTCGATGCTGACCGGCATGTACGCCGTCCGGAACATGCTCTTCGGCGAGAAGAACGACCTGTGGAGCGTGAACGCCGACCTCGAGTACCACGAGGAGGTGGGTGCGCCGGCGGCCCCGCGCTCGCTGGACGTGCTGATGCAGCGCGCGCTCGCCGTCCTGCTGGCCCGCGTGGACGCCGTGGCCCTGGGCGTGGCCGCGGGCGCCGTCTCCGGGACGCTGCTCTTCCTGATGAGCGTGATCCTCGTATTGAAGGGCGGGCCCGTTGTCGGGCCGACGCTCTCGCTCCTGGCCCAGTACCTCCCGGGCTACGAGGTCAGCCCGCTCGGCAGCCTGCTGGGCCTGGCCTACGGTGCCCTGGGCGGATACGTCGTGGGCTGGACCTTCGCCCACGCCCGCAACGCGGCCCTGTCGGGCTACGTGGCCGTCTTGCGGTGGCGCGCGCGGCGGGACTACCTGCGGAAGCTGTTGGACGAGATCTGAGGCGAGGTCGAGCATGACCGAAAGGGACGACGAGGACCGGGAGATCGAGCGGCTGGTGGAGACCCGGCTGCTGCGCGTCAACGCGCTGTCCTTCGGCATCGTGGCCGGCCTGGTGGCCGGACTCGGGCTCTTCGTGGCCACGAACTGGCTGGTCCTGAAGGGCGGCGGCGGCCACGAGGTAGGGCCGCACCTGTCGCTGCTGGCCCAGTACTTCCTCGGCTACAGCGTCACGTTCGTGGGCAGCCTCGTCGGCTTCGCCTGGGCCTTCGCCAGCGGCCTGGCCGTCGGCTACGCGGGATCCTGGCTCTACAACGCGGTGGCGCGCCTCCGCCACCAGAGACGCGCGCCGTGATCTCGGTGATCGTCCCCGTCCGCAACGACCCCGGCCACCTGCGCTCCTGCCTGGAGAGCCTGGCCGCGTCGCGCGGCGCGGACCACGAGGTCATCGTGGTCGACGACGCCTCCACCGACGATACGGCCGCGGTCGCGGCGGGGCTGGGCGCGCGGGTCCTGCGCCTGGAGCGGCGCTCGGGCCCGGCCGCGGCCCGCAACCGCGGGGCGGAGGCCGGGCGGGGCGAGCACCTGCTGTTCGTGGACGCCGACGTTTCCGTCCATCCCGAGACGGTGAGCCAGGTGGCCACGGCCTTCGCCGCCGATCCCGGGATCGACGCTCTCTTCGGCTCCTACGACCGGCGTCCCGGCGAGGCCAACTTCCTCTCGCAGTACAAGAACCTGTTCCACCACTTCGTGCACCAGCAGGGCTCGGCCGAGGCCTCCACGTTCTGGAGCGGGTGCGGCGCGATCAAGCGGTCGGTCTTCCTCGAGATGGGCGGCTTCGACACGAGCTACGCCCGGCCCTGCATCGAGGACATCGAGCTCGGGGCGCGGCTGCGCCGGGCGGGACGGCGGATCGTGCTGCGCAAGGAGATCCAGGCGAAGCACCTGAAGCGGTGGACGCTGCCGGGGATCGTGAGGTCGGACGTGTGGGACCGCGGCGTGCCCTGGACGGAGCTGATCCTCCGCGACCGCGCCCTGCCCGACGACCTGAACCTCAAGCTCGCGCAGCGGGTCTCGGCGGCGCTCGCCTACCTCCTGGCGGCCGCGGTCGTGGCCGCGATCTTCCGGCCTTTTGGCCTCGGCCTGGCGGTGTGGCTCCTGGCCGCGGCGGCGCTGCTCTCGGGGATCGTCGCGATCAACCGGCGGTTCTACGCGTTCTTCGCCCGCGAGCGCGGCTTCCTGTTCGCGGCCCGGGTCGTGCCCCTCCACGTCTTCTACTACCTCTACAGCGGCGTGGCGCTGGCCATCGGCGTGGCCCGCCACGTCTGGAAGACCAGGATCGCGCGCTCGTCCAGGATCAAGGTCGCCTCGCGAGCGCCGTCGCCGTGACCCGGGCGGGGACGCGCGCCTCCGGCCTCCAGGACGCGGCCAGCTACGACGGGGTTTCCGAGACCTTCGACCGCTTGAGCGACCGGTTCTCCGCGCCGCTGGCCAGACGGCTGGTCGACGCGGCGCAGGTCCGCCCTTCACAGCGCGTCCTGGACGTGGGTACTGGAACCGGCGTCGTGGCGCTGGAGGCGGCGGCGAGGGTGGGAGCGGAAGGCAGCGTCCTGGGCATCGACATCTCGGAGGAGATGCTGGCCACGGCCCGCGCCAAGGCCGCGCGCCTGCCGCAGGCGGATCGCGTCGAGCTCCGCCGCGCCGACGTCCAGGCGCTCGACCTCGCGGACGCCTCCTTCGACGCGGTGGTGTCGCTGTTCGCCATCCACCATCTTTCGGATCCGGCCGAGGCCTTGAGACACATGCACCGGGTCCTGCGGCCGGGAGGCCGGCTCGCGGTGGCCGTGGGCAGCGGTCCGCCGCTGGTGTCGGCCGCGGCCCTGGTCCGCGCCGCTCAGCGCATCGGGGAGCTCTGGCGCCGTTTGCGCGGCCGGGAGCTGGCGGCACCGGCGTTCCTGGAGAGGCTCACACGGCAGCGCCTGCCCGGGGCGGATGCGTACCACACGACCCAGCATCCGCAATCGGTGGACTTGCCCGGACTCGTCCGGGCCGCGGGCTTCACGGACGTACGGACATTCTGGGAAGGACACGCGACCGTCTTGGATAGCCCTGAAGAGCTCTGGGACATCCAACGGACGTATTCCACCCTCGTCCGCGAACGGCTCGCACGCGCTGCCGCGGACGAGGTGAGAGACCTGCGCGACGAGGTCTTGAAGGCCGGCCGCCGCGTGCAGGAAAACGGCGGCCGGCTGAGATACCGCCACGCCGCCCTGTTCTTGACCGCCCGCCGGAGCGCGCCCTCCCATGTCTGAGCCGTCGGTCTCGGTGGTCGTGGCCGCGTGGGAGGACACGGCGGGGCTCTTGGAGTGCCTGGAGTCGCTGGACTCGCAGCGCGAGGACGGGACCGAGGTCATCGTGGTCTCGAGCGCGCCCTGCCCGGCGGAGCTGAAACAGCGGTTCCGCGGCGTGGCGTGGCTGGACGCGGCCCGTGGCCTGCCGATACCGCGGCTGTGGGGCCTGGGGATGGAGCGCGCGGCCCGGGACGTGGTCGCCCTCACCACCGCGCACTTCACGCCCGCCGCGGACTGGGTCCCCGTCATCCGCCGCAGCCACTCGCGGCTCCCGTCTCCGGCCATCGGCGGGCCGATCGATCCGCCCCGCGGCGGCAGCCTCGTGGACTGGGCGACGTACTTGATGAGGTACAGCGCGTATGCGCGGTGCGAGCGCGAGGAGAGCCGGGAGGACCTGGCCGGGGACAACGCCTCGTACAAGCGCGCCGCCGTCCTGGCCCACCCGGAGCTCTTGCGGGAAGGCTTCTGGGAGCGGGAGTTCCACCGGCGGTTCGTCCGCGCGGGCGGCACGCTGACCTTCGTGCCCGGCATGCGCGTCCGGCAGCGGATGTCTTTCGGGTTCCGCCGGTTCGTCCGCCAGCGCTTCCAGCACGGCCGGCAGTTCGGGCGCACCCGCCTGCGGGGCCGCGGGCCGATAGCGCGCGCGGCCTACCTCCTCGGCTCGCCGCTCGTGCCCGCCATCCTGCTCGCCAGGATCGCGGCGCGCGTGCTGCGCGGCGGGCGGGACCGGGGACTCTTCGTGGCCGCGCTGCCCATCCTCACCTGCTTCGTCCTGGCGTGGGGGGCGGGCGAGGCCGCCGGCTACCTCGGCGCACTGGGCGCGCGGAGCCGCGGGTGACGGCGGGCGATCCCCTCGTCTCCGTGGTGATCGCCTCGGTGAGCGGCCTGCCCGCCATCGGCGAGTGCCTGGACGCCCTCGCGCGACAGGACGGGGGCGCCGGGGCCGAGATACTGGTCGTGGACCGCTGCGGCGAGGAGACCCGCTCGGCGCTGCGCGGCCGGTTCCCGTCGGTCCAGCTCATCGCCGCGGAGCCGGGCACGTCGGTCCCCGCGCTGCGGGCCCTGGGGATGGCACGGGCGAGGGGGAGGATGATCGCGATCCTGGAGGATCACTGCAACGTGGAGCGCGGGTGGCTGCGGGCCATCGCGCGCCAGAGCGAGGCGGGCGCGCTGGTGGTGGGCGGCGCGGTCGAGAACGGGAGCGTGGAGCGGACCGTGGACTGGGCGGCCTTCTTCTGCGAGTACGCGCGGTTCATGCCGCCCGTGCCCCGCGGTACGGTCCGCGAGATCACCGGCAACAACAGCGTCTACGACCGCGGGGCGCTCGCGCGCCTCGGCCCCGAGGCGCGCGCGGAAGTCTGGGAGTCGTTCCTCCACGAGCGCATGCGGGCCCTGGGGGTGCCGTTCCAGAGCGATCCCGACCTGGTCGTCGTCCACAAGAAGAGCCAGGGCTATCGCCACTTCCTCAGCCAGCGCTTCCACTATTCGCGCTCGTTCGCGGCCATGAGGCTCCAGGGCTCGCCCTGGTGGAAGCGCGTGGGCTACGCCTGCGCCACCCCGCTCCTGCCGCCTCTCCTGATGGCGCGCATGGTGGCCACCGTCGCGCGGAAGCGGCGGCACGGCGCGCGCTTCCTCCAGGCCGCGCCGGTCCTCGCGACGTTCCTGCTCGGCTGGGCCTGGGGGGAGGCGGTGGGCGCGCTCCTGGGGCCCGGCCGAAGCCTGGAGCGCGTGGAGTAGCCGGCGATGGACAACGGCGTCAGCGTGGTGGTGGCGTCGTTCTCGGGGGAGGCCGCGCTCCGCCGCTGCCTGGAGAGCCTGGAGCCGCAGACGGCGGAGGCCGAGGTGATCGTGGCCGCGGAGGTGGAGGCCGCCGCGGTGGCCCGCCTGCAGGCGCGCTTCCCACGCCTGGTGTTCGTGCGGGCGCCCCGCGGCGCCAGCGTGTTCCGGCTGCGGGCGATGGGCCTGGAGCAGGCCCGGGGCCGGCTGGTGGCCCTGACCGAGGACCACTGCACGGCCGCGCCGGGATGGCTCGACGCCCTGTGCGCCCAGCACCGCGGCGGGCATCCCGTGGTGGGCGGGCCGGTCGACAACGGCTTGCCGAACGGGTCCTACGACTGGGCCCTCTACCTCTGCGAGTACGCGGCCCACATGCCGCCGCTCCGGGACGGCCCCGCGCCGGCGCTGTCCGGCGTCAACGTCGCCTACGAGCGCGAGCTCCTCGCCGGCTGCCGGGGCGCGTGGCAGGAGGCGTTCTACGAGAACGAGGTCCACGACGCCCTGAAGGCGGCCGGTCATCGGCTGCAACGAAGCGGCGGCGCGTGCGTGAGCAGCCACCTGGCCCTGCCGTTTCGCGAGGCGGCCGCGCATCTCTTCCGCGGGGGCCTGCGCTTCGGGCGCCATCGGCGCGGGCGCTCGTCGCCTGCCCTGCGCGCGCTCCTGCCCGTGGCGGCGCTCGCGCTTCCCGCCCTCCTCACCTGGCGCGTGGTCCGCGCGGTAGCCGCGCGGCGCCCGGAGCGCCTGGGGGCCATGGCCCGGGGGCTGGGGTACATCGTCGCCCTCAACTCCGCCTGGGCGGCGGGCGAGGCCCTGGGCTACCTGCGTCCCGAGGAAGGCCCGCGGGCCGAGGCCCTCGCGGGCCCCCGCTGACGTGCGCATCGGGATCGACGCCTGCTGCTGGTCCAACCGCCGCGGGTTCGGCCGTTTCACGCGCGAGCTGGTGGCCCACATCGTCGCCGAGCACCCGCGGCACGAGTACACCCTGGTCGTGGACCGGGCCACCGCCGAGCAGTCGCGCCTGCCCCCGGGGGCCCGGGTGGAGGTCGTGGCCACGCGCGAGCAGCCCACGCGCGCGGCCTCCGCCGCCGGCGCACGCTCGCCCCTCGACCTCCTGCGGATGGCGCGCGCGGCGGCGCGGGTACCGGCCGACCTGTTCTTCTTCCCCGCCGTGTACTCGTACTATCCGATGCTGCGGCGCGTCCCCACCGTCGTCACCTTCCACGACGCGATCGCGGAGACCCATCCCGGCCTCGTCTTCCCCGGCGCGCGAGCCCGGCTCTTCTGGAGCGCCAAGTCGTGGCTGGCCAACCGGCAGGCCAGCCGGCTCCTGACGGTCTCGCGAGACGCCCGGACGCGGATCGCGGCCGCGTTCCGCCGGCCGGAATCGTCGATCGCGGTGGTGGGCGAAGGTCCCGGGGCCGCGTTCCGGCCCCTGGACGATCCCGCCGCCGCCCGCGCCGTCGTCGAGCGCTACCGGCTGCCGGCCGCGGAGCCGATCGTCCTCTACGTCGGCGGGATCAGCCCCCACAAGAACCTGGACGGGCTGCTCCATGCCTTCGCGCTGCAGGGAGAGCGCGCCCACCTCGCCATCGTCGGGGACCACGCCGCCGACAGCTTCCTCGGCTGCTACCCCGCGCTCGTGGAGCTGCGCGCGCGCCTGGGCCTGGAGTCCCGCGTGACCTTCACCGGCTTCGTCCCGGACGAGGACCTCGCCGTCCTCTACAATGCCGCGACCGTGCTGGCGCTGCCGTCGTTCGACGAGGGGTTCGGCCTCCCGGCCGTGGAGGCGATGGCCTGCGGCCTGCCCGTGGCCGCCAGCCACCGCGGGTCCCTGGCCGAGGTCGTGGGCCCCGCCGGCGTGTTCTTCGACCCGCGGGACCACGCCGAGATGGCGGCGGCGCTGCGGCGCGTCCTGGGCGACCCCCGCCTGCGCGCGGAGCTCTCGGCCGAAGGCCCGCGGCGGGCGAGCCTCTTCACCTGGAGCGCGGCGGCCCGGGACGCGGTGCGGTTGTTCGAGGAGACCGTCGCGGGCGGGCCCGCCGCTTCGGAAGCGACGTAGCGGTGCCCTCCTCGACCGCGCTGCGGATCTGCATGGTCACGACGTTCTACCCGCCGCACCACTTCGGTGGCGACGCCATGTACGTCTACCGGCTCACCGAGGCCCTGGCCGAGCGCGGGCACGCCGTGGACGTCGTGCACTCGGTGGATGCCTACCGCCTGCAGCACCCCGCGGAGCCGGAGGTGGCGTTCGCCCACCACCCGAACGTGACCCGGCACCCGCTGGAGTCGCGCCGGCCGAAGCTGGCGGCGCTGGCCTCGCACCAGCTCGGCGGGCCGGCCCTGTACCGCGGCCGGCTCCGCGACGTCCTCGAGCGGCGGCGATACGACGTGATCCACTACCACAACGTGTCGCTGCTCGGCGCGCCGGGCGTGCTGGAGATGGGGCAGGCCGCGGTGAAGCTGTACACCGCCAACGAGTACTGGCTGATCTGCCCCACGCACGTGCTGTTCGCCTTCGACCGCGAGGCGTGCACCGAGCGGAGGTGCCTGGCCTGCACGCTGCGCTACAAGCGGCCGCCCCAGGCCTGGCGGTACACGGGCGCGCTGCGCCGCGCCCTCCAGCACGTGGACCGCATCCTGGTCCCGTCGCGCTTCGCCCTCGAGCAGCACCGATCCCAGGGCATCGACCGCCCGCTCGTTCATCTTCCGTATTTCGTTCCAGCCCCTCCGGCGGTCGACGCCCCGGCCCGCCTGTCCCTTCCAAATCGTCCCTTTTTCCTTTACGTCGGCCGTCTCGAAAAGCTCAAGGGTGTCCAGGACGTCGTGCGGCTGTTCGCCGACTACCGCGAGGCCGACCTGCTCGTCGTCGGCGCGGGATCGTACGAAGCGGTCCTGCGCGACCAGGCCCGCGGCCTTACCCACGTGCGGTTCCTGGCCACGGTGCACCCCGCGGCGCTGGCCGCGATCTACCGCCAGGCCGTGGCCGTGCTGGTCCCGTCGCTCTGCTACGAGACCTTCGGCCTCACCGCGGCCGAGGCCATGAGCCACGGCACGCCCGCCATCGTGCGCCGCATCGGCGCCCTGGCCGAGAACATCGAGCAGAGCGGCGGCGGGTTGAGCTTCACCACCCAGGGCGAGTGCCGGGAGGCCATGGAGCGCCTGCGCACGCAGCCCGCGCTGCGCGACGAGCTGGGCCGGCGGGGCGCCGAGGCGGTGCGGACGCGGTGGTCCGTCGAGGCGCACCTCGCGCAGTACCTCGGCATCGTGGCCGAGGTCCGGGAACAGAAGGACACGGCCCGCGCGGGGACGGCGCGGGACGGGGATGGGGCCGGTGTCGCCGGGCGCTGAAGCGCGGGCGGTGCCCATCCTCACCTACCACTCGCTGGACGACAGCGGGTCCGTCATCTCCGTCGCCCCCGGCGCGTTCCGGGCGCACATGCGGTCCCTCGGCGACAAGGGGTTCTCGGGCATCCCCCTGGGACGGCTCCTCGACGCGTGGGAGGGCCGCGCCTCCCTTCCCCGGCGGCCGGTCGTCCTCACCTTCGACGACGCCTTCCGCAGCTTCGCCGAGGCCGCCCGGCCCGTCCTGGAGGCCTCGGGGTTCGGGGCCACCGTCTTCGCGGTGGCCGGGCGCTGCGGCGGCACCAACGACTGGCCCGGCCAGCTCGCGCGCGTGCCGCGCCTGCCGCTGCTGTCCGCCGCGGAGCTGCGCGAGCTCGCGGCAGCGGGCTTCGAGATCGGGTCGCACGGCTTGACCCACGCCGCCCTCGACGGCCTCTCCCCCGCGGAGGCGGAGCGCGAGGTCCTGGGATCGAAGCGCGCGCTGGAGGATGCGCTGGGCCGGCCCGTGGAGGTGCTCGCCTATCCCTACGGAAGGAGCGGCGCCCGCGTCCGGTCCCTGGCCGCGGCCCACTACCGCGCCTCGTGCGGCGTCGACATGGCCGCCGCCCGTGCCGTCCATGACCGCCATGCGCTCCCGCGGATCGACGTGTACTACCTGCGCCGTCCTCGGCTGTTCGGCACGCTCGGCACCCCGCTCGGCCGCGGCTACCTGGCGGCGCGCGCCTGGGGCCGGCGCCTTCGCGGCCGGGGCCAGCGCGCGTGACCGCGCCGCGGCGGATCGCCATCGCCGGCCTGGGCGCGGCCGCGCGGGACATCCACCTGCCCGCCTATGCGGGGCTGCCGCTGGAGGTCGTGGGCGGCTGCGACCCGGCACCGTACGGCGGCCGTCTGCCGTTCCCGGTGTTCGCCTCCTTGGCAGAGATGCTCGACAGGACCCGCCCCGACATCCTGACCGTGGCCGCGCCGCCCGACCAGCACCTCGCCCTCGTCGAGCAGGGCCTCGCCGCCGGCTGCCACGTCCTCTGCGAGAAGCCGTTCATGCCCACGCTGGCGGAAGCCGACCGGGCCTGCGCCCTGGCCCGGGAGCGGGGACGGGTCGTGGTCGTCAACAACCAGTACCGCTTCATGGACATCCACCGCGAGGCGCGCCGGCTGATCGGGACGCCGGAGTTCGGCGAGCTGCTCTTCGTTTCCGTGCAGCAGAGCTTCTTCACGACCGAGGCCACGGAGGCGGGCTGGCGCGGCCGCGACTCGCGCCGCACCTGGAAGGAGTTCGGCACGCACGTCATCGACCTCTGCCGCTTCTTCTTCGACGAGGAGCCGTCGGCGGTCACCGCCCGGATGCCGCGGCCCGGGAACCCCGGCGGGCCGGACCTCCTGGACCTGGTGCAGCTCGAGTTCTCCCGCGACCGGATGGCGCACGTGGTCCTCGACCGGCTCTCCCGCGGGCCGCACCGTTACCTGACGGTGCGGCTGGACGGCAGCGCCGGCTACATCGAGACTCGGCTGGGCGGCGTCCTCGAGGTGCGGGCCGGCGTGCGGGGCGGGACCCGGCGGCCGTTCGTGAGCGCCGACCTGTCGCCGGGCGGACGGGCGCGCCTGTTCCACGGCGAGCGGTTCCGCAAGATCGCCTCCGAGCCGCTCGACGTGTTCGCCCGCGCCACCGGCCGCCTGGTGGCGGCGATGCTCGAGGCCCTGGACCGCGGGGACGTCGCGCCCAGCCACGCCGAGGACAACCGGAAGACGCTGGCCGTGATGCTCGCCGCGTACGATTCGGCCGAGCGCCGGGCCACCGTCGAGGTGGGCCGCTGAGCGTGCCGCGGCCTCGGGCGGCGATCGTGGGCGCGGGCCTCATGGGCCGATGGCACGCCCGCTACGTCGCGCGCGCCGGCGTGGAGGTGGCGGCGATCGTCGATCCCCGGCCCGAGGCGGCGGCCGCGCTCCGGCGGGTGTTCCGGCGGGCCCGCACGTTCGCGTCGCTCGAGGAGTGCCTGGCCGCGGGGGTCGCGGACGTGGTCCACGTCTGCACGGCCGAGGGCCATGCCCGCCTGGCGGAGACGGCGCTGCGCGCCGGGCGCCACGTCCTCGTCGAGAAGCCCGCGGCCACGTCGAAGCAAGATGCGGCGCGGCTGGTCGATCTCGCGCGCGAGAAGGACGTGCGCCTGTGTCCCGTCCACCAGCTCCCCTTCCAGCGCGGCGTCGCGCGCGTGACCGCCGGCCTCGGCCGCCTGGGCGAGCTCCTGCGCGCCGAGTACGTCGTCCGCTCCGCGGGGGGCGAGGGCTTGTCTCCCGACGCGCGGCGCGCGCTCGTCCTGGGGATCCTGCCCCACCCGCTGTCGCTCTTCCGGAAGGTCCTCGAGCGCGGCGTGGCCGTGGACACGTGGGACGTGATCGGCTCGGGCGACGACGAGCTGGAGCTGGCGGGGAGCGACGGCCACCTGCGTCTGCGCATCGACATCGGCCTGCGCGCGCGGCCGACCCGCAACGAGCTGCTCCTCACGGGCGCCCGGGCGACGGCCCGCATGGACCTCTTCCACGGCTACGCATATGTCGAGGGGGGCGGGACGTCGCGCGCGGCCAAGGCCACCGCCCCGCTGCGCGCGGGGACGCGGCTGCTCTGGGCGGCCGGCACCAACCTCGTGCGGCGCGCCCTTCTGCGCGAGCCCGCCTTCCCCGGCCTGCGCGAGCTGATCCGCCGCTTCTACGCCTCGATCGCGCAGGGCACGCCGCCGCCGATCGACCCGGACGAGCTCGTGGAGGCGGCGGCGCTGATCGAGCGCGTCGGCGCCGCGCCCGTCCACCGGGCGTGAGCGGTCCCGGCCGGCCCCCGCGCTGGCGCATCCTGGCGCTGCTGCTCGCGATCGCCGCAGCGGCCCGGGCGATCGGGCTGGACCAGGACTTCTGGATCGACGAGACGGCCACCGCCGTCACCTACCTGCGGCTGCCCTGGTGGCAGGCCGTCCAGACCTATCACTCCGCCAACCAGCACCTGCTCTATTCCGTCCTCGGCAGCCTCAGCTTCGCCGTGTTCGGAGAGAGCGAGGCCGCGGCCCGGCTGCCCGCGGTCCTCTTCGGGATCCTGGGCGTCGGCGCGCTCTACCTCCTGGGCCGCATGGTGGCGCCGGACCGCCAGGCCATCGCCGCCTCCCTGCTCCTCGCGGTCTCGTACCACCACGTCTGGTTCTCGCAGAGCGCGCGCGGCTACACGGGGATGATCTTCTTCTCCACCCTGGGCACCGCGTTCTTCCTGCGGGCGCGCGCCGGCGACCGGGGCCGGGACTGGACCGCCTACGTGGCATGCATGACCCTGGGGGTGCTCTGCCACATCAACACGGCGTTCGTGGTCATGGGTCAGGGGGCGTCGCACCTGCTGGCTCTCAGCCGGTGGAGGGAGGGGCGCGCGCCGCACGCACAGGTGACCCGGCGCGTGGTCGGGGCGGTCGTAGGCGTGGCGGTGCTCGGCCTGATGGGTCACGGCCTGGTCCTGACCCAGATGATCGCGTTCTTCAAGACGGTGGACCGCACCGGGCTGGGCTGGACGAGCGTTGGCTCGCTCGCTCCCGTCGTGGCCTCGGGCCTGCGCGCGGGCCTGGGCGTCGTGGGCGCCGCGCTCATGGGCGCGCTGCTCGTCGCGGGCGCCGCAAGCTACGCCCGCCAGAGCCCTCTCGTCGCCGGCCTGCTGATCCTGCCCGCCGTCTTCAACGCCGCGGCGATCGTCGCCCTGCGCTACGGCGCCTACCCGCGGTCGTTCCTCTACGCGCTGCCTTTCGCGCTGCTCGCGGCCGTGCGGGGGGCGGCCGTCCTGGCCGGCTGGGCGGCGGGCCGGCTCCTTTCCGGGGAGCGCCGAGAGCGCGGGGCGCGCGTGATCGAGACGGCGACTGTCGTCCTTCTCGTCGCCATCTCGGTCTGGGTGCTGACGGTGAACTACCGCTTCCCCAAGCAGGACTACCGGGGCGCGCTGCGACACGTCATGACGGTCAAGGGCCCGGACGACGAGGTGGCCGCGGTCGGCCTGGCCGCGGTGACCTATCGCCATTACTACGGTCCCTGGCTCCGCTTCCCGCGGACGCCGGAAGAGCTCCGCGCGCTGGGCGACGGTGGCCGGCGGGTCTGGGTGCTGCTGACCCTCCCGCGCGACATGCGCCTGCGCTTCCCCGACCTCACCCGCGCCATCGAGACGGACTTCGAGCCCGTGGCGCGCTTCCGCGGCACGCTCGGCGACGGGGATCTCTATCTTGTCCGGTCACGGAGCTCGACCGCTCGGTAACTGCGAGAGTCACCTCCGCCTTGCGCGCCGGTACCAGCGGTGCCACGATCACCCGGCCCCGGGGCACTCGCTGAGGAGATACATGGAATGAGGATGCGGCTGTGCATCGCCATGACGGTCGCGGTGGCCGTGGCCTCCGGGGCCGCGTTGCCGCAGGCGGCGACGGTAGCGGACGACCGCGTCGGCCGCATCGTGGGGATGGCGATGGCGCGCGGCGGGGCTCATGCCTTCCTCCAGCGCCTGACCGACTCGATCGGCGGCCGCGTGACGGGAAGCGCCGAGTCCAGGGCGGCCGCGGACCTGTTGGTCAGCACGCTGCGCGAGGCGGGCTTCGAGGGCGCCCACTTCGAGGAGTACGCGCTCGAGTCGCGTTGGCGGCGTGGACGAGCGGTGGGGCGCGTCACGAGCCCCGTGGCCGGGCCGCTGGCCGTCGGGTCCTACGGCTGGGTGCCGGGAACGAAGGGCGAGATCACGGCTTCGCTCGTCGATCTCGGCGCGCCACCGAGCGGCGATCTTTCGGTCCCTGCGGACCGCGTTCGAGGTGCCGCGGTCATCGTCGAGCCCCGCGCGGTGGAGGGAGCTCCGGCCCAGGTCATGCGCGCCGCGCTGGCGCGCGCTCTCGCCGGGGCGGGGGCTGCGGCCATGCTGATCCCCTCGGACAAGCCGAACCGCATGCTCTACACCTCGGCCTTCGGGTTCTATCCAGGGGGCCCCCTGCCCGTGCTGTCGGTGGCAAGGGAGGACGTCCTGTTCCTGCGGCGGCTCCTGGGCAGCGGGCCGGTCCGCGTGTCGCTGGACGTCGCCAATACGATCGACCGAAGCCCGGCCCAGGAGCGCAACGTCGTCGCCGAGATCGAGGGGACGACGCCCGGCGAGGGGGTGCTCGTCGGCGCCCACTACGACTCGTGGGACCCCGGCCAGGGCGCCCAGGACGACGGGGTGGGCGTGGCGGCGGTCCTGGAGGCGGCGCGGATCCTGAAGTCGCTGGGCATCCAGCCGCGCCGGACCATCCGCTTCGTCTTCTTCAGCGGCGAGGAGCAGGCGCTCCTGGGGTCGCGCGCCTATGTGGAGAGGCACCGCGACGAGCTCGACGGGCTGCGCGCGGCGGTGATCATGGACGCGGGCGCGCAGACGCCGCGCGGGTTCAAGATCCACGGCCGATCGGACGTCGAGGCCGCCGCGCGTACGGTCCTGGCGCCACTGTCCTCGCTCGGCGCGTCGGGAGTGAGCCTCGAGGCAAGCTTCGACATGGACCATGGGCCGTTCCTGGCGGCGGGGATCCCGGTCTTCACGCTCTGGGTGGACGAGGGCGAGTACGACACGCACCACCACGCGGTCTCGGACACCTTCGACAAGGTCGACCCGCGAATGCTGGCCCTCGACACGGCCGTCATGGCCGTCACGGCGTACCGGCTCGCCGACGCTCCGGAGGCGCCGGGTCGCCGGCTGTCCGAGACGGATGCGGCCCAACTGCTCGCGCAGCTCGGGCTCGAATCGCTT
>Ga0214472_10000714_pt1 | contig 40217 bp, 57 predicted proteins | sample RVTome_6_FD_207662 | JGI IMG/M metagenome (GOLD analysis project Ga0214472, IMG submission 207662) | Soil microbial communities from uranium-contaminated site in the Upper Colorado River Basin, Wyoming, United States - RVT140D175 | ecosystem: Environmental > Terrestrial > Soil > Contaminated >...
CAGCGACCTCTTGGCGGAAGTGAAAGCCGAAGAAGCGAACGTCTGGGCTCAGATAACTGATGATTACGGCCTGGATCACGCAAAGTACCGCTACGCCTACTACAACGGGAATCTGACCAAGGTTGCAGAGAAAGAGGAGGACCAGAAGTGAAACCCGTCCACTGGTGGATCGCGACGGTGGGCCTTGCGATCGGACTTGCCGGCATGCTGGCGACTTGCGCGGAGGCGGAAGAACCTGAGTGCGCATTTCCCGACGCACACTGCCCCTATTGGGACTGGCAGCCGAAGCCGTGTTTGGCGATCTACTTTCTCGGCCGGACGCGGCGGATGTTCAACACCCCTCAAACCGCGTGGTGCGATGCCGGCGTAGCGGGCTTGATCGGCAGCCGAGAACTCGGAGCGGCGGTCGCTACCGGGAACCCGTTCAATGACGGGTCGAGCCGGCAGGTCGCATATCTCAGCGTGAACGAGTACAACGCTGAGCGCGGACTGATCTATGGGTCGCTCTGTCGAGATGAAGACCATGCGATCGGCGGCGAGGTGCGGGCGACGATGCTGACGGACGGTTCGCTCCACTTCGGGATTGGACTCTGGCCGGCCAGCGCGCAGACGGTGCCGGAGTACGTCGGCTGGAAGGGCCAAAAGTGGAGTGGCTACTGGACAGACTGCGAGAATGTAGAACTCGACGGGAAGCCGGCGGTCAAGTGTCGCTGGTTCGGCGAGGCCGAGTCGGGATCTTTCGGCCAAGGGCAGAACGTGACGTGTCGATTCGGTGAGTTGCGTTGCCTAGCTGGCGATCCGAATTGCGTGATCGAGAGCGGCGCGGAGGTGTGGATCGTGCAATCGGAGTTCTGCCCGGGCGGAAACTTCGTGAAAGAGTCGAGCTGCTTCAAGGATGTGCCTTAATGCCGAACGGTGACGCGGCCCTAGCCTACGGCGAGCAGCTTGCCGAGCTGCGCCGCAAGGTCGAGGAATACGTCAAGTGGCTGCGGGAGTGTGAGGCCGAGGCTCACGATGCCGGAAGTCAATCCGCTTTCCTGCTCGCGGCAGTAGAAGCCAAGCGCAGGCTGCTCGGGAGGGAGAAGTGACACTCAAGGAAGCGAAGGACTTTACTGCATGGATCGGCGGGTGGATGCTTCTGCTGTGGATCCTCATGGAACTCTATTCCGCCACCCCGCTCGGGCGCGATTCTACCGATCCGCACTCTTGGGGGTTCAGGACTCGGAGCGGAATGGGGCTGCATGAAGATGCTCGTACCGGGTGCGAGTATCTGGTAGCAAGCGGGGGGATCACGCCCCGGCTCGATCGCGACGGAAGCCACTACGGGTGCAGGGCATTAGTGAAGCCATGACGCGCGACTCGCACGAGACAGTTGACTTAAATGTTCTTCTCGAAAAGATCAAACTTGCGAACAGCGCCCTTGAGGATGCAGAACTTCATACCGCCAGCGCGAGAAGCAATGAAATTGCGGCATTAAACAGGTTGAACGAACTGCAGAAAAAGCTGGAAGATGAGTTTGCCAAGCTGAAGCTCGGCGCGCCAACTAGCAGCGACTGGGCAAGGAACCGGAAATGACGCGCGATGCGCTGCGCCTGGCGCTGAGCCAGCCGGGGGTGGTCCGAGCCGCCAGTGGGTGCATTAAGTGGTGGGATCGGTCAGACTCCTGTGAGCACCAGGCGCGTCAAGTCCTTTTCGCAGCGTGCGACGCCTACGTGCCGCCGCCGGAAAGCCCGACGGCCGAGAGTCTTGCGGGAGCGATCGAGCAAGAGCTCAAGAAGCAGCGGGCAATCCTTGAGACGCAATTGTCGGGGAAAACTTCGGCCGATTTAACCAAGCCGGATCACCAGCGCATCGGAATGGTAGAAGGGCTCAAGATCGCGCTGAATCTGATCCTGAGCGGGGCAAGTCACCCGCCGGAGCCGGAAGTGCGGCCGCTTGGTTCTGGTCGGGTTTATCCGCCGCCCGAGCGTGACGTGGTCGGGGCGGTGCGCGATCTGGCGGACGCGATCGACGATTTGCGCGCATCGCTGATCTCGGCGAGCGAGCCGAACGATGTGAACACGAGCAGGATGGCGGAGCTAGCGCAGTCGGCTCGGCGCAAGCTGGATGGAAGGCCATGAGCCCGATTCCAGAGGGGTTCAATGATATTTGGCGCGGTCCGAACCCGATGGCGCGTTGCTTCGGATGCGGTCGGTGGTTTGATCACCCACCCCGAACGATGCCGCCGACACGATGTCCTGCATGCGCGTTGCCCGAACGGACACGCGCCATGAGCGACCGCGTGCCGAGGCCAGACCTGAAGGAGATTCGGCGAATCGGGTACAAGTTTGATCGTGGCCCAGAGCGCTTGTCTGCAGAGGTAGCAGACTACGCGCTCCAGCTTGAAGCGGACCGCGACAAGCTGCTGCTGCTGGTCGATCGGCAGGCGAACGACTCAGGATTGTGGTTCAGCGCAAAGACGGCAGCGGAGGCTTACCTGCAGCAAGAGCTGCGGGCGCTACACGCTGCGATCGAGGAGCCATGAGCACCCCGTGCCGATCGTGCGGCGAGGAGATCGTATTCGTCAAAACAGCAGCCGGCAAGAAGATGCCGATCGACGCCGACACCTGGACCGAAGGCGAGGAGTACTTCGAACCGCGTGTCCATCGGTCGCACTTTGCAACTTGTCCGCAGGCTGAGCAGTTTCGCAAGAAGCAGAGTTCGGCACAAGCGCCAGGCCCCGGCCCCGGCGCGGAAAGGAGAGGACAATGAACTCCCCTAGTGAGAAGTCAGACCCCGTTTCGCCGGCCGCGCCGGGGGCGGCTGGATTCAGTGGACGGACGTGCGAGTTCTGCGGGCTGGCATTCAAAGCGGAGGCTGTGCGCTCGTACTCTCCGACGTTGGACCAAGAGGTCACCCGGTCGGTCTCGCTCGTACCATCTTGCACCTGCGCCGCAGACCGCGCGCGGACGCTGTTCTGCAAGGACTGCAAGTGGATGGCGGATCCTGAGAGCCGAGTATCTGACTGCGAACACGAGGGGGCGGCCAAGGTGGACCCGGTGATGGGGCCAGAGCAACTGACCTGCCTATCGACCCGCGCAGACTCCTCGCTCTGCGGGCCGGCGGCGAGATGGTGGGAGGCGCTGTAGGCCGTGAGCCGCAAGATCCATCCGGCCACCGCTCCACTGACCGCGTTCGCCCGCAGCCCAGAGGCGTTCCGGGCCGGACGGGCTGCCAGCGTGGCGGCGGACAGCGATCCGAGCAAGGCCGAGAATCCGCATTCCGAGAAGTCGCCCGAGTGGCACGCCTGGAACGCGGGCTGGAATTCGCACTGGCCGTTCGAGGATGCAAAGCCGTGAGCTGGCGCGAGGAGCAGATCGGCGACTGCAGGTTGATCTGCGCTGATTGCCTGGAGGTCCTGCCGACGTTGGGCAAGGTCGATGCGGTGGTGACTGATCCACCGTGGGATCAAGCTAAAGGAATTCATGGTTCTGGTGACCCTCGAGGTCTATTCGCAACCGTCTCCGCGGCGCTGGCAAACGCGCGCATGGTAACTGTGCAACTCGGCTGCTACACCGACCCGTGTTTCTTAGCGCCGCTCGCGCGGTTGATGCCGTTCTTTCATGCGTGCTGGCTGAGCTACGTGCCGCCGTCCTACAACGGTCGCATACTGATGGAAGCCGACGTCGCCTATGTCTACGGCGACCCACCTGCGAGCAAGAAGGGTGCCCGCGTTATTCCAGGTGTGTGTCAAAGTACGCGTCGCGAGGATGGAGAAAAGCAGTTTCTACGCAGTTACGGGAAAAACCGGTCGCAAAAAGAAAGCGCAGTAAGGATCGCCGCCTTAGACCACCCGATGCCCAGGCATCTCGCGCATGTTCGGTGGCTCACTAAGTGGCATACGGAAACCGACGACACTGTGTGCGACCCGTTCGTGGGTTCCGGCACCACCGGAGTTGCCTGCATCCAGCTAGACCGCAAGTTCATCGGTATCGAGATTGATCCGCGCTACTTCGAGATCGCCTGTCGCCGCATCGAAGATGCCTACCGCCAGCGCAAGCTGTTTCCACCCGAGCCACCGAAGCCCGAGGCGGAACAGGGAGCGCTACTGTGACGGACCGAGTTCCGCGCCCGAATCTTGACCTGCCCGGCAACGTGCCCGGCTCGTGGCTCAAGGAGTACACGCTGCAGTGCGAGGCCGACATGCGGCGGCTCGAACATGAGAACGCCGAACTCCGCGCCAAGCTGGCCGATAACGAAAGGCGGTGGCCGAAGTGACGAACGTGCTATCCTCCATCCAAAGCGCCGGTCCCCCCCTCGGGCCGGCGCGAACCTCCCGGGGCGGCTCGCGACAAGGGCGGGCCGCCCTAGTTCTCTCCGCGCTGCTGGCCCTCTGCTTCCGCGTCGAGGCTCCCGGCGGAGCGCTGGTGCTCTACGCCACCGAGCTGGGCGAGGTCTACCAGGTGGCGGGGTATGCCGAGCTCGAGGCGCGCGGATCGGGCGGAGCTGGGCCGACCTGGAACGTCTACGGCTCGGGCCGGATCACGGGCGCCGAGCTGGTGCTGTCGCTGACGGCGCAGTCCTGGGCGGGGACGCGCGCAGTCCATGCGGCGTTCGCGGCGGACGGGACCGGGATCATGTCGGACGCTGAGATCGGCGCAGGCGGGGCGATACTGCCGGCTGCGCTGGGGACGTGCCGGTGACCGACCTCCACCGACTGGCCGATGCGATCCGCCGCTCCTCGGCGCTCGCCTTCTCGGTGGCGCGCCGCCACGACGACCCCGGCACGCGCGCGGCCTTCGACGCGGCCTCCACCGCGCTCCTGGTGCTATCCGGGGCGGTGCGTCGGCACGCCGCCGGCCATCCCGGCGCGCTGCGCGACATCAAGGACGCCGCGCTATCGATCTGGCTCAAATACGGCCCTGTAGAGCCAGCGGACGATCCGGACGGCCCGGACATCGGAAAGCCTGCCGGAGCCACGCACGGCCCGCCGCGGCCCACAAAACGTCCCAAATAGGAGGATTCCATGCCGATACAACCCACCGGCGACCGGGTGCTGCTCCGGCGCCTCGAAAACGAGCAATTCAGTCCCGGCGGGCTCGCGATCCCGGAGAGCGCCCAGGGCAAGTCCCGGCGCTGCGAGGTGGTGGCGGTCGGACCGGGTGCGGTCCACAAGACCACCGGGGAGCGCGTCCCGATCGAGGTGGCGCCCGGGGACGTGGTGTTCCTGGGCAAGTACTCGGGCGTCGAGTACGAGCAGGATGGCGAGGTCCTGATCTTCGTCCGTGAGGACGAGGTGCTGGGCAAGGAGGCGCGAGGGTGATGGAGTGCGAGCTGTCCAAGGAATTCATCAGCCGATCGCGTCGCGCCGCGGCCGGAGCGCCGTGCAATTTCGCGCACCGCGAGGACACCTGGGTTAGGGCAGAGCAGTGGATCCTAATGCACTGGGACCAGTTGGTTTCAGCTTCTCGGCCAAGACACGGCAGACAGTGCGGTATTCTGCTGGAACTGCTGGGGCTCTGGACGGGTTTCGGTACTCCGCCGCGATCCGCAGGCGACGGCTCCATGGCCCGTGTACCCAAGGCCCGAGGAGATCGACTTTGGCGATGGTCAGAAACCGGCGATCGAGACCTGCCCCGATTGCTTCGGTTGGGGTGTGATGCAGTGGCATGACGACGGCGCCGATCCAAAGCCGTTCGACTCCACGATCAAAGAGAAACTGGTCAATTACTCGTGCTCGATGTCGACGCTCCCGGTTCCGGCTCTGGTGGCGGCATCCAGCTGGGCCGGACATCCACAGCTGTGCTTGCTCTGGCCCGATGGACCAGGTTGTCGGGTAGAGAGAATCGCGGTCGACCGGGATTCGCTCCGCATGATCAGGTCCGCCGCCGACATCTTGCTGGGCAAGGAGCAAGCCAAGTGAGGATCTGCGCGGCGGCGATCCTCAACGAGGAGGGCCGGAAGCTCTGGGAAATGGCGCAAGAGGGCCGGTTCGATCTCTTATTCGCGGCCGAACTGGTGGTCGGTGCGAACGCCATCGACGCCCGGGGCGACGTCATCGGCCCGCATCTTCGCGGCGCCGCCATCACGCCGGGCCCGGTCTGGGGTTTTTCCAAGCAGGATGCCCTGGTGCACTGGGCGCTCGGAGCCGAGCTGCTGAGCGATCGGTACATCGACTGGTTCCGATCCCACGGCTCGTTGACGGTCGTCGGGACGTTGCTGCGCGAGTTTTCTGGCGACGGTTTCGAGATCGATCGGACGCTGATGGAGGCCGTCCTGCGCAACTGGGACTGGCCAGGAGGGGAGTTCTTCATCCCGCTCCGGTTGGGCCTTGGGGACATCAACGCCGGGATCATGGCCTCGGCCTGGATGGAGACCGAGAAGGATGGCGAGGTGTCGGTGATGATCAATGAGGCGGAGCCTCCACAATTGTGAGCCAAAACCCCCAAATGGACTGGATGGACGAACTCGCCGACCGGCGCCGCCGGATCGCCGCGCGCGTCGGCAACGCCGAACCGGAGGACCCCATGCCCAAGACCAAGCCCGCGATCAAGACCAAGCGGCAGCGATTCCTCGACCACGCCGAACGGCGCACCGAGGCGGCCCTCGGGGCGCTGCGCCGGCTCCGCAACTGCGCCAACCGCGCCGGCTACGAGTACCGCGACGATGAAGCCGTGCAGATCTGCAACGCGATCGCCGCCGCCTTCGACGCGCTGCGCACCGCGTTCCTGGAGCCGCCACAGCCCAAGACCCGGCGCGCTCCGTTCCGGCTCCGGCTCGAGCCCGAGGAGCCCGACCCCGAATGAGGCTCCGGGTCCGCGTCGGCCACCCGGCCGAGAACGGCGATGGATCGTGCGACCTCCACGTCTGGATCTTCCGGCGCCACGTCTGCCCCCACGGCCGGCTGCTCTGGCACCCGAGCTGGTCCTCGGACCGCGCCGATCTTGGCTGGCTGATCGCCGCTGCCGCCATGGGGATCGCGGCCGGCGCGCTGATCTTCTAGGCGGCCCGCGCGACCCGCAGCGCCTCGCGCACCGCCGCGTCGCGAACCTCCATCAACCCGATCCGCAGCCACGCCGCCACGTCGAGTTCGGAGTACCCGGCGCGCAGCAACGCTACGACGTCCGCCGCTTCGGCCCGCCGATCAGCCGCTCCGCCGTCCCCGCCACGCCTTGAACTGCTTGCTGTGCGCGACATAGTTCCGGGCCTGCCTAATCCCGCGCGCCCGGATCCGACGGGCGCAGCGAATCACCTCCAGCCACCGGGCGTTCCCATCCGACGGCGGCGCCAGCTTCGCGTGCTCGATCAACGCCTCCGAAACCTCCTCGACCAGCGCCTCGAGCTCCGCCCTCAACTGTTCAACGTATTGTACAACTTCGAGCAGATTCAAACCTCCCGCGTGCGCACGCGATCGCGCGCGCGCGTTAAGTATCTTATAGCACGGCCCAAAGACCCGAACAATACCACCGCCCCGCACACCACCGCCCACACCACGCGCGCCGACCCACCCCCACCACGCAAACCACCCGCCCTCCGAAAACCAACCCCACCCCTCCGCAAAGAGGACCGGCACCCCAACTCAACCCCCACCCCACCAACCGCCGCCCACCCCGTCCGGCCCACGCCCAGCCCACTACCCAAGCCCTACCGCCGGGGCTCCACTGCCGGCCCGGGTGCCGGCTCCACCCCAACCCGACCGTGGCCTCACAGGTCGGCCCACCGGCCACACGGCCCGGGCCCCGACCGGCACCTCGGCCACACCGACCGCAAACCCACCAGCGGCGCCCACCACCTCGAGCCGTCCTCGCGGATCCCAGACCTTACCTCCGGGGGAACAGCCCCGTGTCGGACTTCCAAAAACCCGAATGACCACCAACTCGGGAAACCAACACACCCGCTAAGCAAGCGGCCCGACTTGCCGGTGTCAAAGTTTTGACAGATGTCAAAATTCCGACACTTTGAGAAATAATGGCGCATGGAGCGGACGCGTCAACTTATTGACAGTGTTGCATAAAAGCTACAGTTGAAAAAGGGGTCGTAATCTTTCACGGTGCGCCAAAACGACGCGCGGGGAGAAACCAGCGTCCGATAATGACTTTTATCGGACTCTGGGTTTCTGGGGCGCCTTAGTTATCAACGACTTACTGGGACGGTTTTAGAGCTCGCCACGGCCAGCTTTCGCCCACTACAGCTAGTGGCGAAACGGCTCGGCCACTTGGTAATCGGCCTGCTTTCGCCCGCGCCGAAATGGCTGTGTCTCTGGGTACACAACTGAGGCCGGCCTCCGGTCGGTCGTTGGCACGGAAAAAACGGCGCATCGGTCGCCGGAATTTCGGCGGAGGCCCCCCTCGATTCTTCGCGCGGATCGGGGCGGGGGTGGGTGGCTGGGCGGTTCCCCTTTCCCCAGATCCGACACGGAATGGGTGTGGGTGGGCCCGGGCGGCGCAAAAGTCCGGCGAGCCGACCGGCTAACTGATGGACGGCATGGGAGCGGCGCGGGTGGATCTGAAGCGCTCCCGTATGCTATGATGGGGGGAATAAAGGGTATGAGCAAGAATCCGCACGCGGTAGCTCTTGGCCGGCTTGGCGGCCTGAAGGGCGGCCGGGCCTGGTGGGACTCGCTGAGCGACGCCGAGCGCCTGGAGGCAACGTCCAAGGCCGGGAAGGCCAGCGCAATGCGCCTGGGCAGGACTGGGCGCGTGGCAAGGGCCAAGAAAGCGGCGGCAGCCAGCGCCGCCAAGCGCCGCGCCAAACTGGCGCAGTAGGAGTCTTTCGCCTTGTTTTCCGCTGGTTTTGATTCGGGCTCACTTTCCCCTTGACAGACGGAACCGCTCCTGTTAGGATACGTATAGAAAGACAGGAGGACAGAGACGATGACGAAGCAGCGATGGGACACCGGGATGATGAACTCGACCGGAGCCGAGATTTGGATCGAGCAGCGCCAGGACCGCAGGGGTGACTACTTCGTGCGGACCGACGGGCTCCAGAAGGTTTACTCAGTCGATCGGAGCGCATGGTTTCAGACGTTGACCATCGCCAGGATGGGGGTGCGCCAGTGACTGCCCAGCAGGAAACCAAGGCGGTCAAGGCGGCGCTCCGGGAAGCCGGGATCGCTGCGGCGGTTGACCACGGCAAGGGCACCGCGGCGCTGTGGCTGCACATCAACATCGGCGGCGGCCAGCAATTCGGCGAGCACGACAAGGACGCGGCCGGATTCTGCACCCCGTATCGTTGCCGGCGGTGCGCCCCGATGCTTGCGATCCAAGCCGAATCCCTCCAGATCGCCCAGCAAGTGACCGGACGGCACGGCGAATACCAAGGCCGGATCAACGTTCTGATGCAGGGTCCGATCGACCAGCCGACGCGAACGGTTCAACTCTACAAGGGGGTGCGGCAGTGACGCTCAACCGGACCGAAGTCGAGATCCGCAACTACTTCCACGGCACTCGCGCCTCCGCGCGGCCGGATGCGCGCAACCAGAGCCACCTCTGGCTGTCCGGGCGCCAAGTCAAGCGCATCCGCCGCGAGTTGTGCGGGATGGCGGATTGCTGCTGTGGTGGACTGATCGGAGAGCGTGCCGGGAATAACAACGAGCCGGCGATTGTCACCCACGATGGCCAGGTGCTCTCCGCTACACCAGAGGGCGCGCGGCTCCAGGGCTGGGGCAGCGGACGGGTTGCGCTGGAGTACACGGGCGATGAGGCCCGCCAGTGACGCCCCTACTCGAAGCGCTGACCGAAGCCGAGCACAGCGCCGGATTCGCGGTCGAGTCCCTGATCTCGGCGAATCGACAAGCGGACACGGTGGCCCACATAATCCTGCTCGACTTGATCGAGCGCGCATCGCGACTGCGGCAGGACGTTGCGGCGCTGGCAAGCGCGGTGCGGGAGAGGGAGGTGCAATCGTGACGGACCAGTGTGAGCTGTGCGGTCATGACGACTGCGAGGGCGTTTGCGGATGTCCCGGCTGCTCGGGAGATCCGAGTGACCATTGCGTGCACGAATGGTTTTACACCGGTACTGCCTACGGAGGCGACGATCAGAGGTTCGGCGGCGAGGGTCGAGTTTACTGCTGCCTATGTGGCGCCGATGGTGACGCGTGACCGAACGCAAGCGCACGAGCCTCATCAACGCCGCCGCGGTCCGCCGCGCTGCGCTGGCGATGGCGGAAGAGCGATACGCCGGTATGGCCCCGGCAGTGCGACGGGCCTACCAGCCGACGCGGGTATCGGAGAGGTTTCTGGCCGACGCGGAGACCGCGTTGCGCCTTTGGGTTGACCGCGCCGTGAGGGCGCACTCGAACGGGAGGACGCTGTGATCGAGCGCATGGAAATAGAGCCGGTCCGCCGGCCGGATTATCCGACTCCGAAGTCCGCCGCCTACTATCTCGCGCTGGCCGCCAGCTCGCTTGCGGTCGCGATGGAGCACGAGCGCAATGGCAATGGCGCCGGCATGCGCAACAGCCTTACCCGCGTCGAGGACTACGTCCAGCGCGCGAGAGCGGCGGCGGTGCGGACGTGAGCGCCGACTACATCCGCAGCACCTACGCCGACGCCGTGATCGAGCTGCACGATCTGCCGGGCGAGAACGGCACGATCTGCAGCGAGTGCCTGGTCAAGCGCGTCGAGGGCATGGAGGGCCGGCTGCTCGATGATTGGATCAACGATCACGTCTGGAGCCTGGACGAAGAAGCGCTCCACGACGTGAGCAAGGCGAGTCCGCCCAGGATGCCGGCCGAGCGTTGCCGGGTCTGCGGGCGACAGGTCTACGAGCTGACCCAGGGCGGCGGCTACGGATCGTCGGTGCCGGCTGGCGTCACGGAGATCGAGATATGCTGAGCGCCTACCGAATCGCGCGCATCCGCGGCGGCTTCGCGGTCGAGCACTGGCGCTTCGGCTGCTGGCGGCGCTGGTCGATGGGCGACGCGCTGCCGATCGGGCTGGCAAGGATCATACTGCGAGACTACCGCGCTGGGGAGCGACCATGAACCTCAATGCAATCCCGTTTGTTGGTTGGATCCTGTCGGCTGTCTTCAGTATCTCGCTTTCGATTCCGTTCTGGTTCTGCTGGACAGTTTGCGGGATCGGAAGCAGGTACTTCCAATTCATACCGACTCACTACCAAGTGATATCGTTCTGGAATTGCGTGGGTCTTTTCATCGTCATTAGTATTCTAAAGAGCGCGTTAACGCCAAAGCTTGTAGACGTAACGCAAACAGTGAAAGACAAAGTGATGAAGGAGAGACCATGAGAACCGTTTCTTTCAGCAAGGCGGGGCCGATCTCAGGCAAGGAGGTCGAGTCGTTAGAATTGTGGTTCGACTTCAGCATAGAGGAAAACCACCCAGAAGATGCCGGGCGCTACATGGAGTCAGAGGGCAAGGCGTTGGCTGCTCAGCTCCGCGCCACACTGCCACAAGGGACGCTACGTCACTTGACCGCCGAGCTGTTGAGCTGCTGCGCCGGATCATTCGTTGGGCTCGACCCATGAAACCGATCACGCTCTACATTCCGTGCAGGTCAGAGCCGACGTTCTCGATCGGTGACACCGAAAGCGCGGTCGAACCGACTGTCGAAGTGTCCGGCGGCGACATCGCGTTGCGGAGTTGCACCGTCTGCCACGAAGCGCCAGCGCTCTACGCGATCGACGATCCGGCGCGGGGGCTCTGCCGCGCGCATTTCATCGCGGAGCTGGTCAAGCGCTGGCTGACGCAAGAGCAGGCCGAAGGGCTTGCGGGAGGAGGGTCAAAGCAATGACCCAGCCCGACCTGCTCGCGTTACTGGATTCGTCCGGACACCCACCAGGCGGATTCTCCACCAAGGACGGCGCTCTGGACGCCTTCGAGGAAATGCGCGCCGAATGGGTGGCCCAAGCCCGCGAAGTCGCGCGACGGGTTTGCGCCGAGCGCGGCGAAGTTACGGCCGATGACATCCATGCTCGTTTCCCGATGGGTGCGACCCGCGGATCATCGGCGCGGTCCTGCGCCGGCCACGCTTCGCGCTCGTTGGATACCGCAAGAGCCGCCGCGCCGAATGCCATCGACGCCCGATCGGCGTGTTCCAACTTTGCGGGGCTCCCTGACCTTGGTATAATCGAGCGTGGCATGACCACGCCGATTACGGCGCCAAAACGGGTGCATCGCAAGACCGCGCGCCTGGCCGCCGAGCGGATCTTCGCCCGGGGCGGCGACAACCGCGCCGCCGAGATGGCTTCCGATGCCCCCCCAGTGATCGTGCGCAACTGGCGCCGCCGCTGGAAGGAACGAACCCAGCCGGGCGCGGGGCAGATCGCCCGCTACATCGGCCATCCCGACACCGAGCAGATCACCAACTCCATCGACCCACGACCCGATCCCAAGATCACACCGGAGCAGCTCCAAAAGCTCCGGGACGCCGAGAAGCTGTTTCTACCCCGCGAATTCCAGGCGGGCCTGATCGGAATCACCCGGGATGCGCTCAACTCCATGCTGCGCCGCACCAACCTCAAGGAGTGGCTGGGGAAGGCCCGCGCCGAGGGCGCTTTCTTGGCCCACGCCAAGATCATGGCGGGTTCCAAGGGCGCCCCGACGATCCTCAATCTGCTCAGGGCGCGCTACCCGCAGCACTACGGCAACGACCCGTTGCGGGGCGCCGACGAACTTGACGACATCAAGCGCCAGATCGCGCACAAGCGCGCGGCGATCCTCCAGATGATGGGCGAGTTGGTGGAGCTGAAACGCTCGACCGACCCGGAGCGCGCTCGCATGATCTCGCAGCGCTTCGCGCATCTGCTGGCACCCGAGACCCCGGTCGAACAAGAGGATGGCGAAGAGGTCGATTGAGCGCGAGCGCCTGCTGGAGGAGAGCAAGCGCGAGGTGGCGCTGCTCGACACCGCGATGGAGGAGCTGCAGGTCGAGCTGATGGCCTCCGGCGCCGTCCCGACCGGGGCTCCGATCGAACCGCGTTTCGCCGGCGCCGATCGTTTGCCGGATCCCGGCGCCCTGTTCGAGGGCCTGTGCCGCTTCGTCGCCGAGATGGTGCCGATGATTCGCACCGGTCGCGCCCGCGCGCTGGTGCCGTTCCGGGTGGACGAAGTGACCGAGCCCTCGCTCGCGGTCGGCCTGCGCAACCGTCCGGACGGCAGTTTCGTCAAGCGCGTGTTCATCGACTGCGAGCCGGTCGGCTGGAGCAAGACCACCAAGATCGCGGTCGTGGTGATCTGGCTGATGTACACCTGGGAGCGCTTCGGAATCGCGCTCTCCAATTCCTGGGAGCAGACCCTGACCACCAGCTTCATCACGGTGCGCTCGATCATCGCGATGAGCCCGAAGCTCGACAAGGCGTTCGACGTCGGGCCCGACCCCACGAACCCGCGGTCCGCCGCGCTGGTGCGCAGCCGCACGACGGGTTCGATCCTGATCCCGCGCACCGCCCACCCCGGCTCGGATCCCGTCCAGAACATCGCCGGGATTCCGTTCCTGCATTTCGCGTGGATCTCCGAGGGCTGCGCGAAGGAAAATCCTCAGATCCTCACCGGGATGGAAACCGCGCTCCGCGGCCAGGACGGCCAGGTCTACTGCGACTCGACGATCGGCGGCCACGTCGCGCAGATGGTGAAGTCCGGCGATCGTCCCGGCGTGCACGTGCACCGCGCCGGCGAGCCCCTGGATCACCACATCGATCGACCGGAACCGATCTACATTTTCTACCGCCGATTCGGCGAGGGACAGCCGGTCGGCGCCGCGGTCGAACTCGCCGAATCGGGTCGGCCGCCCTGGGGCGTGCCCGGCGAAATCCGGACGGGCTACGCTCTGGCCATGAGCTCGGGCGATAGCGAGACGTTCATGGCCAAGCGCCTGGGCTGGATCGGGGGCGCGTCGCGGCCGTTTCCGCCGGCGCTGATCGAGGCCCTGCGCGACCCGCGCGCCGGCAAGCTACCCCCCGGCCCGTTCCGCGACCGCGCCCATCTCGAGGCGGAGGTCGGCGCCACCCGCGTCGGGATCGGGATCGACCGCGCCACCGGGCGGATCGACCTGGGCTCCGACGGCTCCGGCCTGGGCGTGGTCGCCCGCGCCGCCATCCCGGCGGGCACCCCGCAAGAGCAGTGGAACGGCGCCGCCTTCGGACCGCCCGAGCGGGAACCGGAAGCCACCTCCGACGCCGCGCGACAGGCCCGCGCCGAACGACTGATCGTGCTCGCCCGGATCCCGCTCCCGAACGAGTTGCCGCGCGCCATCCTTCAGATCGTCAAGGAGCAATTCCAGCGCTGGATGCCGGACGCGATGCTATGCGATCTCCAGCAGATGTTCGACCTCGCGTTCGAGCTGCGGCTGCTGCCGCACGCCCCGCGCGTCTGGGCCGCGCCCGATCCCACCGCGGGCTCGAAGAAGGTCGCGCTCGGCGGCATCCGCACGCCGGTGATCACAGATCTCGTGCAGGGCCGCGCCTTCGAGATCCTGCAGCACCACGCCCGCGCCCGCACGCTCGAAATCTGCTCCGGAATCCTCGACGCCACCGGGCCGCTCGGCACGCTCCGCCAGCAGTTCGACGCGGTGCGCAAACAGACCACGCCGCGCGGTGCCGTCTGGAGTTCGGAGCGCAACGAACCAGACCACGCCGGCCACCGGGTCAACGACGACGAGCTGCACGCGATCGCCTACGCCGCGCTCTCGATCGCGGGCCTGCCCCTGGTGGTGGTGCCGCGCCACCCGCCCGAGGAGTTCTTCGCCGCGCTGGGCACGGTCTCCAGCTCGCGGCTCCCGCCGATGTTCCGGGATCGGATCCGGCGCGACGGCCGTTTCGACGTCTAGGGTTTTCCGCCCAAGAAAAAAGCGCCCCACCCCACCTTGACGCGGACCGGCGCGCTCGGGTAGGATGGGGCTCGATGAACGACGTCTGGCAGCATAGCACAATTCGCCCGGGTACTCATCGTCCGACGGGGGCGAGCCGCCAGAGCGGGGTCCGAAGGACGATCCTGGTTCCGGCCGGGCGCGGGCGAGAACGCGCCACAGGAACACCCCAAAAGATTCGAAGCGCGCGAAAGGCGGTTTCTTGCCGCGGGCAAGTTTTCATCCGGGCATCGGGCGGGTGGTTGATCCCGCACAGGGCCTACGCCCCGGTCCGAAAAGGCAAAGATCAAAAAACTGCCGTCAGTACCCGCGCCTAGAATAGCAGGCCGCAGTCGGCCCCCCGCAGTTCATCAGCGTTCCGCCGCCGCCCCTAGAAGCCTTAGGGGAAGGCCCTTGGTTTCGGTGGCGGTGAGTTCTTTTCTCGCCATCCGCCCTCGATCCGTGCTATAACCCGTCCGAGATGTCGGTCCACGCGCTCGCGCCGCTCCAGCCCGTGCCCGCCCGGGCGATCGACTCGCCCTTCCAGCGCCGCCTGCCAGATCCTGGAGAACACCCGCTCGGATTCGCCCCGATCACCTCCAAGCGGATCGGCGGATTCCCGGGCCGCGAGCAGGAGCCCAACGAGGCCTGGGGCAACCGCACGACGAGGCTGCAGATCATCGCCGACATGATGGTCGATTCGCAGGTCAAGACGATCCTGCGCAAGATCGGGGTCACGCACTCGACCAGTCCGGTCGCCATCCTGGCGCCGCCGGGCAGCAATTTGCGTCACGCACGGCTCGCGCTCGACAGCTTCGTGCAGTCGCACCCCAACGGACCGGGGCAGCGCCGCTGGGAGCGCGAGCAGTGGATGCAGACCACGTCGGATTGGATGCACGGCTACGGCTGGGCGCTCGCCGACAGCGTCTGGCACCGCGAGCCCGATCACTGGATCGCCCACAAGTGGACCAAGAGCTATTACCCGTGGCGGACGCGGGACTGGAAGTTCGGCGAGGGCGACGTGCCGGTGCTCGTGGACATCGACTACTACGACGCCAAGAACATGCTGCGGACGATGGCCGCTATCCCCGTCGCCCAGCTGACGCACTTCTGGCGCGGGAATTTCGAGCCCGAGGGCGAATCGTCGCTGCGGCCGCTGTGGGCGCCGTGGCGGATGAAGGCGAAATGCCGGCAGCTGCTCGGGATCCTGCTGGAGCGCTACGCGATCGGCGTCCCGGTGGCGAAGATGCGCAGCGAGATCCTGACCCAGAGCGCGGCCGCCAACGGCGGCGTTCCGTTCTACGATCCGAGCGAGGCCAAGCAGCTGCGCGCCGCGCTGGAGCAGTACATGGGACACGAGACCGCCGCGATGGTGCTACCGGGCAGCTGGGACGTGGACATCAAGGAGGTCGATGTTTCCGGCGCCGACATCCTGCGCCGGGTCATGAGCCAGAGCGACGACGAGATGGCGCGCCTGCTCGGGCTCCAGTACATGAACTACGGTGGCATCACGGAGACCACGCCGCGCCAGATCACCCGGGAACTGATCGAGGACTTTTTCCGCGGCCTGATGAGCGAGAAGAAATACTGGCGCAACAAGATGATGGAGGTCCTCGACAAGATGGCCGCCTACAACTTGGGGGAGGACAACATCCGCAAGGGCGGCATCCTCGACATCCTGGAGGACACCGCGCAGACCGCCCGCGAGATGGGGGATCTGCTGATCGCCGCGCTCAACACCCCGATCGGTCCCGCGCTCGATCTCGACGAAGAGCTCAAGGAATTCATCAAGGAACGCGTCGGGATGCGCAACCGCGCGGCCGAGGTCCAGCTGGTCGGCGAGTGGGGCACGCCGGCGGTGATCGAGACCGACGACGTGCCGACCGACATCCCGGCGCCGAACGAGGTCGCGATCCAGTCGTTTCTCCGGGATCAGCCGGCGCATCCGAACCGGACCGGGTACGGCCCGATCTCCGGGTTCGCCGTCCCGCGGCTCAAGCCCGCGCAATCGAGCTCCGAACCGCGACCGGGCCGACCCTCCACCGAATTCGACGAGATGGCGCGGCTGTCCGACGGTGCGCTGGCCGCCGCGGCTCGCAAGCGCTCCGAGCTGGCCGATGGTTTCGTGGCCGCGCTGGTGCAGGCCGGGTCGAGCCGGTGGGACCGGGTCCACGTCGATCGCGCGCCGCTGGTCGAAGCCTTGACCGATTGGGGCGGACGCGCGGTCCTGCGCGGCGGCCTGCGAGCCCACGAAAAATTCCGATTGGCGCTGCGCCGGATGCGAACCGGGATCCGCTACTCCGGTGCCGCGCCGGCCGATCGCGTGCCGGAGTTCGTCCGCACGCCGACCGGACTGCGCGCCCACGCCGAGCGCCTGATCGACAACGCGGCGCGCAAGGTCGCGTTCGATCTGGAGCTGGTCGGGCACGAGGCGGCGCGCGAGCTGTTCACCGGCCCCAGGATCTCGGACGACCAGCGCGCGGAACTGGAGTCGAGGATCCGAGCCCACCTGCGCGGACGGATGCGCGGCGAGATGGAGGCGCTGATGCACGATCTGTACGGCGCCGGCTCCGCGGCCGCGATGGCGCGCATCGTCGATGGGCTGCGCCGGGTCGGACGCGGCGAGTCGGTAGACGGCCAGAAACTCGCGGCGGCGCGCGATCGGAGCTGGTGGGCGTCCTGGCTGCTCAGCAGCGAGTCCAACGTGGTGGCGACGGTTTCGGTCGCGTCCTCGATCCTGTCCGCGTTCGCCGGCCTGACGCTGTGGGAACCGCGCACCGTGTTGCGATTCACGACCAACTCGAACAAGCCCTGCCTGCAGTGCGAGCGCGAGGACGGCACGCTGGTGGACTACGGGTCCGAGGAGTACACTAGGCTCTTGCCGCCCTATTCGCAGTGCGAGGGCGGTGACTTTTGCAAGTGCACGTTCGAGGTGGAGGTCCAAGCGGTGCCACTGGCCGCGTAGTCGTGAAGCTCAAATACAGAAAGGGACCGGGAGAACTCTCCGAAGTCGAAATGGACGACGACGAGGCGATCTGGATGGACCATACCGTAAAGCTCCTGGGCGACCAGCTTCGGTTGGCCGTCGCGCTGCGCAAAGAATCGCTTGCCGAGATCGAGCTCCGATTCGTGCTCGGCTCGGGCGCGGTGCTTGCCAAGCGTTTTACGCGCGAGGCCTTCTAACGCGTCATGCTCCATGTCTACCTGAGAGCAGTGGCCATCGATCTCGGCCGTTCCGTGTGGCCGGGTTCCAAGCGCGACCAAGGAACGAAGGTCGAAATGGCCAAGCAGTGGTGGACTGAGCAAGTCGAGAAGCCGCCCCACGACTCTCCTTGGTGCTGGCAATGCGGCGGAACCGGCCGCGCGATTTTGCTCCGGGTCAACGAGCGCACCTATACCCAGCCGTTCGATATCGAACGCATTAGGGAGCAATTCGGGTTGATCCACATGCGGCTTGCAACCTGCAAGATTTGCGAAGGGGCTGGGCACAGAAAAACCGAGGTGGCGTTGGAACGAGAAGCCGAGTCGAACACCAAAGAATGGATGGACTTCGCCTGGTCCCACTCGGTGGTCGTGCCGCATGAGCTTCAAGGCAAAAGCGAGCCGGAGGTGAACCCATGAGTGGAAACGGAAAGCCCAAGGGCGCGATCGAGGCGATCGACTTCGCGGCGCGCGCGGCCGCGGTGGCGCCGCAGACACCGCGCGACGTGGTGATCCAGTCGGTCACCGCCGGCGATCACTTCGTCTACATCTGCTTCGGACCGGACGGGAAGTTCCGCGCCGCCTGCGAGGGTATCCCGGTCACCGGGATGGGCAAGATCGCGGAGATCCTGTTGAATCTCGCGATCAGGATGCAGCAGCAGTACGGCGCGCAGCAGGGGCGCGATCCCGCGTCGCGGATATGGACCCCGTAGACGGCGGGATCGAAGCCGCGCGCTGGTTCCAGCGCTTGGCACTGGCCGAAGAAGCGGGCGACGAACCGGCGGCGATCCGGGCGAGCAGGGCGTGGGCCTACGAGAACATCCTGGCGGTGGCCCCGGAGAGCATGCGGCCCGAAATCGCGCAGATCATCGCCGAGCTGGAATTCGAGGAGCGACTCACCGAATTCGATCAGCGGTTTCTTGCGGCCTGCAACGTTTCCGCTTGAGCGATCTTTTTTCTCGGTAGCCTGTCCCAGTAGTACGGCTGGGGACACTTTCTGCTCGGGCAGCGCAGCGGAACTTCTTCGGATCTCGGCACCCATTCGTGGCCGCAGCGGCAGCACTTGTAGCCGTCCTTAACTACCTTTACGAGTGGCACGGCAATGATCTTGTACCAAGTATTGTGCTACTGTCAAGACGGCTAGACGCGGTGCCGTCGGTGCTGGCACGGTGCGCAACAGGATGCGCATCGAACCGGTAACCCTCCGAACCTTTCTCGGTTCCGGATCAGCGCCCTCGAATCTCGCGGCCATCGTCTCGGCCGCCGATCGCGAAGAGCTGGACGACTACTCCTCGGACGGCATCGACGCGATCTACGGCGTCACCGAGGTCGGCGTCAATTCGATCATGCGCGACGCCCGGCGCTTCGTCTCGGTCGAGTTCGATCTGGACCCCGCCGCGCGCAACACCCACGGCCGGATCATCGGGCCGTTCGTGCTCGCCGCCACGCTGACCCCCGATCCGCGTTCGCACATGGAGAGCATCGGGAGCGATCGCGGCCACCGATTCGCCGGCAAGAGCCACGAAGAGCTGCTGGCCCTGCTTTCGAAGCGCTCGCGCGACTTCGTGATCTACCACCAGCTCAAGCTGCTCGGCGGCCCGCTGATCCGCGTCGGCCGCTACTTCAACGAGGAAAACGGCAAGATCACCGAGGTCTCGCCGGCGGCCGTCGATTCGGCGCTGGAGAACTGGGGCCGCGGCTACCCTGACCCGGGTAGCGGCTACTACCCGCCGCTGCGCGACGAGGGGCACAGCGACCCCGACTCGGCCGGCTATCTGATCGCGCTCGTGCGCGCCGGCGAAGGGCCGGCATCCGCCGACGAAATCATTTGCCTCGGATCGCCGAGGCGCAGCAGCCACATCCTTCGCATGGGAGAGGTGATTCCGATGGACAAGATCAAAGACCTGGCCACCCGGCTCGGCAACCTGCTCGGCACCCGGCAGCCGCAACCCGCGGCCAAGCCCGCGCAATTCTCGGCGCTCCAGCCGGCCCCGGCCCCGGCCTCCGCCGCACCGGCGCGGCCGGCACAGCCCGCCATGCCGGCGGAGCTGGCCGACCTCGAGGCCGCCGTGCAGCAGCTCGAAGCGGCCGTGCAACCGCCAGCGGCTCAGCCGGCCCCGGTGACCACGCTCAAGGCCCAGGTCGATCCGGCAGCCGCTCCCGCGGCGGAACCCGCTCCGGCCGAGGCCGCGGCGACGGCGGGACAATTCGATCCGACGGTGGTCAATCAGCTGCTCGACATCATCTACCAGCTGGTCCCGCCCGAAGGGGACGAAGATCCGGCGGCCTACACGGCGCGCGCCACCCAGGTGCTCAACGACCTGCTCGGCTCGCTCAGCAACATGGAGCGCGAGGTGACCAAGGTGCTCGCGGAGGTCGAGCGCTCGACCGGTGTGGAGATCCAGCCGGCGCCCGCGGCCGTGGACGGCGGATCGCAGCAGGCGGTCGCCACGATGGCCCGCGCGATTCGCGCTCTGGTCCCGCACGTCAAGCGCGGGGTGGACGCCGATGAGCGCGCGATCAAGAGCGACTTCGCGGCGCTCCGCGAGACCTACTTCGACCGCATGAGCGCCGCGGACTGGAAGAAGCGCGAACCTGCGCTCTTCTCGCGCTTCAAGGCCGGGGGTCGCGATCGCGAGGACGTGGTCGCCGATCTGGCGAGCCGCAGGCCCGTGATCGAGAATCTCGACCGACCGCGCTTCGTCGATCACAAGCGCGAGGACGGACACGGCGCCGCCAATTTCGGCCGCGAGATGCGCGCGCGCGCCGAGCAGAGCGGCGAGAAGCCGCCCGAGAAGGAAACCGCCGCCTCCATCCTGGCGCGGCGCAAGCACATGACCGAGTCGGAGGCCATGCCTTACCTCCGTCGAATCAACAGAGCCCTCTAGGAGGAAATCATGGCCTACGTGGCGGGACAAGTTTTAAACTCCGGATCGGCGCCCCAGTCGCCGGGGCTGGCCGGAGCGAATCTCTCGGGCAAACAAGGTCTTGCCTGGAAATGGCACGCGACCAACAAGCGCGTGATCCTAGGCACGGCCGGAGTCCTCAACGGCATCCTGGCGGTCAGGGGGATTTTCCCGAACTACACGGACGCGACCGTCCCCGACAGCCAAGAGCTGGTGCTCTATCTGCAGGGCGCGATCGTCTGCGCGATCGCGGGCGGGGTGGTGGCGATGAATGCGCCGCTGACCAGCGACGGCGACGGCAAGCTCCTGACGGCCTCCACCGACGCCGACATGGTGATCGGCTACGCCTGGCAGGAGGGCGCGGCCGCCGAGGACGGGGTCTTCCCGGTCATCATCACCGGACCGTGGCAGCTCGTGGTCCCGGCGTAGGAGAGGAAAAACATGGCATACTTCGAAGATCTCTCGATCGCCCAGGACATCGCGGCGGTATCCGAAAAGCAGATCCAGGACAGCGAAGCGCTGGTGTTCCCGCAGATCCCCGCGGTGGACTCCGCGACTTTCGATGGTTTCATCGTCCGGTACCCCGAGGACGAATTCCTGACCGCCGGCACCGACGAGGATCTGGCGCTCAACGCGAGCGGTGAGGCGTCCGAGGGCGTGCTCAACGCGCCGACCCGCGAGCGCATCGAGATCCACGAGAAGGCGAAGGGCTACTGGGTGGATCGCGACGCGATCGCCCGGGCCGCCGCTGGTGGCCGATTCCTCGATCCGCTGCAGGACGCCAGCGACAAGGCCGCCTCCGAGATCGCGCTCAACATGGAGAACACCGCCGCCACGCTGCTGTTCGGTACCGGCAACTACACCGGCGACAATCTGATCACGATCGCGGCCGGCAGCGAGTTCGACGTGCCGGGCGTCAAGCCCTTCGGGGTGATCGAGCAGGCGAAGGAAACCTGCGTGATCTCGACCGCCGGCAGAGGTGCCAACATCCTGATCGCCGGCTACAAGGCGATGCAGGCCTGCATGCTCAACGACGACATCACCGGCAAGATCTCGACCAACGAGGACCGGTTCGCCTCCGCGTTCTCGCGGGGTCGGCTCGCCAGCGTGTTCGATGTCCCGGTGGAGCGCACGTTCATCGGCCGGAGCGTCCACAAGCCGGCGGGAGCGGCGCGGACCTTCTGCTGGGACGACAAGATCCTGCTCGCGTACATCGACCCGGCGCCCAAGCGCGACGGCATGACGCTCGCCGCCCGCTTCGTCGAGGAGGAGTACAGCGTCCAGATCGAGCCCGGGGCCGAGAAGAAGTGGCGCATGACCTGGGTGGAGGGCCACGAAAAGCAGCAGATCAAGCTCGTGAACTTCAAGTTCGGCGTGCTGATCGCGAACGTGCACAGCTAGGGAGTCGGGATGGCGCTAGAAAAAGTCAGCGTCGAGATGGTCGATGTCCAGCGCGGCCGACGGTCGTTTGCGTCCGCCGCCGCGCAGAAGTCCATCCCGACGCTGGAGCAGGTGCAGGAGATACTCGACGAGGATGTGGCGCACGTCAACGGCCTGGTGCGCGCGCGCGGCTACGCGATCCCGCCCACCGGAACCGAGCTCCCGCTGGTCTACAGGCGCCTGCTGCGGCTCAGCGCCGCGATCCGCGCCGAGCTCGGGGCGAACAATCCGCGCGACGTGATCATCCAGACGCTCGGCAGCCTCTACGACAAGGCCGAGAAGGCGTTCGCGAAACAGGTATTCCCGGACGCCGGCCGCACCGAGGCGGCGATGGACCAGCAGGATATCGCCACCCAGTCCGGGTTTCTGGACACGCCGGTCGAAAACACCTTCGGGCAGGTCACCCGCCTGCGCGAGTTCTCGAGCTCGGATCTCAGGCAATGAAACTCGAAGCCACGATGAAGATCACCACGCCCTCGGGCCGCACCACGGACGCCGCGGGATTCGGCTCGATCCAGCAGCGCGCGGTCGATCTGATGACCCGCGACTTCGCCTGGGGCTTCCAGATGATCTTCGATCGCGCCAACCGCGGCATGGGTTTCTACGCGGCGACGACCCAGCACTGGAACAGCGACGGATTCGGCTGGCCGGAACTGCTGCCGCGGACCATCGCGCGCAAGCGGCGCGGCGGGTATCCGGTGCGCAAGATGCGCCGCAGCGGTGATCTGGAGGCCACGATGACCGGGCGTCGCTCCGGGCTGCGCGTCGAGATTGGCCCGCAATCGAGCGATGTCTACCTCGACGACCCGATCTACGGCAATTTCCACACCGGCGATCCGTTCCTGCTGCCCGAGCGCAGCCCGGTGCCGACCGAGGAAAACTTGTTCAGGTTCGGGCGCTTCGAGCAGCTCTACAACACCCGGATATGGCCCGAGGCGATGAGGCGGGCCGGTGCATGATCCTCAGATGCGGATGGGATCTGGGCGTCGTGGTGGTGGACACGCTCAACGGCGAGTACGCGGACGCGCTCTCGGAGATCCGGGCGGCGCGCGGTTTCTCGGCCGAGGCGAGCCCCGACATGGAGCAGCCCCACATGCCCGACCTGCTGCAGCCGTGGAGGTACGAGAAGTGGACCAGCAACGTGCAGGCGCCGATGGGATTGGTGTTTTGCACCCAGGAGGCGGTCGAGGACGAATCGCCGTTCGAGGTGCTTACCGTGCACTGCGACAACTACGTGGCCGAGATCTACGGCGACAACGCGCAGAAGGAGATGGCGATGTGGCTGTACGGCGCCCCGCTGCGCTCGATCTTCAGCGTCGGCCGCGTGTTCGATACCGTCGGGGCGATCGTCGTCCCGCCGATCCGGCAATTTCCGCTCATCGCCTTTCCGAACGCTCCGCCCGAGTTCCTGGAGCGATTCACCACGGCGATCTCGTTCAAGATGGTGGCCGCTCCGGCGTGAGCGCCCTTTAGGAGGATTCGACGATGGCCGATGTAGCGATCACGAACAAGAAGGCGGGCGGACCCAGCGATCTCGACGGGGTCGCCTGCACCATCACCACCGGGGCGAGCGCGGACACGTACCTGATCCCCAACCGCAACGGCCGGACGCTGATCTTCGGGCGCAAACCCGATGTGGGCGCGGCCGTCGGGACGCTCGCGGGTCCCGCGGTGGCGGATTGGGACAACCGCACCGGACCGAAGGCGCTGACCTTCGCGGCCTCGCAGACCCCGTTCTCGGTCTTCGGGCCGTACCCCGCCAAGGGCTACAACGACGCCAGCAACAACCTGAGCCTGACCTTCGACGTGGACGGGGTCGAGTTCTTCACGGTCGAGTACTAGCCGATGCGGACCGCCAAGTTCACGGTCCATCCGGATCGCGTCTTCGGCCGCGGGGTGTTCTCCGAGTCGCTCGGCGGCAAGGTGCTGCGGGTCGACGCGCGTCCGGGCCGCGAAAGCGCCAGCTACGGCGACGACGCGATCGACCTAGGCTCGGCGGTCGAGCTGCCCGATGGCGGGATCACCGCGCTGATCTGCCGGCAGGGGATCCTGAAAAGGGTCGAGGCAGAAAGCCCGAAGGCGGGCAGGGCCGCCAAGCCCAAGTGGGGATCGCCGCCGGAAACGCCGCCGGCCAACCCTGCACCCGGGGAGGTATAGATGCCGAAAAACAAACCAGAAAAGCCGGTCGCCTCGTTCGAGGTGGACGTCTCAGCGATTCCGGCCCCGAGCAACTGGCCGGCGCAGTCCGGCATCTTCCACGCCATGCTCGACGGCAAACTGCTCGAGATCGACGTGCGGCCGATCAGGGACAGGTCCGGGCGCGAGATCGAATCGAAGTCGATCACCTACGGCGGAGAGAAGGTCAAGGGCGCGATCGACCTCAGCGACAACCAGATGGCCGCGCACCTGGTGCAGGCCGGGATCCTCCGGCGCGCGCCCAAGAAGAACGAATCCAAACCGGCGCCCGATGCGCCAGCGAAAACCAAATCGAAGGCCGTACAGCCGCCCAAACCCGGCGGGGAGGAGTAGATCATGGCCGACGCAACCCGCGTATCCGCCGGAACCGGCGAGTTCTATTTCGGTGTCGCCGCGCCCGCGAACCTGACGCCCCTGGTGCTCGACGCGAGCGGCATCCCGCTCACCGGCCAGCAGGGCGGACTCACGGTCGGAGATCACGGCGTGATCTGGGATGTCAGCAAGAACCCGATCGAGCCGAATCAGACCTTCTCCCGGATCACCAGTTTCAAGACCGCCGAACGATTCGCGCTGTCCCTGGAGTTCCTGGAGGTCACCAACCCGACCCTGCTCCAGACCTTCTTCCAGCAGGGCACGGCGATCAGCTCCACGAAGGCCGCGGGCGTTTCGCTCGGCGGTCACGAGCAGAGCCGCGACATCGTCACCGGCGGCTGCTTCGTGGTCAAGAAGGTCAACGGCCCCGGCTGGCTGGTGGTCCTGGGCTACGAGCTGGAGATCATGGGCACCGTCGATTTCAAGCTCAGCAAGACGGCGGCCACCATGTACGGCGTCACGCTGGAGGGCAACGCGCTCTTCGGGCGCGCCGACGGCGACCATCTCGCGCAGATCATCGAGGTCCTGCCCTAGGCCATGCGACGCGAGGAGCTGGAAAAACTCACGGCCCGCCGCGAGCGGGCGCGGGCCGCCAAATCGAAACGGGCGGCCAAGAAGCCGGCCGCACGAGTCTTCAGCCCGGTTTCGGCCGCCGACTTCCAGCGGCGCGCCGAGGAGCTGTCGATCAACGTCCCGTCGGCCGCATTCGAGGGCAAGCTCTACCGCATCCGCCAGCAGCTCGGCGATCGCGAGGTGATCGACAACGACCTGATCCCGTCCGGCGTGATCGGGCCGGCGATGGAAATCCTCAAGGAGTCGCGCGAGGTGCAGGCCGGGACCCGCGAGCGCGACGACCAGCGCGCCGAAGAAATCCTGGGACGGCTGAGCCGCGAGCTCACCGGATCCACCGACGAGGAGAGGTGGCGTCTGAAGCTCTACCGCGCCATCGCGCTGGCCTCGATCGAGCCCAAGTTCGTCATGGCCGACCCCCGGGGCGACGAGATCGGGGTTTGGGACATCCCCGAAGAAGATCAGTTGATCCTCTACACGTTCATCGCCGGGCTGCACGGAGAGCGCAAGCGCGCGATGGAGGTGGCGGGCCGCGGCCTCGCCGAATTTCGTCATGGGCACGAGCGGCCTGATGATCCGGACGGTCGCCAAAGCCTACAACCGGGAGCCCTGGTCGGTGTATCGGGAGGCGACGAATAGCCCGGACGGGCTCGATCGGCTGGTCTTCAATTTCACCTGCGCCGCCTACGATCGACTGGTCGAGGCCGTCTCCTACGCCCGCATCGATTCCGAGGGCCGCCCGAGCATCGGCGCCGCCGCCGGCGATTCGCTGGTCGAGCAGTCGATGCGCCGGTTCCTGACGCCGCTCAAGAACACGGGGCCGCGCGTCCCGCTGAGGATCCCGGAGTTCCACATCGGCGAAGAGGCGATGGCGCGCTGGGATGAGGCGCATTTCGCGCGCCATCCCTACGCCCGCGAGTTCCACGAATCGCGCGGCAAGAAGACGGTGCACTGATGGCCGCCGACTCGGTTTTCAAGGCGCTGCTCTCGATCGGCGCGAAGGACGAAGGGGCCACGAGCGCGATCAAGGGCATCAACGTGGCCCTGATCGCCGGCGGGGCGGCGCTCACCGCCTACTCGGGGTTCGCGGTCCACTCGTTCGGCAAGGTCGATGTCGCGCTGCGCGAGGCGGCGCTCGCGACCGGCGACTACCAGGGCAACATCGACCAGCTCAAGGAGGCCGCCCTGCGCATGGGGCCGGCATTCGACGAGGGCGCCGGCGGCGCCGCGCGGGCGATGTCCCAGCTCATCCGCGGCGGCCTGGACGCCAAGTCCGCGATCGCGTCGCTGGGCGATGCGAATCTGATCGCGGAATCCAGCGGTCTGTCGCTCGCAGACAGCGCCTCGAAGCTGACCGGTGTGCTCAAGGGCTACAACCTCGAGGCCTCGCGCTCGGGCGAGGTCGCCGATCTCGCGGTCACCGGGTTCAACAATTCCAAGGCCAGCGTGTCGGACATGCTCGACACGATGGAGCGCAGCTCCCCGATCTTTTCTTTGTTCAGCGGCGGGGCCAAGGACGCGGCGGCGGTCACCGCCCTGCTCGCGCAGAACAGCGTCACCGGCGGGCAGGCGAGTTCCGTGCTGCGCGGCGGGATCACCCAGCTGCTCGCCCCGACCGCGGAGACCGCCAAAGTTTTCGAGAAATACAATTTTCACGTCGCCGACCTGATCCCCGGCATCGAGAACCTGACCACCGCGCAGCGCGCCCAGCTCAAGACGCTCCAGGAGACCGACGAAACCGGCGAGCAAACCGTGGCCTTCTTGCAGGGCCTCGGGCTGGAGCTGCCGCCCCTGTCCGATCTGTTCCTGGCGCTCGCCAAGTCCGGCATGACCTCGATGGAGATGCTGGATGTGCTCGGTCCCACGGCCGGGCCGGTTCTCGCCAAGGCGCTCGGCGACGGCGGCAAGGCGCTCGAAGACCTCAAGACCAAGATGGACGCGAGCCAGGGCGCGGCCAAGGAATGGGTGGACACGGTCGGAGAGTCGTTCCCCGAGACCCTGGCCACCTTCAAGTCGGCGCTGGGCAATGTCGGCGACGTGGTCGGCTCGCGGCTCACCCCGGCCGTCACCACCGGGACCAAGGCGCTGACCTCGGTGGTCAACGTCTTCAACGATCTGCCGGGTCCGGCGCAAACCGCGATCTCGTACATGATCGGAGTGGGCGGCGTGGCCGGCTCGCTCACCGGGACCTTCTTGCAACTGGCGCCCGTGATCGAGCAGGCCCGCGGCGCGCTGAAGCTCTTGGGTCCGATCGCCGCTAAAGTTGGCTCGATATTCACCACCGTGCTGCTTCCGGTGATCGCGGTGGCGGCGACCGCGTTCGCGGCCTGGAAGCTCGGCGAGTGGCTGTACAACAACTCGGCGGCCGTCCGGGTGTTCGGCGACGCGATCGGCGGCGCGGTGGCGGCTCTGGGCCGCTGGACCGGACTGATCTCCGACCAGGGCGCGCTGACCGCCCAGCAGCAGGCCCGGCTCGAGACCGATCTGCACGCCAAAGCGGTCGCCGCCCTCTCGAAGGAATTCGGACTCAACGCCGAGGAGATCGCCAAGCTGGAGGACCCGGTCGCCCGGCTGCGCGATCTGCGCAAGTCCAGCAAGGTGGCGGTCGAGGAGGAGACCGAGGCCAAGCGCGTCGGAGCCCGGGTGACGGCCGATGTCGTGATCCCGCTGACCGACGAGGAGAAGAGCCGCATCGAGGCGGTCACCGAGGCGCGGCGCGAGTTGGCGGCCGCGATCAAGGGCATCGATCGGCGCGACGAGGTCGCCAAGATCCAGGACTCGATCCGCGTTTTCGACCAGATCCACGGGATCCTGCGGGACGGCGTGGTCACGCTCGACGAATACAACTCGGCGGTGGATGCCGTCACCGAGGCCGAGCGCGACGGCACGCTCAAGGGCCGCGATCTGCTCGCGGCCAAGCAGCTGCTCGAAAGCGCGTTTTTGCGGCTCAAGGTGGTCATTCCCGACGTTGCCGCCGAAGGGTCGCATTGGGACGACGTTCTCGGCGATTTGACCGAAACCTCGAAGCGGTTCACCGACGTCCAGATCCCGCTCCCGGATCACATCCGGCGGACCAACGACGTCCTGGATGATCAGGCGCTCGCTGCCAAAAGCGTGGACGATCTGATCCACCAGTTGATCCCGGATCTAGGCCAGTGGGCCGACCAGGAAGTTGAGCTGCAGCGCAAGATCGCGGCCGGTCTGGATCTCAACGGCGATTACGCCGACGCGCTCGCCCTGCTGCGCCAGCGGTTCCACGAGTTGCACCCCGAGTTCGAGGGGACGATCGACGATTTCCGGCGGGCCGAGGACGCCGCGCTCAGGTCCAAAGAGGCGGTATCCCAGTTCGTCGAGGGGGTGTCGCACGATCTGGCGGCGGCGCTGGTGGGGACCCAAACCTGGGCCGATGCCTGGGGCAACATCTGGGACAATCTGATGAACCAGCTGACCGACTGGGTCGCCTCGTTTTTGAACAACATCATCGGCGGGATCCTGGGCGGGCTCGGAGCCGGGTCGTTTTCGTCCGGCTTCCTGAGTGGGTTTGGCAGTCTTGGAACCCAGGGCGGGAACGTCTTCGGATCGGCATTCGGGAATTCGGCCGGTGGGTGGCTCGCCGGCCTGTTCGGAGGTGGCGCCCCAGTGGCAACCGTGCCTGGTGTTTCCGCACCGCTCTTCGGACTCGGTGGCGATCTGATCGCGGGCGCCTCGACCACCGGGACCCAGGCCGGGGCCGGGTTTGGAGCGACGTTTATGAGCGCACTCGCCGCGATCCCGGTCTGGGGCTGGGCCGCGATCGCCGGCGGGATCGCCGTCGCGGTGTTCTGGGATTCGTTCACGACCTCGCGCGCGGAAGCGGTCGCCAACTCCTACATGCATGACGTAGGGGTCGAAGTCAGCGAAACCCTGATCAACACCATCAAGCAGATCATCAAGGACCAGTCCGGCTCGATCTGGACCGCGCTGGGTCAGAGCGCCGCAGATTCTACCAAGCAGTGGCGCGCGCTGGGTCTCACCGTCGGCGACCTGATCGCGGAGCTGACCCAGGCCGGCAATCTGGCCGCGAACTGGGGCACCCAAGTCGGCGATACCTGGAGCGGGGTGCAGGGCCTGATCCACCGCGTGCTGATCTCGTTCGACGAGGACGCGATCACGTCCGAAGCCGCGGTCGCCGCGCTCCGGTCGGCCTTCGAGTCGATGAACGCGGCGGTCGCCGCCGGCCAGATCACCCAGGAGCAGTACATGGAGCAGGCGCTCCGGGTGCAGGGCTGGGCGCAGGGGCTCGGTCTCGATCTGTCGAGCCTGACCGACTTGATGAACGCCTTCGGCGATGCCGTCGATGAGACCGGCGGCAAGCTCCGGGAGCTGTCCGAAATCGGCGACGAACTCGGCGGGGTTTTGGAGGCGGCCGGAATCGAGGGCGAGGACGCCCTGTCCAAGATCCGGGCCGCCATCGACTCCGGAACGCTGTCGGCCAAGTTTCTGAAAGACGAACTGGGCCTGACCCACGACGAGATCCGGGCCTTGAAACTGGCCCTGATCGAGGCCGGTTTCGCGGTCGGGCAGTTCTTGACCCCGTTCGGGGTCGAGCTCGGGATCCTGCAGGCCGGCGGTCACAAGCTCGCCGACATTCTGAAGATCCCGATCCACGACGCGATGCAACTCCTGCGCACGGCCGCGCGCGATCTCAACATCGATTTTCAGAATCTGACCCAGGAGGGCGTCGAGGCGCTCGCCGAGCGCATGGGCATCGGCGGCGGCCGTATGCGCCAGATCCTCGAAGCGATGGGTCTCGACGTGGACAACCTGAATTTCAAATTCAAGTCCATGGGCAAGAAAACCTCCGGAGAATTCGGGTTCCATTCCTCCGTCACGCATTCGAGCGGTGCCCTCGGCGAGACCGTGTTCGATGACGTCGTGGAGGGCTTCGAGTTGGACCGGATCGCGGCCGTCCTGTTCTCGGAAGAGGGTCTCGGAGCCGTGATCGCTAAATTCGATGACGTCGAGGAGGTCAACGCCCGGGTCACGCGCAACATCGGAGACGCCTGGAGGGGGCTGGCCGATCTGCTGGATCAACTGTTCGACGTCCACACCGTGCTGATCGACGAATTCGGTCAGATCGGCGCCGCGGCCGCCGCGTCGGCGGCTCTCGCCGAGTCGAGCTACGTGCGGGCGGCGTCCCGGATCGCCGGGTTCCAGTTGTCGAACGGGTTGGTTCTGGCGGCGGGCGGCGGAGTGTTTCGACCCGCCGTGCAAATCGGGGAAAGCGCGCAAATCCAGCAACTGATCGCCTCGATGGCGGCGCGCGATTCTGTACCCATGGCGATTCCGGCCCACGATCAGAATGTGACCCTGGTCCTGAACGGGCTGCCGATCGAGGCCGAACTGCGGCGGATGATTCGGTCCGAAATGCGGAGGGCGCGGTGATCGTCCTGCGCGAAAACGAGTTGGCATCGGTCACGGTATCCAGCGCTGCCGCGCTATTCCCCGGCTCCGCTTTGGTCGATGGCCGTCGAGATCACGGCTGGCGCAGCACGGGGGTGACCTCCGAGACCATCGAGAGCCCTTCCGGTCTCGATCTGAATCGGACCTGCATCGTCTACGCGCACGGAACCGTGGCCGACGGCCTGGAGGTGGGCGCCGGAGCCGACGTGTTCGTCGAGACCAGCTCCGGAGCGGGCTGGGTTGCGGTGGCCGATCCGAGGTTCTACGTCCCGCCGGCGCATCGGCCGGGCACCGGGTGCATCATGGCGCTGTTCACGCATCCGACCCATGACCGGTTCCGGATCCGCATCGAAAACCCTGGCGACCCGCTGGGATACTTCGGGATCGGCGAGATCTGGTTCGGTGCGTACGAAACGCGTCCGAGCCGCGCTCTGCCATTGACGTTCGATTTTGCGTGGATTCGCGGAATCGCGGCGACCAGCAAACGCGGAGCGGGCGGCAGCTACTCGAATGTCCGCTATCCGATCCGGCGGCGCGTCGGGATCGCATCGCTTTCGGCCCTGGTTTACCCGAGCTGGGGCGCCGAGCTCAGCGACGATTCGGATCTCTGGAGCGATCTGGAGGGCCGCAAGGCGCTCTACGTGCTGTTCGAGAACGATCACTATCCGTTGCTGCGCGACCCGCTGGAAGAAATGGCGTTTGTCGGCGTCCTGGATGTGGCGCCGAATTACCCGAGCCCGAAGCTGAGCCACGCGACCTACGGGCTGATCCTGGAGGAGACCGAAGACTGATGGGATCGCTATTTCTCCCGAATCGGTTCTCGCTCCAGTTCGACGGGTCGACCGACGCGCTCGGCAACCAGGCGCTGCCCAGCTCCGCCGACGTTGCGGCGGCGATGGCCGCGAACCTGCCGGCGTCGATCGAGTGCTGGTTTCGACTGGACTCGATCCCAGCTACCACCGCCAACATCGTTCAGGATGGCGCAACAGGCAGCGCCCGATTTGCGGTTCTCGCCGACCGGCGAATACGGTGGGTCTTATCTGGAACCGTCAGCAACGCGAATATGACTCCGGGGTGGTCAGCTGAGCTGAGCCGATGGTACTGGATGGCGATGACTACTCGCGGAGACGGTTGGGTAACAGGAATCCTGGATGATCGTCCGGCGATCAACAGGCGGATCGGATCCATCGGAACCATCACCGCAACGCAGCGGACGTTCGGAGCCAGAATCGCCGGTGGTGTTTGGGCGGAGTTTTTCCCCGGTGCGATCAACCGAGCGAGGTTTTCGCTCTCGCTGCGCACCGTCGAAGAGCTGATCGATCGGCGGATGGAGGCGTTCGATTCGGAGACGCCGTGCGTCGGCCAGTACCTGATGGGCGAGGGGAGCGGCACGCTGGTCGCCGACAGCTCGGCGGCCGGGGTGGACCTGAGCTTCGGGTCGCTGCTGACGCCGGCGACCGGCGACCCGGCGTGGATCTCGGCCGTCCCGCACTCCGGGACCGAAGCCGAGGACTATGCTCGTGATCTGGTATCCGAGCGCAGAGTCACGATCTTCATGGGCGGATCCGAGCCCATGGAAGGGTTCGCGCTCTCGGGCAGCGGCAACAGCTTTCAGATCGCGGCCACCGGCACAATCCAGGAGGGAGCCGAGCAAATCATCGGCGAGCTGGTCGGGGCGCGTGCCGGCTCAACCGATCTGCGACTCGCTCCCACTCTGACCGACTGCGAAGCGACGGACGAGAGCTGCTTCCACGACGGCGCCACGCTTTCCGTCCGCCTGGCCGGCAACGCGAACCCCGAAGAGGAACCGGGCGGAATCTGGGCGGAATGGCGGTACAGCGTTGGCAGCATCGGCGGGTCGGTCGGCGATTATCAATTCCCGGCGCGGCTCGGTTCCGATTTCACGCTCGAAACCGATCGCGCGTTGTCGGTCCAGGACGGGTTGCCGACCAGCGGCGAGACCCTCGGGCTCAAACTGCTCAACCCGCCACCAAAAGGCTCGACCGTGCCAATTCTCAACGTCGCGATGGCATCGAGGCGGTTTTCCGGCTCATCGTTCTGGGCGCGGGTCGGGCGGGGGCGCGACTGGACCAACTACGCGACGTTCATGCGCGGTCGATTCGCCGGGGAGCCAGCACGCCAACGCGGGCAAGTCTCGCTCTCGATGCTCCCGGCCGAGCCGCTGCTGAATCTCCGAGCTTGCGCCGGATCCTACACGAGCGAGGAGTATCCGGGACTTCCGACGGAGAGCGCGGGTCAGCTAAAACAGATCCGGATAGGTCGGTGCCGCGGCATCGTTCCGGTGCTGATCGACTCGGCAATCGGACGTGGCAAGTATTCGGCGGCCGATCCGGCGCTCGGCGGTACGCTGCGATCCGTGTTCAACTCGATCGGCGGTCTGCGACTCGAAATCCCGGCGGCCCACCTTCAGGTCTCCGGTCCCGAGTTCACCGTTCTATCGAGCTATACGCTCCCGCTCGGAGAAGTGCGGTGCGACTTCGACGGCGGTCTGCGCTTGCCCGGTGAATCGGCCTTGGCCCTGCTGCGGTTGCGCGGCGCGGTCGAATCCGATCTGGATGCCGCCAGCTATGCGGCGCTGGACGCGGGTTTCCCGGTCGAGGTCGCGCTCTCGATCGAAGACGAAACCACGCTTGGGACCGCGATCCGATTGCTGCTGCGTTCGGTGCTCGCCTCGCAGGCGGTCGACAATTCGGGCCGGCTATCGGCCCTCGGCTATCAATCCGCCATGGCCATTCTGGGTTCGTCCCAGCTCTATGCCGATTTCGGGCTCGGAGAATTCGACCGTCGCGATGATCTCGATTTGGCGCGCTCGCCGCGCCTCGACGCGGACGCCATGGAGTCGTTCGAGGCCATCGAGTCGACCCGTCCGTTTTCTCGGGTTCGGATCGCCTACGGAGCCGCCAGAAATTCCGGGATCGCGGTCGAAGAGCTGATCGAGTCGCCGCGGATCGCCGCGGAGACGCGTTCCACGGAGGAACGCCCCTGGGCCTGCGCGATCGTCGGGCGCTCCCATGCTCGGTGGCTGGGCTCGGTCGTGCTGGAGGCGTTCGGGCGCGGCGTCGAACGCCACGAGTTTTCCGAGGCCGGGATCGCGTCGCATCGCGCGATTCCGGGATCGATGGCGGCCGTCGATTCCCGGGCAAACTCCTGGGATGGACTCCCGATGCGCTTCGAGCAGGTGCGCCGAACCTACGGCGGCGCCGCGGGATTGGGCTCGTCCGGAATCCTGACCGCGCACCGGAACCTGAGCGAATCGGCGGGAGTGTACGGTACCGCGGCCGGCCCTGCCGATTGGGCGACGGCAACCGAGGCCGAGCGCGAGTACCTGCGGTTTTTCAGCGACGCCGATGGGCGGCCGGACCCAAGCGCACCGAAACGGCACAGTCGATTGGGCTTCTAGATGGCCTGGACCTCCGTCTCGCAGTGGGGCGTGCAGGACCTGGTCTCGCGCGCCGGTTACCAGGCGATGCGGGACAACCTGGCCTGGGTCGCGAACCAGGGGGCGGGTGAGAGCGCGCCGACCGAGGACCTGTTCGAGGGGCGGACCTGGGTGGACAGCTCCGACGGTCGGCCGCGGCTTCGCCAGCTGGTCGGCGGCGCCTGGCAGGTGCCGCAGAGCCGCCAGCGCACCTACCGCAACCTGTACGTGACCCCGGACTCGCCGGCGACGATGCGGGTGCTGGCGTCGCAGCTCCCGTTTCGCTGGGAGCTGATGCTGTACACGCTGCCCTTCCCCAAGCACCACTTCTTGATGGCGCCTCACGGGGCGGCCGGCAGCGCCGGAGGGATCCACGCGATTGCGGACGGCGGTTTCAAGAGCGACGACGACGGCGAGCACGATCATCAGCTGCACTCGGCGACGCCGGACTCCGGGACCGACAGCTCGGGAAACCCGCTCTCGGGTTACGGCGGCGCCCACAACCACGACCCGGACTTCGACGACGTGCTGGCCGGCGGCGGCCACGCGCACACGGGCACCGGCGACTCCGGCGGGACGCTGCAGCTCAACACCGGCCGGGCGATCATGACTGCGAACGACACCCAGGTCAGAAAACACTTCCACTCGGGGACGTTCAAGTTCTACACCGGCACCGCGCGGGACCAGGAGGGCGGGGTGTTCGACCCCCACAAGCACAACGCCCGGGTCAAGTTCAAGGACTCGGTCGCGCACGGGCACGGAGTTGAAGCAAACCAGCTGGTCAGCTTCGCCGGGTCGATCACCACCATCGCCGACAGCTCGACCTTCTGGCCGTCGATGATGACGGTGTCGGTCGACGGCAAGGACGTCACCGGCGAGCTGACCGAGCGGATCCACGGAGCAGCGGCATTCGCGGTTGAGGACCTTTTCGGTGGGGGCGCCAGCGGCCGCATGGCGACGGCCGGGAGCGGGATCGTCGACGTGACCGATCTGGTGGAGCAGCGGCTCGGCTGGCACGAGGTCGGGGTCAAGCTCGCCAAGCGCGAGGACGGCGAACCGAATTTCGGGGGCCTCGCGGTCGAGAGCGGGGTGTGGTCGTGAGCCTCTACCCGATCAGCTGGCACGGCTGGGATTCGGTCCAGGAGCTCGACGGGGCTCGGGCGTTGGACTTCGCGCGGCTCCAGGAAGCGACCTACGCCCTGCTCGACCACCACGCCGACTCGAGCCCGCCCGAGGAGCTGGCGCTCGACCGCGGCGAGGGGATCACCTGGTTCCGACCGGGTTCCGCCGAGTTCGGTGCCTGGGTCAGCTCGATCAACACCAGCTGGTCGGGTTTCTCGTCCAAGTTCCTCCCGGCGGCATCGGCCATCGGATTCTCGCCTCCGACGCTGCTGTTGCGGTCTGGACTGGCAGGCGCGGCCAATCCGGCGCGGTTCTGGTTCTCGATGGACCGGGCGACGCCGGCGGCGGCGCTGACCATCAGGGTCGACGCGGAGCAGCTCAGCGACCTGTTCGGACTCTTCGCCGAGCACGACCACGATGTCGAGGGGGTTCAGACGACCCTGCAGGTTGACCACACCCACCAGGCCGAGGTGCGGTTCTCGGCGGTCAAGGACCATACCCACGTCCCGACTCCGACGACCTGGACCAATCTGTCCACCACCAGCTACGACGAGCTTGGAAACTCTTTCTCTGGAGATAAGCACCGCCACCCGCGCAACGCCTTCGGCGCCGGCAACAAGTCGAGCGAGCTTGCCGGGTGGCATACCCACAAGATCCGCAGCTTCGCCTGGAACCTGGTCGGCTTCGATGAGGACCACCGCCACAAGCTGACCAGGACCCTGCTGGTCGGGAAGGGCGGCAAGCACCGCCACGACGTGCTCACCTTTGCGGTCACGAGCACCCCGTCGAGCTCGAAGACCCAGCTCGCGGTGCCGTCGCGGACCGCGGTCAGCTGGGTGCTGACCAAGCCCGGCGGCGCGGTGGTGGGCCCGACGACGTTTCCGGCGGGGAGCTGGCCGTACGACCTGGTGCTCGACTCGCACCTGACGGCGGTTGACGGCGGACCCTACCAGCTCGAACTGCGGCTCGCAGCCGGGCAGAACGACTTCGCCGCGCCGCTGATGGCGTTCGGTAGGGGAGCCTGAGCCCGGTGCCCTACGATAACGCAATCCCGATTCCAAACGTCGGAGATGTGCTGGGGCCGAGCCACGTCGCGCCGCTGATCGAGAACGCCGAGGAGCTGCTGATCCACCACGCGCGGACCAGCGGCACTCCGCTCGCCGCGCCCGAGCAGGCTGGGGCTGGTCAGCTACGCTGGTACACCGACCAGAAGAGCCTGGTGGTGAACCACGGGCCGGGCGAGAACTACAAGCTGCGCGACTCGATCCAGCACTTTTCGTGGACTATCGACCGCACCAGCACCGACGACCACGACGCCTCGACCCTGAACCGAACGATCTGCAGATTCCAGCTGGCCAGCCCGAACTCCAAGCTTTACCTGAGGGTGGTCGGCACGGCGCTGCCCAAGATGTTCTGGCTGTTCGACTGGCACAACCACGGGGTCTCCAGCCTGACCACGTCGAGCAGCGGGGTCCACGACCACGACGGAAACTTTGAGACCGGCGGACCTGGCTATGGCAATCCTCCGGTCGAGATCAGCCACACCCACGGCACGACTCAAAACCAGATCCAGATCACGATCATCACCGACGAGGACTCGAGCTACTTCGAGGTCCACGGCTACAAGATCCTCGAAGGCGACACGAGTCCCGACTACACCGGAGGGGCTGGGGATATCGGCGCCGGCCACGCCGGGACCCACGGGTTGCCGCCGACGTTCATGGTCCTCAAGCCGGCCGGAGGTCACGGCCAGGACCATGACTTCGACTACGCGCAGAGTGCGGCCGCCGGGCAGCACCGGCACCGGCTGACCCCGGGAAAACTCAAGCCAGCCGGAGACCCCTCGGACGACCAGGTGCGCTGGTGGGGAGGTGCGGCACCCCTCGCAATTTACGTGGACAGCACCGGGTCGAATCCCGTACCATTGGGCGGGATCGTCGGCGATGGAACGCCTGAGCATCTGCTGTACACGCAGGGTGCCGGGCCGATCGATGTCAGCAACCTCGGCCTGCTCCAGAACGCCGGCCCGCACTTCTTTGCCGTGGCCGGCGGCGACGGTAGAACCGAGCTCCACCTGGAGGTGAAGGGGTGATCGGAAAGTTGATTGCGCTCGTGGTGGTGGTGGTCGGGACCGGAGTCGTCGGCGGGTCGCTAGTGCGGGCGCAGGGCACCTGCGATCCGCCGAACCAGTACTGCGCGACCGGCGACATCGAAGCTCACCGCATCGAGGCATTCGCGATGGAGCCTCCCGGAGAAGACGATTGGATTGTCGAATTGGTGACCGATTATCCGAGCCCGGTGGTCACGGCCGGTCTGCATCGAGTTGCCGTTGCGTATGAAACCGACAGCGGCCGAACGCTGCCGAGCGAGCAAAAAGAAGTTCAGATTCCAACCGGCGGCGTCATCTACATCAGAAAGCTGCCGGTCCCACAGCTTCCGAGCGGTGCCACTGGCCGGTGGGTATTCATAACCAAGGCCAACTCTTCGACGCTTTGGGAAGCCACTTTCATTAACGACATGACGACCATCGACTACACTTTCAACGATACCGATTCGGCTTTGGTGGTTAGCGTTGACCCAATCAATGCCAGCGAGCACGGCACTTTTGCTGGAACAAAGCTTGAGGGATTTAGCAATACCGACTTCGATCGCAGCGGCGAGTCTTGGTCGACGACCGGAGACTACACCACTGCCTCCGATCCGTTGGTGACGGTTGACCGGGCACTCGCTCCGCGGGCGGTTGCAATGCAGGAGGATCAGTTGCCTTGTCCCGACGACACGGTCGGGGCTCAGCGCACCCAAGTGACCGTTGCAAAAGAATACGGGTCGGTCAATATCACCACTCAGAATGACCCAGACGGATGCGACCTATTGATCGAAAACGGTGGCGCCGACGGCCAGATCATGGTGATCTCTACTTCGATTTCTGGCGACATCCTTGTCAAGACCAGCGCGAGCACAAAGCTTGCAGGCGCGGCTGACTTTTCGCTCACGCAGTACGACACGATCATGTTGATTCGCAAGGGTTTTTGGTTAGAGGTCTCAAGGAGTGCGAACTAGATGGGCTACAAGGCGCGCAGTGCGCAGCGAAGGAGGGTGCAGGAATTGAAACTGGACCTAGGGCAACAGAAGGACCTCGATAAGCAAGAAACGTTCGAGTATCTGCGGCTCATGTACCGGCGCCGCGTCCTCGAAGCGCAGGCGGTCAATCACCCTCACTCGGTCGAGGAGACCGAGGAGCTGATCAAGAAGCTCCAGGAGGCGGTGGTCGAGTACGAGAGTTTCTTCGAGAGCCTGGTCGAGAGCTACGATCTGCACCGCGACGCCGGCGACGACGTGCGGTTCGACGGCGGCAGCCGCACGCTGTCGATCGTGAGTACCGACCACCAACTCAAAGAAAAGGTGCTCACCCGGGCTCGCGGTGAGTTCCTCGCGAAAGAGGCACAGAAGGTTGTCGAATCGTCGAAGGACGACCGCGACGCTCTCCTGGAGATGTACCTCAAGAAATGAGCTGGAAAGTCATCGCTGCGCTGTTGCTCTCGGCGGGGCTGGCGCGCGAAGTCGTTGGTCAGCCGACCACCTGCGCGATCGAGGGCAAGGTCTACAAGGCGGACGGGTTCACGCCCGCCCCGAACGAGATCGCGTCGTTCTCGCCGGCCACCCCGCAGACCTCGGGCTCTGGTTACATCATCATCGGACCGGCGGTCACGGCCAAGACCAGTTCGAGCGGGGTGTGGACCAAGACGCTGCTGGCCGGCGGGATCTTCGCCGTGGACATCGACCAGGCCAACATCCACGGCTACATCGTCGTCCCCTCGGGTGCGGCCTGCACGGCGGCCCCGAACGAACCCGAGCTGCCCGACGATACGAGCACCCCGGACGCGGCCGGGATCACCCTGCTGCGCGACGCCCAGCCGCTCAAGGTGCACGGCCAGCCGAACCAATGCGGGAATGGGGACCTGGACGCGAACTGCCTGGTGGCCGGTATCGGCGGGGTTCCGCTCTGTGTTGGTGCGAGTCTGGCCGACGGGCAGGGCTGGTTTCTGGACGGCCCGAACGCTTGCCTGGAGCCGCAGACGGGCGGCGGCGGCGGGGGCGGCGGCAATGTGTTCGTCACGATCGACGCCAGCGCGGGGACCGACCCGGTGGCCGACAGCGCGACGGATACGCTGATCGCTGCGGGGACGGCGCCCATCGTGGTCACCGGCGACAGCGCGACGGACTCGCTCACCTGGAGCTGCCCGACCTGCTCTACGGGCGCGCACACCACGGACACCGACGACCAGACGGCGCCCGAGGTGCCGTACGCGCCGACCACCGGGACCGATTGGGTGGACCCGGACCCGGCGGATGTGGCCGCGGCGCTCGATGACGTGGCGGGCCGGCTCACGGTCGAGGAGGCGGCGGCCCCGCTGGCCCACGCGGCGAGCCACCAGAACGGCGGCGCGGATGAGCTGAGCGTGGCGGGACTGAGCGGCGCGCTGGCGGATCCGCAGACCCCGGCGGCGCATGGTCTGGTGGGCGCAACGCATACCACCAGCGGCGAGACCGACGGGCAGGTTGTCCAGGCGACGGGCGCCACCACCTACGATTTCGGCTGGGTGCGCTTGCGGTCCCATGCTACCGATTGCACGGCGCTTACCGATGGTGTCGCGAACGAGGCGTGCCTCGAGCTGGACTCGGACAAGCTCTACACCTGCCAGCCGAGCGCTGGCGGATGCGATACGGCCGGCGAGTGGATCGCG
>Ga0214472_10000715_pt1 | contig 40162 bp, 40 predicted proteins | sample RVTome_6_FD_207662 | JGI IMG/M metagenome (GOLD analysis project Ga0214472, IMG submission 207662) | Soil microbial communities from uranium-contaminated site in the Upper Colorado River Basin, Wyoming, United States - RVT140D175 | ecosystem: Environmental > Terrestrial > Soil > Contaminated >...
TTTATAGAAAATCCCTGACAAGGCGGGCCTCCTGCCAACACATCTAGTTCGGAAACAGCTAAACCCAGTTGGCGCATAATATCAGATGGGTCTATCTGTTCGACCGGACGGCAATCAGCCAATGCTTCAGGATTATTCCAGGCAAATGTACTAATAGCTTCCTTCATGATGTCGTTAGCATAAAGACAACGGGAGCCTGCTTGCCTGAAGCCTTCGGTAATCCCGCCCGCACCACAAAATAAATCAACAGAATTAAACATAGCCATAGTCACCTGTATGTATCACTAACTGCCGAAGAAAAACGTGTCGAGCGGCACTTCCGGCCCTCTTAAATACTCGTCCTTGCATACCCGGCAGAGGTAGAACCGGAAGTCGGTGTGCACCTCGCGTTCGAGCTCGTCCTCGTCAGAGCCCTCTATCACCTCGATAAGGTGTTCGAGCTCCTCCTCCAGGTTGGCCGTGTCGGCGACCTCGCCGCCGGTGTCCGCTGCGACCCGGATGTCCACCCGGTACCGTAAATTCCCTTCGGGGAACTTCGTACCGCAGCGGAAACAGTGGTCCGGGCCTGAAAAACGGGAGCCGGCCATCACGCCCCCTGACCGGCCTCGAGGGCCTCTATCACCGCCGCGGCCAGAAGCGGGAACATTATCTCGTGGTGGCCGGTGAGCGAATAACCCCTGCCGCCCTTCATCGTGGGCCGCCTGACGACGTTGGTGTTCGGGCGGTACCCCTGGATGAAGTCCATGTTCACCGTGGTAATCGCGGACAGGGAACTCCCGAGGTTCCTTGCGAGCGTCACCGCCTTCAGGAAGACCTCCGGCAGCAGAACCGCCGAGCCCAGGTTTATGTACACCCCGCCCTCGAGCGAGGCGACGACCGACGTGAACAGGCGGAAGTCCCGGAGCGAGCCCTCGCCAATCGCTGCCCCGTCCGCGGACGGGTGCATGTGTATGATGTCCGCGCCTATAGCGACATGCACCGTCGCGGGCACGCCCAGCCTGTACGCGGCGGCCAGTATGCTCTTCCCGGTGTGGGGGAAGCCGCCCTGTGCGATACCCCGCCCTACCGAGCCGCCTATGCCCAGCCCGCCCGACACGCCGGAGGCGACCATCCCGTTTATGATCCTGCCGGTCTCGTCGGCCATGCCGAAGGTGCCCGCGCCTATCTCCGCGTCCACGTCCTCGGAGGTCCGGCCCTGGTACGCCATCTCGAAGTCGTGGACTATGCCCGCCCCGTTCATCGCGACCGCGCTTATTATGCCGCGCTCCATCAGGTCTATGACCACCGGGCTTAAGCCGACTTTTATGACATGCGCGCCCATCCCGAGCGCGACCGTGGCGCCAGCCCTCTTCGCGGCCGCGACCGCGCCAGCCACCTGCATGAAACTGTCCGCGGCCAGTATGCGCGGGAGGCTCTGCAGAAAACCCGCGAAGCTCGTGCCAGCCTTGTACGGCTTCGCCGCGGACGATACGTCCACCTTGCTCAGCCGGTCCTTCAGGCTGTAGGTCTTTATCTTCGATGCGTCTATAGGGGTGAACTTCATCCGCTTAACCCTTGCCGGCGTTCCCGCCGAAGAGCGTCTCGTCAACAAGCTGGCAGATGGCGTGCGCGAGCGTGATGTGCACCTCCTGGATGCGGGGCGTGTCCTTGGAGGGCACGACGAACGCGTAGTCCGATATGGCCGCGAGCCGTCCGCCCTTGTTCTTGTTTCCGGTGAACGCGACCGTGGTTATGCCCATGTCCCTGGCGGCCGCCATAGCCTTGATCACGTTCGGAGACGACCCTGACGTGGATATCCCTATCGCGACGTCGCCCTCCTGCCCGAGCGCCTTAAGCTGTCTTGCGAATATCTCCGAGAAGTCGTAGTCGTTCGATATGCTCGTGATGACCGCCATGTCCGTCCCGAGCGCTATCGCCGGAAGACCCGGCCGTTCCATCAGGAACCGGTTGACGAACTCCGCCGCGATGTGCGACGCGTCGGCCGCGCTCCCTCCGTTCCCGAATATCAGCAGCTTGTTGCCGCGCGTGAACGTCTGGGCTATAAGCCCGACCACCTCCACGACGGTGTCCGCGTACTCTTTTGCGAAAAGCAGTTTCAGCTTCGCGGAATCGTCGAAAATCTTTACTACTTCTTTCTTCATGCAGACCTTCCCATTGTATGGATTAAACTGGAGTAATATTAACCCTGCCGGGTGGCATTTGTCAACATAAGTATGCCGTTATTTGCTTGCGTTAAGGCGGGGCAGCGGTTATATTTTGATAGCAGGCAATAATACGCGGAGGTGGCGGGTGCGGCTGGACGTGTTCCTGAAGACGAGCAGGCTTGTCAAGCGCCGTTCGGTCGCAAAAGAGATGTGCGACGACGGACGGGTGACGGTGGGCGGTTCCGCCGCCAAGCCCGGCAGGGAGGTAAGGCCGGGCGACGTCATCACGATAGAGCTTTCGAGGCGCGTGGTGGACGCGGAGGTGGTCGAAATACCCTCCGGCAACGTCCCGAAGGAGCGGGCGGCGGAGCTGTACAGGATACTTGGCGAGCGTGCGGTCGAGCGGGAGTTGTTTTAGGCGGGGGCGGCGTGGAGCTTTTGATATGGGCTGGGATTCTGGCATGCCTCGTGCAGGCCGGCACGTTCTCAGGGCTTAACCTCGCGGTGTTCGGGGTGAGCAGGCTGAAGCTGGAGGCCGAGGCGGATACGGGCGACCGTGACGCGGCGCGCGTGCTTGCGCTGAGGCGGGAATCCAACATCACCCTTGCGACGATACTATGGGGGAACGTCGCGGTCAACGTGCTCCTTACGCTCCTTTCGGACTCCGTCCTCTCGGGCGTGGGCGCGTTCTTCTTCTCGACTATAATACTCACGCTGGGCGGCGAGATATTCCCGCAGGCGTACTTCTCCAGGCGGGCGCTCCAGATAGTGTCGTTTTTCCTGCCTATGCTCAGGTTCTACCGCGTCCTTCTATACCCCGTGGCAAAGCCTACCGCGATGTTCCTTGACAGTTGGCTGGGGCCGGAGGGGATAATGTACTTCCGGGAGAGGGGGCTCCGCGAGGTCATAAAGAGGCACATCGAGGCGGAAGAGGCGGTGGAGATAGGCCGGCTGGAGGGCATAGGCGCGCTGAACTTCCTTGCCATCGACGACCTGGTGGTATCGCAGGAGGGCGAGCCGGTGGACCCGGCAAGCGTGATAACCCTGCCCGTGGCAAACGGCAGGCCGGTATTCCCGGAGTTTTCGCGGTTGCCCTCGGACCCGTTTCTTAAAAGCATCCACGTCTCCGGCAGGAAATGGATAGTTATAACCGGCCCGGCGGGCGAGCCGATGCTGATGCTGGACTCGGACGGGTTCCTGAGGGGCGCGCTCTTCGGCGGGACGCCGTTCAACTCGTACGATTTCTGCCACAGGCCGGTAATAGTCAGGGATACAAGGACCAGGCTCGGGGACGTCATGTCCATGTTGAAGGTAAAGGCTTGCAGGGCGGGCGACGACGTCATAGACCAGGACGTGATACTCGTCTGGGGGGCGGAGAGGCGGGTCATCACAGGCGCGGACATACTGGGCAGGCTGATGCGGGGGATAGCCGCGACCGAACCGGGCACGAAGGGCTGCCGGTGAACTGGCGTCCCCTCACCCCCAACCCCCTCTCCCGGAGGGCGAGGGGGATTTTCACAAACCCCGGAGGCGATGCCTGAGCGGACCAAAACCCGGAGCCGTCCAGGGCCATCATCATGCGGGGATTAATGGCGCCGGGAGGTTTGCCCCCTGGACGCGGTTGGCGACTGTTTTGGCCCGAGGGCAATGCCTCCAAAAAAAGCGCTCTCATTTTTAGCGGGTGTCGGATTACCGGCCGGCACAGTCGCCGGGCAAGCCCGGCTCCGGGTCCCGGACCTCTAACCCGCACCCGCGGTATTTGGAAAATCTGGAATTCCCGGGTCCCCGGTCAAGCCGGGGATGACAAACATAAGTGAACTATTATTCGGAGGGTGAATTGGGCAAGAAGCCTGTGATTGCGATAACGATGGGCGACCCTTCGGGCATAGGCCCGGAGATAGTCCTGAAGGCGTTGAACGCTAAAGAGGTCTGGGACGCGTGCCGGCCGGTGGTCGTGGGCGACCTGGGCGTGCTCGAGTCCGCGAAGACGCCGCTCCCCGTCTCCACGCGCGTTACCCTGCAGGTCGTGGCCTCACCCGACGAGGATACCGGCGACGCAGTGGCCGTGATAGACCTCGTGAACGTGCCCGCTGTCGAGTACGCGGAGGGCGAGCCGAGCGCGCAGGCCGGGAAGGCTGTGGCCCAGTACATAGAGAAGGCGGTCGAGCTTGCCGTGGCCGGGAAGGTGGACGCGGTCGTGACCGCGCCCATCAACAAGGAGACGCTCAAGATGGCCGGGATAAAGTTCCCCGGCCACACCGAGATGCTGGCATCGCTCACCAGGACCGAGCGGTTCGGGATGATGCTCGTCGGCGGCGGGCTCCGCGTGATACTGGTCACGATACACTGCCCGCTACGGGAAGTGCCGGGCATGATAACCCGCGAGCGGGTGCTCGGCACTATAAGGCTGGCCGTGCAGGCGTGCAGGGAGATGGGTATAGAAAGGCCGAGGGTTGCGGTCGCGGGCCTGAACCCGCATGCCTCCGACGGGGGGCTGTTCGGGGACGAAGAGGCGAAGGAAATCGAGCCCGCGTGCATGGACGCGGTTAACGAAGGCGTGGACGTGAAGGGGCCGATACCGCCCGACACCGTGTTTTACCGGGCGCGGAGGGGCGAGTTCGACATCGTGGTATGCATGTACCACGACCAGGGGCTCATCCCGCTAAAGATGCTCGCGTTCGATAAGGGCGTGAACGTCACGGTCGGGCTACCCATCATACGCACCTCGGTGGACCACGGGACCGCGTACGACATAGCGGGCAAGGGGATAGCCGACCCGTCCAGCCTCATCGAAGCGATAAAGCTCGCCGCGGCTATGGCGGGGAAGAGGCAGGCAGCGGGTGGATGATATGCCGAAAAAACCGGACAGATTATAAACAAGCTGGTATAATCTTATCGTTAACGGTTGCGGTTATTGTTTTCGACATGGTTTCGACTAACGGAGGAAGGACATGGCGGTTGAGTGGACGACGGACCTCGCGACGGGCGTGGATGAGATAGACGGGCAGCACAAGGAGATATTCAGCAGGATAAACAAGCTCTTGGAAGCGAGCAGGCAGGGTAAGGGGAGGCAGGCGGTCGCGGGGACGGTTGACTTCCTCGAAGACTACGTGAAGACGCACTTCAAGGCGGAGGAGCAGCTCCAGAAGTCCGTCGCATACCCGGAGTACACCGCCCACAAGGCGATGCACACGAAGTTCCTGATAGACGTGGCAAACCTCAAAAAGGCCTTCGAGGAGAAGGGGCCGACCCTATCTCTGGCCATCGAGGTGAACCAGGTCGTCGTGGAATGGCTCATCAACCACATAAAGAAGGTGGACAAGAAGCTCGCCGAGTACATAAGGGAGAACAGCTGATGCCGCAACGATGGGCGGAGGAGGCGCGCGCGGTAATGTCCATCCCCCCCAAGAAATCGCTCGGACAGAACTTCCTCGTGGACCCGCACGCGGCCGCGATGATGCTTGACGCCGCAGGCCTCACGAAGGACGACACGGTAGTCGAGATAGGCCCCGGCCACGGCGTGCTGACCGGAGGGCTCGCGGAACGGGCCGGGAAGGTTATCGCGGTCGAGCTGGACGGACGGCTGATTGCGAAGCTCAGGCGGGAGCTTGCCGGACGCGGCAACCTCGAGATAGTCCACGCGGACGCCCTCAAGTACCCGTTCGACCGGCTACCCGGCAGGGTGAAGGTCGTCGCGAACCTCCCTTACTACATATCCACTCCCATCATAACCAAACTCGTCTCCGCTCGTTCGAACATATCGCTCATGGTGCTGATGCTCCAGAAGGAGGTGGCCGAAAGGATATCCGCGCCGCCCGGCGGGAAGGTGTTCGGCTACCTCTCGGTGATGGTGCAGCTCCACTGCGAGGCGGAGACCCTCTTCACCGTGCCCGCGTCGTCGTTCGACCCCGCCCCGAAGGTGGAGAGCGCGGTCCTCCGGCTGGCCGTCCGGGAGGCGCCCGCCGCAAAATGCAGGGACTACCGGCTTTTCGAGAGGGTGGTATCCGCCGCGTTCTCGCAGAGGAGGAAGACGCTCGCCAACTCGCTCCGCTCCTCCGGGCTGTTTTCCCCGGAAGGTATCGCCAGGCTAAAGGGTTCCGGGATAGACCCCACCCGCCGCGCGGAGACCCTGTCCGTCTCCGAGTACGCGGCCCTCACCGATTTCCTGGCGGACTTTTTGTTTGAGTTTCCGTCAGTTAAGTGATATCATTATAGAATTTAGCGCGTTATGACACCTCCCGCCGGAAATATGCGCTGGGAGGCGGCGCCGTTGCGCTCTTCGCGTTACCACAACACTTGACCAGGTGATATTCATATGGACCAGATACCGGATAAAGACGGCCGCACCCTGTCCGTCATCCCGCTTGGCGGGCTGGGCGAGATAGGGATGAACTCCACCATCTTCGAGTTCGGAGACGACATGATGCTCGTGGACTGCGGGCTGATGTTCCCGGACGAGGACATGCTGGGCGTGGACATAGTCATACCGGACTTCTCCTACCTGCTTGAAAACAGGGACAAGCTGAAGGGCATCGTCATCACGCACGGCCACGAGGACCACACCGGAGCGCTGCCATACCTCCTCCGCGAGATAAACGTGCCTGTGTACGGGACCGCGCTCACGCTCGGGCTCATAAAGAACAAGCTGAAGGAGCACGCGCTGGACGAGAAGGTCGAGCTTGTGCCGGTGAAGCCCAGGGACACCATAAGGCTGGGCGGCTCGTTCGCGGTGGAGTTCATCAGGGTGACGCACAGCATCGTGGACGGGGTCGGCCTCGGCATCACCACGCCGGCCGGAGTCGTCGTGCACACGGGCGACTTCAAGATAGACCCGACGCCCGTGGACGGCGAGCTCCTGGACTTCAACTTGTTCTCGGAGTACGGCAGGAAGGGCGTGATGCTCCTGATGTCGGACTCGACCAACGCGACCAAGGGCGGGTTCACCTTCTCGGAAAAAGAGGTACGCCGCGCGTTCGAGGACATATTCGCCAAGTCCAAAAAAAGGGTCATCGTCGCGACCTTCGCATCCAACATACACCGCATACAGCAGGCGGTGGACGTGGCCGCGATGTTCGGCAGGAAGGTGATACTAAACGGCAGGAGCATGGTCGCGAACGCGTCCATCGCGGCTGAACTGGGCTACCTGCACATACCGGACGGTATGTGGAAGAATATCGAAGACCTGAAGAACCTCCAGGACGACGAGGTGGTTATAATCACCACCGGCAGCCAGGGCGAGCCGATGAGCGCGATGAGCCGGATGGCGATGGACGAGCACAAGCAGATAAAGATAAGGCCGGGCGACACCGTAATCATATCCGCGAAGGTGATACCCGGAAACGAGAAGTCGATAGCGCGTATCATAAACCACCTGATGATGCGCGGCGCGGATGTCATATACGAGAAGACCTCCGAGATACACGTCTCCGGCCACGCCAGCAAGGAAGAGCTGAAGCTGATGCTGAACATCATCAAGCCCAGGAATTTCGTCCCGGTCCACGGGGAGTACCGCCACCTGGCCTCGCACGCGAAACTGGCCGCGAAGACGGGCGTCCCTGAAGAAAACATATTCATCATGAAGGACGGCGACGTCCTCGAACTGGACGGGGAGACTGCCGCCAGGCGGGGCTCTGTGGACGCGGGCCGGGTGTTCATAGATGGAAAAGGCGTGGGGGGCGAGGTCGGCGGCGAGGTGCTCCGTGACAGGATGCGGCTCGCGAACGACGGGGTAGTCATCGCCATCATAGGCATCGAGAAGCTGACCGGCAAGGTGCTGACCGGCCCGGACATCATATCGCGCGGCTTCGTGTTCGAGGATGCGTCACAGGAGCTGATGGCGGAGGTGAAGGACGTGGTGAACGACCTCCTTTTAACACTCCCTCCGGAGATAAAGTCCGAACTTTCCGTCGTGCAGACAAGGGTCAGGACCGCGCTCAAGAAGTTCATTAAAAAGAGGATGGACCGGCTGCCGATGATACTCCCCCTGATAATCGAGGTGTAGCATTACGGGCGGCGCGGGTGTATAATGTAAAAATGGCCGGGGGAGCTTTAACGGTGCGTCCAGGCGCGCAAGTAACCCCCCTCATTCCCCCCTTAAGTTAAGGGGGGAAGAATACCCCCTCTTAAAATAAGAGGGGGCAGGGGGAGTTATGAAACCGCGAGGGTTCTCCTGCACGGGGTGACATCAACAAATCAAAACCTGGGTCCCCGCTTTCGCGGGGATGACAGTCATTATTAAGCGGTAACACGGGAGCGTGAAATGTCAGAAGACGTGCTTACAATCGGCGGGATAACGTTCAGGTCGAGGCTGTGGGTCGGGACGGGGAAGTACGCGTCCTTCCAGCAGACGAAGGAGGCGGTCGAGGCGTCCGGCACGGACGTGGTGACCGTCGCGGTCAGGCGCACGAACATAACCGACCCGGCGCAGGAGAACCTCTTGGACTACATCGACCCGAAGGTCTACAAGATACTCCCGAACACCGCGGGCTGCTACACCGCCGAGGACGCGCTCCGCTACGCGCGGCTCGCACGCGCGGCGGGCATCTCGGACATGGTGAAGATTGAGGTGATAGGCGACGAGAAGACGCTCTTCCCGGACAACGAGGCGCTCCTGTACGCTACGAAGGTGCTGGTGAAGGAAGGTTTCATCGTGTTCCCGTACACGACGGACGACCCGATAATGTGCAGGAAGCTCGAAGACGCGGGCGCGGCCGCCGTGATGCCGCTCGCCGCCCCGATAGGCTCAGGGCTCGGCATACGTAACCCGTACAACCTCCGCATAATCATGGAGACGGTGAAGATACCGGTTATAGTGGACGCGGGCGTCGGGACCGCTTCGGACGTAGCGGTTGCGATGGAGCTTGGCGCGGACGCGGTCCTTTTGAACACCGCGATCGCGGGCGCGAAAGAGCCTGTCATGATGGCCCGCGCGATGGGGCTTGCGTGCGAGGCGGGCAGGCTCGCTTACAGGGCGGGCAGGATGCCGCGCAAGCTGTACGCCACCGCGTCGTCCCCGATCGAGGGCATGATTATTTAAGGCCGGGACATGGCCAACGGTTTTCTCCCCTCCCTTTATGGGAGGGGTTGGGGGAGGGTGCCCGGGCACAAGAGGCGCGCATGGACTTCTGCTTCTACCTGATAACCGACAGGAAGGCGACCGCGTCCGGACGGAGCATCGAGGAGGTGCTGCACCTTGCGCTTGAAGCAGGCGCGAAGGGCGTCCTCCTCCGGGAGAAGGACCTGCCCGGCAGGGAGCTCGTCGAGCTTGCGGGAAGGGTCAGGGCGCTCACGCTCCGCCACGACGCCAGGCTCCTCATAAGCGAGAGGGTGGACGTCGCGCTCGCGGTGGACGCGGACGGGGTACATGTATCCGGAAGGAGCCTCCCGGCGGCGAAGGTGCGCGAGCTTATCGGGGAGGAAAAACTGATGGGCGTATCGACCCACTCGGTGGAGGAGGCTCTCGCCGCGCAGGCGGACGGCGCGGACTTCGTCACGTTCAGCCCGGTATTCGAGTCAGTCTCCAAGCCCGGTTACGGGCCCGCGGCGGGCGCGGACACCCTGTCCATGGTCTGCAGGAGCCTGACCATACCGGTATTCGCGCTGGGCGGGATAAACAGGGACAACGCGGTCATCGCGCTCAAGTCCGGGGCATACGGCATCGCGGTAATCTCCGCGGTGGTCTCGGCGGCCGAGCCGGGCCGTGCGGTGAGGGACATAATAGACAACATGAAGGACTACAAACTGAAAAGGGTGATCTGATGACCCAGATGGAAAGCGCAAGGAAAGGGGTCATTACCCCGGAGATGGAGTCCGCGGCAGCCGCGGAGGGGCTTAGCCCGGAATACATAATGCGGGGTGTCGCCGAGGGCGTCATCGCGCTGAACAAGAACAGGGTGCACGGCATCGCGCCGCTTGCGGTCGGGCGCGGGACGAGGACCAAGATAAACGCGAACATCGGCACGTCCAAGGACAACGTGGACATAGAGGGCGAGCTCGCAAAGCTCCGCGCGGCCACGGAACTCGGCGCGGACGCCGTTATGGACCTCTCGACCGGCGGGCCTATCAAGGAGATAAGGAGACGGCTCCTCCAGGAGAGCGCCGTCGCGGTCGGCACGGTGCCCATCTACCAGGCGGCGGTCGAGGCGGCGGAGACGAAGGGCTCCATCGTCGAGCTGACGGCGGACGACCTGTTCCGCGTCATCGAGGAGCAGGGCAAGGAGGGCGTCGACTTCATCACCGTCCACTGCGGGGTGACCCAGGAGTCCATCGCAAAGCTGAAGCAGCAGGGCCGGATACTGGACGTGGTGTCGAGGGGCGGCGCGTTCACCGTGGAGTGGATGGTTTACAACGGCAGGCAGAACCCGCTTTACGAGGAGTACGACAGGCTGCTTGAGATTGCGAAACGCTACGACATGGTGCTCTCGCTCGGCGACGGGCTAAGGCCCGGCTGCCTTGCGGACGCGACCGACCGTGCCCAGATAACCGAGCTTGTCTCGCTTGGCGAGCTTGCCGAGCGCGCGTGGGACGCGGGCGTGCAGGTGATGGTCGAGGGGCCGGGCCACGTGCCCATCAACCAGGTCGAGACGAACATAAAGATACAGAAGGCGCTCTGCAAGGGCGCGCCGTTCTACGTGCTCGGCCCGCTCGTCACGGACACCGCGCCGGGCTACGACCACATAACCTCCGCGATCGGCGGCGCGATTGCGGGCATGGCCGGTGCGGACTTCCTGTGCTACGTGACGCCCGCCGAGCACCTGCGGCTCCCGACACTGGAAGACGTCAAGGAAGGCGTGGTCGCATCCCGTATCGCCGCGCACGCGGCGGACGTCGCAAAGGGCGTGCCGGGCGCGATAGAGAAGGACATTGCGATGGCAAGGGCGAGGAAGGCGCTCGACTGGCAGGCGCAGATAGCGCTCTCCATCAACCCGGAGCGCGCGGCGTCCATGCACACGCACGGCCAGGGCGAGGGCTCGGACGCATGCACCATGTGCGGCGAGTTCTGCGCAATCAAGCACGTGCAGGATTATTTCAAGAAGACGTGAGTGAAAAGGCCGTGAGTATAAAACACGTGTGTGATAAGGCCGTGGGTGGTGAACACGTGGATGGTAAGGACGTGGGACGTGAAAAGCCGTGGGTCGTATAATACGATAACTTGTAGGGGCGCGGATTTCCGCGCCCGCAACAAATTGATTGTCATTCCCGCCCTTCGCTTTGCTCAAGGGTAAACTCCGGCGGGAATCCAGGTTTTGAGTAACCCCCTTGGTCCCCCCTTAACCCAAGGGGTGATAACCCCCTCTTAAGATAAGAGGGGGCCGGTTATGGTACAAAAGGTAAAATGAAGAAATCGATATCCATACTTCTGCTCTTGTTGCTGCTTCCCGTATCCGCGCACGCGATGGCGGCGGGCGAGCTCGCCGCGAAGCTCCAGGAGTCCTACGACAAAACGGCGGACCTTCGCGCGGACTTCACGCAGGACTCGCTCGTCAAGGCGATGAACATATCGAGGCAGGGGAGCGGGACGCTCGTCATAAAGAAGCCGGGCCTCCTTCGCTATACCTACGAAAAACCGGACAGGCAGGAGATAATCGTCAAGGGCGACGAGCTTGTCATGTACATGCCGGAATCGAAGCAGGCGGTGAAGAGGAAGCTCGACCGCGCGGCGATGGACAAGACCCCCGCTACTTTCCTGGCCGGGCTGGGCAGGATTACAGACTCGTTCAAGGTCAACTTCCCCAAAGCCGCCCAGAAGGACAAGGCGGGCAATTACATCCTGGAGATGACCCCGCGCGGAAACGGCATGGGCATAAAGAACATTACGCTGACGGTGGACCCGGCCACATACGGCATAAAGGGGTTCTCCTTCGTCGAGGAGTCCGGGAACGTCAACGCGTTCGCGCTCAAGAACATCAGGATAAACCAGGGCGTGAAGGACTCGGCCTTCGACTTCAAGATACCCGGCGGCGTCAAGATAATAACCGAATAGCCAGCAATACCAGATCAGGCTTTAACCCGACAGGAGGCGAGATGGCTGACGAGAGTTCTTTCGACATAGTCTGCAAGATAGACATGCAGGAGATGGACAACGCTATTAACCAGACGATGAAGGAGGTCGGCCAGCGGTACGACTTCAAGGGCTCCAAGAGCGAGGTCACCCTCGACAAGACCGCGGGAAAGCTTGTAATCGTATCGGACGACGACTTCAAGCTGAAGGCGCTTGACGACGTGCTCCAGTCCAAGGTCCACAAGAGGGGCATATCGCTGAAGACGCTCGTATACGGCAAGGTCGAGCAGGCCGCGGGCGGCACAGTCCGGCAGGAGGTCACGCTCCAGCAGGGGATACCCCAGGACAAGGCCAAGGAGATCGTCAAGATAATAAAGGTGATGAAACTGAAGGTCAACGCCGCTATACAGGGCGACCAGCTCCGGGTCTCCGGCAAGGTGCGCGACGACCTCCAGGCGGTCATAGCGAAGCTGAAGGATACCGACATAGGCATCGAGATGCAGTTCGTAAACTACAGGTAGGCATATGGCGGTCACAAAGATACTGGTCGTGGACGACGACCCCGGCGTGGCGAGGATAATCACCTCCACGCTCGCGGGCGAAGGCAGGGAGTTCATCACTGCCGAAGACGGCGTCGAGGCGGTCGAGAAGGTGTTCACCCTGTCCCCGGACCTCGTCATCCTCGACGTGAGGATGCCGAAGATGAACGGCTACCAGGTCTGCCGCCTTCTGAAGAACGACAGGGCCACCTGGGGCATACCGGTCGTCATGCTGACCGCAAAGGACCGAGACCGCGACCGGATGTACGGGCTCTCGGTAGGCGCGGAGGAGTTTATCGTAAAGCCATTCCACTCGGGGGAACTCCGCGAGACCGTGGACAGGCTCCTTGCGCACACGATGGCATGGCCGAAGCAGTGCCCGCTCCTTGCGCATGCCGCTGTCAGCGAGGCCAGCATACTGACAAGGGTCAACTCGCTGCTGGACAGGAAGCTGATGGAGATGACCTTCCTGCAGGAGATGACCAAGGCGATTGTCAGCACGTTCGACGAGGACGCTATACTCGGGCTCGTGCTGGACGGCATCGGCTCGTACCTCGGGTACGAGCGCGCCGCGGTGTTCATGATGGACGACCGGGGTGCGATGGCCGAGAAAAAATCCAAGGGCATACCCGCGCACCCGGGCAAATACTCGTTCGACACCAGCGACACCGAGGTACAGCACAGGCTTCTGCGCCTGATGGAGCCGGTGGTAATGAACGGCAGCCTCGAGGAGGACAGGTTTGCGGGAAGGGTTGCAACCGGCCCGGACGACGGCCGGTACGCCGCGATACCTATCGTATCCAGGGAGGAGACGCGGGGGGTGCTGCTCGTCGACCGCGACAATACCGGCGCGCCTTTCTCGGACGAGAGGACGGGCGTGCTGCTCACGATGGCGGGCCAGCTCGGGCTCGCGCTCGAGAACGCGCGGCTTTACCGCGCCATGCTCACGATGTCCATCACCGACGGGCTGACCGGGCTTTTCAACGCGAGGTACTTCTACAACAGGATGGACATAGAGATAGCGCGCGCCCTCAGGTACGGCAGGCCGCTCACGCTCTTCATGCTGGACATAGACTTCTTCAAGCGGTTCAACGACACGTACGGCCACCTGACAGGCGACGACGCGCTCAAAAGCCTGGCCGCGGTACTGCTCGAAAACACCCGCGGCCCTGACACCGTGGCCCGGTACGGCGGCGAGGAGTTCAGCGTGATACTTCCCGAAACCGGCATCGAAAAGGCGAAGGTCCTGGCCGAGAGGATAAGGGATAAGGTAGAGGCCATGCGGCTTGCCGTCGGGCACGGCCACGCGCCGGGCAACGTCTCTGTCACCGTCAGCATCGGGATGGCCACCCTGTCCGGCGAGGACGATGGGAAGGCGGAGCGGCTGGTCAGGCGCGCGGACAAGGCGCTCTACCGCGCGAAGGAGGAGGGCAGGAACAGGGTCTGCGCGTACGAGCAAAACCCCGCCCGGTAGCGCTTTATCCATGCGGCCCCTTGCCCGCCCCCTTTCGCCCCCTACCAGCTTAGGTCCAGGTCCAGCGTCCTGTGCCCGCTGGCGTCGTTTATTACCCACTCAGCGAGGGTGGCGTCCTTGCCTCCGTCCTCCTTCATGACGTATACACGTATCTTGAGCTCGGTCATCCAGGGGTCGGGGAGCGCCTGGTAGTCCACCTCGAACCGGTTCAGCCCGTTCGCCGGGGTGGCATAATCGGTCGAGTTGTAGTTCATGTCCCGCTCGCCTTTTATGACGTAGTGCTCCTTCCCGTTAAACCGCACCGTCCCCTTGTAGTTGATCGAGTATATGTACACCATCACGCGGTCGAGCTTCGCGGGCGCGTGGTAGGACACGCGCGCGGGCGAGCCGGACAGCCCCTTCCTGGCGGGCGGCGCGGGCGGTTGCGAGGGGGAAGGGGGAGGCGTCCCGGCCTGGCCGACGGTGAACGGTGCGTAAGAGACCTCTTTGCCGTCCGCGTCCGTGTCGTGCATCCTGAAGTCGTAGAGCCCTGGGCTCGTCGGCGCGGAGAATGTGAGCGTGCCTGACGTGCGGCCGCTCAGGTATTGGTACGTGAGGTCGTGCCTGTCGTCCTCCGCCTCGCTCCCGTGCGCAACCTCGGATGGTATTATGCCTATCCAGGCGTCGCCGGAGTAACCGGCGGGCGCGGTGAAGTGCACCGCAACGGGCTCGCCGGGCGCGAATGCGGAGCGGTCGAGCCAGACGGACGCACCGCCTGGCTGCCCCTGCTGGCCGGGCTGCTGTATGTCGACCGTGACCGGCATCCCGCCCGGCATGCCCTGCATCGCCGCCGCGCCCATAGCGTTGGCGGCGGACAGAGAGCTGCCCCAAATATTTATGTTCTTGTCCGCGCCCGCCGACGCCATCAGGCTCCCCTCGGGGGAAAACGCAACCGTGACCGGGAAACCCTTCTGGCCCGCGATGGTCATGAGCTTCCTCGCGGATGAAGGCTCCCATATGTAGATCTCGTCGTTTGCGTGCGCGGTCGCGAACACCTTACCGTCCGGGCTGAACTTCGCGTCGGAGGTGGATGCGTCCGTGACGTAGAAGTTGAAAAGTTCCTTCTGCGCCTGGTAGTCCCAGATGATTATGCTCGAGTCCATGAGGCCGGCGACGACGTATTTGGAGTCCGGGCTGATGGATACGGAAGACATGCCGGAGTCCTTGCCCACCTTGTCCGCCGTGTACGTCCTGCCCTCGCCCTCGCCAAGGTCCCAGAGGGTAAGCTTGTTGGTGGCGCTGCCTGCGGCAACCACCTCGCCAGAAGGAGAGAACGTCACGGAGCGCATCGGGTCGGGCGTCTCGATACGCCGGAGCTCCTTTTTGGAAGCAACGTCCCATACGGTTACGAGCTTGCTGAAGCCCGCCGTAGCCAGAAGTTTCCCGTTCGGGCTGACCGCGACCATGCAGTTGTTGCCCAGGTCAGCCGCGGCGCGTACGCCCTTGCCGAAGCCGTCGTAACCTACCTCCAGGAATGTCAGCCCGCCGTAAGCGTCGGTTAGGACCGCCATGCCACCGTCCGGGGTGAGTGCAAGCCCGGTGGGGCGGTTGTCGAGCTTCACCCGTCCAAGCTCTGCGCCGTCCGCGATGTCCCAGAGCCGCACGGTGTAGTCCGAGTAGCTCGACGACACCAGCCTCGTCCCGCCCGGCACGAACGCCACGCCGGAGACCGCGTCCTCGTGGCCGGTCAGGGTGGCAAGGAGCTTCGGCTTGTCGTCCTTGTTGTAGAACTCCGAGGCGAAGTTCATCCCGTAGTTCATCGGGGGCGATATGTAGCCCTGGCCCAGAGGCTCGAACTCGGGCGCGGACTTGCCGCCGGACAGCTTGACCCTCTTCGGGCGGACGTTCATGCTCCAGTCTTCCCTGGCGACCTTCCAGGCCCCGTCCTCCTTGACGAAGCTTACCGTGCCGGTGATTACCCCACCCTCCTGCTCCGCCTCGACTACGAGCGTACCGGTATCGCCGGTTATGTCAGCGCCGGTCACGACGACCTGCTTCGGAACAAACGCCTGCATCATCCCAAGCATCATGGACGCGCCCGGGCCGTCCATCTGTTTCGCCACGTCCGAGGACACGCGGGACTTGATACCGTCCATGTCGCCCTTGTCGAGCGCGGCCCTGTACTCCACGAACACATCTTCGAGCTCGCCGCCCTTGCCGGACGTGAACTTTATCGACGAAGAGGATAGTGAGCCCAGGTTGAACCCGGTCTTGCTCAAGAGCTGGTCGAGAGACAACCCGGTCTTCATCATGTACGAGCCCGCGAACAGTACGGCAAGGAGCGGTATGAACACGTAGCCGAACGCGGATACCCCTATCCACTTTGCCTTCTCGCGCGTGGTGGGCTCGAACGGGGCGTCCCCGCGCATCCCCTTCAGGTCCCGGTACACCCGGTACAGGTATATGTACGCAAAAGGGGTGGCCAGCAGCGCCAGCACGGCGCCTATGAAAGGTATCGCGCTCATGACGGCAAATACAAGCCATATTATGAACATGCGGAGGAGCGCGCCTGGCCAATCGAGGATAATGTATTCCCTGCTCTTTAAGAGCGCGCTCATGCCCGTCTCGCCCTCCTCGGCGAGGACGAACGGGCCGAGCACGAACCAGAACGCGAATACGAGCCCGGGTATGATTACGAAGAGGTACCCGCCCAGTACGAGGAATATCATCAGCAGGTATATCCAGATAAAAGACCACATCCAGAGCCTTCCGGCGGAGAGCGCGTCCCGGATGCCGAGCTCCTCGTCGGCAACGGCGAAGAAGAAGCCCGCCATCGCGACCGTCGCCGCGAGCATGCCCGCTATGAGCCCCAGTACTGCCCCCCCGCCCACGGATACGGGCATCCCGCCCGGGATTATCCCCGAGAGCAGGTAACCGGTTCCGGTAAACACGCCCGCGACCACGAGCAACAGCACGGTCGATAGGAGCATGAGCCCTATCAGCGTGCCCGCCCTCCGCTTGTATACCTCCCAGGACCAGGAGAACAGCTCGCCTATTTCCGTGAGCCCTCCCTTCGTCCCTGGCCTCGATGGTGCGCGTTTTGGGGCGGGTGCGGCCTCCGGGGCGCTTACGGCGGCGGCGGCCGGCCTTGGCTGCGGTCCTTCAGCGGTCGGTGGTTCAGGTTTGGTCTCGGGCGCGGGCGGTGTGGCGGGTTTCACGGTCGCCGCCGGCATGGCGGGCGCATTCTTCCCGAACTTGAAACTGAGCGCGCATTTCGGGCACTTTATGTCCCTGGGCGGGTCCGGCGCCTTGTCGGCGGGTATGTCCTTGAAGTACCCGCAGCCGGGGCATGTGACCCTTGCCGTCGCGGGCTGGGCGGGGGCGGCGGGTGGCTTTGCGGTTTCCGGCATCCGCGGCTGCACCGGCGGCTTTGTAGGCGCCGCCGCCCTGTCGAACACGAACGGGGTCTTGCACCTGGGGCAGGTGACCTTTATCCTGCCGGCGGGAAGAGAGGCCCCGTCGACCTCCCTGCCGTACCCGCACGCCGGACAAGAAATCATCGCTTTAGCCATGCGTTCCCTCCATACCAAGTCCTCCGCCGGGTCCTCCACCGGACCCTTCCGGCCAGAGCCGCTCCTCAAGCTCCGCCATCAGCGGTGGAAGTGACTTCTTGACCAGCGCGCTTACCGCGACCCCGCCGTACCTCCTTGCAACCATGAACGCGATGTCCGGGTCCACCTGGTCCGCCTTGTTGAATACCAGCAGCCGTCCCTTGTCATCCAGTCCCAGGGCCGTGAGCGTCTTTTCCACGGACAGCATCTGCTCCTCGAACCTCGGGTTCGATACGTCCACGACGTGCATCAGGAGGTCCGCGTCCATAAGCTCTTCGAGCGTCGCGCGGAACGCCGCGAGAAGCGGGGCGGGCAGGTCCCTGATAAACCCGACGGTGTCCGTAATTATGACGTCCCTGTCGCGGGGGAACCGGAGCCTCCTGGACGCGGTGTCGAGCGTCGCGAAGAGCTTGTCCTCGACAATGGTGGCGCTCCGCGTGAGCGCGTTCAGAAGGGTGGACTTGCCCGCGTTAGTGTAGCCGACGATGGATATTATTGGGAAACCCGCCTCCGCGCGCCGTGACTTCCGCTGCCCGCGCGCGCGGGACAGCTCCGCGAGCTGCCGCTGGAGGTGCGCTATCCTGTCCCTGACCCGCCGCCTGTCGGTCTCGAGCTTCGTCTCGCCCGGCCCGCGCCCGCCGATGCCGCCCATCAGCCTGGAGAGCGCGGTGCCCTTGCCGGTCAGCATAGGCAGCCTGTAGGAGAGCTGCGCGAGCTCCACCTGTACCTTGCCGTCCCTGCTGTGCGCGCGCCTCGCGAATATGTCGAGTATGAGCTGCGAGCGGTCGATGACCTTTATCTCGGCAAGCTCCGTGATGGACCTTATCTGGGACGGCGTAAGCTCCTGGTCGAATATAAGGAGCGTGGCCCCCTTCTGGAGCGCGGTGATTATTATCTCCTTCAGCTTGCCCTCGCCCATCAGGTAGCGCGGGTTTATCTTCGCCGACCGCTGCATGACCGTCTCCATCACGAGGACGTCCGCGGAGCGCGCAAGCTCGACAAGCTCCTCCATCGCCTCCTTCTGGGACGCCCTGGAAGACTTGGGCATGACGCTCACCAGTATCCCGCGCTCGCGGGTGTCTTTCACGTCGAACGCCTCGCCCTGGACCCGGAGCATCTCCTCCTCGAGCGCGGCCACAAACTCGGACGGGTCGAGGTCGAGCTGGTGGAACGGCCTCCCAGGCGCCTCCGCCCATGTCTTGTCCTTGGGGTTTGGCGGGAGCAGGTAGCCTATGTACATCTTTCCGGGCTCTCCGCCCTGCGTCACCCCGAGCGCGGCGAAAAGGTCGAGCCTCAGGAGCGCAAGGTCGGTCATGTCCTCGCTCGAAAGCGGCTCGTCCTTCAGGTGCGTGTGCACCACGCGCAGACCCCTCAGCCTCCTTGGCCCGAGCGAGTAGTCCGAGAGGCCGGGTATGGTTATGCCCCGGTTGTCCCCGACCACGACAAAAGGTATCTGGCCCTTCCGGTCGATGATGACCGCGACCTGCCTGCCGATGTCGCGGGAGACCGAGGCCAGGTACCTCCCGAGCTCAGGGGTGATGAGCATGCCGGGCGGGACCTTCCTCCTGTATATGTTTTCGAGCCGCTTTATCTCCCTTGCCTTCAGGCCCGCGGTATTGCCGTGTAATGTAGCTATACGCCGCTCCTTTATCCGAGTACGTTGACAATGCCAAACATGTTTGGTGATATTAACACATTTTCATGCGGGAACTCAAAAGATTATCGGTTAACCAGGAAGGCTTTGTCAAGGGCCGGGAGCGCATGCATGTCATTTTGGGTTTGGAAAAACCTGCGTAATTTGGTAACATGGGGCGAGCCACAAAACGCAAGGGGGAGTAATATGTTAAGGACAGCCATATCTTTGATGTTCACCGCCCTTTTTCTCATGGGGCAGGCCTACGCCGAAGCGCCGCCGTCTCTGGCCGGATACAGCATTTCAGATGCCGGCGCGCCCGATGCGCTCGACGGTTACAGCATCACGGACGAGGACGATGGCGTCGTGGACAGTGACGAGGACGCCGTGGACGACGGCCAGGATTCTGAAGACGAAGTACAGGACCTTGAAGACGAAGTACAGGGTTCGGCGGACGACGGGCAGGATACAGGAGACGAGGCACGGGACGCGTCCACGGAAGAGGACGCCGCCGTGGACAGCGGCAGGGCAGCGCAGATAGAGTACTACAACCAGAAGATGTCCACGGTCGAAGGCACCATCACCGAAATAGACATCGAATCAGGCAGCATGTCCGTCATGACCGGCGACGGCGAGGCAAGGTTCAGCTTCGACGGGGACACGCGCTTCCAGGTGCTCCTGAGGCCCATCGAGCCCTCCAGGGTAAAGACAGGCTCGAAAATGGCCGGTCTTTACAAGGACGTGGAAGGCGCGAAGTACCTTGGCAGGGTAATGCTGATGGACCCTACAAAGGTGTACAAGAGCAAGAAAAAATCCTCGAAGAAGAAACACAGAAGGAAGAAGAGGCGCCGCTGATAGATGCTCGCTTACCTTTCAAAACGGCTCCTCATGATGGTCCCCCTCCTCGTCGGGATCTCGCTCATCACGTTCGTCGTAATACACCTGGCGCCGGGAAGCCCGGTGGACGTGGCCGAGATGAACCCCAAGGCGTCCGCCCAGGCGAGGGAGAACCTGAAGCAGCTCTACGGCCTGGACAAGCCGCTTCACGTCCAGTACGCGAGCTGGCTCAAAAGGCTTGCGCTCCTCGACTTCGGAAACTCGTACACGGACGGCCGTCCGGTGACAGACGCGATTGCCGCGCGGCTCCCCGTCACCGTCACCATAAATATACTCCAGCTCATGGGGGCGTTCATAATCGCGATGCCTATCGGGATACTGTCCGCGGTAAGGCGCAACTCCCTCTTCGACAAGTCCTCCACGGTGTTCGTGTTCCTCGGGTTTTCCATGCCGTCTTTCTGGCTCGGGCTTATGCTGATGATACTGTTCGGGGTTAAGCTCGGCTGGCTGCCCATCTCCGGCATACAGAGCATGGACGTCTATTCGATGGGCCCGTTGGAGAGGCTCTGGGACTGGCTGAGGCATATCCTGCTGATAGTCTTCATCGGGGCGTTCGGCAGCCTCGCCGGGGTGTCCCGGTACATCCGCTCGAACATGCTGGAGGTGGTGAAACAGGACTACATAAGGACAGCGCGGGCCAAGGGGCTGCCTGAAAACGCGGTCATATACAAGCACGCGCTCCGTAACGCGATGATGCCGGTCATCACGATACTGGGGCTTTCCGTGCCCGCGCTCATCGGCGGGAGCGTCATACTCGAATACCTTTTCGCCGTCCCGGGCATGGGCCAGCTTTTCTGGCAGGCGGTCACATCGCGGGATTACCCGCTTATCATGGGAGACCTCGTGATTGGCGCGGGGCTGACGCTTTTAGGCAACATGCTGGCCGACATTTCCTACGCCGCCGTGGACCCCAGGGTGAAGCTGTCGTGAGCCCGCCTGTTTGTCTTGACTTTACCGTGCCCCCGAAGATATAATCCCGTGTAGTTATCTGTATTTATAACAGGAGGTAATGCCTTGCCGCACATACGAAGGACCACATGCATGTTTATAGCCGCGGTTTTCATGCTCGCCCTCGCCGGCTGCGGCAAGGATGCCGTGAAGCCGTCCGCCGAAAACCTGATGGCCAATAAGGCGCTGGGCATCCTTGCCGATATGAAGAAGGCGTACGACGCCCGCGACATGTACGGCGTGCTGAACAACGTGTCGCCCGCGCTTGCGGGCGGTTACGCCGAGTTCTCCGGACGGGTCAGGAAGGATACCGAAACCTTCCCGAAGGCAGACCTGGATTTGACCATCGACCGCGTGGAGGTCGACGGTACGAAGGCCAGCGTGGTCTTCCACTGGTTCGGGAAATGGACCGACGCCGCGGGCAAGACCACCGAGGGCAGGGGCAACTCGGTGTTCACGTTCCAGGACGCGGAAAAGATGACGCTCGTATCCATCACCGGCGACTCGCCGTTCGGTATAGTCAGGTAGGTGCGCCCGTGGAGATAAGGGCCTCCGAGGTCATATCCACAGACTACATAGTGATAGGCTCTGGCGTCGCGGGGCTCCGCGCCGCAATAGAGCTGTCCCGCACGGGCGACGTCCTGGTCATCACCAAGGACCGGCTGTCCGAGTCCTCCACGGAGTACGCGCAGGGCGGCGTGGCGGTCGCGCTTTCCGACGAGGACGAGATAGGTTTCCACTTCAAGGACACCATCGCCGCGGGTGACGGGCTGTGCGACGAGGAGAACGTAAGCATACTGGTCACCGAGGGCCCCGACAGGATAAAGGAGCTTATATCCTGGGGCGCGAAGTTCGACAAGGAGGGGAGCAGGCTCGCGTTTACCCGCGAGGCCGCGCACAGCCAGAAGCGCATCCTCCACGCGCACGGCGACTCGACCGGCAAGGAGATACAGAGGGCGCTGGTCGCCAAGGCGCGCGCCACAAAAAGGATTACCAAGTTCGACTTCTCGTTCACGGTGGACCTTATAGTAAGGGACGGGGCTGTCGCGGGCGCGCTCGTGCTGAAGGAGCGTGAAAAGCGGCTGGCCGCGATATACGCGAAGGCGGTCGTGCTTGCGACCGGCGGGGTGGGCCAGCTCTTCCAGAGGACGACGAACCCGACTGTCGCGACAGGTGACGGGATGGCGATAGCGTACCGGGCGGGCGCGACCATGGTGGACATGGAGTTCGTCCAGTTCCACCCCACGTCGCTCTTCGTCCCGCTCGCGCCGCAGTTCCTTTTGTCCGAGGCGATGCGCGGAGAGGGCGGGTTCCTGGTAAACGCCCACGGCGAGAGGTTCATGCCCCGTTACCACGAAAAGGCCGAGCTTGCGCCCAGGGACATAGTGTCGCGCGCTATAGACTCCGAGATGAGGCGGACCAGGTCCGACCACGTATACCTGGACCTCAGGCACCTGGGCGCCTCGTTCCTGAAGAAGAGGTTCCCGAGGATATACTCCACCTGCCTGATGTACGACAAGGACATCACGGAGGAGCTGATACCCGTATCGCCCGCTGCGCATTACATGATGGGCGGGGTCAGGACGGACGGCATGGGCGCGACGGACGTGCCGGGGCTTTTCGCGGCGGGCGAGGTAGCGTGCACCGGCGTCCACGGCGCGAACCGCCTGGCATCCAACTCGCTCCTCGAGGGCATAGTGTTCGGGGCGCGTGCCGGGGCGGGCGCCGCTAATTACGGGAGCGGCGCAAAGACAAGCGATGCGATGCCCGAAGCCGTATCGTACAAGGGAAAAAAACCGGGCAGGATGGACCTGGTAAAGGCCCGCACAAGCCTGAGGCGGCTGATGTGGTCCAAGGCCGGGATCATCCGCTGCGGGAAGTCGCTCGCCGAGGCCGTCGAGGGGCTTGGCAAGCTCGAACGGCTGGAGGATACGGTGCTCACGACACGGCACGAGCTCGAGCTCCGGAACCTGGCCGTGACCGGCAGGCTGATCGCATTGGCCGCGGAGAAGAGGCAGGGCAACGCCGGCGCGCATTTCAGGTCCGACTGCAAGGGCCGGGGAAGGGCCTGGAAAAGGCACATCACCTTCAAGAGGGGATGACAGTGGCTGAGAACATAGGCCCCGGGCCGCCTGACGAAGAGGCCAAGGCCGCGCTCGAACGCATCGAAAAACTCGTACCGCTCGCAAAAGACATCGTCCTGGTGCTCGTCAAGACCTTGAGGGCCGCCGGGATGTACCTGCCCAACAACCCTGTCTACAAGAAATTTCATGAGGAGCTGTCCTCGAAGTTCGCCGTATTTTTCGAAGAGGAAGACTCGCTGTCGTTCCGTGTCCGCCGGTTCGAGCTCGAGTTCATGGGCCGCCAGGTGTACCACAACCCGGACAGGGAGGCGAACATCGCGCTGATGTTCTTCAAGGACGGCGTAAGGGAGGTCTCTTTCCACAAGGGCGTGGACGATGCCGAGATAAAGGGCTTCATAGACATCCTGAAGAGGGACACAAGCGAGTACGCGCTCGACGACGACCTGGTCACGCTCATGTGGGAAGGGGATTTCGGGCACATCACCTATACTGTCGTAGATGACGTTACGATGGAGGAGACGAGCGAGGAGGAGGCCCTCCTGTCTTTCGGCGGCGAAGAGCCGGAAGCGCTCCGGCAGATAGACGCGCTAAGGGCGGCTGCGGCTGCCGCTGCCCCAGCTACAGCCCCAACCCCAACCCCAACCCCAACCGTATCCGGCGCGGGGTCTCCCGGCTGGCCCGTACGGACCGGCCCTGCCGGAGAAGCGCCTGGGGCCGTTGGCGCCGGGCACGCCGTATACGACTACGACTCGATAAGGGGGACTTACAACGCCCCCGGCGACATGGAGTTTTTAACCGAGCTGACCGACATATTCTACGAGATACTGATCACCGAGACCGACATGGAGCGGTTCGGGACGGTGTCCGAAAGCCTGACCCGCGCGCTGGACATATTCGTGTCCAGGGGAGACCTCGCCCTCGCGACTATACTGGTGATGAAGGTCCAGGAGCTGAAGGCGTCCGGGTCGCTCTCGGAGGCGTCGGCGGAGACAATCGACAAGGTGCTCGACAGGGCATCCTCCGGCGCGCTCATCGGGAAGGTCGGCGAGTTCATAGAGCAGACCGGACAGGACTCCCTCGAATCCGCAGGCAGCTACCTGCTCCAGCTCGACGAAAGGGCGGCCGGCCCGCTGGTCGGCCTCCTGGAGACGCTGTCCGGGAGGGCGTCGAGGCGCACGGTCTGCGATATACTGACGTCCATATGCAACGGCTCCGGCAGGTGCCTGACGCCCTTCATAAGGCACAAGTACTGGTACGTGGCGAGGAACATCGCCATGGTGCTCGGGAAGGTCGGAGACGCCGAAAGCGTGCGGCAGCTCGGACTGCTCCTGAAGCACGAGGACGCGAGGGTCCGCAAGGAAGCCATAGGCGCGCTGGCCGCGATAGGCGCGGTTTCGGTCGAGCTGGTCGCGGGCGCGTTCGAAGACAAGGACAAAAAGAACAGGGTGGCGGCCGCAAGGGCGCTCGCCGAGCTCGACCCCGCAAGGGCGTTCCACATGCTCTCGTCGGCCGCCGCCGGCAAGTCGTTTTCGGACAGGGAGTTCGGCGAGAAGAAGGAGATCCTGGAGCTGTTGGGGCAGACCGGCGGCGAGCGGTCCGTCCCCATCCTTTCGGGCATCTTCGCAAAGACGGGGCTCTTCAGGAACGCCAGGCGCGACGAGCTGCGCGCCGCCGCCGCATACGGCCTGGCCGCCGCGGGCACGGACGAGGCCGCCAGGCTGCTCGGCTCGGAGAGCGCTTCGAAGGACAAGGCGCTGCGTGCCGCATGCGCCGAAGGGCTGAAGCGCATAGACAGGAGGCGGGGTTAGCCATGGGCGCAGGACCACGGGGCCCCGCGGGGCTCGGCGACCTTTTTAACATCAAGGCCATTTCGCTCGGCAAGGCGCTGGTAAACCAGATAGCTATCCTGCTAAAGGTCGCACAGATGCACTCGCTCCAGAACGTTGCGGTGGAGCACGCCGCAAACTCGCTGAAGGCCACGCTCGACGAGTTGTTAGAGGCGCAGAAGAGCTTCTCGCTTTACTTGATAGGGGACTACTTCTATTTAGAAGACAACCGGGTCAAGTACGGCGTGGAGGACTTCGCGAACTTCGAGTTCCTCGCGGGCGAGTTCAAGAGCCGCAGGCTGGGCGCCGTCAGCTTCAACGCCTCCGTGGAGCCGTCCGAGCTGATAGCATTCGTCAGCGTGTTCCTGGGCACGGACCTCGGGGCCAAGGACGTGTACCAGGACATGGCCCGCAGGCTTGCCGGCGCGGGGCTTTCCGGTGTCGCCGCCGAGGAGTTCAAGGCCGTCACGGAAGTCCAGGACTTCGAGTCGACCATCGACACGGCCAAGGCGGCCAAACGGGCGTACATACGCCTGGTGCTCCGGGTGAGGGAGCTGATGGACGGTATCGCAAACGGTTTGCCAGCGGACACGAGGAAGCTCAAAAGGGCGGTCCAGGCCGTCGTGGACTCGGCATACAAGAACGAACCGGTCCTTGTCCGGCTGTCCGCGATAAGGCGCGGCGAGGACGTCCTCTCCAGGCATTACGCCAACGTGTGCGTATTGTCGCTCGGCGTCGGCAAAAGGCTGGGCCTGTCCAAGTTCCAGATGGCCAGGCTTGGCATGGCGGCGGCGCTCCACGACATAGGCCGTACCGGCATGCCGGAAGGGACGCTGGAGCGTGTTCTCGACATGGACGAGGAGGCGACAGCCGTCCTGATGGACCACCCGAGAAACGGGGTCGAGACGCTTCTTCGTTTAAAGGGCTTGAACGAATCCGCGGTTTCGGCTATGATAGTGGCCTACGAGCACCACAGGAACGTCGACGGCTCAGGCTACCCGGAACAGGTCGAGCCGAAAGAGCAGAACATATTCTCCAGGGTGGTCAGGGTCGCGGACAACTACGACGCTACGACCTCCTCCGGGATATACGGGAGGTTCCCGGTCTCTCCGGACAAGGCCCTCGCGTTGATGCTCCGCCGCTCGGGGACGTACTACGACCCGGAGCCCCTGTCGGCCTTCGCCCGGATGATGGGGGCGTATCCCGTGGGGTCGCTGCTGCTCCTTTCGGACGGCGCGATAGGGGTGGTTAGCGAGCCGGGCGACGGCGAAGAGGGATACGCCAGGCCCAGGGTAACGTTGCTGCCGGGTGCGGGCGGCATTGACGGCGGGCAGGTGGACCTGTCGGAAAAGGATGAGGCGGGCAGGTACCTGCGGGACGCGGTATCCACGCTCAGCCCTATGAAGGCAAACGTAAACATATACAGATACCTTGTGTAGAAAACCCCCGGAGCCCGGGCGGTTTTTTCCGGGAGACCGGGCAGGGAAGCAGCTCAGGAGGAGCACAGCAAGATGATCAACCTCGCAATATCCCTTGTGTCAAGCATCGCCCTTTTCCTCGTACTGACCTTCGCGACAGGCTACTACCAGTGGGGTATAGTCGGGGGGCTCGCGGCCTTCTTCGGGCTTAACTACTATCTGGCCAAGAGGATAATGAAGAAGGTCGAGGACCTGATGGCGAGCGTGACCAAGGACCTCCAGAACCAGCGGTTCGAAAAGGCGGTAAAGACGCTCAAGTCCGGCTACCCGCTCGGCAACTGGCAGTTCTTCGTGAAGTCCCAGCTCCAGGCGCAGGTCGGCACCATATACTACCTGACCAAGGACTTCGACACGGCCATGGGGTACCTGAAGGAAGGGTTCTCCCGCCACTGGGTCGCGATGGGCATGCTGGCCATCCTCTACCAGAAGAAGAACGACAAGGCGAAGATGACCGAGACGTTCGAGAAGGCAGTCAAGGTCACCGCCAAGGAGAGCATGCTCTGGAGCCTGTACGCGTACTGCGTCCTGAAGGACGGCGACCGCGACAAGGCGCTCGAAATACTCGCGCGCGGACTGAAGAAGCTCCCGGACGACGACAAGCTGAAGGCCAACCACACCGCGGTCGCGAACAAGCAAAAGATGAAGATGAAGAACTACGGCGAGCTGTGGATGCAGTTCTACCTGGAGAAGACGCCGCCAGTGGACCAGAAGATGCCGCACTACCTCCAGGCGCTGGCGCAGGCGCAGGGCAGGCGCAGGATAGTCCGCAGGTAGCCCCGAGGGGGCGGACGTACGGTTTTCCGGATTGATTACATGGGTGGGGCGGACTTCTGACGGGGCCGTACCCGCCTTTTTCTTTTTCTCCGGGCGAGCAGCCCGTATTTTCTGGTAATATATTATAGGGGAGGCTGCCGGCATGCCTGTATCTTCTTACATAAGGCTTATTGTGTTGCTGACGGCGTCACTTGCGCTCATGACGCCCGGCTGCGGCAAGGGCGTATCCGAAGAGGACGCCGTGCGCGCGGTCATCGAGGACATGGCGGACGCCGCGAACCACAAGGACGCGGGCCGGCTGAAGGAGCACATATCCGGGTCCTACAAGGACCCGGGCGGAAACGACCATGATGCGCTGAAGGGGATAATCGCGTACAACTTCATCCGCGCCGACAGCATAAACGTGTTCCTCAGGAAGACGGACATAAAGGTAAACGGCGACCGCGCGCACGCAACGGTCAGGGCGGTCATATCGCGGGGCGGGAAGGTGGAGAGCATGGCAGACCTCGTACCGGAAAGCGCGGCCGGGTTCATATTCGACTTCGAGTTTACTAAAGACGGCTCGGACTGGCTCCTGACATCGGCCATCTGGCGGCAGGTAGGCGTGGCGGAGGCGCTGTAGCGACACGGGGGCCGGGGTTGCCACGGCTAAATCCCAACCGGAAGGAATAAATACGTGAAGAGAACACTTGCTCTGGCCGCGTTGTTAGCGGCGCTTGCCCAGATACCCGCATTTGCGGGAGAGATAATCATATGGTACGACGAACAGGGTGCGGCGCACTCCGCGGGCTCGGCGGAAGAGATACCGCCCCGCCACCGCCCGCAGGCGCAGGGCGTCCTGACATCGCTCACGCCTGAGATAGTGGCGCGGGCCGCTAAAGAGGGCGCGGCAGCCGGCGCCGACCCGCTTTTGTACAACGAAGGCCTCGGGCTCTTCCAGCCGTTCAAGTACCTTTTGGACATGGAAGAGCATACCGGATATGTGTTCGTCGGCACCAAGTACAACCTGATAAAGGCGAGGGCGGCCTCGGAGTCCGCCAGGGGCGGGAAGGTGCCCGCCGAGTTCATCAGGACGGTGCGCGATACGGACAAGCTGCCGGTCGGTTTCTACTCATGGAACTTCACCCCTGTCCTCCTGATGCTTACGCAGGAAGGCAACTTCATAAAGGGCGACGACGGGTTCGAGAAGGGCGCGGACCCCGTGCTGAAGGTGCCCGCGTCCGTCAAGGCATTCCCCTACGAGGCGCTCGACTTCTCCAGGCCGGTACAGGTTCAGGTCTATAACCGCGAGGGGTACGTCGTGGAATTCCGGGTGGACCTTTCCGCGCTCAGGTAGCCCGCGTCACTTTATATGGCAGCCCAGGCAGAGGTCCTGGTAGTGGCCCTCGTCGCCGATGGCGAGGCCCATGCCGCCGCCTTCCTTGTACATGTTGTGGCATGTGCAGCACCCTATCTTCCCGTCGAAAAGTATCAGCCTGGGGTCAAGGCCGTACTCCCGCACCAGGTCGCCGTGCTTCCTCGCCTCGCCGGCGTAGTTTATCCCGATAGGGTGCGTAAGCCCTATCCCGCCGCCGTGTTCCCATATGCCCATGCCGAGAAGCTGGGGGTCCGGCTCGGCCTCGCCGGCGTCGTGGCAGCCGATGCAGACCACCGAGAGCGGGTCGAGTTCCTGGGTGTAATCAACCACGTCGAAATGCGCGAACCCGTGGGCCTTGGTCATCGAACGCCTGTGCGTCACCCGGCCCTCCGCCGAGAATATGGACACCTTATCGAGGAATACCGGGTCTTCGTGGCAGAGGAGGCAGAACTCCTGCCCGGGGCCGGACTGCCGGAGGAAGTACGTCTTTTCGCCGGTTGCAGGGTCCGCCGCGTTTGTGTGCGGGTCGTGGCATGTGCCGCATGTGATCGTGCCTGTATCGCTCAGCGGCATGCCGGGCGGCACGCCAATGAGCGGCACGACGTCCACGACGTGCGAGGACGGGTCTATCTTGTGGCACCTTGTGCAGAGCACGGATATGTTGCCGGTGAACCGGTGGGGCATGATGTCTCCGGGTTCGGGCAGGGTGAAGTGGCAGCCGAAGCATTCGCCCGAACTGAAGTTGTGCGGGCTCTCGTTGACGAAGGTATACCCAAGCGTCAACGCCCCGATCAGCGCTCCGAGCGGGACCGCAAGCCAGGAGGTTATTTCTATGTGTAACCGGCTTTTCATGGCACACACTCGTCAGGTCAAGTAAATGCCGGTCGTCCATCCGACTCGCCATAAAAGCCAACAAGCTATTTCATGTCCGGCACAACTGCTACAGAAACACATCGCATATGCCGGGCAACCTGCCGCTTTCCCAATTGGTAAGATTATACCCCCAAAAACAGCAAATATCAAACCCGGATAGGCAATACAAAAATGCTTAGTCATATCACCGGAATGCATGCGTCACAGGACGCGGACGAGGCCCGGATATCAGGTTTGCGAATCCCGCCCCCGTCAACCACAAGATGCCGGTATGCCTTGACTTTTGTACTTGATAGTATTAGACTTTTCTTTTATGAAAAAAGTCCTCTACATAGACGACGACGAGCTTCTACTCAAGCTGTTCGCGGAGAACGTGCGGGCCAGGTTCCCCAACATCGAGCCCGTCACCTGTCTTGACCCGATAAAGGCGCTCGAGCTTATCGAGCCGTCGTACGACCTCATTGTCATCGACCTCGAAATGCCCAAGCTCGACGGCAGGAAGCTTTTGAACTTCGCGATCGAGCGCGGCGTAGACAGGAAGAAGATAATCATATTCTCCAGCCGCGAGGCGGACTACCTGCACAAGGTCATCCCGATGGGCGAGTGCCTCTGCGTCTTGAACAAGCACGAGACCCGCCAGCAGCAGGTGCTCGAGATGGTCCTCGACTCCATAGCAAGAAAAAAATGATGCACGTCTACATACTTAAAAGGCTCCTGGTGGCCGTGCCTACCCTGATGGGCCTGGCGCTGGTCACCTTTCTGCTTCTAAGGGCTATACCGGGCGACCCGGCCCTGGGCCTTGCCGGAGAGCGGGCGGATGCGGAGACGGTAGCCGCAATCCGCGCCGAGCTTGGCCAGGACAAGCCGCTCCCCGTCCAGTTCGCGGGCTACGTGAGCCTCCTCGCCCACGGGAACCTCGGAAGCTCCTACTACACGCGCCGCCCCGTGATGGACGACATCATGGATAAGTTCCCGAACACCCTCCGTCTCGCGTTCGCGGCGATGCTGGTCGCGACACTTGCCGGGATGCTCCTTGGGATGCTGTCCGCGATAACGCGCGGGAGCTACTGGGAGAAGGTCTTCTCCGGCGCGTCGCTCGCCGGGATATCCTTGCCGGTATTCTGGGTCGGGCTCGTGCTTATGCTCGTGTTCGCGTTCGTGCTCCCGTGGCTCCCGCCCTCCGGCATGGGCGGCGGCCAGCTCGTGTACCTCATACTACCCGCGACCACGCTGGGCCTGAACTCCGCGGCGTACATAGCCCGCATAACGAGGATGAGCCTTATAGAGGTCATGGGCGCGCAGTACGTCATGACCGCGCGCGCCAAGGGGCTGTCCCCGTTCAAGGTCGTAGCGAAGCACGCGCTCCGTAACGCGCTCATCCCTGTCATTACGCTCCTCGCAATCGACTTCGGCAGCTACCTGAACGGCTCGGTCCTGACCGAGACGATATTCGGGTGGGACGGGCTCGGCCGGTACGCGCTCGACGGGATAATGAAGCGGGACTACCCGGTGATACTGGGCACCGTGCTGGTCGGCTCCGCGTTCTTCGTGTTCTTCAACACCGTGGCCGACATCGCGTACGCCTTTATAGACCCGAGGATAAGGTACGGGAAGAGGTAGGGGGAGGGCAGCCATGAGGAAGATGTTTCAGGCCGTTGCGCTGGCGCTGATATTATCGGCAACGATGGCGGGGCATGCCCTCGCCGAAGACCTCGGCAGCCAGCTTGTGGACGCGGTGCGAAAAGGCGACATCCAGGGCGCGTCGAACGCGACAGGCAAGGGCGCGGACGTAGACTACGTGGACAGCGCGCACCGCTCCGTGCTTTCCTACGCGATAGAGATGGCGGACGTGGACATGATACGGCTTCTCATAAACGACGGGGCGGAGACTGGCGACTCGATGGCAACCGCCGCCGAGTTCGGTAACGCGGGCATCCTGACCATGCTGTACAACGAGTACGGGGCGGACCCGGACGGACAGGCCCCGGACGGCGCTACGGCGCTCATCCGCGCGGCGGGAAGCGGGAAGGCGGAGATGGTCAGGATGCTTTTGGACTACGGCGCCGGCCTCGACATCGCGGACATATCCGGCAAGACCGCCCTTCTGGGTGCGGTATGGTTCAGCAAGGAGGACTGCGCGCGCCTGCTCGCCGATGCCGGCGCGGACGTGAACGCCGCGATGAACAACGGGTTCACCCCGCTCATGGCCGCCGCAAGCTCAGCCAAGCCGGACATGCTGCTCCTCATCCTCGATAACGGGGCGGACGTGAACCTCACCGGCCCCGAAGGAAGGACCGCGCTCATATACGCATCGCTTTCCGGGTGCGGCGAATGCGTGCGGCGCCTCATAGACCACGGCGTGCTCGCCGACATCGCGGACAAACAGGGCAAGACCGCGCTCGCCGTAGCGAAGGAGCACCCCAAACACGCGGACCCCAACTACGCGGACATCATAAGGATGCTGACGGACGTGGGCGCGGCGGAGTGAACGGCTATGCTTGACCACCTCAAAAAAGACAAGGTCGCGCTCGTGTCCGCCATAGCCATCGCGGCGATGGTTATTATTGCCGTGTTCGCGCCGGTGTTCTCCCCGTACGACCCGCTCAGGATAGACCTCGACGCGCTGAAGCTCCCGCCGTCCTGGCATCACTGGATGGGCACGGACAACAAGGGCAGGGACGTGCTCTCCCGCGTGATATTCGGCGCGCGGGTATCGCTCCTGGTCGGCGTGGCCGCGTCGTCCGTGTCGATGGCGATAGGCGTCGCGGTCGGCGTGGCCGGGGGGTACATGGGCGGGAAGGTGGACGCGGGGCTTACCGCGCTCACCGATATGGTCATGGCGTTTCCGTCTCTGCTCCTCGCAATCGGCATAACCGTGGTGCTCCCGCCGGGGCTTTTGACCGTGATGCTCGCGCTGTCCGTGGTGGGCTGGGCGTCGTTCGCGAGGCTCGCGCGCGGGATGGTGCTCTCTCTAAAGGAGCAGCCGTTCGTGGAGGCGGCGCGGGCGTCCGGCTGCGGCACGTCCCGGATACTTCTCCGCCACATCCTGCCGAACTGCCTGCCGCTCATGATAATCGCGGGCACGCTCAAGATAGGGAGCTTCATCCTGACCGAGTCCGCCTTGAGCTTCCTGGGCCTGGGCGCGCAGCCGCCGACGCCCACGTGGGGCTCGATGGTCAGCCTGTCCCGCCACTACATACTCTCATCGCCCTGGACGGTCGTTTTCCCCGGCATGGCGATATCGGCCGCGGTGCTCTCCTTCAACATACTTGGCGATTCGCTCAGGGACTGGCTCGACCCGAAGATGCGGGTGTAGTGTCCCCTCACCCCCAGCCCCCTCTCCCGGAAGGCGAGGGGGATTTTTAAAAAGAAACCCGGAGGCGTTGTCCGAGCGATCCAAAACCCGGAGCCGTCCAGGACACACATCATGTTGTGCTTCAAGCACGGGGAGGTTTACTTCCCTGGACACGTCTGGCGACTGTTTTGGCCCGAGGATAATGCCTCCTAAAACAAACTAAAACCTGGACCCCGGGTCGAGCCCTGGGTGACAACATAAAAAACGCGTCCCCTACTTCTTCCCCGTAATCTGCACCTTGTCCTTCTTTACCTTTACGTCCGGGCACTCCTCCTCGACCGCTTCCGCCACCGCCTCGTAGTGCATGTAGCCGCCCTTGTGGAGCGGCGTGTCGCCAAGCTCGCGGTCCACGTCCATGCTCGCGACGCAGGGGTACGAGTGCCAGTACTTCGCGGTGACCTCGGTGTTCAGGTCCTCGTTCACTTCCTTGCCGATGAGGTTCCTTGCGACATAGTATGTGCAGCCGCAAGGGGCGGATATCAGCACATGCGAGTCGATAACCTTCCCGTCCTGTACTTTTATCTTCACGCGCGGGCGGCCTATGCGGAACTTACGTATGAACTTCGCGGTGACCGGCTTGTCCGGCTCCTCGGTCATGGTGCAGAAGGGCTTGGGGAATGAGGACTCCATTTCGAGCGAATCGCATATCTTCTTCACCCTCCCGCGCAGCCATGCGGACACCCACTCCGGGTCCTCGGACGGGACGATGAGCGCCTTGCCGCCCGCCTTCTTCGACCGGGACGGGAGCGCCATCAGAAGGTCCTCGTGTATGTGTATCGCGATGACCACGTCGTGCTCAGGCAGCTTTGCGGGGAAAAACTCGTCCGGGTCGTCCACGTAGTACGGCATCTCGGCGGGGAGCAAAAGGACGTCCGCGATGGACTCCTTGAAGTCCACGGGGTAGAGCACGGGGTACTTGTCGCGGCAGTGGTCGCAGTCCTTGTCGCAGCCGTTGCAGAGGTCCGCGTAATCGTTCTTCAGGTGCTTGATTACACGCTCGGAGAACATGTCCTGCATGATGACCGAGAACGGCTTTCTGGGCCCCGGTTTTTCCCTGTCGTTTGTCACAATCAGAAGTTTCAATACTTACTCCGGGAGAATCTTGAAGCTGGTCGTTATCTTGGACGTCCCGCGCAGGTTAGCCGCGACCGAGCAGTACTTGTTCTCGGACAGCTCTATCGCGCGCTTGACCGACTTCTCGTCGACGTCCTTTCCCCTTACTATGTACTGCACCTCGATGCCCTCGAAGTACTTCGGCGACTTCTCGCCCTCCACCCATTTGCCGCGCACCTCCATGGTCAGCCCGGAGATGTTCAGCTTCTTCTTTCTGAGTATGGATATCACGTCCATGCCGGTGCAGCCGCCTATGGCGATGAGCAGGAGCTCCATCGGACGCATGCCGGTGTCCTTGCCGCCGACTCCCGGCGCGGCGTCCATTATGAAACCGTGTCCGGTCCCGGACTCGCCCACGAACTGCATCCCGTCTACGAACTTCACCGTGGCAACAGCATAATCAGGCATCGTGTATCCCCCTATGTACGAGGTTATAATAGGACCGCCGTAACCGCCATGACATATGTCAGTTTTGCGGATAAAAAAACCCGGAAGCAAGGCCTCCGGGTATTATATTATCATATGCCTGCCGGTTTAGTCCACAAGCTTGCGGACGTACACCTTGAACTCCCCTTCGTCCTCGATTGCGCCAATGAACTCGTTGCCGGTCTTTTTGCACCAGTCCGGCATGTCCTTCACTATGCCGTCGTCGGTAGCGAGGACTTCGAGCACCTCGCCCACCTTCATCTTCTTCAGCCGCTGGGTCGCGTTGAATATGGGCATCGGGCAGGTCAGGCCGAAGCAGTCTTCCGTGACGTCCGGCTTTATGTCTTCAGGAACGGCCATCATCCCCCCTGCGCTCCTCACCCTGCCCGGACGCGGGTTACTTCTTCTCGGCCTGCTTCTTGTAGTAGTCGTCGAGGGCGGCCTGGAGCGCCTCCTCGGCCAGGACCGAGCAGTGCATCTTGACCGGGGGGAGCCCGCCGAGCGCCTCCGCGACGGCCGCGTTCGATATCTTCTTTGCGTCTTCGAGCGATTTCCCGGTGATGAGCTCGGTCATCATCGAAGAGGTCGCGATCGCCGCGCCGCAGCCGAACGTCTTGAACTTGGCCTGGGTGATGATCCCGTCCTTGACCTTTATGTAAAGCCTCATGATGTCGCCGCAGGTGGGGTTCCCCACGTTGCCTATGCCGTCCGCGTCCTCGATCTCGCCGACGTTTCTCGGGCTGGCGAAATGTTCCATGACCTTTGTGCTGTATCCTTCCATTACCTTATCCTCCTGAAGTATTGTAAATCCGCTTCCCTAATCGACTGCGATGTCCACTACCCTGGAAACAGCAAAAACCGCAATGCGAGGACATTGGGTGCGCCCCGCATTACCCCTGCTTCTTCTTGGTCACCATGTCCTCGTATAGCGGAGACATGTCCCTGAGCCGCTGCACTATGCCGGGCAGGACTTCAAGTACGTAGTCCACGTCCTCTTCGGTGTTTTCGCGCCCGAGCGTCATCAAAAGCGAGCCGTGGCAGGACTCGATGGGCACGCCCATCGAGGTCAGCACGTGCGAGGCCTTCAGAGCGCGGCTGGTGCAGGCCGAGCCGGAGGACGACGCAACCCCGTTCATGTTGAGGAAGAGCAGCATCGACTCGCCCTCGACGTACTCCATGCTGAGGCTTATGTTGCCGGGGAGCCTCTTCGCAGGGTGGCCGTTGTACCGGCAGTAGTCTATCTTGTCCCTGAGTCCCTTGACGAGCCGGTCGCGCATGGCGGCAACCCTGGGTACGAGTACCGGCATTTCCGCCTTCGCAAGCTCGGCCGCCTTGCCCATCCCGACTATGCCGGGCAGGTTTTCGGTGCCTGCGCGCCTTCCGCCCTCCTGGACGCCGCCGTCGAATATCGGCAGTATCCTCGTGCCCTTCCTTATATACAGTGCGCCAACGCCCTTCGGGCCGTAGAACATGTTGGCGGCCATGGAGAGCAGGTCCACGTTCATCGCGTTAACGTCCACCGGTATGTTCCCGGTGGACGCGACCGCGTCGGTGTGGAACGGGACCTTCGCCTCCCTGGCTATGGCGCCTATCTCGGCCACCGGCTGGACCGCGCCCATCTCGGGGTTAGCGTGCATGATCGTGATGAGCACGGTGTCGTCACGGAGCGCGGCCTTGACGTCCGCCGGGTTTACGAGCCCGTCGCCGTCCACCGGGACGTACGTGACCTCATAACCCTGCTTTTCCAGCCACTTACAGGAGTACAGGACAGAAAAGTGCTCGATGGCCGACGCGATTACGTGCATGCCCTTCTTCTTCATCGCGGTGGCGATACCCTTGACGGCCATGTTGTTTGACTCGGTGCCGCAAGAGGTGAAGAGTATCTCGTCCGGCTGGGCGCCTATGAGAGCCGCGACTTGCCCGCGCGCCTTGGCGAGCGCGGCCCTCGGTCCTTCGCCGTATCCGTGTATGCTTGCGGGGTTCCCGAAGTGTTCGGTGAAGTACGGGAGCATCTCCGGGAGGACGTCCGGGTGAAGCGGAGTGGTATTTCCGTTGTCGAGGTAGACCTTCCTCATCTTCGTCCCTCCATGTATCCAAATACGCTGGTCCAGCTATAGAATACAAATATATTATATATTATAAAATATATCAACAATTTTGTTGGCGGTTCAAATAAAAAGGGGCGCCAAGGCACCCCTTTTCTCGCAACTCAAGGCTGCGTATACTACTCGGCGACTATAGCGTCGGAAGGACAGGCTTCCGCGCAGGTCCCGCAGTCGGTACACTTCGCCGGGTCGATCACATACATCGGGTCGCCCTCGGAAATGGCCTGCTCCGGGCACTCCGCCTCGCACGCCCCGCACATGATGCATTCTTCGGTAATTTTATGCGGCATTCCCACACCTCCTTAAAGATTCTTTGTGCTTTGGGGGAGAATGCCACGGAAAAGTTCTGCCCAACCGGACTAATTTCATCCCCTATACCAATTACGGATTGAATAGTAGCACAAACATCAGGGCCATGCAATACAAAATATGCCAAAAAAACGCAAAAAACTGAGCACGGCACACCACGCGACAACGCCGCCCTGGGGCCGTCCCGCCGGGAAACGGCCTAACCTGTTTTTCCGAAAAGATTTTCACGGCATGGCGGGGTTCCGGGTTTTTTTGAACGGCATTATTTTTTCCTTGATTTTTGGAAGAAAATGTATATATTAGTCGCGACTGTGAAATCGGGCATGTCCCATGCGGTTTGTGGCCGCGTGGGGCTTATTCTCCAACATAACAAAGGAAGGCCGGTGTATGTGTAGTACGAGCTTACATATGCTTCATGAGCATACCCGGCCTTATTGCATGAGCTGACGACGGCATAATATCGAAATCGGCTCTGCACTCCAGACTGTTCTGGACAGGCGCGGGAATGACCATGTATATGGGTATTCGCCGCGCTTTTTTTGTATGGCCGCCGTCCGGCGGAAAAACGGACGGCATCTTCACCTCGGGAGGTACGTATAGTTGCACGCTTTGGGAAAACACATGCTTGTTGAGCTTCGGGACTGCAACCCCGAAATACTCAAGGACCTGGACCAGGTCAGGGATGCGCTGGTGTCGGCCGCGCTCGAAGCAAAGGCGACGATTGTGGAGATCGCCTTCCACGAGTTCAACCCGTTCGGCATAAGCGGCATGGTGATAATCGCCGAGTCGCACCTGTCGATACACACCTGGCCGGAGTACGGCTACGCGGCGGTGGACATATTCACCTGCGGAGAACTCATCAAGCCCGAGGTTGCGGCGTATTACCTCATAGACCGGTTCGAGTCCAAGACCCCATCGATGGTCGAGATGAAGCGCGGTATACTCAGCATGGACGGGGCGAAGCTTCCCATCAAAGCAACCGCGGAAGGGGAGGTGACACATGACTCAACCGAAGAGCTCCAAGTGGTTCCTTGATTATCTGAGCCCGAACGAAGCTCACATGCACGGCATAACGGATGTGGTGTACACGAAGAAGACCGCCTTCCAGCAGATGGAGATACTGGACACCGAGTCGTACGGACGCTGCCTTGCGCTGGACGGGAAGATGCAGTCCTCCGAGATGGACGAGTTCATATATCACGAGGTGCTGGTGCACCCCGCGATGCTGACGCACCCGGAGCCCAGGAAGGTGTTCGTGGTGGGCGGCGGCGAGGGCGCGACGCTGCGCGAGATACTCCGCCACAAGACGGTCACGCACGCGCACATGGTGGACATAGACGAGGAAGTCGTCATGGCCTCCAAGGACCAGCTCCCCAGGTACGGGGCGGGCGCGTTCGAGGACCCGCGCACCAAGCTCAGCTTCATGGACGCGAGACGCTACCTCGAGGAGACGGACGAGAAGTTCGACGTCATCATAATCGACATCTCCGAGCCGGTCGAGGAGGGCCCCGCGTACCTCCTGTACACCAGGGAGTTCTACAGGCTCGTGACCGAAAGGCTTACCGGCGAGGGCACGATCGCGCTCCAGGCGGGCACCACGTCGGTCGGAAAGCTCATAAACCTTACCGCCGTGCACAACACGCTCTCGCAGGTCTTCCCGGTGGTCGTTTCGATGCAGGCCGCTATACCCTCGTTCGGGCTTCCCTGGGGGTTCACGCTCGCGTCCAAAAAGAACGACCCGCGCACGTTCACGGCGGCACAGGTGGACGAGATGATAAAAAGCCGCGTGACCGGCGAGCTTGAGTATTACGACGGCGACGCGCACCGGTTCTGCATGCACCTGCCGAAGTACATAAGGAAGGCGATAGCGGAGCAGCAGTACGTGATAGAGGACAACGCGCCCTTATTCACGTATAATTAGGTTGGGCCGCGCGGCGACAATTAAAATATCGAGAAGCGGCCCCGATGCGTGGGCCGCTTTTGTTTGTTTATCTCCACTTGTAGGGGCCGGCCTGCGTGCCGGCCCGTGTTTAGGTTCTTGTTGTAGTAGTAGGGTGCGCACTGCGCACCTATCCATAATGTAAAAAATATCGATGTCGGTGACAAGCGGTTGGTTATGTTTTTGTAAGAGCAATTGGACCTGTACAGTCTACTATTTAATGCAAACAAAAGGTAAGGTGCGCAGTGCGCACCCTACACATGGAAAACTAAATTGCCCATAGACCCTTCACAGTACAAGACCCCGCTCTTCGACGCGATGGTTAGCTTAGCCGAATCGCGGAAGGTCAGCTTCCACACGCCGGGCCACAAGTCCGGCAAGGGGATATCCACGCGGTTCTCCAAGTACGTCGGCCACAAGATATTCTCGATAGACCTGACGACGCTTGACGAGGTTGACTCGCTCCAGAGGCCGACCGGCGTCATAAAGGAGGCGCAGGAGCTTGCCGCGAGGGCGTACGGATGTGACCGCTCGTTCTTCCTCGTGAACGGGACGTCCGTAGGCAACCACGCGATGGTGATGGCCGCGTGCGGGCCGGGCGACCGGATACTGATGGCCAGGAACTGCCACCGCTCGGTCCTTGCGGGCGTTATACTCTCCGGCGCGAGCCCGCAGTTCTTCTACCCGGAGTTCGACCCCGGGCTCAGGATGTCCCTGAACGTAAGGTCCGGCACGGTGAGGGAGGCGGTGGACGCGCACCCCGGCGTGAAGGTGCTGCTCTTCACCAGCCCGAACTACTACGGGATATGCGCCGAGACCGAAAAGATAACGTCGTACGCGCACGAGCGCGGCATAACCGTGCTTGTGGACGAGGCGCACGGTCCGCACCTGGGCTTCCATCCGGAACTGCCTCCGTCCGCGCTCTCGTGCGGGGCGGACATGTGTGTACAGTCCACGCACAAGATAATTGGCGGGATGACCCAGGCGTCCATGCTCCATGCGCGGGATGGCCGAGTGGACACCGCAGCGGTCGCGGGGATACTGAAGTTCATACAGACGACAAGCCCGTCCTACATACTCATGGCGTCGCTCGACCTCGCCCGCATGCAGATGGCGACCGAAGGCGGGAAGCTCCTTGGCCAGGCGCTTACCCTTTCCCGCTGGGCCAGGGCTGAGATAAACGGGATAGAAGGGCTGCACTGCCTGGAGATGGACGAGGTGATGGCGCGCGGCGTGGGCGGACTGGACGAGACCAAGCTAACGATAAACGTGTCCGGGCTGGGCCGCACAGGCTACGA
>Ga0214472_10000717_pt1 | contig 40079 bp, 59 predicted proteins | sample RVTome_6_FD_207662 | JGI IMG/M metagenome (GOLD analysis project Ga0214472, IMG submission 207662) | Soil microbial communities from uranium-contaminated site in the Upper Colorado River Basin, Wyoming, United States - RVT140D175 | ecosystem: Environmental > Terrestrial > Soil > Contaminated >...
TCGAATGTCTTAATTTGGATGCCGTTTGATGCACTTAGCGCTAGCTGTGTGTCTGTACTCATTGTCTGTATTCGGTTTTCGGTTACTTCGGTTTCTTGATTCTATCTAAAATGCGCTCCAGTCGGAGGAGGAGGTAGCGGAGAGTGGCTATCATTGGGAGCGGGCGGTTAGCATGGCGTCGGCGAACAGGTATCGGGCATGCTCCCTTGTCGGCCAATTCTTGTCCGGCCCGAGCCCGTCGCCAGCGTCCGTCCCCTCTATTGGAGTGGCGTATAAGTTGATCATGTGCCGTATATCATCCTCGTTCGCCTGCCCCGCGAAGTGGTCACGAAGACTTAAGCCGCCAAATCCGGTGTGCCAAACAAGATGACCCATGCTGTCTGTTGTTTGCGGATACGCAGGCCCACCGTCATCGATCGGCGTGCTCATGATTCCACCCCTGAGAGTTCTGCCTCCAGCTCGGCAACCCTGGCTTTGACTGCGGCGAGTTCGCGCTGTTTGACTGTCGCGGGATCGATCAAGGAGGCCTCTGCTATAAGTTCCGCAAGTGATTTGGCGTCTACGGATTCAAGGCCAGTGCTTGCGTAAAATGTCACCCCACTGCCATGGCCTTCGTATACCGAGAAGTATTTCACTCCGAGCGGTTCGAGTTGGGCTTTCGCTTTCGCGACCCACCCCTTGACCTGCTCCTCCGTGGTTTCGGGCGTGTTCACGATTCCACCTCCTTGCGAGCCTGGGCGATCATTCGCAGTAGAGTCTTTCGTTGCCATTTGCGTTCAGCGGAATAAGCGGCGGAATCAGCGGCGGAATAAGCGGCGGAACGAGCGGCGGAACGAGCGGCGGAATAAGCGGCGGAATAAGCGGCGGAATCAGCGGCGGAATAAGCGGCGGAATAAGCGGCGGAATCAGCGGCGGAATCAGCGGCGGAATCAGCGACGGAATAAGCGGCGGAACGAGCGGCGGAATCAGCGGCGGAATCAGCGACGGAATAAGCGGCGTTTAGTTCGCTATCGCTAGCCTTCCCCTTAAGCCACAAACGCTTTATCTTTATCGCGTTCCAACACCGATCATCTGTGACTTTAGCAATGCGCAAAGCGCGAGCGGCGCAGCGACAGGCAAATTCGTGTAGCAGCTTATCGGCGTCGATGCGCCAGAGGATTTTGCGATACCGAGCGCACGCCTTGTCGCCACCCTGTTGGATATTGCCACGGAGTTCGACCCGGCACAACACCGGACCCGGCGCGAATGACAGCGCGTCCATTATATCGCCGCTGGCGTGCATGCCATTGGAGCACAGCTCCAGCGGTCCACGGCTGGATTTTTGCCAGACGCCGATTTTAGCTTTCTGCCCCGTGTAGCGAAGCTTCATGTCGGCGGGCAGGAAATGCCAGGCCTCGAGAGTTTTGGCGCTCACTTCGCACCCCCCATCACAAAATAAGGATGTTCCTGCACCGCCTGCTCAGCCTCATCACGGCTGACGTATCCGCCGACCTGATGCGATGACTCTGAGAATTGGCTGCGAAGCGGAACGATTATCGCGAACGTGCCGTCTGTCTCCTCGCGAATGGTGACGGGCACGGGGTTGAGTCTGGGAGCAGCGATGGCGTATAGCGTCGCTGCGAATGGCTGTTGACTTTGGGTATCCTGTATGGTTTGCATGGTTATTCGGTTTTTGATTTCGGGGTCGGTGCTTAGGCGTCGGCCCCGTTTTTTTTGGTTAGGGGGTGGGTTGTTTGCTCCAGTCGCCGGATTCAATCTTGGGCTTCCTGAAGCCGGCGATCTTCCCATCGCCGCCGATCTTCAAAATGATGTAATCGCCGTACCCCCGAGCGCTGTTGTGACAAAGGAACGCATCAGGCACATAGTCGCCGCTGTACTTCAATCGCGTGCCGAAGGAGTCCTCTAGCCAGTATTCGCCAGCATCGCAGACCTTGTAATGCACGTCCGCGTCTAGGCCTATCGGCCAATCAATGACGGATCCGGTTTCGAGGTCGATGACTGGACACCAGTTGTCACCCTCGCGAAATGGTATGAGGTCGCCATTAATATCCTCAACGCCATCGACCGTCGCGTCTTCCCAGTAGCGGACGCCTGCCTTGACTATCAGCTTCACAACCCACCCCCTTCCGGAAGCTGGTTATCAGTCACCAAAACCCGCACCGGCTGGCGCGTCTTGATCGCCAGATCCTGCTCTTTGAGAAACCGCGCCGGAACCGCCTCGCATGCCTCGCCAATGGTTTTCACCGGGAATCGGCGGCCCTTCTTGGAAATGTTATACTCGTAGCTTGCGCGGGTGAGCTTATCGAGGGTTGCGGCGGTGTCGTCGTCTTCGGGGATCTGGGCGACAGTGGCGACGAACTCGTCAAGATCACGGTCGCTAATGATGCCCTCAGGGTCGTAGAGCAGCACAACAAACTGCTTCTTCTGCACCGGCTCCTTATGAGCCTTCTCCTCTTCCGCAGCCTGTTGGGCGCGGCGTTCGATCTCCTGTACGAGGTCGGCTGGCAATGGCGAGGGAAGCTGCTCGTTGGCGACTTCCGCGATGATTTCTATAGGGATCTTCATTTGTATTCGGTTTTTGGTTACTGGAAAGGTTAGACCCGGCTGGTATCTACCCCCAAGGCGCCCAGCCGGGCGGGTCTACTAGACCGCTTTGTTCTACTGACCTTGGGACATTTGGTTTATTTATTCTGGATAGGTGGGTTGTAGGCTGGCCGGGCTATTCCATTTGGCCCTGTACGGGAATCCTCCTGAAGCCGCCCAAGGCTCGCCAACCTGCAAAAGTTAGTACTCCGTCCCCATCTGCTCGACCTCTAGCCGGTCGCTTGCCTTGCTGATCGAGCCGAGCTGGCGGGTGATGTTGGTTAGGGCGGCGTTGCGGCCGGACTCGTAGCCAATGCGGTAGATAATCCGGAGGGCGAGGGCGTGTGTGATAAGGATGAGGATGATGATGAAGACTTGCATGGGGTGGTTATTGGGTGGTTTAGAGTGGAAACCTCGCCAGGTTGCGGCTCATCATCGCGTCAAGGTCGGCGACTCTCACGATCGGCTTGCCGCCGTTGCCTGGCTTGTACTTCACGCCCTCTTCCGCGAGCAGGCGCTTGAGCTTGCGGAATTGGGAGTCGCTGCCCTCCATGCCGAGGTATCGAGCCGCGTCAGGCAGTGTCATCCATCGCTGGACAAGTAGCCCTCGGCTCAATCCCTCGACGATTCGCTCCTGATTGCTCAGGATGCGGGAAAGCTGCTCTTCGAGAGTCGGGCTCATGGCGGATTACTTGCCAGCCTCGACGGGTTCTGGCTTCACGGACTCGGTGGGCTTGAATGCGAAGACATGGGCCTCCAGTTCACAGAGTTCGCGATACTCGGAGGATGATGGTTTGCTCGCCTTAATGTGTCGAATAACCGCCGAGAACGTCTCGAGCGCTTTTGTCGTTGGGATTGTCATGTTGGTTGATAGAAAGGGTTTGTCGTTATTCTTCATCACAGTGTTACTTTTTTTGTCTCAGTCAAGTTTTTGTTTGATTTATTTTGAAAAGGTGTGCTTAAAAACGTCACATATGAACAACCTAGCTCGCATGCTGTCCGCGCTATTAGACGCCAAGAACCTCAATCAGTCCTCTCTTTCGGAGGTCTCCGGGATCGACAGGACCCGAATAAACAGGATGCTCAGCGGCAATCCGGCTGGCCGCATCGGTCACAAGACGTTGATTGTCATCCTCGACGCCCTCGACCTAAGGGGCGTCGACCGCGCGGAAGTCGTCCGCGAATACCTCCGCGACATCGTCGAAACCGACATCCAGCTCGACCCCTCGCTGATCACTATGAAAGTGAGCAACGGGCAGACTGATGCGGACATCGAGAAGACACTAGAGATAGCTCGCCACTACTGCTACGCGAAGCCGACCTTTTTCGAAATCATTAAAGGCCTAGTGTCGCATGAGGAGCCTAGCCCTAAGCAGACTCGCCCCTCTGGCTAATGCGGATTCCCTTTGTGTCTCATGGGGCGGCGATTGTCAACGGGACGTAAATTCATTCAAGCGCTCATTTACTATGAACGATACTCAACGCAAAGGAGTTGCCGAACCGTCGCGAAAGCAAGCGATGATCCGAGGTTGTGGAGTCTTTCGCGCACCGCTTACAGATCGAGCTCGACCGAATCGGCAGAACGCACGCTTGGGTCTGCCGGGAGCTGGGCAATCTGCCCGCTTCGAACCTCTACAACTGGCGCCACGGCAGAACGCAGCCGCCCGCGTGGGTCCAGCATCTCGTCCTGCGCGAATTGTCGCGGCATCCGCCCAGGGTCAGGACGCATCCGGACGTGCGCCCCTCTATTTAGAGAGCCAAAAGCTCGAACCCCGGATAGATCCCGAAATACGCCCGCCCCTCGGCCTCGCTCCGGAGTTGCCCCATGTAGCTCTGCCAGAGCATGTCGGTTCCCCTGTGCTTGAGGATCAGGGCCGTAGCTGCCGGGTTCCTGAGCATGCTCATGTGGTAGGTGCAGAAGCTGTCCCGCCTGCAGTTGTGCGGCCACTTCTCCACCACGCCCCCGCGCTCGATCTGCGTGCGGAAGGTCTGCCAGAACGGGGCTTCTACAGGCCCCGACTTGCGGCCGTACTTCGCCACCCATGCCCAGAGGTTCGCCGGGGCCGCGTCGATCATCCAGCTATCCTCGGTCTTGGTGCCCTGCCGCATCTCGCCCGATTCCGCGTCGAACCACCATCCAGGAATAACGACACGGCGGCTCTGCTGATCCATCCACTCCCAGCGGAACCGGGACGCCTCGGAGGCTCGCACGCCAAGGAAGAATTGCAGGGCCATCCACCCCGCCCACTTCGGGCGCTCGCTTTCCATGAATCGCATGATCCGCAGCACGTCTGCCAGCTCGAGCGGGTTCTTCCGGCTGGCCCTCACCTTGGGCAGATGCCTCGCGAGGATCGTCGCCGTCGGCGCTTCGGGGATAGCCCCCTCGTCCGCGAGATGCTGGAAGAACGCGTGCCACTCGCTGCGATGGTTCGCGACGGTTCGCGGACTCTTCCCCGCCTCCGCGAGCCCATTAAGCAGACTCATCACCAGCCGCCTATCCACCTGCGCCGGCTCAAGCTCGCCCGCCGATCCGCTCAGCGCCGCAAGTAGCCCCTCGATATTCTTGACTTGCCGAGATCCGACCCCTCGGGCGCGTTGCAGAGCGACATACCGGTCGATCCGCTCGCGGATCACGCCTCCGCCCTTGGCTTGCCTGGCTACGAAGTCATCCACCGCGGCAAGCAGCGAGACGCCGAAAGGCCGGAGCTTTTCACGCGCCTGACTCAGCTCGCGCCAATCATCCTCGCGAAACTGCAGGGCGATCGATCCATGCTTCTCGACCTCCGCGAGTTTCGCGCGCTTGGCGGAGCGGGCCTCCTTGAGCGTCGCGAAACTCTCGAAGTGCTTCTCGCCCCTGATGGTCTGGCGCCACTGGAAAGGCTTTTTGCGCTTGCGTCCGTCGCTCGCCTCATAGATTCCCGGCTCGTGAGTTATCCATTTCGCCACTCCCTAAAAGTGTGTGATAAAGTGTGAGGATCAAGCTGTAAAACAGTGAGTTTTAGTGACAAATGGAAGCAACTATTGCCAATTTTCAGCACCAAAAACCGATAGTCAAATCCAACACAATCAACTGACAATCAACAAATTACGGAAACGACCCACGCAACCACACGCATCCCTTGCGGCTAGGTTCGAATCCTGTTCCCACCACCACTTCAAGGCGTTGATTGATAGAGGTTTAAGAGAGATTTGAGAAAGCTGTGTGCAAATAGTGTGCAAGTCACGCCTAGAGCCGCGCTTCCCAGTACACGTTCTCGTCAACCGCGATGGCCGTCGATCCGTCCGCTTGGGTCAGTCCAATGGTGATATTCGTTCCATCCCTACTAGCCGTCACGATTCGATCAGGAACGCTCGCCGTGACGTTCACCATGGAGGGCGTTCCGCTCAGTCCGTGGGCGATGGTGTCGCCGTTGGACACGGAGGCCAGCCCCCAGGCGTGATCCTTGTACTCGCCTGAGTTGTCCCGCACCACGGTTGCGGCCCCGACCTTCACGATTCCGGTTCCGACCGCTTCGAGCAGGTTGCTGGAGATTAGGTTGTTGTTCGACGTGTTGCGTTCGCGGATGCCTACACCGGTCCCTGCGTTCGAATCGGCTACCATATTCCCGTCAATCACCGTCCAGTTGACATTGTTGAGATAAATCAGGCCGTCTCCCGATCCGCTGGCGTTGGCGTCCTGCACGAGGTTGGAGGACACGACCCCGTAATCGCCGCTAACCTGGATTCCGTTGTCTCCAGAGTAGAGCACGGTGTTGCCGGTGATCGCGAAGTTACGCCCATTGGTTGGGGTAGTTACAGGGGAGAGCAAGATGCCATCGCCCTCGGCGTACTTGACCGCATTGCCGGTAATGGAGATTCCATCGTAGCCGCTCGCCGTAACGTTGATGCCGCGCAAAGGCCCGTCTGACGAGCTGATCCCACTGATCGAGTTCCCAGCGATGGCCACGTTTCGCAGCACACAAGGAAAGCTCGTGCGCTCGGCGACCGTGACTCCGCTCTCGACGCCGCCGCCCATGTAGACGGTATTCCCGCTGATCGCGCCGCCGAAGTGCGCCTGAAGCGTCGCGGGGACGGTCGGAGGAACCTCAAGCGCGTCATCGGCTTGCCTATTCGTCGCCGTGATGCCTGAGCCCCTGAGATGATTTCCGCTGATCGTCCACCTATTGCCCCGAACCTTGATCGCGCAGAAATCGCCATAGCCGTTGTTGTCGGTCACGACGTTGTTCTCGCCGCTGGAGATGTAAAGCAGGTGCTGGCCGCAGAGGCTCGCTGCATTCCCGGCAACTACGCATCGGTTCGCGCTAAGGCTGAACTGGATCATGTCCGTCCACCCCTTGCCGTAGTTTCCGCTGATTCTGCATCCCTCGCCGTCGTAGATGTGGATCATCGTCCAGTCTGCGGTGTTGACGCTAAGCCCGTCCAGGTACCCCACGCCACGGCATCCAGTAACCTCGGTGGTCTGGTTGGTTCCAGAAGCGTAGACCCCTTTCGGCTGGTGGTCGAACACACACCCCTCGATACGGCATCTGTTAGCGGTGACAAAGACCGCCGCGCTGACGCCGAACAGAGTGTCATATGCAGTATCGTCTGCTGGCGGCGTGTCTAGGACCTCGTAAGGTTGGAAGTTGACGCCCGCAATCTCGCTGTCGTCTGCGGAAAGCAGGATGGCGCTCGTATCGTTCCCCAGCTCGTCCCAGTCGCAGACGATGGTTCCGGGGCCTTCGATTCTGACTTTGCTATCGAACTCTACTTGGCTGGTGACGCGGTAGGACTTGCCGGCGGGCAGTTTGACGAGTGAAACGCCCGTCGCCGCGATTCGAGTGAACGCGACCGTGTCGTCGGTCGCTCCGTCGCCAACCGCTCCGAAGTCCTCGGGGGTCTTTCCCGACTCCCGGAGCTTGTCGTTCGCAGGGCGGGCGACGGAGCCGGAGCCGGAGGCTTTGAAAGCGTTGGCGATGAGCCAGCGGCCGGGGTCGCTTGGGTCGTAGGCGTCGGGGCGGATTACGGTCGTATTATCGGGTGAGGTGGTCGATTCCTCGTCCCAGTAGTAGAGGTTCCCCGCCTGGTCGCCGAGCGTCGATGACCCGAGCATGCGGGCGGTGTCGCCGTCCTTAAGGTCTGTGTCGGGATGGGCTTGCAGGGCGGCGAGGGTCGCGAACTGCAAGCGGGCGTCGGTGGCTTGGGTGATGGATGCGGTCATGGGTGTTTTCGCTAAAGATTCGTGTTTGGAAGATCGGCGCCGGGAATGGCGGCTTGCTGGGTGGCCTGGGTTCCAGTCCTGATCGCGTCGTCGAGAAGCCGCGAAAACGCGTCCACGGCCTGCGGAGTCTGACCCATGGCCCGGATGCGCGACATGCGCTCAAGCCATTTTTCGTCGTAGACCACATCGGCCAAGGCGCGGGCGTTTCGGTTGAAGATCGTCTCGTCTCCGATGCCGGCCGCCGTGTCGATCGGACTGGTGATCCCCTGCTTGACGACGCGAAATCGGCCCATAAGCCGCTCCGCGATTCGCTGGAATGGAGAGGTCGGGCTTCCGGCGGCTCGTCCGCTTTGCACGAAGTAAAGAAGGTCCTCAAGCGCGAGCAGGTTCTTGCGGGCCTCCCCGCTCGAAGCGTTCATCAGCTTAAGGCGGCTCATGGGGTTGCCGTAGATCGAGCTCAAGAGCTTGTTGGCGATGTTCGGGATGGACTCCGCGCCCTTGTCGGTTGCGAGGGATTCGATGGGCGTGACTCGCTGTGTAAGCTCGGCCCTCAGGATCTTGTCCCATGCGTCCTGCCCTCCGTTCGCGATGATGATGTCGCGAACCTGCTCGATTTCGCCGGGATCGACCTTCGCGGAGAAGATCTCCTTGAGAACGCCGCCGATCTTCTCGTCTGGAATCTGCGCGATGCGTCCGATGCGGGTCGTTCCGTACTTCCTCTTAGCCTGTTCGAGCGTGACGCGAAGCCGCTGGAGGTTCTTGCGGGCCTCGTTGTCGGGAGCGAGGTCCAAGAGGCGTCGCATAGTTCCATCATCGGGAAAGAGCGCATCGAGATACTGTTGCGGTGTGGCGCTGGCTCGCGACAACTTCCCGATCTTGCTGTCGATGAAAGAGCGATAGAGGTCGCCGTAAGAGCCCTTCGGGATTGAGACCTTGAACCTCGCGATGTCCTCAGCCCCCCACTTTCCGCCGAAGACCTCCTGGGCGATGGTCTCTACGGTGGCGTCCTCCTTGCGGGCGATGGCGCCCACTAGGGACTCGTCAAGCTCCTCAAGATTTCTCTGATATCGAGAAAAAATCGAGTCCGCCTTGCGAAACTTGGGAGAAACCGCGCCTATCTGGCTATTAAGGCTATCGCGAATCGACTTTAGTTCATTGATGGCCGATTGGGTTAATCGATTATCCCCATCCCAATTGATCCACTTGTCGAGCATCTCGCGAGCGTCATGGATCTGTTGCAGCGTTGGCGGAATCGGCTTTTTGCCTTTGAGTTCAACCTCGCCAAACCCAGGAACGCGCTTTTTCCGTGGGGCGCTCGCAAAATCATCCGTAAGCAGGGTTTTCGCTTTCTCAAGGTCCGGAATAGCATCGTGCCCCTTCTTGAATCTGGAAAGAGCATTTTCAATGCTGGCGCGTATTGGACCAACGTTCACCTGTGGGCTTTCCGCATACGCTTCGCTGTAAAGCTTAGAGGTAAGGTCGAACTTTTCAGTATCGATCGACTCTCTAATCATCTTCGCCGCCTGCCTGGTGGACTTCGCGGAGTTCGCGGCGCCTTGAGTCGTGCCGAGCCCGTCGAGCGTCTCGGTGAGCGCCTTCATCAGCGGCCGGTCTACGGTCGAAACCATTTCCGCCTTGGCGGCTTGGCGTATCCCCATGGTCGCGTTTTCTATCGAGTCCATAGGGGCGATGGTGTCGAGAATCTTAATTGTGGCATCGAATGCCTTTTCGTTCTGTCCGCGTAGGGCGTCAAGCGCTTTGCGCGAGGTCGGGTCGAGCTGGGCCAGGTAGCGCTGTTCGAGCATCTGGCTCGGGAGCTGCGTCGCCTGCCCGCGAAACACCGGAACCTCGACGCCAGTCGCGTCCTTGACGGTCTGCTGCGCCTGCTTGGCCCTGTCGGCTAGCTGCTGGAGCTTCTGCAGTTCCTCGGCCGATCCGACGCCGAGCTTGCGGATCTCGTCCACGCTCTTCGCGGCTAGGAGCTTTTCGCGGCCCGCCGGGCTGAGTCTGCCCCAGATTCCGCGAAGGGCTGGAATAGCCACTTCTGCGGCCCCTCCGAAAAGGGCGGATATGCCGACCTCCGAGCCGTCGAATTCGCCGCCGAGCGCCTTTTCGAGCCCTTGCTTCGCGCTTTCCGTGAGGGCGGACGCGGCAGCGCCAACCACTACCTTTTTACCAATCCCAGTCACTGCGCGAACCGCTGGCCCAACGCCGGCGTACTGCAATGCGGTGGCAAGAAAGTCGGAAACGTCATTGCCTGAAAAACCGGGCTTATTGAGGGCGTATTCCTGCCCTGTCTCCGGGTTGGAGATCTTGGGAAAACCGTTTATCATCTCGACGTTCCACCCGGCGTTTTCGAGTATCGCGACCTTGTCCTTGTCCTCCGGCGCTAGGTAGCTCATTGCAAGGAGCCCGCCGTATTGCTTGCCAGCTGTCCTCTTGCCGGTTGGAGTGTAGCCACTGGTTGCATGCCCAACCGAGACCTCTGGCAGTGCGCTCAACTCCTCCGGGAACCCCTGGTTCCACTGCTTCTGATCGGCGCGGACCTGCTGCTCGCGCTTGCGGATGCCTTGGATGCGCTGCGAGAAGTCAGGCGGGCCGCCCTCCTTCATCAAGGCGTCCTCGTCGGATTTGATGGCGGCGGTTTCGTCATCGAAGTATGATTGGCCGGCAAAGTCGGGGGCTTTGTAGTAGGGCTGATCAGCGGCGGGCACATCTTCCACGCTCGGGAGCGCCCGAGCCCCTGGCAGCCGAGACGCAAAATCGATGTACCCTTTATTCGCGCCTGAGTCCTTCGGCTCCTGTTTAGTCGCTTCCTTGGGCGCCTGCTTGAGCTTGTTCAGCCTCGAAGCGAAATCGATGTAATCGGCCATTATTGGGAAAACTCCTCCGCGAGGCGCTGCATGACCTCATCCTCGCCTAATCCTTCGTTCATAAGTTCCTGGCCTCTGGCGTTGATGACGGCGTTGCGCCAGTTGCTGTAGTGCGTCAGTACCTTCTGGAGATTCTTCTTGAGGCTCTCCGGCTTCTGTCGGGTGTCCAGATTCGCAAGGGTTGACTGCAGAAAGCCAAGCTCTCGCTCCGACACCTGCCCAAGAGCGCCCCCCGTCGGCGACGCGTCGCGCATCGCCTGCAGCTTGTCGAATCCGATGTTCGCCTGAATGGTCTGCACCGAGTTCGCGAGTTCTCGGGGGCCTGACTCCGGGATGAAGTCGAACAAGGCCGCAAAGCCCGCCGTGCCCCGTCCCGTCACGCCAATCGCCTCATTGACGGTGTCAATGACGCCATCCATTGCAATGACGGCGCTGCTCGCCTTTAGCTCCTGCTTGAGGGCTTTGGCCTGCAGTTCGTTTTCAGCCGGGCCCCCTGCGATCGGCCGCATGCTACGCGCCTTGGTCTCGGGGTCGGTAAAGACCTCCCATCCAGGGGGGATCGTCCCGACCTTCGACGCGTTGTCGATGGTCACATTCGTAGCCCCCGCCTTCCGCTGCTCGGTCTGAAACTCCTGAAAGCTGCCCTGGTACCCTTGGCCTCGCGCGAACTCGTATTCCTTGATCGAGGACGGCTGTGTCGGCGCCTTCGGCTGCTCGGGAGCCTGCAGGTAGCCAGCCGCCTGCGCGTACTGCAGAACGGAGTTGATCGTCTGGTCCTGCACCTGTTGCGGCTGTCCGATCCCTTTTCTCCAGAAGTCTGCGTTCTGGCTCGTCTGGGCCAGCTTGTTAAGCGCTATGGCCCGGTCCTGGCCCGACAGGCTCGAAATCTCCATGACCTCCCGCGCGAGGGATGTCGTCTTTAGCCTGTCCTCCAGCGCGGCGATGCTCGCCTCTCGCTGCTGATTGCTAAGCTGCATCTCCTTTTGGACGTACGGCTCTCGCTGGGCTGCGAACTCGCGGTTTTGCTGCGCCCCGGCAAGCTGCTCCTTCGCTGCCGCGAAAGCGGACGACCGGCTAAGCGGCGACTGGTAGGTGTTGTAATCTTGTGCTGATGGCATGGCTATGCGTAGGCTCCTGCGTTGATTTGCGGCGTTCCCTGCCAGGTGGAGGAGGCTCGGTTTCCGCCGCCTCCGAAGTTAAAACCCCCACTGGCTCCAATGGCTGCGAGGTCCGCGATGCCGCTTTGCAGCGCCGCCGAGCGTCCAAGTCGCGCGTTAGCCTGCTCCATCCCGTTGTTGGTGATGATTCCCGCCTGCGTAACCGCCGCGTTCTGCCCCACGCCCGCGATTGCGGAGTCAGCTGCCAGCCCGGTTCCCACGATGGCCCCGGCTTGATTGAAGTCGTTGCCCGAAAACTGCATCTCGAGCCCCTTTAGGAATTCGTTGATGGACTTAAGGCGGCTCCCACTCTTGAGCGTGCCGGTGAGCATGGCCTGTTGGCCCTGCGTCTTCATACCCTGGTCGCGCACGAACTGGAAGCGCGGCGAACTGCCGAGGCTCTCATAGTAGGCCGCCTGAGCCTCCGGGCCGTTCACTCCCGCGATGTCGCGCTGGACCTTCATGGCGTCGGCCACGTTCGCGGAATACGGGTCGAGCCGCTCGGCCGAGTCCTGATAGTTCTGGCGAACCACGTCGGAGGCTTCTTTGGAAGCTCCGGCCACCTCCTTGGCTGCGTCCTTAGTCCCCTTGTATGACAGCGCCGCTGAGCCCGCCGTCACGGCTAGTCCTGCCCATCCTAGTCCTGTAGACATTGCAGGCCTCCGTTTCCAATGGTTTTAATGAAGTTGTCGAGATAGTTCATGGTGATTTCATCCCCCTTGGGGATGTTCGTGAGGGCAATGGCGTTGACCCCCACTAGCTCCATATTCGGGGTGAATGAGTGGTTCGAGTACCGCGCTAGCTGTGTCCTCTCTCGGTTGATGAAGACCGGCAGAAACTCGCCCTTCAGGATGTCACGGGCCGCGAACAGCCCCCGGCCCTGAATCGGCGATTCGCGCAGGACCACCGAACCGCACTCCAGGGCGAGCGGTTCGCCCGCCTGCTCCATGTACTGATCAATCTGCTCCTGCCGGAGCCCGCAAATCCGTTTGAAGCACTCGAACTCGCCCGCCTGCTCGTGGGCTTTGGGCGGCTCGAAATACCGATCCGCGAGGGCGGCTTCGTCCCGCTCGTTGTCGGGGTTCGGGAAGACGTTGAGGAATTTCACGCCGCTGCGAGTGAAGCCCATTTTCCGAACTCCCGCGCTGGACGTGAAAACGTCGCCCGCGCTGAAGTGGATCGGCCCCCGCTCCGTGAACACGGAGACCTCCCCCTTGGCGACGATGTTCAGCGTGGGCGCCTTGTGGGTCGCTCCGGTCACGACGGCCATAGGCGAGAGGATCATCTCTTTTGTCGATACGCCTTCGGAGTGAATCCATCGCATCGCGCATTCCGCCCCGCCTAGGCCGAAGCGCTGCCTATCGAGCATGTGGGCCTCGATCTCGTCCAGTAGGCTATGAAACGTCGCGGATTCGCACGGATTCAGCAGCCGATCCAGCCGGGAGATGATGAACTGGTCGGCGATGTGCTGGGTGTCGGCGATCTGGAATTGCGGGGATTCGACTAGCGCGCTCATGTGGTCCACTCCGTTCCATTTAGCGTGATCGCCACCGAAGTCGCGGCGCTGGCCTGCGCGTCGATGGTCCCGCCCTGTCCAAGCGAAAGCCCGTCGAGCTGCGCGAGAACCTTCGTTTCGTTGGCCGCGAGCGAAAGCGTGTCCGCGAGCTTGAAGTTGTCCGCCCGCGTCTGCCCGCTCTGCAGCGCCCAAACATCGATAGTGATCGCTCCCGCCGTGTAGTTGGTCACGCTCGCGAGCCCGATCTGTACCCTGTTCAGGCTCGCCGGCACAGTGTAGACCACCGCCGCCGAGTCCGAGATGATCGATCCGTTTGCGAAATTCTTGCCGCCGTTAACTGCCATAGGTCAAATTCTCCAAGTCGTTGATTCTCGCGTGCGCCTGATGGGTCGCCGCGCTGGTTCGCGCCTGCCTCGCCTCGATGTCGGCGAGCAGGTTCAGAAGATCGTTCGCCGTCCCCCGCATGGCTTCAGCCTGCGCGATGGATCGGCCGACGCTGGCCTGTAGATCCGCCGTCAGGTTCTCCTGATCGCTCACGCGGGCCAGTACCGCCGCCACGTCGGAAAGGTCCGCGTTGAGCCGCTGCGTGACCTCGCTTAGCCAGCGCTGCACGCGAAACGTCGGAGCGCCGCTTGCTTCCACTAGCGGCTCGCTCGCGCTTGGGGTTGTGAGGATTCCCGCCATTAGTTGCCCTCCTCCAGTGTTGCGAGCAGCTTGAGAAACACCTGCTTGACCGGAGCCGAGCACGTAAACTTGAAGAGCCGCCCCTGTTCGCTGTAGCCCAGAGCGTCCCAGACCGTCCGGGCTGTGTAGTCCTGGAACACGCCAAGCTGCCGCGAGCCCGCCGAGTTGAAGGTGCGGCCGCCGTCGTCCGAAATCCAAAGCTCTATCTCCGGAGTCCTGCCGACCATGTGCCGATTCAGCCACTCCTTGCCGACGCCGCTCTCGCAAATCAGCTCGACGCGGTCGATGAATACCGGCCTTCGCTGGTTGGCGAGGTAGTAGCCCGAGAACTCGCGCTCGGGAGTGACGCCGTATTCAGTGTAGATGTCCTTGTCGATGCGTCCGAGCCCGCCGTAATAGTCGGACGTGTAGAATTTGCCGTACGCCTCAGTGATAGAGGTGACCGTCCACGGCGTGATGTCGTCGGCGAGCGCCCCATATTTCCGCCTGTGCCACATGTGCCGGCCCTTGATGGCGCTGCTGGTCGCGTCGTAGACATAGGTCTCGCCGGTCAGGATACTGCCGAAGGTGAAACCGAAGTAGAAATGACCGTCGAAGTTGAAGGCGAAGCTAGAGGTCGAGTAATGCCACTCCTCTGGATTGATAAGATCCGCGATCTTCGAATCGATGAACGGCGTCGAGATCTTCGAAACAGCCCCCGCTCCGAGCACGCGCCAGACATTGCTCTGCTCGTTTTGCCCGCCGCCGACAAAGACGAGCGAATTGTCGAAGCGCTGGATCGCGTACGGACTCGCGAGCCCTTTGTCGAATCCCGCGCCGCCGATCTCCGCGAAGGGGAAGCTGCCGGTTACCGCCACGCCGTACGGCCTGCACCGGTCGTTTCCGAAGACGTAAAGCTCGTCTCGCAGGTTGATGCCGCGCTGGATGTCGTCGTCAAGGAATGGCTCCACGAAGTCCAGCGCGTCGAAGTCCTGTCCCTTGTTGTCGGTTGCGATCGACCCACTAAAGAGCGTGCTCTTGGTCCAAAAGACGAAGACTCCGGACACGCGAACCACGCCGCGAACGCCGCCCTCCTCCCCTTCGTACGCCTGGAACGCAGGATCGGTGATTTGGACGATGCCGTTTTCCGTGTCGTAGAAGTAGGAATACCCGCCGGGGAAGACGATGGCCAGCGTCTCGCCGTTGTCCGCGACGAAAGGCGCGCCCTCGCCTCCGACAGACGGAAGGTTCCCAATGGTGGTCTCGGTATGGTCCTGCGCGATCTTCACAAGCGCGGCGGTGACGCTGTAGAGCTCGCCCTGAAAGTTGTAGAGCGTCCCGCTCCCGACCCCTTCAATATCCTCGATCCCGAAGCCGTAGCTCAGATACCCGCGCGTGCTCGTGCCTTCCGTCTGCTCCTGCATCGGCACCAGGTTCGTACAAACCTGATTGGCGACCGGGAGGCTCTCGGACTGGTAGGCACCTACGTCTATAGGAAGCTCAACTATGCGGGATCGTGCCACTGGCTATGCTAGAGGGTGTAGAGGTTCGAGCCGTCGGAGTAGACGAGCTTACCGCCCGTGGAAATCACCTTGGAGCTGCCGGCGTCGATGGTCCCGCTCGTCGGCGTGATGGTGACATTCGAGCCGCCGGCCACCTTGTTGACCCAAAGCGGCGCCGTCGCGCTGTTCGTGGAGTCCCAGAGAATCAGTGGATCGACATTGATGTTGACCGCGTTCGATGTCGTGTCCGCGTTTATAATGCGATCGGCCGCAACCGCGCTGTAGCTCGATGCGGTGACGGCTCGAACCGCGAACGTCTGCGCTCCGGTTATCAGGGACGCGATGCTAGTCGCGAAGCTGCTCATCGTGATGCGCTTCACTAGCCCGCTGATCACTACGACAAGCGTGTCCGCCGCGCTCATCGAGGTTTCTATCGCCTTGTTGCTTACCTTGTCCGTGTAGTCTCCCATAGTTCAATCCTCCAAAACTCTGCCCTGCTCGTCTCGCAGGAGTTCGCCGTTTCCGTCCTTGAGGTCGTCGCCGATCTCGTTTCCAAAGAAATGCCCGCCGACCGAATCGCCCAGCGTGCGGATGTCGAAAGCCCCATTGCACTCGTTGCCCGCGCCGACTGGCATGGTCTCGGGCCAGTGAAGGACCGGATCCGCCGAAACGGTCATCTCCAGAACCGCCGCGCGGCCGTTGCGGTAGCGCTCGATCGTCATCGCCGAAATGTCCTTGCCGAACTTCGGGCCGAGCTGGATCGCCATTGCCGCGACGAGGTGATCTTCCGCCCAATCAGGTATCGTCACCGCGTCGCTCGAGGCGGAAACCGTGGTGTAGCCAAGCGAGCGATTGAACACCGCCTCGCGGGCCATAATGAGATTCATCGCGCGGATGCCCTTGGCGATGTGGTCGCTCGCCAGCGGAATGCCGGTCGATTTGACCTTCAACTCCTCGAAGGCGTCCTCGATGAGTTCGAGTGCCGTGCTCAATTAGGAGCCCCCTCGTCCTCAAAGACCGCGACCGCGAAATTATCCTCGCTCCATTTGCCCTGCTTGCGGGCGACCCGCTCGACCTTTCGGACCATGGCCCGGCGGCTCATCTTCGGGTTAGGCGAGTAGTTTAGGAAGCGCTCGAAAAGCCTAGCGACCTCGCGCTTGCTCTTTTCGAGGTGCATATTCAGGAGCCCGTTGAAGCACTGGCAAAGCTCGTTTATCACGATTTCGGCCTGATGCGTCCTGGACTCCTCGGGTAGAAAATTGTAGGGCGTAAGCTCCCATCCCTGCCTCTGCAGGCTGTGGGCCGCCGTGTGTATGTCCACGATCACCGACTCGGTCTCTTGCGAGCCCTCCTTGCGGCGGTACATGTAGACCCGGTGAACGTCGGGCTTGCTGTCTGCTATGGCTGCCATGTTTTTGAATGTTCGATTTTTCAAAAGAGGGGCCGGGCATTGGCCCAGCCCCTCCGTCAGATAAACAATACCACTAAGAGGCTAGCTGGACTTTGCCGCGCCCTTGGCTTTCGCTTTGGTCGGGCAGTCGCAGTGACCCTTTTCCAGGAGCGCCTTGAGCGCATCTGGACTGCGGACCTTTACGGGCTTGCCGGTGCCGTTCTCGTAGGCGAAAGCGGCGTATCCGCTTGGCTTGGGCTGTTTGTTGGAGTTTTGCTTGATCATAGCTTACGAGGTGCGACGAACCGCCATCCATGGGTTTTGCGTAACGACCGTAAACAGGATGTCGAAGCGGTTGATAGTCACGTCCGTGAGGATGTTATAACCCCGCAGGAAGCGGATAGCCACGTTGCCATCTTCCTTATAGGAGCCGCTCGCGCCGCTGCCTTCTTCAGGCATGGCTAGACGCGCGAAGGCGACCGTGATCGCGTTCTCGGCAAACGACATGTTTTGCAGGTGCGAATCGCCCCCTGTTCCGGTAACGACGGTGATTTCCGCGTTGTCGGCTGGGGCCGCGTCGACCGTCTGATATGCGCCCGAGGTGATAATTGGGGGCGAGATGGTCAGCGTGGACGGGCCAGTCGAGGCGCCTGCATCGGCGTCTGCGGTGACCACGAAGGTCTGCAGTTCGCCGGTCGATTGCCGGGTGCGAGGATTGACCGAGTAAACATCCGCGATAGTGATTACGTCGCCCGCTAAGAGGATGTCGTCGGTGTCATTGGTCCAGCCGTCGGTGATGAGTGACTGCGTCCACTTGTTGGCCACGTCGGCGTAATCAACGTCCTGGTCCGCGGCGTTCACAAGCGGTGTGCCAGTGGCGACCCCGACCGTATGAGAGACCAGTGACGCGCACTCATAGATCGACATTCTCCCCATGCGATAGACAACGGCCTCCTCTATGGCGGTCTTAGCGATCTCCTTCGGGAATACAGCCTTTACAGCGTCGGCGAGGTCGGCGGCTTCGTCCGGGCCGAAAAAGGCGTTGATGGCCATCTTTTGAGGCACGCCGTGCTTGGTGAGATGAGCGCGGATCGCGCTCACATGCCGCACAGTCGACGGGCCGGTGCCGGCCGTGCCCAAGAACCAAAAGATGTTCTTATACTGCGCGGCGATGGCGGATTCGACGACCTGAGACAACTCAGTGACAGCTGGGTCGATGTATCGCTTGTCGAACTCCTCAACCTCAAGCGTGCGCTCTTGGCTGGAGAACTGAAAAGCCACGTTCTTGCGGTTGTCGAGCGTGACGGGGATTTCGCCTTCCTCTACGTCCTGGATTTGGGAGGTGATGTCAGCGCCGTCATTCGACACGAAGCGCACGCGCTTGCGAATCGAGATCGTGTCGCCGACCTTGTTGGTGAAGTCCGGGGAGAATTGCTTGTCGCATTTCTCATACAGGACTAGATCGTTGCGCAGCTTTGCGAGCATGCGGTTCGCGATTACGTCATCAGTGATGAGCGTGTTTGCCATTTTGTGAGCTTTCTACGTTTAGTCGGCCAGCATCCGCTCGCGGTACGTCTTGGCGTCGAGGTTGCCGTCGTATCTCCAGTCTCCTAGACTGTTACGGCCTCCCCCTGCCACCGTCCCGACCGGCGCTGGCGCGTTGGTGATTGGTTTGGTTGCGCCCTTTTTCCTGGCCGCCCACGCGTCCGCCTTGGCTGATAGCTTGCCCAACTCCCGCAGCTTCACCCGGTCCGGAAGGGCCTTGATTCGCTCAAGCTCCGCTTCGTTGTCGGGGTGCAACAGGTAGTGGTCCAGCGCCGGATTGCCCTCCTCGATGACTGTCGCATCGATCAGGGGGTCTCCGAAGTTGGCGTTTTCGCGGTCCTGGATAAGCTTGTCGTATTCCGGCGCCTCGGCCGCGTACTTGGCGGCCCTCTGGTCGAAATCCGACGCCTTCGCGTTCCAGTCCCGGCTTTGCGCCTCCTTCTGCTCCTGCCGCTTCTCGAACGCCCGCATCTCCTTGTAGAACTTGGCGGGGTCGTAGTCGCAGGCTTCGAGAGTCGGCTCTTGGTCGGGGTTGGATCGCGATTGGCCTTGAGTCTCCGCTTCGGCGCCCCTTTGGGGCGGTTCGGCAGGCTTGGCGGCCTTCTCCTCCAGTTCGCGAATCTTCGCTTTCAGCTTCTGGCGCTCAGCGATGTGCTGGGCCAGCGGAATAGACCGGTCTTCGGGCTTGTCGGTGGTCTGTTCCGCGTTTGCGACTCTAGCGGCATCCGCCTGCTTGGCGTCGTTCGCCCCCGTGGACGACTCGGGGGCAGGGGTCGCAACCTCGGCGGCGGCTCCCTTGTTCACGTCCGTTTCTGAGGCCTGTTCGGCCTGTGTTTCTTCCGGCATTTTACAACTGCTTGCTGTTGGTTCTTCCAGCTGCGGACGGATTGCCCGCGCATGTCGTAAATCCAGAGAGCTTAACCGTTAAGATTCAAGCTATTTTGACTAGTCAAAGTCCGCGCATGGGGCGTTTCAAAGAGGTGTTTTGAGGTTGCCCAATAGGAAGGAGGGTGTTTTGATGGCGATTGGCCATGGAAAACGATCAAATCAACGTGCGCTCAAAAGACAGGCCGCGATTCGTCGCCGTCCAAACAGACGACGGATGGACAAGCGGATTAGTGGACAATGACGGCTTAATCATGAGTAACATGAAAACAGTGAGCTGGGAAAGGTTCTGGGAAATCGGAGACGCAATAGCGTGGAGCCTTTACGGTGTGGGATGTTTGCTATTTGAGTTCATCGTTATCTACTGCACGTTTTTTAGGGGTTCATAAAGCACCCTTCCACCAATGATTAATCCCACCTCCATTCCATGAGCCGCGAATCTATCATGAAGACTGGCGACAATGTGACGTTTGGGTTCGACCTCTACGGACTCCCCGCCGGTACTGTTTTCACACTTGGCGAATCGTCATCTAGTGACGGTATTCGCATGATTGCGCTCACACCGCCCCCGCCATTTCCTGCGGCATCGACTGGCCCTCCGGCAAGGCCGTCTGTCCGCCCTGCGGACCGTCGTTGCTCGTGAGCGCCTGCTGGATCTCGTGGAAGATGCCCTCTCTAGCCGCTTCAAGCGCCGACGAAAGCGGCATGAGATTGATCTTCTCTAGTGAGTCCACGAGCTTGGCGACGCGGTTGGCGACCGTCTCGTCGATCTTGGCCCCGCCCTCCATCAGCTCGCTCTTCATGTTCTCGATCTGCATCTTCATCGCCATGGCCTGCATTGGATCCTCCTGCTGCTGAGGCTGGAGCGACTGCAGCGCCTGGCGGTTGGTCATAATCTTCTCGACAAGCTCCTTCGCCCGCTCCGGTCCAGGCGTTGAAACGCCCTGCATGAAGTTCATGATCTCGAAGCGGTCGCGCAGCTCGTCGGCCTTGGTGATATCCAACTCTCCGACAATCACGTCAGCGCCCACCTGTCCGAGCGCCGGGATTTGGCCCGCAAGCGCCGTCAGCGCGTTTAGATTCTCGATGCGCTGCGTCGCGTAGGACGGGCCGATGTCGGTAACCACGTCATACTTCGGCAGGCGGAAATCCTTCAGGCGAATGACTTTGCCAGTCTCCTCGTCGGTGATTTCGCGGTTCACAAGCTGGATCTCCTCCGTCTTGCCGTCCTCGCGAAGAACGCGAAGCTGCGTCTCGGCGTCGAGGATACTCGGGAGTAGGTCGATCAGCCACTCGGTCTCGTAGTTGATCGCGCTGGCGAGGTTGTCTTTGAGTACGAAGGTGCCGGTCTCGCCCTTGGCCTGCTGAGCCAGGATCGCGCGCCCGGACTCGTTGCCGTCGCTAGAGCCGACGCTCTGGTCCCAGATTCCGGAAGTCACCTTCAAAAACTCCGTGGACTGCTGAAGCTGCAGGTTAAGCCCGGACTGGAAGCTCGGCGGTCCAAGTCGCTTAGGCATGTCGCCGGGGCGGTTCGGATCAGGCTTGAAGGTCAGCACTGCCGGCGTCTCGACATTCGAGCGCATCCACGCGGCCGGGTTGTCCGAAATCATCTCCTTAGTCGAGACGATCGGGTCGTTCGCGGCCTTCGCGCTGGCCTCCATAATGGCCCCGCACTCGTAGTTGAGCTTTCGCTGGGCATCCTGCATGTGCTCGGCGAGCCCGTAGTGGTGGATGCCCTCCTCGTCGCAGTAGCTAAAGCCGTAGACCATGAAGACCGGGATGTACGACGATCCGGTCTCGTGCGGGCCTTCGAGGATCTCCGATCCGCTAAGGACGTAGTGGACCACCTTGTGGCTCTTGGATGTCTTCACGCGCGGCTTGCCGTCCGGCTGCATCACGAGCTCCAGGCCATCCGCCGCCATCTCGTCCATGATCTGCATCGTCTTCGGATCGATCTCGTATACGAAGCCATTGCCCTCCGCGTCCCGGAATTGCCCAATGGTCCGCTCGTGCGGCTCCTTGCGCCAAAAATCCGAGACTCGAAGCTCGCGGCTCGAGCTCCAGCCCTTATGAGGGCCGTTCTTTCCGACAAGACCCTTGTTGGCGGCCTTGGAGTCCGGCCAACGGCGCTCGACCTCCTCGCGGGTCATCATGGTATCAACAAAGCAGCCACTAGTGTCCCTGTGGAGCGCGTCGGTGCCGTCGTTGGTCCAGAACACGCAGGATCGGGCGTTGCGGATGATCTTGAGGCACGGCTCCACCGAAAAGCTGTCGTCGCTCTCGTAGCGCGTATTGCCGTAGTAGGCGCCAATTCCGCAATCCACCGCCTCCTCGAAAGCGTTGTTGCGGGCCGCCTTGGTCTCGTTGTTGGAGGTGATGGCCCGGATATGGCCCTCGAACGCCTGGGCGATCTTTTCGCGTCCGCCGCCTCCTGTCGCCCGGATCTTGCTCGATACGCGGCTTTGTCGCTGGTCGCCCTTGACGACCTCTAGTTTTTTAACCGTCGCGTTGATTTCCGGCATCGGTCGCTTGCCTCGGACTTTGCGTGCCCAGTCCGACCACTGCGCCCCGCGCTTATGGATGAATCGCACGATCTCGTTCGCCTTCTCGCGGTCGGCGGAAACAGCCTCCTCTGCCGCGTCGTGGAGGCGCATGAATTCGGCGTGCAAATCCTCCATCTTGCGGGAATTTGGAATCTTAGGCTTTTTTTCGTCGTCCATGGCTTCAGCTATTTCGTATCCATCCCCCAACTACCCTTGTAAAACAAACCCGGCGATCTGAACCAGCGCAGTCAGGCCCCCTAGTCCAAACGTCAGAATCATCACCGTCCGCCGGTGGGCGAGTTCGCTACTGGACTTCACATCGGCGTTCATGGCCTGAATGCGGTCGTTTGTCGCCTTCTGGCTGTCTTGGATCGATTGCGCTATGTTCTCCATCTTCGATTCCATCACGGCGATTCGCTCCCCGGCGGTCTGTGTGACTCCGTAAAGCCGCTCAATACGTCGCTCGCATTCGCTGATTCGTCTTTCCTGCTCATCGCTCATGCCGCTATTATTGTTTCTGTTCCCCCTTCGGGTTCACGATAGCGAATGCGAAGGCGGCGAACGCGCTTGCAATGACGGCCACCCACTCCATACCCTCGGGCGTCGCCTTGCCGTAGGCCACCGCCTGAGCGGCAAGCGTGGTGCATGCCGAGCCGAGGCCCATGAGTAGTTGGCGGGGTTGCATCAGTCGGCGAGCTCCTCGCGTAGAGCGTCGATGCGAGCCTTCTGTTCGGACTGCTCCTCGACAGTTATAAGTCCTTCAGCTTTCGCTCTGGCGACCATCTTGGAAAGATGCTCGACGGTGGTAAGTGCCGCATCAACGGCGGCGATCAGTTGCAATGGGTCCATCAGTTTGCGTTCTCCAGTGTTTGGGTTGCGTGCGTGCGGTAGAGCGCGAGCGCCCTAGTGAGTATCGCGAGCTTGCCATCAAGCGTGCTGAGCTGCTCTGGGCCGCGTATCAGCTCGTAGGCGTCGCGAGCGGCGATGGCGTCCCTGAGCCACTGCTTGCGGTTGTCGCGGACGCTGGCCACGAATTCCGCCGCGCTCTCATCGCTGGCGATGTAGCCCGCGTTTCGCGCAGCCCATTCGAGGATCATGCCGAAGGCGTCCTTGGCCTCGAGGATCGCCCGATCGGCCTCATAAAGCGGACGGTCGCCAGCGTAGACGCCAGCCGGGTCGAGATCACGGGTGGTCGAGCACCCTTGCGGAAGGATCAGCAAGAATGTAGACGCGACAAGGGCCACGAGGGCCGCAGGGAGGATTACGAAAAGTCGTTCAGGTTTCATAGATTGGTTACTGATTGGTTGTGGTCTTAGTGGAAATCGATCCGTCGGATGAGATGGTAACCTCGACGGTGATCACGAGATCACTTGGATCGGCGTCTGGCGGACGGTAGTCCTTACTAGCTTCGTTCGTGTAGTCAGTGCTGCCGAATTCATTATACGCTCGAACGCGGTAGGTGTAGACGGCTCCCGGCAAGACTTGATCGGTCCAAGAGACTTTGCCAGTGGTTGCCGGGTCTTCACTCGGGATCTCGGCGACAACTACGAAGTCAATCGAGCTAGTCTTTCGCTCCAGCGTGAAGCCGGTCTCGTTAGTGGAGTTGTCGCTCCACGTGAGGGTGATTGGGATCGAGTCGGCTGCGGACGCCATAGGCGCTAGGGCCGCGAGAAGGATGATGGTGAGTAGTTGTTTCATGGTTACGGAGCGGCTAATACGGCCACGGGTCGGCGAGTTCGGTATTGGTGATTGTAGCTTCCCCATCGAAGACCGTGTTGGTTAGATCGCCTTGCGCGAATGTATCCAAAAATGTGATATCCCCGTAGTCGAGCTGCACGGTCTCGGGCGATGTGATAGAGGAGCCGTTGAGCAGACAGTCCTTGTCCTCGAAAAGCGGATCGCCGATTGAGCAGGAGAAAACATAGGCGTGGCTATCATGAACGTCGTGGACAGTGCGGGATCCGCCTCGATACGTGCCGCCCACTCGCAGAACCTTGCTGTCCTCGTGGCAGGTCGATGCGTTATCGGCGAGAGCGCTACCTGGCCAACAAGAGGTGACCCCCACCTCGACGCCAATTGCGGTGTCTTGGTAGTCTATATTGTCCTCTGGGGAGCCAGCGACTCGGGTATCGAAAGATATAAGCGTGCCGGAATCCTGGCACCAGACGGTTTGCCCGGCTGATCCGTAAACCTCGCAGCCATCGAGTACAACAGTACCCGTGCCCGTGCAAAGAAGAGCGGCGGACGCGTGGTAGTTGGCGATTATAATACCAGGGCCGATGTAAGCACCAACGCCGGTCGGGAATGTAAGATTCGTGGTCGAGTCCTGCTTCCACATGTAAACCGCATCGGCAGCCACGAGATCCGGCAACGATTCCGCCGTGCCGAGCGCCACATTCGCAGATGAGCCCGCCGCCTGTATCGCCATGATGCCGAGATTTTGGTATGCGGTCCCGTCTGCGGAAACCGGCGACCATGCGGTTGCCTTGACTCCAGCGACGTTAGTCCCGTCGCGTCGCACAAGCCCTGCCCATAGCACGCCGCCGATATTGTCCACATTCCAACGCACCGCATCGGCAGCTGGATCGATCTGCGCCGTCGAAAGATCGTCAAAGGCGCCTATGAATACCCCGCCAGAGGGCGCGAGAAACGCTAGCGATTTAGTCACGCTTCCGGGAGCCGCGTAGATGCCGGGCGACATACTCACGCGGTCGAGAGCCGTCGCTTCAGCAATGGCCTTGGAGATCGTCCGCCATGGGGTTCCACTGGTGCCGTCGCCGGTCGTGTCGTCTCCGGACTCGGAAAGGTAATGCGTCGCGCCGGTGTGGTCCGCTAGCCAGTCGGCTCCGGTCTCTGCGATGGAGTACTCAGTGTCGTTGCGGCGAAGAGTGACCGGGAAGGTGTCTGGAAGTGTCAGGGTTTCGAACTCGGCGCCGCCCGTAACCTCCTCATCGGTGAATGTGTCTCCCGTCGCCGTGACGGTTTCCCATGCGTATACCACCCGGCTGAGCGAAAACACATGATTCGCCGTCCCCGCTCCGCTTGATGCCGTGGCCGTCACCGCGCCGCCTGAAGCGGTCAGTGTGATGTCCTCGTAGTCGGCCACCGCGCCCGTGTAGGCTGCGGTCAGCTCGTCGCCTGCGGCGTTGATGGTGAGGGAGGAGAGGGTGGGGGAATCGGAGGAGCTGCTCGCGAACTGATACGCCGCCGGAAATCCAGCGATCAAGTTACCCACTGGCGACCAGAGCGCGTTGCCGATGCGGTTGCCAAGATTGCCCATCGCTTACGAGCTCGGAGTGACTGTAAACTCAATAAAGTTGCCGTCCGAGAAGCCCGAGCATTTGAATCTGCCCCTGAAATTCTGGAAGAGGTTCAGCCCGCCCGCTAGATCCTCGGCTGTGCCGAAGTTCGCCGAGCCATCCAACGCGAACTGAATCGACCCGGGCGTCGTGTGGTCAGTGTTGATGACCACGGCCGCGCCCTGCTCGACCTTGTACTCCGTTCCTGAAACTATCGTCGTCGCCATAGTGTTGCCCTCTTGTGGTTTGACACGCCAAACGCGTCTCTTTGATGAGTCAAAACAGGAGGGCAGGGCAGAGTCAACGCCTTTTGCTTAACTGTTGAGCCTTAGCCCCACTCAGAGATGGCGAGGGATGAGTAGTCGGCGGCTGGCGTGCTTGTTGGCTCGCGGTAGTCGATGCACAGCAACCCAAACGCGTCGGCCCCATGCGAGCTCCAGTCGTGATCCGGCCCGAGCCCAATGCTTCGCTCTTTGTCGATCTTCTCGTGGTACCAGCCGAGCGCCTTCCGTCCGGGCTCAGTGCGGCGCTCATCGAACCAGATTCGCGGAAATCGCTGCCTCGCCGCCTCGATTCGCAGCTTTGCCGCGCCGGCTCCCTGGTTTGGCACAACGCGCACCTCGAATCCTGCAGCCCTCAGGGCGCTCTCATAGCTCACATCATGCACCTTGTCGCCAGCAACTCCATCGTGAGGGAGGATGCAGTTGGCTTTGTCGTAGCCCTTGGCCCTCAGCCAAGCGATATGCGTCGCCAGCGGCTGGCCTTGAGCCTCGTAGTAGTCAAGGATACGGATCTCGCCGCCGATGAACTGGCTTATCCAAATCGAGCACGCATCCGCCTTGGCTCCCGTGCCGCCTATGTCCCAATGGGCGTAGATCGACATAAGTGGATCGATCGAGAGGCTGGCGATTCGCCCATCAGCCTTGCACTCCAGGAGCTGCTTGGAAAAGTAAGCGCCCTCGACCACCGACACGTAATCGCCTTCCCAGATGTGAGGGTAGTGTTCCGGGCGCTTCTCCAGATCCTCCAGCCGCGTGCGGTTGAGTGTTTCAGGGAACCATGGATTATCCCTCCAGTTGAGTTCGACCACCATCGCCCCATTAGGGGGAGTCAGCCGAAAACGCTTATTCGTAGCGCTCTCCTTGCGTTCCGGGTTCCAGGTCACCCAAATTTCGCTGCCCTCCTCTCGCACAGTCGGTACCACCTTCTGCCAAGCGGCCTCGCTCACCGACTCGCCCTCATCCACCCAGAGCAGGCGGATGCGGCTCTTGCTCTTGATGGAGTCTAGGTTGTGCCTGAGCCCGCAAAACGCGAATTCGATGCGCCGGTCTCGAGTGCGAATGAATCGCTCTCCAATCTCGTAGCGCTCGGCAAGCCAAGGCTCCTCCGTGATCGCCTGCTTTACCTCGGCCATAGAGGAGTCGCTGAGCGAGTTCATGAATTCGCGCCCGCATACGATCACGCCTGGCTTATTCGCCTGGGCGAACCTAAGTCCAAAGACTGCCGACATTTTGGCGAACGAGCGCGACTTGGCGGAACCTCGCCCGCCATAGGCGCAGCGATACATGACACCCTCGATCGTAAAGACAGGGATCAGCTTTGGCGGAAGCTGGATCTCGACTTCTACGGACTCACTCATTGCCAGGAGCGACAAACCGAATCACTCCAATCGTCGGCAGCGGGTTCTCTTCATCGCTTCCGAGCATCTGAGTCGGTCGGCCGTAAGCTCGGTCCAGCAACGCGACTGCCGCGTTTAGCTGAATTTGGTCGGTTTCGCCGGTCTCCATAAGGCGAGCAAGCTTCCTGATTGCACCCTCCCCATGCTCAGCGGCGGCGGCCTTTATTTGAGCCGTAGACTTATTGGGAGTCCCTTTTTTACGCCCGCCTGTTTTCTTTCCTAATGCCATCTATTTGCATCTAGGTTAGATCACTCAATCCAAGCGGCCCCACGCCTGTCTCCACTCGCCGAAGCCTTGCTCTTAAGCGTCGCCGCCGCGATGTCGCCCGGCTCCTTAATTGACTCGGCAACAGCCATCGCCCGCTCCTTGCTCTCGCAACCCTGCCGCTTGATCAGCCGCTGCAGCCCGCTCGGTCCGCGTCGCATCAAAACCGGGTAGTAGATCTCGCTCGCCATAGACTCAACCTCTAGGCCAAGTGGCGGCCACCCGTCAACACTTAACGGTTAAGCCAATTCCGTAAATCCGCCGCTGCGCAAATATCTCAAATCCCCTGAGATCCTTGTACCCCTTATCTCGCTACCAGCCAACGCCAAAATTCCGAGCTTGACAACCTGCCGGCCCCGAAGGCCTATCGAACGTAGTGAGATGGATGGGCCTCCAACGCCCTCCCAATCCTAGCCATCGCCCCCTCCTGCGCGATCTTCGCGGGCTCAGTCTTGCCTGACTCCCACTCCCAGTAGGTGCGGGCGGGGACTTCGAGCAGGGCCGCAAGCTCGTCCTGGGTGAGGGCGAGCGAGCGGCGGGCGGTTTTGAGTTGCTGGGCGAAGGTCATACGGGTTGGCTGTATTTTTCCCGGTACCAGTCCGGCGCGGATACGAACTGATCCGCCGTCAGATTTTCCGCCCGGTAGAGATTTTTGCCGCCTTGCGAGGCGTCCACATTATCCAGCCACGCGGGCATTATTACACTGCTCGCGATACGCTTGGCGTCGAGGTGTGTGGCGTCGTCCGGTAAGCCGGTGACGGCGATTGTCATGCATCCATTGCGGTAGCCGGGCTTGGCTCCATCTTGCTGGGGCATGAGGTTTCCGCCGCTGGCGAGTGAGTGCTTGAGTTTTATCGTTTTCATATTTCGGTTTTTCGGTTTCTCTCTCCAGGGCTCATCCCCTTCGATGCAACCACTCTCGCAGATTCAGCGAACGCCGTCAAGAACCTTTTTCGCAAAATCTGCGATTTATTTTGATTCAAGACTTCGCCTTCTTCTTCGGCAGCGCTCTGATTGCAAGCTCAGCCTCCCTGCCGATCTTCGCGGCCCCGCTTTCGCGACGGACCACGGTTTCCCGAGCGACCCCGAGGAGAGCGGCAAGCTCGGGTTGTTCGTACCCGAGCTTGCCGCGAAATTGGCGGTATTCGATATTAGTCATTAGCCTCCTCGAACGCATCGGGATTTCCAGCCCTGATTGTGTTGTAGCTCGATTCGGTGATCTCGCCAGCGCCTCCAGTCTCTCGAACCCCATCGGCTGCCGACTCGCGTGCGTCTGGTTCGCTGCCGTCGCGAAACAGCCGGGACGCGATACGCGAATCGATCTTTGCCGCGATGTCCATTACCCTATGGTCCGCGTTATAAAGTAGGATTTCCTTAAAAGATTCACCTTATGCGGTTCCACTAATTCCCAAGCCGGGTGAGTCTGAGCTAGAAGAGATAATGGATTCCCGACCTGAATACAATTATCATCCCATTCGTGCATGCCGTCGCCTTCGGACATATAGATTAATGATTCCACCGGGTCCCAGCTTTTATTAACGATGTAATCCGCAATCTCTTCCGCCTTTTCGCGATCATAAATTGAGTATGGGTTTCGCAAGTACGGGTACCAGCTATGTAGAGCGCTTTTGACAGCCCCCGTGAAATAAAATAGAGCGCCCGCTGGAATCCTTACAATCGAATCTACTAAATCGGATTCCAAGATCTCAGCATCCCTCTTCTCGTCTTGCTCTGGATCGTGCCATTCCTTGCCGTCAATCTCGACCGTCACCTTGCCCCAGCAATCCATGAGAAAATCCAAACGCCTGCGACCAACCCAAACTTGTTGCCTGTATTCGAGGTCGTGTTTGTTCATTTCGTGCACGAAAGCCCTTTCCGCTGGAGACTCGCACATCTCAAAAGATCCCCGTTTCTTTAAAAGGGATTCCATGATGTCGAACTTATTAAAATTAAACGCTTCCATTTGATCGTCGCTGATATCAACCAAACCTCAAAACCTCGCAATGCTCGCTCAACCTCCGAGCAATCGCCCCACCTCGCTCGTGCCCATACTTTACATACATCCGCTTCGCCCCGTAGTTGGTCGTCACGATCATCGGCAGCCCCTTGACGCATCGCTTGTCGATCAGGGACAGCATCCACGCCTGCACCCGGTCGCGCTGGCTGGCGTTGACCTCCTCCTGTCCTAGGTCGTCGATCACGAGGCATCGGGCATCGCTAAGGGCGTCGATGAATTTGCGCGCCTCGTCAACGCCGTACTCGACCTCCTCACAGATCCGGCCTGCCAAGTCCTGCGCCGTCCACCAATCCACATTTAAGCGGTCATGGGTCATTAGCCGCTGGACCAAGGCGAAGGCCGATCGCGTCTTGCCGCCGCCGTGCTCGCCGACAAGCAGCAAGCCCTTCGGCCCGTATCGCCAGCCGACCACCGCCGCGCATTGAGCGCGGGTGGCTTCGAGTTTGGAATGGGCGATGTCGAAATCGACGACGCCCGGGTATCGCTCTCGCAGCCGTCTCGCTCTCGCCGCTCTAGTGGCGTCCAAGGCCCTCGCGGTATACTCGGCTTGGACTTGCGCCCAATCGACGGAAATCGGCCCATCGGGGGCGTCGAAATCGGGCAGTTGGCTAGAAAGCGTCTTTGTAGTTTCCGGGTCGTGCATTGTGGCTGTGGTCCGTGCTCCATCTTTGTCCGTTTTGGGCCTTGGCGAGCCATGCGTTTATGTGGCGAGTCATTCCGCCGACGGTTTTGCGTTTCTGCGGGTTGCCGACGTTCCAGCCTGCGCAGTTCCGCAATTCGGCTCGCACGTCGATGCCTGGGTAGTAGGTTTCGAAGCCCTTGATTTGGTTTTCAGTGACCGGATACGGCTTAGCGCCCCTACCCACAGTTGGAATTTCGATGAAAACCGGGTTGTCTGGTTGCTTGGATGCTGGCTCGCCCAGCTCCGAGCTATCCTCGTCTCCGTCTCCGAAACTCGTCTCCGTCTCCGAGCGCGGATGTCCGGCGCATGACGGGCGCATGTCTGACAAATGCCCGTCAATCGTCTCGCATTCGCCCGGATTGGGAAACTTGCTATCTTTCGCCCGAGTGCGTTGGTTGAAGTTGGCGATTTCAATAAACTCGCGTCCGCGCCTGTCTTGGTAGAGTGCCAGAAGTCCGGCAGTCGTACACTCGTCGCGCCATTTGCGGACCGCCTGTAGGCGCACGTCGGCAAGTAGCGGGAATAGCGCGGCTTTGAGCAAACGCTCGTCGCCATGAAATCGGCCGTAGTCGTCGGCCTTCATGATCAGCCGGACGAAGAATCGCTCGCCCTCAGGTGACAAGTCAGCCAAGGGAAGGGAATCGGTCCAGTCTCGTAAAATTCGTGTGGGCATATCTCAGTCTCTCGAAATAAAGTAAAAGCACGTCCCACCCCTCGACTCCTTGGTGCACGGCCAAACCTTGCACTTCCCAGCCGGCGGGCTCTTGCGGGCGCATCGCGAGGCCAGCGGGCAGTTGAGGCCCTGGCAGCGGAAGTAGGTTTCGGGGAGGGGTGTCATAGAGCTAGCGCTTCCTCGCAGGCTTGGATGAATTGCGCGGCGAGTTCCGGCACGATCGCATTGCCGTAGCCCCGCAAGAGCCCCACTCTGCCGGGTACCCCATCAGCCAGCGGGAATGTTCCGGGTTCAACACGCCGCGCTTTCCCGTCGGTGCAGGGGAGTAGGTCGAGGGAATCCCAAGAGTTGCCTCGCAGTTGAGCGGGAGACTGTTGCGTCGAAACTGCGATGGGCCTGCGTTGTTCGTTGAGTCCTGCACAGTCGGCGTCGCCCAGCCTGCCAACTCCACCGTCTTGCGGCTGCTGTCGTTGTTGCCCGCCTCGCTGTTGCCGTTGCGAGCAGGGGTTCCCGCCATTGGCGTTGGCCAGCCGGCTAACTCGCTCGCTACTGCAAGGCATGAGTTGCGCCCTCCCCTCTCCCTTGTTCCGAGTCCCGGTTTCTTGGAGTCGTGTGTTGTTGGCGTAGGCCACCCAGAACAATCGCTGTCTGATATGCGGCGCGCCGACGCTCGCAGCGCACAGATCGGCGACCCCGACTGCATATCCCAGCTCTTCCACTTGAGCGCGTACTCCGGAGAGCCATCCACGTCCAGCCTTGCTCGCAACCTGCTCTCCAAAGACGACTGCAGGCCGGCACTCGTCAATGAGATCGCGGAAGACCGGCCAAAGGTGGCGCTCGTCGGCCTCGCCCTTTCCTTTTCCCGCCACGCTGAAAGGCTGGCACGGACAAGAGCCCGACCATACCTCCCGATCCCTTGGCCACCCTGCAAGCTGGAGAGCCAGCGGCCAGCCTCCAATGCCTGCGAAGAAATGACATTGCCGGTATTCCACAAGGTCAGTTGCTCGCACGTCGGCGATGCTTCTAGTGTCAATGTCTCCATTTGGTATCAGTCCCGCGTTTATTAGTTCCTGCAGCCATGCGGCGGCTTTGGTGTCGAATTCGTTGTAGTAGTTCATGCCGCCCCAATCTCCCGCCGATGCTCCGCAACCTGTGTGCAGCCCTCGCGATGCCCGAGATAGTAGGCCTTCGCGTCGTCGCTGCCGCGTGGATACGGGTTGGTTCCAAACGGTTCGGCTCCGGTGTCCCATGCGTGGCAGAGGCCTTGATGGTAGGGTGCGTTCACTTCCCCATCCCCCTAAAGCAGTCATCCAAATCCGGTTGTCTCCACCGCAAAATAAACGGCGGCAGATTAGGCGCGAGCTGCTCGGCATGCCCCTTGTGGACCCATGCGACGCCGATCTTTTCCCATGGCGAGTTGACGAGGCTGTCGGCGCATTGGCGGTATAGGTCGCATGCGTTGTTGGCGCAGTAGGTGCGGGGTGTCATAGCCAGTTCACCTCCGCGTAGCCTTCGAGCTTCCGCCAGATCGCTAAATTCAAAACCGCCTCACGCTCAGTGCGACCGTAGCAGCATTCGCCGTCATACGTCGCCTCATCCAGATCTTTGTTATTATTATGCTTCGCGTAGTAGTAGTGATCGTCGTCGCTATCTGGATACTTGCCGTGTTCCTCCGCAACCTGACTGTCTGGATAATCTTTGCGAAAATCGCCGGTCACGATCTGGTAACGCTCCACAAACCGCAGATATGGCGAGAGCTGGACGGCTTCGGGGAATAGGTCTGGTTGTGTCATTCCGCCTTCCTCCTCGCCGCCGCTACGAACCGCTCCAGCTCCCCAAGTGTCGGCTCGCAGCTCCCGAAAATAGTATAGAACAAATTCGCCAACGCGCTGCCATCGCGACCAGCCTCACGGGAGAGCTGCTTTAGCGCTCCCGCTCCCAGTCGTTGCCCGTCGCGCATCCGCTGCAGCAACTCCTCATAGAGCGGCAAATCGCGCAAGGTAGGCTCCCTTCGAAGGCGCGTTACCCGCGTCTCGATATTATCCCGGCGCGGCGTGTTGAGAGCGGCGCGGACCATGGCGGCGGATAGGCCGCACAAGCGCAGGATGGGGTTCGGCTCGCGGGCGATTTCGGCTCGTTGGGTTAGGTTTAGGTTGGTCATAGCGCTAGCACTTCTTGGGCGCATCTTCGTGCTGCTATCTCGCAGTAGCGCTCCTCGCGTTCGATGAGCGTGCATTTCTTACCGAGGTCTTTGGCGGCACGGCCTGTTGTGCCAGAGCCTGCGAAGGGGTCGAGGATGGTGGATACGTCGCCCGCGAGGCTGATGCACCACGCGATTACATCGAGGGGCTTCTGTGTCGGGTGCTCGCGGAATTCGCCACCCTTGCGGAGCATGCCGTTCCAGAGGTGGCGTTTGATCCGTAAGGCAGATCCAAGGTTATTCCAAGCCATTTCACCGTCTGCGAAATCACCTGTGTTTTCTTTGTCCCAAACTAGCGGACCTTTGCATGGTGGTAGACTATAGTAATTTCCACCCCAAATGATCTGCTTAACACAGACAGAGCGAATCAACTCTATCGTAGCTGGATCAATGGGGGTTTGATCCCAGTTGTATTCTCCATAGTCTCGCACATAGGCTTTCCCTTTCGAAAAAACAGAGCCCCGACCTCTTGTTGCGTTCTTTTTGGAGCTTTCACCAATCCCATACGGCGGATCAGTCAGCAGCAAATCGAAGCGCCCGAGCTGCGGAACGATCTCCCTGCAATCGCCGCAATACAGCGTGACCGCATCATCCTGATAATAAGGCCTCATACTCCAATCCCTCCCTGAATTTCCACCTTCACCGCATCCTTTATCTCCCCCCACAACTCCAGAGCGTCAGCCACCGGAGCGAAGTCCACGCCGTCATATTCGACGCTTTCGATTTCGATCTCCTCTTCAATGGGAGGCTCGGCGTATTGGTAGGGGTGGTAGGTGGCTTGCACGTCGAGGGGGATGCCTTTTAGGTTGATTGTCATGGGTGGTCGTTGTCCTCTGTAATTCCGTCCAAAATCTCATCGACGATGCTCAGGTCATGCGCTCCAGAGTTCCAACGGGCCACAGCCTTTTCTCTGCCGACGCCGGTCGCTATTCTGCCGCAGATTTGGCAGCATACTGCGTAAAGGTATGGATCGCCGAAATTATACTCCATCACGTAGATCTCGGGCTGATCCTCAATAGCTAGTTCCTTTGGGTTAGCTCCACATTGCGAGCACTCTGCGAGGTATAATCCAAATAAGTCGGGGTCTTTTATAATCCTATCCATTTGTATTGTGGTTTAAATTCTTTAAAATCGTGACACCGCCTTTTGAACTCGGCAGCGTAATAATATTCTCCGGTCGTGTAGAGGCGTGGCTTGTGGCCCTTCGCGCAGAGGACGGCGGTTCTGAAATCCGGGGCGAAGTGCTCGCAGTTGCCGCATAGGGAGGCTTGCGGGGTGGGTTCATGCCAGAAACCCTCCGACAATCCCGATCCACACGGCATGCATCGCTTGATCGACAAATAACGGCCCCATCGGCCATTGCTCGGGGGTTGTCTGCTTTATAAGCCTCATCCATTTGAGGTGCAGAGCGAACCGATCCTGCAGCCAGTGCTGTCCGACAATGAGGGCGAATTGCCACCATGCCAGATCTCCAAATACAGAGAGAAGGATAAACGGGACTGAGTACGCGGCCACATGCGCCGAGCACACGAACGACGATTGAGCCTTCCGTTGCATCCAGTGGTTTTGCAGCAGGAAGTCCCCCACTAGGTGTGTGATTAGTAGTTGTGCTACCATGATTCTGACTCCTCCCCCTTCATCCAGGCCACGCCACGTTCCATTGATCCGAGCTCCCACCCATCCGACATCCATGGGTGATTACTCTTTTGCAGGGCCTCCTTGCATTCAGGGTGCTCGTAGCCGTAGTTAAAATCGCCCTCGAACATCCAAGCGGCCTTGAATGCGCGCGAGCCAACGTCTATCAACTCATTACACCATGAGCAGTGGTGAGGCTTGCGGGTGGCTTTGACTTCAGTGTGTCCAAAATGCTGGCTCATACCGCTCTCCCCTCCTCTATAATCCGCTCCGACACCCACCTCGAAACGTGCGCCTGTATCACCGCCATAAACGCGTCAAGCGACCGCACGATAACATACTCAAACCCAGCCCGCTCGACTAGCTGCTGCCAGGCCTTTTGCGTCTTCTGCTGCCTGCCGGATGGCGTCTTTACCTCGATTAGCAGCGTGTGTCCAAGGCTCAGGAATACTAGGTCGGCGACTCCAGCACGAACGCCGGTCGCTTTAAGGATGCGGCCCGTCGCTGCAGTGCGGGCTCCTCCGTTTGGCACTGCGAATAACAAACCCCGGAGCTTGGGGTATCGGAGGTCGAACCAGCGGACCATTGAGGACTGTAGGCGGTCTTCGGCGGATTTCACTTGGAGTCCTCCTCCAATTCCTCTTCCGCTGCCAACTGCTCGCCTAGCATTTCGCTCGCTGACAATAGCAGAGATGTCTCAGCGCGCGATCGCGTAGTGCAGACGGCTTGCGCTTGCATCACGTAAAAGCGTTCGCCGACGCGATTAAAATCTAGTCCAGCTAAACGCTCGGCTTCCTTGATCGCCGAATCCCAATTGTCATGCCTTACGGTCGGATTGCCGCCTGTTGGGCTCCAGACGATCCAGAATTCTTGCTCGTTCATTTCTCCTCCTCCAATTCCGCAATCCGCTTCTTGAGCTTGGTGATCTGGCCTTTGGCTGCGGAGAGCCTGCGAATAAGCCACGCTTCGGTTTCTATCGCGCGGCTGCAAGTCTGCTTATAGAAATTGCTTTGCGACTCCAAGCGCTCCTTGTCCTTCGCCATCATCTCGCAGGCGTCGGCGATGCGTAAGAGTGCACCAGTTTTGAGTTCGCTTTGATCAAACCCTCTGCCTTTTTCGCAATGGTAATCCTCGCGGGACTCGACTCTGTATGATGCTAGGCTCATCGCACCCCACCCCCATTCACCCCGCGATGCCGGAGCAGCTGAGCGCGCGACCGGCACAGGCTGACGTTCTCGGCTCGCAGCCGCTGATTGGTTTCCGCCATGCGGGCCAATGCCTTGATCTGCGATTCGATGGTCGATCTCTGGCGATCGGCGAGTGCCTGCAGCCTCGCGACCTTCTGCTCGTTGCGCAGCCAGCCTGTAATCGCTAGGCGGATACGGCGGGCAAGGCCTGGGCGTGGGAGGCGGCGGGAGACGGGGGCGTCTAGGTCGTGGGTGTTGGTTATGGTGATTGTGTGCATGGTGGTGGATGGTTAGGCGCGGATCGGCATCAGGAGCCCGCACCCATAGCGGAAGCGAAAGAGCAGCGGCATGAGTGGCTGCGGGTCGCCCTCGTATGCAAAACCAGGAAGGCCCGCGATGAGGTTGATATAAAAGCGGCCGACGTAATAAGGGCGCTCGACGGTCGGTAGACGGAAAGGTTCAGTAGAATCGTTTCGCGGATCATAGCCAGGAAACCCGAACTCGCCCCGACCGTCGCACTTGCTGCAGTCGCGCTCGTGTCCGCATTCGCAGCACTCGATTAACCCTTCGCCGTTGCATTCCTGGCACGGCTTGAGATTGCCCTCTTCGCGGGGCTCGTGTTTCGGCAGCTCAAAATCGACCGTGCGCCATAACGTGGGGTCGCTTGCCAGTTTCGAATTAGCAGAGCTACCGACAACCCCAAGGTATTGCTCCCGAACTCCAGCGATAGCGTTTGCCAGCCGGATATAAACACGCCCATCTGTCGCGCAAGTGTGGCCGTTCTCACTGAATGGAGTCGCTATCTTTCCGCGGGCTGGATCTGGCGAGCAAAACGGCTGCAGTAGTTCGAGCAGCTCGGCGTCTGTAATCTTTTCGGTTTCGGTATTCATATTTCGGTTTCTCAAAGTGGTGCTGCCGCCCGTACCCCTACAGGCGGCAGCGGTTTCTCCTCCTGATGTGAGCGCTAGGCGCTCAAAGTCTCCTCGGGTTGAGGCTGCATTTGCTCGGCTACCATAAACGACTGAAACCGCACGGTATCGTTGTATTCCGGCGAGCGGAAAAGCCCGTCGCCCTTGCCTGAGAGCGATTCCGCACCGTCCTCATCGAGCACGACTCGCGAGTCGATGGCCTTCGGTACACGAAAGCATACCTGAACCGGAAAGTTCGCCTTGGCGTCGCCCGTAATCACTTTGACCGATGCGCGCTGAGTCGCGGCGATGATGCGCAATCCGCAAGAGCGGCCCTTCTGGAGCAGTATCTTCAGGTTCTCCTCAAGCGATTTCTCGTAGCCTATAACTTTCCCTTCACCGTCTCGGATCGCCAATTCCTTGCCTTTCCGTGACTGCGCTACCGCGTCGGCGAATTCATCGAAAACCACGAGAGTATTCAAAACCTGTCCACGCTCGACGGCCGCGTTCATCTCGTTAACAAGATCGGCCATTCGACTTTCAATCCCATCGATATCATTCACCGATCCGAACTCGCGGAATTCATACTTCGGATCAAATAGCTCGATCCGCCATCCGCCAAGCGCTCTCACGCTCTCGATGATCGAGCGGATATGGACGCTCTTGCCGCTGCCGGTCGCCCCGCAAACGAGCATGTGCGGAGTCGATGGGTTGCCCATGTCCCACGTCACCAGCTCGCCAAAGTTATCAAACCCCATTGGGATCTCCAGCGAGCCTTTTTCGATATGCTCACGGCTCCAATACAAGGGCTCGCGTTGCGATTGGTCCTTGTTCGCGTCGATGGCCACGTAGGAGCGGCCATTGTAGACCGAAAGCTTTTGGCCAATGCGGATCGATTCGAGGTTGAGCGCGTTCGCAATATCGAGCCGAAACTTGAAGATGTCGTTGATGCGACGCCCGTTCTGGAGTTCAAGTAGGTAGGTCTCACTGCTGTATCCGCTCAGGCAGTGCTCGACCTTCACGGGCAGTCCGAGCGTCATTAGGCGGGTTTCGATTCGTTGGGATGGTGTCATGTCCTCTATGGATGCGTAGCTTATGAAGCGGTTCGCTTCGGTTTTGAATTTGGCGATGATCTGCGGATCGATCGCGGAAAGGTTCGAGTCGCGAATCTTTCGCGTCCGCTTGGCTAGTAGAGCGGACTTCTCCGCGCTGATTTCCGGGTTGATGTCCTGGATCTCCTGCGTCTGCCATGCTATCCAGAAGTTGAGCAGCTCTGCCTTTTCCTCGCCCTGAATAAACATGTCATTCGGGTTGGCGAGATACACCTTATCGGGATCGCGAGCGGCGTTGTAGACTTCGCGAACGCCCTCATAAAGCAGGGCTTCGTACATGCGGCGATTCTCCAAATTCAAAGGGATCGGCACCTTGCGAATCTGCGCCATGCCCGCGTTGGCGCCGCGCGAGTTCTGAGAGGTCTTGTTTTCGAAAAAGTTGAATATCTCTACCGGCTCGCCTAGCGCCTTTTCGATGCCTACGAGGTAGGTTACAGCCTGCCCTGAGTATTTGTAGATAACCTCGTCTTCGCTCGTGTAGCCATAGACCGCCTTGTGATCGAGCACGGCCAACCTGCCGCCCTTGCTCCAGTAAACGAGATCGGGGACGAATACACAGGGGATGGGGATTCCGACGCCGTTAAGAGTAACGACTTCCTTGAATCGCTTATTGATAAACAGAATCTCGCCGATGTCCGCGAGGTAGGTGTCCACCTCTTCGAGAAAACTCTTGATCACAAAAGGAAGCTTGCCGGCCACGTGCTGAAATACGGCCTCGACGGTCGGCGTTGTGGCTCCGGTCTTGATGCGGTTGGCAGGCGTATTGTAAACCGCCTCCATGCCGACGCGCACCATCTCCTCCAGTGTGATCGAGCGGCCCTCTCTATGCAGCGCGAAGAAGGCTTGCAACGCCTCGTCGTAGCCGGTGCCGATCAGGGAGGATGGGGAGCTTTTATAGTCCTTGATTCCCGCGATGTAGGAGCGGCAGAAGGCGAGTTGGTTTCGCTGGTAGGTCTGCACCATCGAGTGCGACCAATGATCAATGAGGCAGTCGCTCACAGCAGGTCCTTCCCTTCGGATTCGTTGGACTGCTTCAACTCAGCAACCTTCTTTTTGGCTTCAGCGACGGATTGCTCCACTGGTTTCGCTCTCTCGACCAGCTCCTCTTCCGTGTAATCGGCCAGCTCCTCAGTGGTCCGAAAACCCTTGAGTACGTCGCCGAACTGGTCGCGCAGAAGGAACCCACGCGCCCGGAACATGAGCATGCGCTTCGGGTACTGCTTCCATGGTCCGGCCTTGTCCCAGAGCCCCGCCGTCTTGGCGTCCTTGACGGTAAACGTCTCTGTCGCGGGCTCGAAGTTGCGGCGCTTGACGGTGACCTTTACGCCCTTCTCGTCGCCCTCGCCTACGATTTCCTCCTTGTACTGCTCAAGCAGTCCGGAGGCTCGTACGACGGCAAGAGCGGCATCGCCATAAATGCCAGGGCGACCGTTGATCACCGCGATATTTTGTAGGCCCGCGAGCGGAGGGAGTCCGAGCTCCATGCCGCACTGCAGGGCGATCAGCACGTCACCCGCGTTCTCAAACCCCTTGGGTTTAAACGGGCTCTTGGCGATGTATTCGGCGAGCTTTAGGGCGTCCTCGAATGTCTTAATTTGGATGCCGTTTGATGCACTTAGCGCTAGCTGTGTGTCTGTACTCATTGTCTGTATTCGGTTTTCGGTTACTCTTAGAAATTCAGGGTTACGTGCGTTATGTGTCCGCCCTCGATGGCGGCGACTACCAACAACGCCTCTTCGGTGCTGATCTCGCGGGGCAATCCACTGGATGGAGCGGTGAAATCCTCTGCCGCCTCTAGTCTCACCCGCTTACGATGCTCCTCACTCGCCGCCTTCGCATCCGCCAACTCCTTGGCTTTGCGCGCTTCGTATGCCGCCTGAGCCGCGATACGCTCCGCTTCGGCGGCGACCTTCGCCTGCTCGGCTTCGATGCGGTCCCGCTCGCTAGTCACCTTGGTAACGATAGCGCGGTGCTGCTCGACTGAGGCGTTGGCCAGCTTGACCAAATGCGTCTTGGCCTGGCTGACCTTGTACGCTTGGCTCTTGAGTTGCTCGCGGCCAACGCGGGTTTCAGGATCGGCTACCAGCGAGAGCGCTTCCTCGCGGATGCGGCTGATTAGGGGGTCAACGCTGTTCGCGTCGAATACAGTTAGGTCGCTGATTAGCTCCAGCGAGAGAGCGGTTTCTGTGGTACTCATTGTATCGGTTTCTTGGATTTCAGTTTGTCTAAAATGCGCTCCAGTCGGAGGAGCAGGTAGCGGAGGGCGGCTAGCATTGGGTCGAGAGTTCGGCCTCCAGCTCGGCGACCCTGGCTTTGGCTTCGGCGAGTTCGCGTTGTTTGACTGTCGCGGGATCGATCAAGGAGGCCCTTGCTATAAGCTCTGCAAGTGATTCGGCGTCTACGGAGTCAAATCCGGTGCTTGCGTAAAACGTCACCCCGCTGCCATGGCCTTCGTATACCGAGAAGTATTTCACTCCGAGCGGTTCGAGTTGGGCTTTCGCTTTCGCGACCCACCCCTTGACCTGCTCCTCCGTGGTTTCGGGCGTGTTCACGATTCCACCTCCTT
>Ga0214472_10000718_pt1 | contig 40016 bp, 43 predicted proteins | sample RVTome_6_FD_207662 | JGI IMG/M metagenome (GOLD analysis project Ga0214472, IMG submission 207662) | Soil microbial communities from uranium-contaminated site in the Upper Colorado River Basin, Wyoming, United States - RVT140D175 | ecosystem: Environmental > Terrestrial > Soil > Contaminated >...
GCTCCCGCCGGGCCATAGCACTGGTCGTGCTGGGCGCCGCCGGCGGCGCGCTCGTCGGCGCCGCCGCGCACCTTGTCGCGCTCGCCACCATTCGCGGCCTCTTCGGGCGAGACCTTTCCCCGGTCGGCGGAGGCTTCGAGGGCCTCGTCCTGGGAGCCGCCGCGGGCCTCGGCTACGCTCTCGCCACGCCGCGTGCCGAAGGCGGCATGGCGGCGCCGCGCGGGCCCGCCCGGGCGCGCGCCGTGCTCCTCACCGGCACCGTGTGCGCTGCGGCCGCGGTGGCCCTGGCGCTCGCCGGCAGCTATCTCGGCGCCATGAGCCTCGACTTCATGGCCCACGCGTTCCCAGGGTCAGAGGTCGGTCTCGCGCCGCTAGCGCGGCTCCTGGGAGAAGAGGAGCCCGGCGCCGTCACACGCGTCGCGATCAGCGGCTTCGAGGGCCTGCTCTTCGGCGCGGGGCTGGCGCTCGGCCTCACGCGGCGGCCGAGCGGCGACGCTTCCGGAAACCGCTGAGCCAACCCTCACTTCTCGCTCATCTCTCCGACACCCCGAACGACGAGCTTGTCCCGTAGCCGCGCACGGCCACGCGTGCGCGACGAGGAGGGGACCGAATGGTCGCGAGCCTGTTCGTCAGCGTCGAGGACGGAACCGTTCTGCGGGTGTGCCGGGACGTCGTCCGGCTCCGGACCGAGAAGCCGCTCCAGTTCGTGGACCTGACGGCGCTCGTCGCAGAGCGCGTGCGGCGCTCGGGGATCCGCGACGGCACGATCACGATCCAGAGCCGGCACACGACCGCGGCGATCGTCGTCAACGAGAACGAGCCCCTCCTGATCGAGGACTTCGAGGACGCCCTCGAGCGCTGGGCTCCGCGCGGCGCCCGCTACCGCCACAACGACCTCTCCGCGCGAGGCAGGGTCCCCCCCGGCGAGAAGCCGAACGGGCACGCCCACGCCCGCGCGCTGCTGCTGGGCGGCTCGGTCACGCTCAACGTCGCGGCGGGCGAGATCGACCTGGGCGAGTGGCAGAGCGTCTTCCTCGTGGAGCTCGACGGACCGCGCTGCCGCACGGTCTCGGTCCAGGTGATGGGCGTCTCGACGATGGGGCCGCGGCCGTGAGGGTCAAGATGATCCTGCCGGCCCTCACCGAGGCGGTGAGCCCCTTCTTCCGGCCGATCAAGTACTCGCTCTTCCCGCCCCTGGGCCTCGCGACGCTCGCCGCCTACCTCGACGACGGCGACGTCGTCGAGATCCAGGACGAGCACGTCGAGCGCGTCCTGACCGGCGACGAGCCCGACCTCGTCGTGATCCAGGTCTACATCACGTCCGCGAGACGCGCCTACGCCCTGGCCGATCACTACCGCAGGAAGGGCGCCCACGTCGCGCTGGGCGGCCTGCACGTGACCTCGCTCCCCGAGGAGGCGGCAACCCACGCCGACACGATCTTCCTCGGACCCGGCGAGGACACCTGGCCCCGTTTCCTCGCCGACCTCCGCACGGGATGCCCGCACCCGCTCTACCGCTCCTCGGTGCGCACGCTCGCCGGCCTGCCGAAGATCCGCCGCGACCTCATCCGCCGCCACCTCTACCTCGTCCCGAACTCGATCGTGGTCTCGCGCGGCTGCCCCCACACCTGCGCCTTCTGCTACAAGGAGGCCTTCTTCGAGGGCGGCAAGGGCTTCTACACGCAACGCGTGGACGACGCGCTCGTGGAGATCGAGCGGCTGCCGGGCCGCCACGTCTACTTCCTCGACGACCACCTGTTCGGGGACGTTCGCTTCGCGACGGCTCTCTTCGACGGCATGCGTGGGATGGGGCGCCTGTGGCAGGCGGCGGGAACGGTGCAGTCGGTCCTGAAGCCGCGCCTGCTCGAGAAGGCCGTGGCGGCGGGCCTGCGCAGCCTCTTCGTCGGATTCGAGACGCTCAACCCGCTGGGCCTGCGCGCGCAGGGCAAGGTCCAGAACCTCCACCGCGACTACGGGCAGGCGGTGCGGCGGCTCCACGACCTCGGCGTGATGGTGAACGGCAGCTTCGTCTTCGGCATGGACGAGGACGAGCCTTCGGTCTTCGACCGGACGGTCGCCTGGGCGATCGGCCAGGGAATCGAGACCGCCACCTTCCACGTCCTGACGCCGTACCCGGGAACGGCGCTCCACCAGCGCATGCAGGCGGAGGGGCGGATCCTCCATCGTGACTGGGACCTCTACGATACGCGCCACGTCGTGTTCCGCACGCGCGGCATGCGCGCCGAGGAGCTCGAGGCCGGCTACTGGCGTGCCTATCGCGACTTCTACCGGTGGGGATCGATCTGCCGCGGCGCCGCCACCAAGCCCGAGTGGCGCGGGCGCCTGCGCCACCTCGCCTATGCCGCGGGCTGGAAGAAGTTCGAGCCGCTCTGGGACTTCGTCATCCGCGCGCGGAGGGTGGCGCAGATGCTGCCGGTGCTGGAGACCGTGCTCGGCTCCGGAGGCGGCGACGCCGAGCCCGCGCCGCAAGGGTAGACCAGCGCGCTCGTCCCGGCGCTGGTGCTGTTCCACTTGATGGCGCTGAGCGGGTGGTTGTGTAGACCTTCCCGTCGACCACGGCCGTCGAGAGGGCGTTGCGGGGAGTCGGCATGTCCGCTCTTCGGGTCCAGGTGTCCCTCGCCGTGTCGTAGGTCCTCCACGACCGCGAGCTTGTCGGGCCCACGGGTCGTCCCGCCGACGGCGTAGATCGTCCCGCCTACGGCACTGGCACCGAACAACCCGCGATGGGCAGAAGTGGCCCGCGTTCCACTTCCCGGCGATGGGTGACTTCTGCAAACATGAACACCCCCAACCTGAACCATTCGACCCATGAACGAGCCGACCCATGAACGATTCGGCCCCGCTGAGTGGGTCACCGACCCTTCCGGGATGTTCTTCGCGGCGCTCGTTGAGACGTCGCCTTGTGCCCCGCAGGAGACGCCGGTCGCTGCCAAGCCTTGAGTGAACGTGCGTCGGACTACTCGCGGCGAGCCACGGGCCTCCCAGCGGGATTGACGATCCACGACTCGTCCGTGTCCTGACCCCAATCGATGGTGATACGAAACCGTAGGGCGTCCTCGTACTCAATGCGGCGTAGCCGGTCGATCATCGCTACTCCGTCCGGAAGCTCAGCGTATACCTCAGCCATGTTCACCCCGCTGGGAGAGAACGACGTGACCACGACCGTCTCATTCCCGAAGGCGTACCGCACGAAGTCGGGGTGCGGCTGCTGTCCAGTCATTGCCATCGATCCACAGTCAAACTTGCAGAGCCACGCCCCGAAGAATCGCCCGTTGATGCTGACGGCTTCATACGGCTGCACGATGCGCGAGCGCGAGCGCCGTCCTACTTCCTGCAGGGCAGCGCTGAGCTTGGCCGCCTCCGAGTCGATTGCGCTCAGCGCTGTGTTGTGGGCCTCGCAGAGCACGGGGGCGCACGCCTGTCGGATATCGATGTCGCGAGACAAGGTCTGTTGAGACTTGCTCGCGCCCGGTAGCTGCCGCCTCACCACGACCCGCAGCGTCTTCCCAAGACGAAGGACTGCGCTCAGCGGATGCTCCTGACTGAGCTTCTCGCTGCAGCCGCCAAGGGCCGCTGCGTAGCAATGCGGCTTTACCTTCAGGAGTCGTCCAAGACCCTTCGGGCGTGGCATGCTCCCTTCCGTTGATCCACGCCCGGCGCGGTCGTCCGCTAGTGTGCTGTCTCACGGAGCGGCTCTGCGCCGAGCTCGATCAGCCCGTCACGAACGGCGAGCAAGCCGGGGTTGCTCAGAGGTCCTCAGGCTTCAAGCCGGTCTTCTTCGCGATTTTGGCGAGCATCGGCGGGCCAATCTCAACGCTGTCATGGTGAGCCCAAACGTAGTTAGCGTAGCCCGACCGCTCAAGAACGAGATGAGAGCCGCTCCGCTTGCTGTTCACGGCACGCTTCGGCTTCCAGCCGATCCGCTGGAGTGCTGCGAGGACGCGACTCGCCTTGCTAGCAGGCCAGTGCGACGTGGCTGAACTCGATGCCGCCGAAGCTGGCGACAACATCGAACGGCGGACACGCCTCACCGAGCTCGCAACCGGTCAACGGATCTTCGTTGTGAACGAGGCGATCGCCGATGACGTCAATGGCTAGCAGCTTCGCCTTCGCAAGTGCCTCCGGACCCGTAGCTCCGTACACCAAGACCCCGGGCAGATCGGCGATATCAGCGATCCACCGACCGGTTTCCTGCTCCTGCTCGAGCTCGACGGTCAGGACGACCGGCTTTCCGGGCATATCTATCCTCGGCCCCCAATGGCCGCACCCAAAACCATTATGTGTTGACAGGAACGGCAACGCAACTTCGGCCGAGATCGCGCTAGCTTACTGTCTTGCCTGAGCTGGGTCGCACTGTCACTCTGGTCGCCCGGTGGTCGCCCAGTGGACGCTGACTCCCGCGGCCTCGCGGCTGCAGCCGTAAGACTCCTACCTGCTTTCGGTTATGGAGCCGGCGCTCGGACTTGAACCGAGGACCTGCTGATTACGAATCAGCTGCTCTACCGCTGAGCTACGCCGGCATCTTCTGGCAGGATCCGGTTTCGGTGAAACCGGCAAACGTGAATCGTAGCAGAAACGACGACGTGGGCGGAGTGGCCATTCAGTTCGGGGTCGATCGCTGAAGCGATCTGCACGCTCCTGATGCGGCACGACAACTGCTCTCCTCGGCCTGCGGAGAGTGGCGGGTCCGAATCGGCGACATGGCGAGGAGGCTCGAGTGACCGTGTGCCGCGCGAAAACCTACTCCTTGTTGTGGCCGGGCCGATCATGACCACAATATCTTGGGTTGGCGGAAGCGGAGCGGCCCGATGCAGAAATCTCTTGCAATGACGATAAGTTAGACAGATAGTGCTCAGGTAACAAGAGAGGTCTGGATGGCGCGAGGCCGAGTGATTTGCCGTGCGTGGACGGGTCGTCTGGCAGTCGCGGCGCTGCTGGCGATCGGTCTGGCCGGCTGCCAGGCACTGAAGGACGCGCTGCCGACCAAGCCCTCCGAGCCATCGCCTGCGCCGTCACAGTCGCCCGTCTCGATTCCGGTCGTGCTGCCACAGCCAACACCCACTCCCATCCTGGGTGGACCGGCCCCCACGCCGAGCCCTTCGCCGTCGTCGACCCCCGGGCCCAACCCGACGCCCACTCCGAGCAGCCCTCCGCCGACCGGCGGCTCGTGCAGCCTGCCGCCGAGCAACAGCCCCGACGCTCCCTGCTCGATGCAGACGCCGGCGTTCCTGGGCACCGTAGACAAGGCAATCACGCTGCTCACGCAGCAGCAGCCCTCGATCTTCGATCTCAACAGCAAGCTCTGCGAGAACTGCTACTACGTGAAGAACGAGGCGGCGTACGTTTCCGGCGTGATCAAGAACCTCAACGCGGCCGGTCTGTGCGCGATCCACGACGGCGAGGAGCTCGCGGTGAAGAGCTCGAATTCCTTCAACGAGCAGTACGACATCCTGCTCTCCTCGGGCCATATCCGCCGCGGCGGCGGCTCGTACCGGAGCACCTGCACTCCTTCCTGGTTTTGACAGGAGGGCACGGGGGCGCTCCCTCCGTGATGCTACAGGCCAGCTCCCGAGCCGTCGGATAGAATAGATCGTACGGACGATACGGCTGCTCTTTACTCCCGGAACGCCCCTCTGATATCGTCGCGACCGTTCGTTGGCTGAGAAGTCCCTGGTGTCCACTCCCCCCCCCGTCGTCGCCGATTTCCTGACCGCCCACGCGAGCATCCTCGTCTTCCTCGCCGCGGTCGTGGGCCTGCTGCTGTTCGCCCTCGTCCTGTGGGGTGCGCTGCGGCCGAGCCGCTTCTCCGAGGAGAAGCTCACGACCTACGAGTGCGGCGAGGACCCGGTCGGCAACGCCTGGGTCCAGTTCAACATCCGCTTCTACGTCTTCGCCCTGATCTTCGTGGTGTTCGACGTCGAGGCCGTCTTCCTGCTGCCGTGGGCGACGGTGTTCAAGGAGCTTGGCTTCATCGCCTACCTCGAGGGGCTCGTCTTCATCGCGATCCTGGTGGTGGCGCTCGCCTACGTCTGGCGCAAGGGCGATCTCGCCTGGGTGCGGCCCGAGGACAGGGCTTGAACGGACCGGAGCCGGTCCGCGGCCTGATCCACAACCGTTTCGACGACGGCCTCGTCGTCGCGAGCGCCGACCAGCTCATCAACTGGAGCCGCAAGAACAGCATCTGGTTCATGACCTTCGGCCTCGCCTGCTGCGCGATCGAGATGATGGCGACCGGCGCCAGCCGCTACGACCTCGACCGCTTCGGGATCATGCCGCGCGGCACGCCGCGCCAGAGCGACCTGATGATCGTGGCCGGCACCGTCACGCTGAAGATGGCCACGCGCGTCAAGCGCCTGTACGAACAGATGCCCGAGCCCAAGTACGTGCTGTCGATGGGCTCCTGCGCCAACAACGGCGGCCCCTACTGGCGCCACGGCTATCACGTGCTGAAGGGCGTCGACGAGGTGGTCCCGGTGGACGTCTACGTCCCCGGCTGCCCGCCGCGGCCCGAGGCGCTGCTCTACGGCCTGCTGAAGCTGCAGGAGAAGATCCAGGAGGACCGCGTGCTGCGCAAGCGCGGACTCACCGTCGGCAGCCTCGCGGGCGCCACCCTCGACGGCGCCGCCGACGTGGCGCGGCCCCTGGGAAAGAAGTAGCCCGTGGACGCCCAGGCGATCCACGCGGCGCTCGTCACCCGGTTCGGCGAGCGGATCACGGGCTCCGCCCTGGAGGCAGGCTCGCCCTTCGCGATCGTGGCGACGGACGCGATCGCCGAGGTGGCGGCCTTCTGCAAGGCCGATCCCGCCCTCGCGCTCGACAACCTGATGTGCCTCTCCGGCGTCGACTACCCGAAGGAGACGCCGCCGCGGATGGAGGTCGTGTACCACCTCTTCTCCTACCGGCAGCTCCACACGTTCGCGCTCAAGGTCCAGGTGCCGCGCGAGAACCCCGCCGTGCCGACCGTCGAAGGCGTCTGGGGTGTCGCCAACTGGCACGAGCGCGAGGCCTGGGACCTCTTCGGCATCGTGTTCACGGGCCACAGCGACATGCGGCGGATCCTGCTGCCCGACGACTGGGAAGGCCACCCGCTGCGCAAGGACTGGCAGGACCCCGAGTACTACAACGGCCTGCACGTGAAGCCGACGCCGCAGATGATGGAGCGCGTGCTCACGGGCGAGACGCTCGGCGTCGGGCCCTTCGACTTCACCCCGGAGAACCGACACGTGGAGGAGCCATGAGCGCCGCCTCACCCGCGGCCCGGATCGCCGACTGGGACCAGGACGGGCTCGACACCGACGAGATGGTCGTCAACATGGGGCCGCAGCACCCGGCGACCCACGGGGTGCTCCGGCTGGAGCTGCGCACCGACGGAGAGATCGTGCGCGCGGCGCGGCCCCACATCGGCTACCTGCACCGCTGCTTCGAGAAGCACGCCGAGAACGTCGACTACCCCGGCGTGCTGCCCTACGCCGACCGCATGGACTACGTGGCGGCGATGGGCAACACGCTCGGCTTCGCGCTCACCGTCGAGAAGCTGTGCGGGATCGAGGTGAGCCCCTACGTGCAGACGATCCGGGTGCTGATGGCCGAGCTGCAGCGGATCGCCTCGCACGCGGTGGCGGTCGGCACCTACACCATGGACATCGGCGCCTTCACGCCGTTCCTGCACCTGCTGCGGGACCGCGAGAAGATCCTCGACCTCTTCGAGTGGACCTGCGGCGCGCGGCTGCTCTACAACTACAACTGGGTGGGCGGCGTCAGCCACGACCTGGCCGAAGGCTTCGTCCGCGCCACGCGCGACTTCCTCCGCGAGTTCGACTCGGTCACCTTCCCGGAGCTCCTCGACCTGATCATCCACAACCGCATCTTCGTGAAGCGGATCGCCGACGTCGGCGTCTGCCCACTCGAGCTTGCGATCTCCCACGACCTGACCGGCCCGAACCTGCGCGGCAGCGGCGTCGCGCGCGACCTGCGCAAGGACTTCCCGTACAGCGGCTACGAGAGCTACGCCTTCGACGTCTGCGTCGGCCAGGGCCAGTACGGGCCGAAGGGCTCATGTTTCGACCGCAACTGGGTGCGCGTGGCCGAGATGCGCGAGAGCTCGAAGATCGTCCACCAGGCGCTCGACCGGCTGGAAAAGCTGGAGAAGACGGACGTCCACGAGAAGGTCCCGAAGCGGGTCAAGCCGCCGAAGGGCGAGGTCTACTGCAGGAGCGAGGCGCCGCGCGGCCAGCTCGGCTACTACCTGGTGTCCGACGGCAACGTCAACCCCTACCGGGTCAAGGTCAAGAGCCCCTGCTTCACCGCGATGAGCGTCTTCCACCACCTGGCGAAGGGCATGATGATCGCCGACGTGATCGCGCTCATCGGCAGCCTCGACATCGTGCTCGGAGAGATCGACCGCTGAGGGGCTGATGGACGCGACCTACGCCTTCCTCGTCGGCCTCGTGCCCGAGATCGCGGGCTGGCCCGCGTGGGCGATCGTCCTGCTGTCGGCCGGCCTGCCCGCGCTCGTGCTCTTCCACTTCATGGCCTTGACGCCGCTCGTCTACGTGTACGGCGAGCGCAAGATCGCGGCCTTCATGCAGGACCGTCTGGGGCCGATGCGGGTGGGCCCCTACGGCGTGCTGCAGACGATCGCCGACGCGATCAAGCTGCTCTTCAAGGAAGCGATCTTCCCGCGCGGCGTCGACCGCAAGCTGTTCGTGACGGCGCCGCTGCTGGTGAACGTCGGGGCCTTCCTGCCGTTCGTCGTGATCCCCTGGGGCGCGCGGCTGCAGCCGGCCGACCTCAACGTCGGCGTCTTCTACGTGAGCGCCATCTCCGCGATCTCGACGGTCGGCCTGATCATGGCGGGCTGGGCGTCCAACAACAAGTACGCGCTTTTCGGCGCCATGCGCTCGGCGGCGCAGATCGTCTCCTACGAGATCCCGTCGCTCCTGATCATCCTGGTGCCGGTGATGATCGTGGGCAGCCTGTCGCTGCAGGACCTGACGCTCGCGCAGAACGGGGGGCTTTCGTACTGGTTCCTGTTCCGCTACTTCCCGATCATGCCGATCGCCTTCGTGTGCTTCTTCGTGGCGGCGCTCGCCGAGACCAACCGCGCCCCCTTCGACATCCCCGAGGCCGAGAGCGAGCTCGTGGCCGGCTTCCACACCGAGTACAGCGGCTTCTTCTTCTCGCTCTTCTTCCTGGCCGAGTACACCGAGATGTTCGTGGTGTCGGCGGTGATGAGCGTGCTGTTCCTGGGCGGCTACCTGGCGCCGCTTCCGGCGCTGCAGCAGATCGGGCCCCTGCCGATGGGCTGGTTCTGGCTGTGGTTCAAGGCCTGGTCGCTGGTCTTCGTGATGATGTGGCTGCGCTGGACGCTGCCCCGCTCGCGCGTCGACCAGCTCATGTACATCGCGTGGAAGGTGCTGCTGCCGATCGCGCTCGTGCTGGTGGTGCTGGTGGGCGGCCTGGTGCTGTGGCCCGTCACCGCAAACGGCTTCCCTTGGGACCGCTACGTCGGCTGGCCGCTCACGCTCGCGCTCGTGGGCTTCCTGCTCGTCGTCATGATCCGCGCGCTGCGGTGGAACAGGCGCCGGGCCGGGGAGCTCGCCTACCCCGGGGGCGCTTCGACCGCGGGACAGGTGGCGCGATGACGCAGTGGCTGAAGGACGTCTGGTTCGGCTTCTTCACCGTGCTCGTCGGGATGCGCATCACCTGGCGGCACTTGTTCACGAGATCGGTGACACTGCAGTACCCGAGTGTCAAGTGGCCGCTGCCGCCGAAGAGCCGGATGCGCCTGTTCATGAACTACGAGGACTGCATCGGCTGCGGCCAGTGCGTGCGGGCCTGCCCCGTCGCCTGCATCTCGCTCAAGACCGAGAAGCGGCCGGCCGACGCGCCGCCAATCTGGGCCGCGAGCGGGCAGGCGATCAAGCTCGACGTCTCGGTGTTCGACATCGACATGTCGCTGTGCTGCTACTGCAACCTGTGCACCTACCCGTGCCCCACCTTCTGCCTCTACATGACGCCCGACTACGAGTTCGCGACGGGCAACCTGACCGAGCACCTCTACCGTTTCGCGAAGAAGGACGCGCAGTTCCTGATGGAAGACCCGAAGAAGAGGGCGGCCCCGGCCGAGGCGCCCCCGGTCGCTCCACAGAATCCGCCGGCGAGCCCGGCCGGAGCCTGAGTCCAGTGAGCGGCGAGGCGGTCGTCTTCTGGATCTTCGCGACGCTCAGCGTGGCCTCGGCCGCGGTGGTGGTGCTCGCGCGCACGCTCATCTACAGCGCCTTCGCGCTGCTCGCCACGTTCTTCGGCGTCGCGGGACTGTACGTGCTGCTGGGCGCCGACTTCCTCGCCGCGACGCAGATCCTCATCTACGTCGGCGGGATCCTGGTGCTGCTGCTCTTCGGCGTCATGCTCACGCACAAGATCTACGACCTCGACCTGCGCAGCGGGACAATCCAGCTCGCCTCGGGCCTGATCGTCGCCGCGGGCCTGTTCGTGATCCTGGCGGCGACCGCGCTCAAGACCGAGTGGCCGACCCTCGCGCGGGCTCCGGCGCCAACGACCGCCGGGATCGGACGACTCTTCCTGAGCGACTACCTGCTGCCCTTCGAGGCCGCCTCCGTGCTGCTGCTGGTCGCGCTCATGGGCGCGGCCATGATCGTCCGCCGCCGGAGGGACGCGTGATCGGCCTCTCGCACTACCTGGTGGTGTCCGCGGCGCTGTTCGCGCTCGGTGTCCTCGGGCTGCTCAGCCGCCGCAACGCGGTCCACGTCCTGATGAGCATCGAGCTGATGCTGAACGCCGCCAACGTCAACCTGGTGGCCTTCTCGCGCTACGCGGCGGGCAATCTCGGCGGGCAGGTCTTCGCCGTGTTCGTGATCGTGGTGGCGGCGGCGGAGGTGGCGGTGGCGCTCGCCATCGTGCTGACGCTCTACCGCCTGCGGCGCACCCCCAACCTCGACGACGCCGACATCCTGAAGGGCTGAGACGGCAATGGACGAGCTCACGCGCAGCCTCGCCTGGTTCCGGCCGGAGACGGCCCTCGTGGCGGGTCTGCTGCTGGTCGTGATCGTCGATTCGATCGGCGGCGCCTGGCGCGGTCCCGTGATGCGGCTGCTGACGGTGCTCGCGCTCGCCCTGGCGCTCGGCTTCGCGCTCGAGCTCCAGACCGAGGGCGCCAAGGCCAGCCTCTTTTCGGGAATGCTGGTGATCGATCCGCTGAGCGTCGCGTTCAAGCTGGTCCTGATCGCGGCGGGCCTGCTGACCGTGCTCGCTTTCAGCTTCCGCAACTCGCGCGAGCTCCACGGCCTTGGCCAGGGCGAGCTGTTCGCGCTGGTGCTGGCGCTGGTGCTGTCGTGCCTGCTGCTGGCGGCGGCGAACGACATCGTGATGCTCTATCTCGCGCTCGAGATGGTCTCGATCACGTCCTACGTGATGGTCGCGTACCTCAAGGGCGACCGCATGTCGAACGAGGCGTCGCTCAAGTACGTGCTGTTCGGCGCGGCGTCGACCGGCTCGATGCTCTACGGCTTCTCGCTGCTCTACGGCCTCGCGGGCACGACCTCGATGCCGGGGATCCAGGAGTACCTTGCGGGCGGCATCCCCGACGCGAACCGGTTCGCGGTCTACGCCGTCACGCTGCTGGTGCTCGCCGGCTTCGGCTTCAAGATCGCGGCCGTGCCCTTCCACTTCTGGTGCCCCGACGTCTACCAGGGCGCTCCCACGCCGGTCACCGCGCTGCTGTCGGTCCTGCCCAAGGCGGCGGGCCTCGCGATCGCGCTGCGCTTCTTCTACGGCACGCTCTCGGTCCCGGAGGCGGGGCCCTGGGACCTCGCCGGCTCGATCAACTGGAAAGCGCTCCTGATGCTGGTCTCGGTCCTGACCATGACGCTCGGGAACGTCGCCGCCCTCACCCAGACCAACATGAAGCGGCTGCTCGCGTACTCGTCGATCGCCCACGCGGGCTACCTGCTGATGGGCATAGTGGCGCTGTCCGAGAACGGCGCGCGCGGCCTGCTGGTGTACCTCGCCGCCTACCTGGTGATGAACCTGGGCGCGTTCCTGGTGGTGACGCTGGTTCACCTCCACGACGGCAGCTTCGACCTGCGCGACTACCCTGGGCTCTACCGCCGCGCGCCGCTCCTCACGCTGGCGATGGCGTTCTTCCTGCTTTCGCTCGTCGGGATCCCGCCGTTCGTCGGCTTCCTCGCGAAGCTCTACGTCTTCGCCGCGGTCATCGAGCAAGGCATGGGGATCTACGCCACGATCGGCGCCTTGAACGCGGCGGTCGCTGCGTACTACTACTTTGGCATCCTCAAGGTCATGACCATCGACCCCGGCAACGAGGACAAGCCGGCTCTCGAGCTCGCGTTCGCGGATCAGGCCTGGCTCGCCGCCTTCGCCCTCGCCAACCTGGTCCCGCTGCTGTTCTGGGACCGCATCGAGTCCTGGGCCCGCGGCGCGCTCGTGCTGTACGCCGGGCGATAGAGGCGCTCAGGCGGATGCAGGCGGCTCCGCCGCTCGGAACGGGTCGACGACCTGCAGCCCCTCGAACCTCCGGCCGTGCTGGAGGTCCTCCGTGTAGAGCGTTCGGCACCCGGACATGACCGCGGCCCTCACGATCAGCGCGTCCCAGATCGACAGCTGGTGGAGCCGATGCAGGTCGATCGCCGCCAGCACGTCGTCCACCTCGAGTCTCACCACGTCGAGATGCGAGAAGATCTCGATCCGTCGTCTGGCGTCGACGGCGGCGAGGCCCAGCTTTCCGGTCGCGACCGCGAAGAACTCCTGCAGCACCTGCAGAGAGAGCTTTCCGCTCCGCTCGCGGAGGAGGCGCCGCAGCAACTCTCGGGCTGTCTCCTGCTTGACGGCGTCCCGGGCATCGTCTGCGTAGACGAGGACGTCAGTGTCGACGAAGAACGGCGCGGTCATGCAGCTCCTCGCGGTTGAAGCGCCAACCCCGGGAGTCGCCACGGCTCTCGGCCCAGAGCGCCTCGAGGTCGGCGACCACCTCGTCGGGCGAGAGCTCGCCGGTCAGCTCCGACAGGTAATCGCGGATCATCTGGTTGAGCGAGATGCCCCGCCGCGCAGCCAGCTTGCGGGCCCGCTCGAGCAGCTTGTCGTCGAGCGACACAGTGACATTCACATCCACAGGATACGTGGACACGGGTTACGTGTCAATCCTCGCGTCGAGGTCTCGTCGCCCCCCGATCGCGGTCTGATAGCATCCGTACACTGGGGGATGTCTTGCGAATCGTGGCTTCCTGCGCCGCCGTGTGCCTGGCGGCCCTCTCCAGCATGACAGTGGCGGGCGAGCGCGGGCCGGTCGTCACCCTGAACCACTTCTACGTCGTCGTCGACGCACCGACCTACGAGGCGGCGCGGGCGTCAGCCTTCCTCACCCGCGAGTTCGCGGCGTTCGAGGCGCGCACGACCGTGCGCAACGACAAGAGCTACACCGGCGTCTACTGGTACGGTCGCCGCACGTACTTCGAGCTCTTCGAGCCCGGCGAGCAGGGACCCGCCGGTGCGAGCGGGCTCGCGCTGGGAGTCGAGGAGCCGGCTGCGAGCGCGCTGGTCCAGCGCCGATGGGAGGACGCGCTCGGCACCGCCGGCGGCGGTCTCGTGACGCGCAAGACCGAGACCGACGAGGTCCCCTGGTTCGAGATGACCTACGGCCGCGAGATCTCCAGCCTGCGCGTGTGGCTGATGGAGTACCACCGCGACTTCCTGGCCCGCTGGTACGGTACACTCACGCCGGCCCGCTCGATCACCCGCGCCGAGGTACTCGACCGCTACGTGGCGAAGATCGGCCAGTCCGACCGGCGCGAGGCGGCGCTGCTGAAGGACGTCGTCGGCCTGACGATCGCCCTCGCCCTGCCCGAGCGCGAGGCCCTCGTGAAGCAGCTCCGTGCGGTGGGCTGGACGGCGACGGATGAGGCGGACGCCGTCGTCTGCCGGGGCCCGGAGTCGGAGCGGCTTCGGCTCCTGGCGCCCGCGGCCGGCCGCACGGGCATCGTAGAGGTCGAGTTCTCGCTGCAGCACTCGGTCGCGACCGCCACCCGCCGCATTGGCAACGCCGAGCTGCAGCTCGAGGGAACCTCGGCTCGGTTGGCGGTCCAGTCAACGAAGCGCCCAGCGAGCTAGGGCTCGCGGGCCCAGCCGGGAGGCAGACCCGTCCGGCGGAACTGCTCTTCGAGGTCGGCGAGCGCCTGCCTGGCCTGGCGGAGCTCCTGGCTCTCGACGAACTCCTTGACCTTCATCTGGACCGGGACGCCCTGGTAGAACTCCGTGCGCACGACCTCGTGCCAGCAGGCCGCCTCGGCGAGGGCCAGCTGCTCGCGGGCGTTGGCGAAGCGGACGCGCCACTCGGCTTGCTGGAGCTTGCGCTCCTGCCGCTCGCGCTCCAGCTCGCGAAGCGCAGGATCGGCTCCCGGCTCCGTGCCGGGCTCGGCCGCCTCGCCCTCGGCGGGGACGGCCTCGTCCGTCGCGGGCGCCTTCTGCTTCGCGAGGTCGGCCTCCGTGAACACCTTCGCCGGCACGGGTGCGGTCTGCTGCTGACGCTTCTGGCGCTCGCGCGCCGCGGCGTCGCCCAGGCCCTGGGACCAGGCGGGTGCGGCCAGGACCAGCAGGAAGACGAAGCAGCCACTCTTCATGGCAACACTCCTCGAGTCAGGCTATTCGCTGCGCAGCGACGTCACGGGGTCGACGGCGGCGGCACGCCGTGCGGGCAGATAGCAGGCGGCGAACGCGGCGAGAAGCAGCACGCCCGGCACGCTCAGGAACGTGAGCGGATCCGCGGCGCTCACCCCGAACAAGAGGGACTGCATCGCGCGGCTGAGCGCCAACGCCGTCCCCAGGCCTGCGGCCACCCCCGGCAGGGCCACGGCCATCCCCTCGCGCAGCACGAACCCGAGCAGGCGCCGGGGCGTGGCGCCGAGCGCCAGCCGGATGCCGAGCTCGCGCGTCGCCTGGCTCACCTGGTACGCCACCACGCCGTAGGTGCCGATCGCGCCGAGCGTCAGCGCCAGGACAGCGAAGAGGCTCAGCAGCAGCATCGAGAAGCGGCGGCGCGCGAGCGATGCGTCCACGCGCTCGGCCATCGTGCTGAGCCCGTACACCGGAAGCTCGGGGTCGAGCCCGCGCACCTCGTCGCGAACGGCGGCCGCGAGGGACGCGGCGCTGGCCTTGCCGCGCAGCGTCACGCTCATCGCGCGCGTCGGGTACTGGGTGTGGGGGTGGTAGAGCGCGATGCGCGAGTCGCCGTCGAGCCGGTCCTGCTTGATGCGCCCCACGATGCCTACCACCGTGAGCCAGGGTGTCGTCGCGTTCGCGTCGAAGCCGCCGGAGCGAACGCGTTTGCCGAGCGGATCCTGCCCCGGCCACAGCTCTCGGGCGAGTGCCTCGTCGACCAGGATGACGCGCGGCTCGTCACGCGTGTCGTGCTCGTCGAAGCGGCGCCCCGCCACGAGCGGGATCTCCATCGCCTCGAAGTAGTCGCCGCCCACGACGCGGATGTCGGCGTTGACGAACGCCTCGCCTGGCGCCGGGGTGCGTCCCTCCACCGTGATCGGCCCCCACGCCATCATCTGGCTCAGGGGCAGCGCCGAGACACCGCCCGCCGCCGTCACACCGGGAAGGCTCGAGAGCCTATGCCATAGCCGCCGATAGGTCTCGAGCGCCACGGGCGGCTCCGCGTAGCGCCGCCCGGTAATGGTCAGCTCGAACGTGAGCACGTCCCGCGGGTTGAAGCCGGGCGGCACCTGCTGCACGCGCGCGAAGCTGCGGACGAGGAGGCCGGCTGCGACCAACAGCACGACCGAGAGCCCGATCTCGCCGCCCACGAGCACGCGGCGCAGCGCGTCGCGGCGGGAGAAGAGTCCGCCCGCCGCCGAGGATCCGCGCCGGCCTTGCGTCAGGGTGGACTGCAGGTCGGGACGGGACAGGCGCCACGCCGGCGCGAGTCCGAAAACGAGGCCCGAGACGAGCGACACCACGAGGGTGAACAGCAGAACCTCGGGGCCGACCTCGATCTCCTGGAGTCGTGGGATGCTCGCGGTCCCGAGGAGCAAGAGCCCGCGCACGCTCGCGACGCACAGCACCAGGCCGACCGCCCCGCCGCCGACCGCCAGCAGCAGGCTCATGGCGAGCTGCTCGCGCACGAGGTGCTTTCGGCTCGCCCCGAGCGCGGCGCGCACGGCGACCTCCTTCTGGCGCGCGGTCGCGCGAGCGAGCAGCAGGTTCGCGACGTTCACGCCGGCGATCAGCAGGACGAAAGCCACCGCCGCGGTCAGGACCAGCAGCGCCTGCCGCACGTTCCCGACCACTTGCTCGTGCAGCGGCACGACGTCGAACGTGAGTCCCCCGTTGGGCGGGTAGAACGCGGGATGGTCGCGGCGCAGCGCGGCCGTGATCCGGTCCAGCTCCGCCTGGGCCTGCGCGAGCGACACACCCGGCCTCAGCTTGCCGAGGACGTTGTAGTCCTCGCGGTTGCGGACCGACGCGGCACCGGCATCGAGCGGGAGCGGCACGACGACTTCCGAGTGCAAAGCGCCGCCGAGCGTCGGCATCACCTCGCGCGGCAGGTCGAAGCCCTGCTCGAGGACGCCGATCACCTCGTACGCCTCGCCGTTCAGGACCAGCGAGCGCCCCACAGCGCCCGGATCGCCGCCGAACCGGCGCATCCAGGTCGCGTGACCGAGAATGGCGCGGCCGCCGCTCCCCGGCTGCGCGTCCTGGGGACCGAAGAGCCGCCCGTGCGCGGCGCGGGCGCCCAGCATCGGCAGCAGGTTGGCGGACGCGCGGATCGTGCCGACCCGCTCGGGCGCGCCGTCGCCGGTCAGGTTGTAGTTCGCGCCGATCGCGATCGCGAGCTCCTCGAAGCCGCTGTGACCCGCCTGCACGTCGAAGTACTGCGCGGTCGAGAACCAGTCTTCCGCGATGCCCAGGCCGGGCGAGCGGTTCCACAGGATCACCAGGCGACCGGCGTCCGCGTAGGGCAGCGGCCGCAGCAGCAGCGCGCTCGCGACGCTCCACACCGCCGCGTTCGCGCCGATCCCGATCGCGAGCGACAAGACGACCGACGCCGTGAAGCCGGGGCTCCTCGCGAGCCCGCGCACGGCGTGCGCCAGGTCGCGGGCGAAGCCGCTCACGAAAGGCGCTCCACCCAGAAGCGTCGCGTCCGCGCGAGCGTCAGGATCGCCTTCTCGGTGAAGGTGCGCGGGTCGGCGAACTCGGCGAGCGCCTCGTCCTGGCGGTGGACGTAGGCGCCCAGGTCGGCGAGAACGAGCCAGGGGTCGCGCGCGTCGAAGAGCGCCTCCTTCGCCCAGTCGAACGCTCCCGGCGAGGGCGCGTAGCGGTGGCCCACGAGCGCGTCGAGCGACAGGCGCACGAGCGGGTCGATCGCGTAGACGTCCCGCGGCCGGTACACGCGGCCCTCGCGCCACGCGTGGGTCTCGAGCGGGCCGAGGCCGAAGAGGAACAGGTTGTCCGCTCCGACCGCCGCCTGAAGCTCGCGCAACGTCCCGTCGCGCGTGCCGAGCATGACGGCGCCGCTCGCCGCGAAGCGGAGCGCGCGCGCGCCGGTCGCACCCGAGCCCGCCGTGCCCGGCTCGTTCGCGAGATCCGCGCCAGCCACGAGCAGCCGGACGGCCGCGGCGTCGCAGCGCGGCAGGACGGCGACGCGCAGCGCCTTGCGCACGCGCTCGTCGCCGTTGATCGCGTCGGCCACGGCCCCGAGCAGCGCGAACAGCCGGACGTCCCCGCCCTGCCCCTCGCCCACGCGGGCCAGCACGACGGTGCGAGGCGACGGCGGCGTCCAGCCGCCCGCCGCGAGCCTCAGGTGCTCGCGCACCAGGCCGAGGGCGCTCAGCAGCGGCCGCTCCTGCGCCGCGAACAGGCCGAGCCGTACGTCCACGAGCGAGTCCGGGTCGAGCTCGACGCCTGCCGTGGCGAGCAGGTACGCGCCCAGGCGCTCGCGGTTGGCGCGGCGGGCCTTGCGGAAAGCGCCGCGGAACGAGGACTCGAAAGCGAGCGTCTCGAACCGCGCGAAGCTCTGCGGGTCTTCGGCCCAGGCGCTCCCGAGCGTGAGCCTCAGCAGCTCGGCGAGCGGCGGGTTGCCGTGCTCGACGATCCGGCGCGCGAACACGGGCGTCGCGCTCGCCGCGAGGGCCGGCCCGACGAGCGCGCCGAAGTCGGCCAGGATCTCGCCGGCGGGGCCCTCCCACGGCGGCGCGACGAAGACTTGCGAGGAGCCGACGATCGCGAGCTGGCCGAGGCGCAGGCGTCGGCCCTCGCCTTCGCGGAACAGCGAGAGGCGGCGGCGACGCCCGCCGTCGCCGGGCCAGTGCGTCTCGACCTCGTCCAGGTGGCGCCTGTTGATCTCGAACAGGATCTCGAGCAGGCGAGGCTCTTCGGCTTCGAGGAACGCCACATGCCAGTAAGGCCGGCTCGGCTCGCCCGCCGGGCAGCCGAAGCGCGAGACGGTCGAGCGGGTCGTGCGGGCCCAGGCCTCGTCCCAGCCGAGGCCCCGCTCGTCGAGCAGCAGGCGCATGCGCTCGGGGATCACGAGCGCGCCGCGCACGTCGGCGAGCAGCAGGCGGCCCCCGTCGGCCTCGGCCGCCCGCACCGCCTCGGCGGCGAGCGCTAGCTCGGCACGCAGGCGCACGGCGTCGTCCTGCGCGACGTCGGGCGCGGGAGGAAGCTCGTGCTCGTGAACGACCTGGCCGGCGGCCTGGAGCGCCGGGATCAGCTCGTCGGCCGTCTCCAGCCCGGCTTCGGCGGCGAAGACGTGGACGACGCGGCTCGCTGCTTCCGGCATGCTCTCCCATTCTGCCCCAGCGCGGACCGCGCGGGGGCCCTCGGGCTACTGCGGTATAGTCGCGCGAATGGCCCTCGATCCCGCCCTGGGTCTCCTGTTCAAGTCGCACCCGTGGCACGGCGTCGCGATCGGGCCCGAGGCGCCTCGGCGCGTGACGGTCTTCATCGAGATCGTCCCCTCGGACACCGTCAAGTACGAGCTCGACAAGGACACGGGGCTGCTCAAGGTGGACCGGCCGCAGCTCTACTCCAACGTCTGTCCGGCCCCCTACGGCTTCGTGCCGCGGACGCTGTGCGCCTCCGCCGTGGCGGCGCTCGCCGAGGAGCGGACCGGACGTCGGGGCCTGCGGGGCGACGACGACCCGCTGGACATCCTGGTCCTGACGGAGAAGGACTTCACTCACGGGAACATCCTGATGCAGGCGCTGCCGATCGGCGGGCTCGGCATGCTGGACGGCAACGAGGTGGACGACAAGATCGTGGCGGTGATGGTGAAGGACGCCGTCTACGGCGGCGTCGACGACATCGGCCGGCTGCCCAACCTGCTGGTGGACCGCCTCAAGCACTACTTCCTCACCTACAAGCAGGCTCCCGCGGACAGCCAACCGGCCTGCGAGCTGCTGCGCGTGTACGGACACGACGAGGCCTGCGAGGTGATCCGCCGCAGCCAGGCCGACTACCGGGAGCGCCTCGCTCCCGTGCTCGGGCCGCATCTCGGAAAGGACTGACGTGGACACGATCGTGGTGACCGGCGGAGCCGGCTTCATCGGGGCGAACTTCGTGCGCCAAGCACTCGCGCACACCGACGCGCGCGTGGTGGTGCTCGACAAGCTCACCTACGCTGGCAACCTCGAAAGCCTGGCCGACGTCTCGTCGCACCCGCGCTACGCGTTCGTCCAGGCCGACATCGCCGATCGCGAGGCCGTGCGCGCCGTCTTCCACGAGCAGCGGCCCGCGGCGGTCGTGAACTTCGCCGCCGAGACCCACGTCGACCGTTCGATCGACGACCCCGCGTCGTTCGTGCGCACCAACGTGACGGGCGCCTTCGAGCTGCTCGAGGCGGCGCGGCTCCACCTGCGCGAGCACCCGAAGGAAGGCTTCCGCTTCCTGCACGTCTCGACCGACGAGGTCTACGGCACGCTCGGCGCGACGGGAGCGTTCTCGGAAGCGACGCCCTACGCGCCCAACTCGCCCTACGCCGCGTCCAAGGCGGCCGCCGACCACCTGGTGCGCGCGTACCACGAGACCTACCGGCTGCCGGTGCTGCTCACCAACTGCTCGAACAACTACGGGCCGTTCCAGTTCCCCGAGAAGCTGATCCCGCTCATGATCCTGAACGCGGTCGAAGGGAAGAGCCTGCCGATCTATGGCGATGGCGGCAACGTGCGCGACTGGCTCTACGTCGAGGACCACTGCGAGGGCATCCTGCTCGTGCTCCGCAAGGGCGCCGCCGGCGCGAAGTACAACATCGGCGGTGGCAACGAGCGGACGAACCTGCAGGTCGTGGACGCGCTTTGCGCCGCTCTCGACGCCGAGCTGCCGGCCGCGGCGAACCCCGCCCTCGCCACGCGCGGCCTCTCGTCCTACGCCGGCCTCAAGATCTTCGTCCCCGACCGCCCGGGCCACGACCGTCGCTACGCGATCGACGCCTCGAAGATCCGCGCCGACCTAGGCTGGGCCCCGCGCCACGCGTTCGAGGCGGGCCTGCGCGAGACGCTGCGCTGGTACCTCGCGAACAAGCCCTGGTGCGAGGCCGTCCAGTCGGGCAAGTACCGCCGGGAACGGCTCGGCCTGACGCGCTGAGCAACCCGCCGAGGAGCCAGCCGAGCGGGCTGAGCCTATAATCCGGGGATGGGACGGCCCGCTCCCGCCGCACGCATGACCTACTCCGAGTACCTGGCCGCCGAGGCCGTGGCGGAGGTGCGCCACGAATACCTGAAGGGTGAGGTGTGGGCGATGGCGGGCGGCACCATCGAGCACGGCGCGCTTGCGCTGGCTGTCGCGGGCGAGTTGCGCGCCGCGCTGCGGGGCAAGCCGTGTCGAGCCTTTTCCTCCGACGTGCGAGTCCGGATCCCGGAGACCGACCTGGCCACCTATCCCGACCTCTCCGTCGTGTGCGGGAAGCTCGAGACCGCTGCCGACGACAAGGACGCGATCACGAACCCGATCGTGCTGGTCGAGGTGCTTTCGGATTCGACCGAGGCCTACGACCGCGGAGCGAAGGCGGCCCACTACCGGCGCATCGCGTCGCTGCGCGAGTACGTGCTCGTCTCGCAGAACGAGCCGCGCATCGAGGTACACCGGCGAGCGGAGAGCGGCCGCTGGGAGCTGCTAGAAGCGCGCCCGGGCGAGACGATAGACCTGACGTCTCTGGGGGTCCGGCTGGACGTCGCCGCCGTGTATGCGAATCCGCTCGACGAAGCCGCAGCTCGCAGCTAGACGGCGTTCATCCTCCTCTCATGAAGCCAGCCACACACTCCGAGCGGGTGGTGTGCGCCAGCGGGCCGGAGTAGCCTGAGGGGCGACCCGAGCCCCCGACGTGCGCATCCTGCTGGTCGAGGACGAGCCCGACGCCGCGCGGATGCTGGCGAAGGGTCTGCGCGAGGAGTCGTACGCCGTGGACGTGGTCGGCGACGGCGAGAGCGCCTGCTACCAGGCACAGATCGCCGACTACGACGCGATCGTGCTCGACGTGCTGCTGCCGCGGCAGGACGGCCTTACGGTCTGCCGCAGCCTGCGCCGCGACGGACAGTCGGTCCCGATCCTGATGCTCACCGCGCGCGACGCCGTCGAAGCGCGCATCGCGGGTCTCGACAGCGGCGCCGACGACTACCTGACCAAGCGTTCGACTTCGGCGAGCTGCTGGCGCGGCTGCGGGCGCTCGTGCGCCGATCCGCGCGGCCAGTGCTGCCCGAGCGGCTGCGCGTGGCCGGCCTGGAGCTCGACACGCGCGCCCATCGCCTGTTCAAGGACGGCCGCGAGATCCCGCTCACCGCGCGGGAGTACGCTCTCCTCGAGTACCTGACGCGGCGCAGGGGCGAAGTGGTCGGTCGCGCCGAGATCGCCGAGAACGTCTGGGACGAGAGCTACGACCCGTTCTCCAACGTGATCGGGGTGTACGTGCGCCGCCTGCGGCGCAAGCTCGACGACCCCGGCAGCGAATCGCTGATCCGCACGCGTCGCGGCGAAGGCTACGAGCTGGCCGGGGCGCCTGACGCGGACGCGTGAGCCTGACGATCCGGGCGCGGCTCACGCTCTGGTACACGGCCGTGCTGAGCCTGGTGCTGGCCGCCTCGGCCGCCGCGTCGTATGCCGTGTACGTGCGCTCACGGCTCGCCCAGATCGACCAGGAGCTGGCGCGCACCGACGCGCTCGTGGCCCGGATCATGGACACGGAGCTATAACAGGGACTGGCGCTCGACGCGGCGGCGTTCGACACCCTCGAGGATCTCGAGGTGCCGGGCCGCGCGCTGGCCGTGTTCGCACCCGACGGCACCCGCCTTTCCGGTCGCTGGGCGGGCCTGCCGGATGCGAGGCCGCCGGCCTTCGCGACGCAAGCTATGCCGTGCTGAGCGTCGCGACCGGCGCGGGCCGCTTCCGCCTCCGCTGGGCACGCCACCCACGCGGCGAGCCGCTCTACCTCGTGGGAGTGGCCGAGAGCCTTGCGTCTCTCGAACGGGAGCTCCGCGGGCTGCGCCGCGCGCTGCTGGGCCTCGTGGCGTCGGCGCTGCTGCTCGCCGCGGGCGGCGGCTTCTGGCTCGCGCGAGACGCCCTGCGCCCCGTGGCGCTGATGGCCGAGGAGGCCCGCCGCATCAGTGACCGTACGCCCGGGTCCCGGCTGACGGCGCCGCGTTCGCGGGACGAGCTGTCCGTCCTGGCCGAGGCCTTCAACGACCTCGTCGGCCGGCTCGAGAAGGCGCTCGCTCAGCAGCGCCAGTTCATGGCCGACGCGTCCCACGAGCTGCGGACGCCGGTGTCGGTCGCGCGGACGGCGATCGAAGTGAGCCTGGCGCGCTCCGGGCGGGTCGAAGCGGAATACCGCAACAGCCTCGGCGTCGTCGGCGAGCAGATGCGGCGATTGAGCCGCCTCGTCGAGGACATGTTCACGCTCGCGCGCGCGGACGTGGCCCCGCTTCCGCTCGAGGTGGAGAGGCTCTACCTGGACGAGCTCGTGGCCGGCTGCATCCTTGAAGCGCGGCTGCTCGGCGCGGAGAAGGGCGTGGGGCTCACCTGGAGCGGCCCGCAGGACCTCGAGGTGAACGGCGACGAGCGCCGCCTGCGCCAGATGCTCATGAACCTGCTGGGAAACGCCGTCCGTCACACGCCCCCGGGGGGCTCGGTGCAGGTCGAGCTCGCGGCGCCCGCGGGCCCCTTCGAGATCTCCGTCAGCGACGGCGGTGGCGGCGTCCCCGAGGCCGAGCGCGAGCGGATCTTCGAGAGATTCGTGCGGCTCGACGCCTCGCGCCGCACGGCAGACGGGGCGGGCCTCGGCCTGCCCATCGCGCGGGTGATCGCCGAAGCCCACGGCGGCTCGCTGGTTCTCTCGCGGAGCGACCCCTCCGGGAGCACGTTCCTCGTGCGGCTGCCCGCGCCCGCCTCCTCCGGGTGAGTGCAGGCGTCATCGTCCGTTCATTTCGCGCCTGCCACAGTCGCTCCCGAAGGCGGCTTGCCCAGGGGGCGGCCGTTCGGGGACAGCGAGGCGCGCACGTGGGATGAGCAGCTATCGATTGACCTCGGAGGGCGGGGGACTCCAGAATCGCGATAACCTCAGGAGGCCCGTATGCGACCGGGGTGCCTCTCCGTGCTGTTCACGAGCGGGCTGCTGACCGGTGGCTTGGCTGCCGAAGCCGACGCGCCCCGGTGGGTCGAGGTGCGTACCCTGCACTTCACGGTGGCTTCCGACGCCGGGGAGAAGGAAGCGGCGCAAGCGGCACGGCAATTCGAACGCCTCCGGGTCGCCCTTGGGGAGTTTCTCCCGAGGGCGAGGCTCGACCCCGGAGTCCCAATCGTAATCTTCGCCGCGAGGAACGAGAGCAGCCTCAAGGAGCTTCTCCCGGAGTTCTGGGAAAAGAAGGACTCGGTGCGTCCCGCTGGCTTCGTCACGAGAGGGACGCGGCGGTACTACATCCTCCTGCGGACCGACGTGGACATGCCCCGCGAGCGGGACGACAATCCCTTCCACGTCCTCTACCACGAGTACACGCACCTCGTCTTCGATCTCAATTTCGAGAACCTTCCTGTGTGGCTGAACGAAGGCCTAGCGGAGTTCTTCGGTGCCACCGTGATCCGCAAGGACAAGATCGAGCTGATGCGCCCGGTGTGGTCCCACATGGGTTTGCTCCGCTCCGAGACGCTCCTGCCCACGGCGGCGCTCTTCAAGGTCGACCGCTCCTCCCCCGAGTACAACGAGCGCGACCGGGCCGGCGTCTTCTACGCGCAGTCTTGGGCGCTCGTCCATTACCTGATGGTCGGCGAGGAGGTCGCGGCCGACCGCAGGATCGAGCGCTTCCTCAAGCTGCGGAAGGCGCAGATAGCGGAGGCCCAGGCCGTGGCGCAGGCCTTCGGCGATCCCGGAGCCCTGGACCGGGCGCTGAAGACCTACATCCAGCGCCGCGGCTTGCGCTTTCGCCGGACGAAGTTAGCGCTTCCCGGTCCGGAGGAGGCCCTGCACGTCCGTGAGCTTTCCGCTGCGGAGGTGGCGGCGGCGCGAGGGCTGCTTCACGTCCAGACGAACCGCCCGGTCGAGGCGCGGGCGCTCCTGGAAGAAGCAGTACGCCTGGATCCGCAGCTGCCGGACGCCCGCGAGGGGATGGGCGTCCTCGCCTGGCGCGAAGGCAAAAAAGACGAGGCCCGCCGCTGGCTGGGCGAGGCCGTGCGCCTCCCCTCGGCGAGCGCCGTGGCCCACTACTCCCACGCGGTGCTCACCCTGGGCCAGCCGCGGAGCGCCGAGCTCCTCTCCGAGGCGCAGGCGAGTCTCGAACGGGCGATCGCGCTCGACCCGGGTCTTGCCGAAGCCCTCGTCGTGCTCGCGCAGGTCTCGACGGACCGCGGCTCTGGCGTGGACCGGATCCTCAACCTCATGCGCCGCGCCATCGAGCTCGAGCCCGCCGTGTTCGACTATCGCCTCACCGAAGCCCGGCTGCTCCTGAGCTGCGGCGAGGTCCAAACGGCCAGGGACCTGGGGGGCAGCCTCCTCGCCCAGGCCCGGTCGGAGCAAGAACGACAGTCCGCGCGCTCGTTCCTGGCCTCCCTCAGCGCTCCCGCCGCCGGCCTGGCCCGGGACACGCCGGCCCTGCTCAGCATCCTGGATCGGCGCTGCGCCTGGGGGACTTTCCCGGACTGCGTAGAGCTCGCCGACCGCTACCGGCAGGGGGCGGGTGTCGCCGCCGATTCCTCCCGGGCCGTGCCCCTGTACGAGCGGGCGTGCGCGAACGACGTCTTCGAGGGCTGCGCGCGAGCGGGCTGGGCCTACGAGCGGGGCGAGGGCGTCTCGCGAGACGCCGCGCGCACCGCCGCGCTTTACGACAAGGCCTGCGCGGGCGGAGACTTCTTCTCCTGCGGGCGACTGGGTTGGCTCCTCAGTGAAGGCCAGCTCGTCGCCAAGGACGAGGCACGAAGCCTCGTCCTCTCCGGTAAGGCCTGCGACGGCGGCCAGCTCTCCGCCTGCAACACCACGGGCGTGGTCCACTTGCGACGCAAGGAGTACGGACTGGCCGCGGCCCCGATCACCCAGGCCTGCGACGGGGGCGAGGCCGTGGGATGCAGCAACCTGGCCCTCATATACGAACAAGGCTTGGGCGTGGCGCGGGACCTCCGCCATGCCCTCGCCCTTCACAAGAAGGCGTGCGACGGCGGATTGAAGTCGAGTTGCGAACGCTTGAAGACGCTCGAGCGGTAGCTCGTCGAGCTAGTTCTCCGAGGTCGCGCGATCATCCTCCGTTCATGTGGCTCCTGCCAGAATCGGGCGTGAAGGCGGGTTGTTCCCGAGAGGCGGCCCGGGGGCGGGAGGATTCTGATGTCGAAGCTTCGCCGGAAAGGCCTGGAGCTCGCGGCCGTCGTTCTGGCCGCCGTGCCGTGTGTCGCAGCGGATGAACTGGCCGGCCCACACGCTTCTCGCTCGGCCCTGCGGCCGCAGGCGGCGCAGGCCCGGGGCGCCGCCGCGAGCACGCTCTCCCTTCCCGCGTACCTCGACGACCGAGGCGAGGGCGTCGCGACGTCGATGTTCGGCACCTACGTCAGGCGCGGCGAGTGGATCGTCTATCCCTTTTTCGAGTACTACCGTGACGACGATTTCGAGTACAAGCCCGAGGAGCTCGGCTACCCGGGCGAGCTGGACTATCTCGGGCGCTATCGCGCGAGCGAAGGGCTGCTGTTCCTGGCCTATGGGCTCCGCGAGAACGTCGCGATCGAGGTCGAAGCCGCCGTGATCTCCGCCTCATTCGAGAAGGCCGCGGACGATCCCTCCGGCGTGCCGTCGCGCCTCGCGGAGTCGGGGCTCGGCGACATCGAGGGCCAAATTCGCTAGCGCTGGCAACGGGAGAACGAACGACGGCCGGAGCTGTTCAGCTACTTCGAGGCGGTGATCCCCCATGACAAGGACGAGGTCCTGATCGGGACCCCGGGATGGGAGTTCAAGCTCGGCACCGGGCTCGTGAAGGGTTTCGGCTGGGGCACGCTCACGGCCCGCGTCGCGGTCGACTACTCCGAGGCCTCCTCGAGCCACTTCGATCTGGGCGAGTACGCGGTCGAATACCTGAAACGCCTCTCCCCGCGCTTTCGGATCTACGTCGGGCTCGAGGGAACGCAAGACGAGCTGTCGCTTATCACCGAGGTGCAGTGGCACCTCGGGCGCAACGTGTTCGTCAGGCTCAACAACGGGCTGGGGCTCACTTCGAAGGCGACCGACTGGACTCCGGAGGTCGGCATTCTGTTCACGCTGCCGACGCGGCGGTCCCCCGCCAGAGGCGCGCTGAGGCGTCCGCGGCGGCAGGCCGGTCGTGCGCTATCATCGCCCGTTCCATGCGGTTCCTCCCGACCGACTTGCCGGACGTGATCCTGATCGAGCCGGACGTCTTCAAGGACACGCGCGGGTTCTTCCTCGAGACGTACCACGAGCGCAGGTACGCCGAGGGCGGCATTCCTGGGCCCTTCGTGCAGGACAACCACTCGTACTCGGCGCGCGGGACGCTGCGCGGTCTGCACGCCCAGCTCGCGCATCCGCAGGGCAAGCTCGTGCGCGCGGTCGAGGGCGAGATGTTCGACGTGGCCGTGGACATCCGCCGCGGCTCCCCCACGCTCGGGAAATGGGTCGGCTTCGTGCTCTCCGGCGAGAACTTCCGCCAGCTCTGGATCCCGCCGGGCTTCGCGCACGGCTTCTGCGTGACCAGCGAGCGGGTCCACGTCGAGTACAAGTGCACGGGCTTCTACGACCGCACGGACGAGGTCGCGATCGCCTGGAACGACCCGGCCATCGGCATCGAGTGGCCGATCGCCAACCCGACCCTGTCGGCCAAGGACAGCGCCGCGCCCCGCCTGGCCGAGCTTCTCGAGCGCCTGCCCGGGTAGGTCAGCCCGCGACTCACCTCCTCCGGAAACCGGACGGATGCGTCCGTCCAATCCTCGACGGCAATCCAAGAGAACGAGGAGGAGTCATGCGTCGAGGAATCGGTGTCTGTTCGTACGTCGTGGCGGCTGGGCTCGTGGGCGCCCTTGCCGCATGCGGGGGCAGCGGCGGAAACCCTGGCGGTGGCAGCACCCCAGCACCGACCCCCACTCCTTGCACGCAGACGACGGTCGAGCAGGATTCAGGGCCCATCGACGCCAGCACGCTGCTGTTCTTCGACTTCTCAGTGCCAGACTCTGGCCGCCTCGACGTGACGCTCGACTGGACGTTCCCGGCGAGCGCGGTCGGCTTCTACCTCGTGCCGGCGAATACCTGCACGCTCGACCAATTCAACAACCGCGCCTGCAACTTCCTGATCCGCTCGGAGCCCTCGAGCACGAAACCGAAGAGGATCTCGACGCCCAACTTTGCCGCAGGCAACTACCGCTGGCTGGTCGCCAACTTCGCCAGCGTCCAGGAGTCGGCCTCTCTGCTGATCGTGCTGTCGAAGGGCGAGTGCCCCGCCCTGACAGGTGTCGCGCCCGGCGTCTCTGGAGATGCGGCGGACGCGCTGCCGAAGCTCGAGCGCATGAACCCGCGGCGCTAGGTCGATATCGGCCGGCCTCCTTCGGGAGGCTGGCCGACCGCCGAGCGGTACCGCCGAACCGCGCAACGGGTCTCCTCCCGTGCGCGGTTCTGCGCGCTAGCGACCCTCCGTGGCGACCCCCGCGGGGCTGGGTTATGATCCCCGTTCGGGCTTACTTCACGGGCCGCTGCGCGCGCTACGGGCGCGCGCGGGCGGCCCTGAATCCCGTCAGGACCGGAAAGGGCCAATCCCGACATGGGTCTACTCGACCTCCTCCAGGGCAAATTCGTGGACCCGACCTACCCCGGGGTCCACGCGGGCGGCAACGTGATCACCACGTCGCTCGACGCGGTCGTCAAGTGGGGCCGGCGCTCCTCGATCTGGCCGATGCCGTTCGGCACGGCCTGCTGCGCGATCGAGTTCATGGCGCTGTCGGCCTCGCACTACGACATCGCCCGCTTCGGGGCCGAGGTGCTGCGCTTCTCGCCGCGCCAGGCCGACCTCATGTTCGTGGCCGGTACCATCCCGGACAAGCTCGGCCCGGTGCTGAAGACGATCTACGACCAGATGCCCGAGCCGAAGTGGGTGATCTCGATGGGCGTGTGCGCCTCGTCGGGCGGCTTCTACCGCTCGTACCACGTGATGCAGGGGATCGACGAGATCATCCCGGTGGACGTGTACGTGCCCGGCTGTCCGCCCTCGCCCGAGGGCCTGCTCGCGGCCGTGATGAAGATCCAGGAGCGGATCAAGCGGGGCGAGCAGGCGAAGCAGCCGCAGGGTGCCCACCGCCTGGGCGCGCCCGGCGCGGGCGCCATCGACCGCCGCGCCCGGCGCCAGGCGTGGGAGCAGGACGACGCCGCCCGCGCGCGCGAGGGCAAGCGGCCGCGGGGCGTGCTCGAGCTGCGAGTGCTGCCACAGGACGCGAGGGACGAACACCATGGCTAGCAGCAGCGCCGCCGCGGCCCCGCCCGAGGTGCTGGCGAAGCCGGCCGCGCGCGCCCTGAGCGAGGCGCTCGGCGACAGGGTCCTCGCCATCTCCGACTTCCGCGGCGACCTGGCGATCACGGTCGAGCAAAGCGCCTGGCGCGAGGCGGCCCGTCTGCTGCGCGACCACGTCGAGCTCGACTACAAGCTGTTCCTCGACCTGTGCGGCGTCGACCACCTCGACCGGCCCGGGCATGCCGAGCGCTTCGAGGTCGTGTTGCACGCGTATTCGGTCTCGCACAAGCACCACGTCCGGCTGAAGACGTGCGTGCCCGAGTCCAACCCCAGGCTGCCCACGCTGATCGGGATCTGGCGCGGCGCGAACTGGTTCGAGCGCGAAGCGTGGGACCTCTACGGGATCGTGTTCGAAGGACACCCGAACCTCTCGCGGCTGCTGACCCACGACGCCTTCGTCGGGCACCCGATGCGGAAGGACTACCCGACCGCGAAGCGCCACGTGCTCAAGACCCCGAAGGAGCGGCTGCTCGCGGTGCCCGAGGGCTCCGAGCACCTGCTGATCAACATCGGGCCCTCGCACCCCGCGATGCACGGCACCTTCCGCGCGCAGGTGCTGCTCGACGGCGAGACGATCATGGACGCCGAGGCCGAGATCGGCTACATGCACCGCAACTTCGAGAAGATGGCGGAGGAGCGGACCTACTGGCAGATCATCCCGTACACCGACCGCCTCAACTACTGCTCGTCCTTCATGAACGGGCACGGCTGGGCGCTCGCGGTCGAGAAGCTGCTGGGCGTGCCGGCCCCACCGCGGGCTGAAGCGATCCGCGTGATCCTGTCCGAGTTCTCCAGGATCATGGACCACCTCATCGCCGTCTCCACGAACGTCGTGGACCTCGGCGCGATCACGCCCTTCTTCGTGATGTTCCGCGCGCGCGAGGACATCTACGAGCTGCTCGAGGCCTGCTGCGGCGCCCGGCTCACGGTCTCGTACGTGCGGATCGGCGGCGTCGCCCAGGACGTGCCGGACGACTTCGAGGCCCGTTGCCGGAAGGCGATCGCGAGCGTGCGCGACGTGTGGCAGCAGGGCAACGACCTGCTCACGCGCAACTTCATCTTCCAGCGGCGCTTCAAGGACGTGGGCGTGATGGGCAAGGACGAAGCGCTTGCCTGGGGCTGGGTGGGACCGTGCCTGCGCGGCTCCGGCGTCGCCTACGACGTCCGCAAGGACCACCCGTACTCGGGCTACGAGAGCTACGACTTCGACGTCCCGGTGGGCACCACGGGCGACTGCTTCGACCGCTACCTGGTGCGCATGGAGGAGATCCAGCAGAGCCTGCGCATCATCGAGCAGGCGCTGGCGAAGTTTCCCGAAGGTCCGGTGATCACCGACGACCGGAAGGTCGCGCTGCCGCCCAAGTCCGAGGTGTACTCGAACATCGAGTCCCTGATGAACCACTTCATGCTGGTGTACGAGGGGATCCTGCCGCCCGAGGGTGAGGTCTACGGCTACACCGAGGGCGCCAACGGCGAGCTGGGCTTCTACATCGTGAGCGAAGGGCAGAAGCACCCGTGGCGGGTGAAGGTGCGCCCGCCCTGCTACAACATCTACCAGGCGTTCCCGCACATGATCAAAGGCTCGATGATCGCGGACGCCGTGGCCATCATCGCCGGCCTCAACGTGATCGCCGGGGAGCTCGACAGGTAAGCGCCATGCCCAAGTGCACCATCGACGGCCGGCAGATCGAGGTCGCCCCGGGGACCAGCGTGCTGCAGGCGGCGCTCGACCACGGCATCCACATCCAGCACTTCTGCTGGCATCCCGACCTGCCGGTGGACGGCAACTGCCGCACCTGCATGATCGAAGTCGAGAAGATGCCGAAGCTCCAGATCGCCTGCAACACCGTGATCGCGGAGGGCATGGTGGTCCACACCAAGAGCCCCAAGGCGACCGAGTCGCAGCGCACGGCGCTCGAGTTCCTGCTCGTCAACCACCCGATCGACTGCCCCGTGTGCGACCAGGCCGGCGAGTGCTACCTGCAGGAAAACTACATGCGCTACGGCCTCTACGACTCGAAGATCGAGCTCGAGGACAAGGTCCGGAAGCGCAAGGTGGTCGACCTCGGCGGGATCATGCTCGACGCCGAGCGCTGCGTGCTGTGCTCGCGCTGCCTGCGCTTCGAGGACGTGGTGACGGGGACGAACTCGCTGCAGTTCGTGAACCGCGGCGACCACACCCAGATCGCGACCTTCGACGGCCGCAAGATCGAGCACGACTACGCCGGCAACCTCGCCGACGTCTGCCCGGTGGGGGCGCTCCTTTCCAAGGACTTCCGCTTCAAGATGCGGGTCTGGTTCCTGAAGGAGCACGAGTCGGTCTGCCCCGGCTGCTCGACCGGCTGCAACGTCTTCGTCGACGAGCGCGACGGCGAGGTGCAGCGGCTGCGGCCGCGCCGCAACCCCGACGTCAACAAGTCGTGGCTGTGCGATCCCGGCCGCGCGCTCTACAAGCAGATCGCCGTCACCGAGCGGGTCTCGGGCGCACGCGTTCGCGGCGCCGCGGGCTGGGCCGGCGCGAGCGTCGCCGAAGCGCTCGATCGCGTGGCCGCGGCGCTCGAGGATGCGGGCGCGGCCTCGGCCTTCCTCGCGACGCCGCAGGCGACGAACGAGGACGCCTTCGCCTTCAAGGCGCTCGCGCAAGCCGTGGGCGGGAAGCTCGACTTCCGGGTCGGCGACCCGCAGCTCAAGCTGACGCAGAGGATCGACGACGTGCTGCAGCGGGCCGACCGCAACCCGAACACGCAGGGCTGTCTCGACCAGGGGATCGGCAGGGACGGTGTCGACGCAATCGTGAGCGCGTGCCGCTCGGGCTCACTGAAGGCGCTGGTGCTCCAGGGTCCCGAGCTGCTGCGGATCCCGGAGGTCGTGGACGCGATCGCGAAGGTGCCGTTCGTCGCCGTGATGGCGACCCACGAGGGGCCGGAGCTCGACCGCGCCAGCGTGGTGCTGCCGGCGGCGCTGTGGGCCGAGACCGCCGGCACCTTCACCAACTACCAGCGCCGCGTGCAGCGGCTTTCGGCTGCCGTCCCCCCGCCGGGCGACGCGCAGCCGCGTCTCGAGCTCGCGGCCGGCGTCCTCACCAGGCTTGGCAGGCCGCTCGCGGCCGCGACCGCGCGCGAGGTCTTCGCGGTTCTCGCGAAGGCGACTCCCGGCTACGCGGGTCTCGACTACCGGGCGATCGGCGCCCAGGGCACAGCGCTCGCCCAGGCGGGCGGCACGGCTTCCATGGCTTCCGGGGAGGCGCGCGCCTGATGGCTGTGAACGTCGTCACCGTCGATCGCAACCAGAAGGCGGGCGTGCTCCCGATCCTCAAGGGCCACTGGATCACGCTCCAGAACTTCTGGCGGAGCCTGTTCCTGCGCCAGGCCTCGACGATCCAGTACCCCGAGCAGAAGCGCCCCGTCTCGAGCCGCTACCGCGGCATCCACGTCCTCACCGAGCGCGAGGACGGCACGCCCAAGTGTGTCGCGTGCTTCATGTGCGCGACCGTGTGCCCGGCCGAGTGCATCTACATCGAGTCGGGCGAGCGCCCGGAGAAGACGATCGAGAAGTACCCGACCCGCTTCGAGATCGACCTGCTCCGCTGCGTCTACTGCGGCTTCTGCGTCGACGCCTGCCCCGAGGAAGCGATCATCATGAGCCGCGAGAACGACCTCGTCGGCACGACCCGCGCGGAGCTCGTGATCGACCGCGACCGCCTGATGGCCCGCGGCAAGCTGACCGAGCACGGCGCGGGCTACCGGCCCGTCGACCACGACGTGCGCCGACCGGTCCGCCTCAAGGCGCTCGAGCGACTCAAGTCCGAGCACGGCATCGTGCCTGGTATGCCCGCCGCGAAGACCCCACGAGCGTAGCGACTCTCCTCCGGCGCGGCACCAGCGGAGTGCTCTTGTCCCTCGCTTGCAGTGTTTCTGCTTTTCTGTGATACTGTAGGCATGAGAGCGACCGTGACCGTGACCAGCCGGGGCCTGGTGACGCTGCCGGCAAAGCTCCGGAAGGTGCTCGGCCTCAAGGCCGACGACCAGCTCATCGCCGAGGCGACGCCGGAGGGTCTCCTGCTCCGGCCAGCCGTTACGCTGCCGGTCGAGATCTATTCCGACAGGCGCATCCGCGAGTTCGACGAGGCCGAGGCCGAGCTGGGGCGCTTCCTCCCCAAGCAGATCAAGCAGAAAAGCTCGAAGACTCGTCGTCGCTGAGGGCCGGTGCGGATCTTCCTCGACGCGAACATCCTGTCTTCGGCGGCCAAGTCAGCGGGTGCCGTCCGGCGCTTGCTGGAGCTGCTGCGGGGCGCCGGACACGAGTGCTGGGTGGACGGCTTCGTGATCGCGGAGGCGCGCCGGAACCTGGAGCTCCCGGCCCCGAGCAGCCTCGCCGAGTTCGACCGGCTCCTCACGAGCATTCGGGTCGCCGCGATACGGATGCCTGACCGGGAGCTCGACTTGGAGCTGCCCCTGGTCGAGAAGGACCGACCCATCCTCGCCGCGGCGATCCACCTCCACTGCGAGGCGCTCGTGACCGGCGACCGAACGCACTTCGGTGAGCTCTACGGTCGCTCCATTCGCGGCGTCACGATCCATTCGCCGCGTTCCCTGGCTGAGGAGCTGTTCGGCCCAGCGGCCCCCATCTCTTGATCGCGCTGCGTGCCGGAGATAGTGTCGGGCATCGCTCGGCGCGAGCGGGCCTATCCCGGGGGAGAACGGAGCATGTTCACGATCACGCGCGATCTCGTCCTGCCCTGCACGGTGACCGGCTCCTGGCCGCGCCCGCGCTGGTACGACGTGAGCCTGTGGGGCCGTCCCCTCGACACCTGCATGCTCGACGTCCGGTTCCGGGAGAAGTTCACGGACGCCCTCAGCGCGGTGATCGCCGACGAGGAGCGGGCGGGCCTCGACCTCCTGACCCACGGCGACCTGCACTGCGACGACGACCTGGCCGGCCGGGCCTGGCATCATTACCCGCTGCAGCGCTGGGCCGGCTTCGAGGGCGACCACCTGCAGTCGGAGGAGACGCGCTCGCCCTGGCTGCGTTACCCGCCGGGGACGCTGCTCAACGAGATCTACACCGGCTGGCGCTGGCCGCGGGTGGTTGACCGTATCGCCCATCGCCCGCTCGATTACCCGAAGCTCTGGCGCCTGGCCCAGGCGCGCACGTCCAAGCCCGTGCGCTTCGGCACCTGCTGCTCGCAGGTCATGGGCCTGTTCCTCGACCTCCATACCCCGAAATACAAGGACAAGCGCGAGGTGCTGTGGGACATGGCGGCGGCCATGAACCAGGAGCTGATCGCCCTGCGCGACGCCGGCTGCCGCTGCATCCAGATCGAGGAGCCGACCCTGCACTTCTGGGCGAACACATACGGAGCGCAGAGCGACGAGGTGCGCTTCATGGTGGAGTGCTACAACCGCGAGGTGCAGGACCTCGACGACGTCGAGATCTGGATCCACACCTGCTGGGGCAATCCCAACATGCAGCGGGTGATCGAGAACACGAGCTACCGCGAGTCCTTCGAGCTCTACCTGCACGCCCTCAAGGGCGACGTGTGGACGGTGGAGATGACCGACCGCGACTTCGCCGAGATCGAGCTCTTCGGCGCGCTCAAGGGACGCCTCCCCAAGAAGGTCTGCGTGGGAACGGTGAGCCACCGCACACTGCAGTGCGACCGGCCGGAGGACGTGGCCGCCCGCATCCGCCGCGCCCTCGAGCACATCGCACCGGAACAGCTCGTGGTCTCGAGCGACTGCGGCTTCGGGCGCCAGGGTGTCAACCGCGAGATCGCGTTCTTCAAGACGACGGCCATCGCCCAGGGCACGAACCTGGTGCGGCGCGAGCTGGGCCTGCCCGTGACGCGCGTGGCGGCGGCCGATCCGCTGCTGCAGACGGACATCGTGCCAAAGACGGCTCCGCTCGGTCAGTAGGGAGCACTACTCCGCGACAGTCTGCGTGGAGCCCTTCTCCTTCGAGTCGAGGAAGAGCAGCTCGATCTTGCCGAGTCGCACGGCGTCGCCGCCCGTGAGCGCCGTCGGACCGCCTTCGAGCCGACGCCCACCCAGCCACGTCCCGTTCTTGCTGGCCAGATCCTCGATCGACGCAGGCTCGCCCGCGGCGATCGTGATGCGGGCGTGGCGGCGCGACACGCTCGGGGCGTCGATGCGGACGTTCACGTCCTCGTCGCGGCCAAGGACGTTTTCTCCCGGTGAGAGCGGGATCAGCCGGTCCTCCCAGAGGAGCCGCGCCGTGAGGAGCGCCGGCGAAACAGCGGCGCTCGGGCCGGGGGGCGGAGACGCGACCGTCTCGTTGGAGACCTCGGCCACGAACGCATAACCGAAGCCGTGGACCGTGCGGATGTAGCGGGCCACGTGCGGGTCGTCTCCTAGCGCTGCCCGCACCTCTCCGACCAGGCCGTTGAGGGTCGACTCCGAGACGACCGTCTTCGGCCAGACCCGGTCGCGGATCTGCTCCTTCGAGAGCGCCCGCGGCCGCTCCGCCACCAGCAGCTCCAGGAAGTCGAAGGCCTTGCGGGCGAGCGGCACCGGCTCGTCGCCGCGCGTCAGCAGGCGGCGGTCGCGGTCGAGCGAGAAGTCGCCGAAGCGGACGGGCATTCAAGGAACCCTGGCGGGAACCGATCCCGGACCGCCCGGATTCTCAATCGCGTGGGACTCGCTGTAAAGCGGCTTGCCTTCCGTCCCAACGGAAACCCACGAATGTCCCAAGGACTTCCGTAAGCCCTCGGCCGACCTTACTGCCAGACGCAGGGTGAAGCGCCTGGCCAGGCGGCTCCCGACCTCGAAAGGAGCCGCTCATGTCCCGTCGGTCGCTCGTCCGCCGCCTGTCCGCCGTCGCCGCCCTGACGGCCCTCGCCCCCGTGCCCGCGGCCCCCGAGAGTCGCAGCGCCGACCGCCGCAGCCTCCAGGAGCTGACGCTCGAGCGGGCACGCGACGGTGCGGCCCGCAAGCTCGAGCGGCCGAAGTGCCAGAGGCTCCTCGAGGAGTTTCGCGACAAGATGGGCCGGACGCTCGCGGAGAACCTCGCGACGTGGAACCGCACCCCCGTCGAGTACCTTCGGACGATCCCGTTCCGCGACGGCTCGTTCCACTCGACCTGCAGCAGCGGCATGTCCGCGCTCTTCAGCGTGGTGGGCATGCGCCCCGTATTCGTGTGCCCGAACTTCCGCAAGGAGGCGGAGCGCGACCCCTGGTCGGCCGAGAACTGGATCATCCACGAGATGCTCCACACGCTCGGGCTCGGCGAGAACCCGCCGTCGAGCCGCGAGATCACGCAGCGCGTGAACGAGCGCTGCCAGTAGCGGGCCGTAGGCCCGCCGGGCTACTCCAACCGCAGCGCGGCGGCCGGGTCGACACGCACCGCTCGCGCGGCAGGCACGTAGCAGGCCAGGAGTCCGATGCCGCCGATCACGGTGACCGCGGCCGAGAGCGCCACGGGATCGTAAGGCGACATGTTCAGGAGTTGCGCCGCGATCAGGCGGCTGGCGCCGGCGCTCAGCAGCAGGCCGGCGGCGATGCCGGCCAGCAACAGCCGACCCCCGGCGCGCAGCACCAGCGTGTGCACCTGGCCCCGGCCGGCGCCGAGCGCCATGCGGACCGCGATCTCCTGCCGCTGCCGGGCCACCGTGTAGGCCATCACGCCGTAGACGCCGACGCCGACGAGCGCCAGTCCAATGGTCGCAAAGCTCAGCAGCACGATCAGGCTGAAGCGCGGCTGCGAGTAGAGGTTCCGGCGAACGTACTCTTCCAGCAGCCGTGGCTGCTCGATCGCCACGCCTCGGTCCAGCCCGGAGATCGCCCGTCGCATCGGCTCGAGCAGCAGGCTCGGGTCGCTGGACGTGCGCAGCAAGATCGCTCGCCCACCCCAGCCGCTTGTGGTGGACGGCAAGTAGGCCGCGGGCTCGGGCCGGTTCCCCAGGCCCGCGTTGCGAGCGTCGCTCACCACGCCCACGATCTCGAACGCCGGGGCGGGCACGGGGTCCGGCACGCTCACGAGACGGTCGAGCACGATCATGCGGCCGATCGGCTCCTCGTCCGCGAAGAGGGTCTTGACGAGCGTCTCGTTCACGACGGCCACGCGGCGCGCGCCGGCCACGTCCGACTCCGTGAGGTCGCGCCCTCGCGTGAGACACAGCCCGAAGGTCCGCAGGTAGCCTTCGCTGCAGAGCTGAAAGCGCGCCGTGAGGCGCTGCGGCTGCGGCCGGCCGGGAGCCTCGACGTCGCTGCGGAAGCCGCCGAGTGGGATTCCGGTCGCTTCAGTCGCCGCCACAACGCCCGGCAGCGCGGCAACGGCCGCGACCGCCTGGCGAAAATACGCGTGCCGCTCCGCCGGGTGCAGGCGATCTCCGGGTGGAAACACCACCTCCGTCGAGACGACGCCGGTCGGGTCGAAGCCCAGGTCCAGGCGCACCATCTGAAGGAAGCTACGCATCAGTAGCCCGGCGGCGAGCAGCAGCACGAGCGAGAGGGCGACTTCCCCGATCACCAGGCCGTTCCTCATCCCGCCGCGCCTGAAGCCGCCTGCGATGCCGCGGCCCCCCTGCTTGAGGCTCGTCACGAGATCGCGACGCGACCCGTGGAGCGCGGGCAGCACGCCGAACACCAGCGACGCGACCGCCGACGCCACGAGGCTGAAGAGCAGCACCGGCCGGTCGAGCGCAATCTCGACCTCGTAGGCGATCCCCTGGCGGGGGAGGACCCGCAGCAGCGCGCCGAGGCCGCCCCAGGCGAGCAGGCACCCGGCCGCTCCCCCCGCGAGTGCCAGCAGCAGGCTCTCCACGAGCAGTTGCCGGACGATCCGGCCGCGGCTCGCGCCGAGTGCTCCGCGGATCGTCATTTCCCGCTCGCGGACCGTCGCCCTCGCCAGCAGCATGTTGGCGACGTTGACGCACGCGATCAGCAGCAGCAGCGACACCGCGCCGAACAGGGTGTAGAGCACGCCGCGAAAACGGCCGACGACCCAGTCGATGACGGTGATCACGGCGATGCTGAAGTGCTTCGGGTAGTCCTGCGGGTGCTCGCGGGCTCGGCGGGTGGCGATCACGGCCAGGTCCGCTTCGGCTTGCGCCACGCTCACGCCGGGCTTCAGGCGCGCCTGGAACCAGCGCCGTGTCTCGGGGGTATCCGGAGCGGTGCGATCGAGCGCCGCGGGCAGCCACGCGGCCGCCACGTGCCAGGTGAAGCGCGGCGGCATGACGCCGATCACGGTGCGCGGCGCACCGTTCAGGACGATGGCGCGGCCGAGGACCGAAGCATCGCCCCCGAACTGCTGCAGCCAGGCCTCGTGGCTGAGCACGGCGACCGGCGGCGCGTCCGGGCGCGCGTCGGCGGCACCGAACGGCCGGCCCAGGAGCGGAGCCACCCCGAGAAAGTCGAAGAGGTTGGGCGTCGCCCAGGCCACGTCCACCGGGGCGGCGCGCTCCGGCGTGGTGAGCACCATGTACTCGACCACGGTCCCGATCACGTCCTCGAAGGCATGGCTCTGCTCCTGGAAGTCGAGGAACTCCGCGGCGGGAAGAGCGCCACGAAAGAACGAGTCCGGCCCCCGATCGTTGTCGCGCACGAGCACGTCGACCATGCGCTTCGAGCCGGCGTACGGGAAGGGGTCGAGCAGCACGTTGTGGATCACGCTGTACATCACCGTCACCGACCCGATGCCGAGGGCCAGCGTCAGGATCGCCACTGCCGTGAAGCCGCGGTCGCCGCCGAGCTGGCGTAGGCCGTAGCGCACGTCTTGCCAGAGCGTGTCGAGGAAGCCAGCGCTGTTCATGACGTGGATCTCCTCTCGGATCCGGGTCTGGTTGCCGAGCTTGCGGCGCGCCGCGTAGCGCGCCTCGTCCGGCGCCATTCCGCGCGCCAGGTTCTCGTCGGTCTCGAGCTCGAGGTGCGCCTGGAGCTCGCGGGCGCGCTCCTCGTCCCAGAAGCGGCGGCGGAAGAAGCGGCGCCAGCCCATCCGGCACCTCACTCCGTGGCGGGCCGCAACACGCGGCCTATCGCGCGCACGATCTCGCTCCAGCGGCCCGCCTGAGCGGAGAGCTGGCGTCGACCCTTCGGCGTGAGGCGGTAGTAGCGTGCCTTGCGGTTGTTCTCGGAGGTGCCCCAGAACGACGCCAGCGAGCCGCGATCCTCGAGCCGATGCAGGGCCGGGTAGAGCGAGCCGTGCTCCACCTGAAGCACGTCGTCGGAGCGCTTCTCGATCAGGTGGGCGATCGTGTGGCCGTGGGCCGGGCCGAGCGCGAGCGTCTGCAGCACCAGCAAGTCGAGCGTTCCCTGCAGCAGGTCCGCCTCGAGCGGTGCGACTCCCTTCTTCGGCATGTGCGCTCGACGATACTCCAGAAGATCATCTAGTGGAAGAGGCCAGCGTGACAGCGTTCAATGCGCTGGATCTGGCGCCTGTTCCTGAGATGACCGATTGGTCAACCCACGGCGTCAGGTGCGAAGGCCGACCGCGTCGCGGCGGTTCGGCTCAGTTCAGCAGGCCGTCGATCGCGTCCACCACCAGGAGCGTCCCGACCGCGAGCTTCAGCAGGTCGCCGTCGAGCGTGACGTAGAGGTAGCCATCGGGCGGCTTGCCGATCCGCACGGACAGCTCGGACGGAATCGGGTGGTAGGTCACTCCTGAGGCGAGCGGCTGGCCGACCACGTAGCGCTTCTTCGCCTGGCCGGGCGGCAGGCAGCCGTTGTTCTTCTTGGCGAGACCCGGCGGGCAGTTGCCGCGCCCGTAGGTTTCGACGTACCAGCCCTGCGCGGCGCCCCGCTGCTCCGTCGTGAACGTCAGCGTGACCGAAGCGCCGCCCTTGTCCTTCTTGCCCTTCTGCTTCTTGTCCTTGCTATCGGCCAGGGCTCCTGACGCGCCGGCCAGCAGCAATGCGAGCCCCAGCCCCAGCCCCAGCCACGCGCGGAGCAGCGGTCTCATCGACCCGCTCCTTGGTCGTACACCTTGCCTGCGGAGCCTCCCGCGATCGCGGGCACCAGCTTCACGCCGTCGCCG
>Ga0214472_10000719_pt1 | contig 39993 bp, 53 predicted proteins | sample RVTome_6_FD_207662 | JGI IMG/M metagenome (GOLD analysis project Ga0214472, IMG submission 207662) | Soil microbial communities from uranium-contaminated site in the Upper Colorado River Basin, Wyoming, United States - RVT140D175 | ecosystem: Environmental > Terrestrial > Soil > Contaminated >...
CGGGGGACAATGTGAGCGTGACGGCCGAGTTGATTAGTCCGATCGCGATGGATCAGGGGCTGCGCTTCGCGGTGCGCGAGGGCGGCAAGACGGTCGGCTCCGGCGTCGTCACGGAAATCTTAGCGTAACAGCGGATAGCTGTCAGCTGACAGCTGAGGAGTGAAGAGTGAAAGTCGATCAGCGGATCAGAATCAGGTTGCGGGGGTTTGACTACCGAGTGCTTGATCAGTCGGTGGCAGAAATTGTTGAGACTGTTCGACGCAGCGGGGCGAAGGTCGTTGGTCCGATTCCACTCCCCACTAGGATCGAAAAAATTACAGTGCAACGGTCGACGCATGTCGATAAGAAATCTCGCGAGCAGTTTGAGATGCGCACTCACAAGCGGCTGCTGGACATCATGGAACCGACACCGGAAACCATGGATTCTCTGATGAAGTTGAACCTGGCCGCCGGTGTGGACGTCGAAATTAAACTGTGACGATGGTTTGCCTGAAGGACGGAGCGCGATGACGAACGGGTTGCTCGGGAAAAAGTTGGGAATGACGCAAATCTTCGACGAGAATCGCTTAACGCCGGTGACGGTGATTGAGGCGGGGCCGTGCCGCGTGGTGACGGTGAAAACAAAGGAACGTGACGGATACGAGGCTGTGCAGCTCTCCTTTGGTGAGGTCAAGGAGCGCAAGCTCTCCAAGGCTGAACTGGGCCATCTCAAGAAGAACCAGGCGCCAGCCAGTCGCGTGTTGCGCGAATTCGAAAAAGACGGCGAAGTGACGGTTGGGCAATCGGTCACGGTCGGAATGTTCAAGAAGGGTGACTGGGTTGACGTAATCGGGATCTCAAAAGGCAAGGGGTTTCAGGGTGTCGTGAAGCGGCATCACTATGCTGGTGGTCCGGAGTCGCACGGATCCATGTTTCACCGCGCCCCCGGTTCGATCGGCGCCAGTTCGTTTCCATCGCGTGTCTGGAAGGGGAAGACCTTGCCTGGCCATATGGGGGCGGAACGAGTCACTACGCAGCGGCTAAAAGTGATCGAATCGCGGCCTGATGAAAATCTTCTGTTTGTCCGTGGAGCCATTCCCGGTGCGGCAAATGGGATCATCACCGTTCGAAAGTCAAAGAAGGGTTAGGCCATGCCCACTGTCGAGGTTGTCGATTTAAAGAAAAAGAAGGTGGGAACGGTCGATCTGCCTCAGGAGGTGTTTGGTTGCGAGCCCCGTGCAGCGTTGGTGCACGAGGCGGTAATCATGCAGCGAGCCTGTGAGCGCCGGGGAACAGCTTCCACATTGCGCCGGGGTGAAGTGAGTGGATCGGGCAAGAAGCCGTGGAAGCAAAAGCATACGGGTCGTGCTCGTGCCGGGTCAGTGCGTTCGCCCGTATGGCGTCACGGTGGGAGCGTTTTTGGGCCAAAGCCGAGAAGTTACGCCTATTCGATGCCGAGGAAAAAGTATCGTGCGGCGCTTCAAAGCGCTCTGTCGGCCAAAGTGGCAGATGGCAAGTTGTTCGTTGTATCCGATCTTTCGCTGCAACAGCCGAAGACAAAACTATTGGCCGAAGCGCTGGGGCAATTTAGCGGAGGAGATCATGCCTTGGTTATCGCCGGCACGGGACAGTCGGGTGTCTTGCAGGCTGCCAAGAACCTGGCCGCGGTGAAGGTTCTCAGTGCTGAGCAGTTGAATGTCTACGATATCGTTCGTGCTCAAGTGGTTGTGATTCCTGAGCGGGAACTGGGTCGCGTGAAAGAGGTCTGGTCATGAAAATGGATATGCACGCGATCCTGGTTCAACCCCTCTTGACGGAAAAGATCACGGGTCTTCGTGAAAAAACGAATACCGTCGGGTTCATTGTTCATCCTGGTGCAAATCGTGTGCAGATCAAGCAGGCCGTCGAAGCGCTTCTGAAGGTGAAGGTCGAGAAGGTGAATGTCATGAACGTCCGTGGAAAGGTCAAGCGGCTCGGACGATTTTCAGGCAAGCGCTCTGACTGGAAGAAGGCCTTCGTCACTCTCAAACAGGGTGAAAAGCTCGAGATGTACGAAAGCGCCTAGTTGTGTTGAGGAAGGTAGGATCAGAGTCATGGGGTTGAAATCGTATCGTCCAACGTCGCCAGGCCGTCGAGGTATGACGGCAGTCACGGCTGAGGAGTTGACCAAGAAGAAGCCGGAGAAGTCGCTCACCTCCTTTCATCTTCGGAGCGGGGGGCGGAATAACGATGGCCGGATGACCCTCCGTTTTCGAGGGGGAGGACATAAACGGCTGTATCGAACGATCGATTTTCGTCGTGACAAGGTTGGGATTCCAGCGCGTGTTGAAGCTATAGAGTACGACCCGAACCGATCGGCCCGCATTGCGTTGCTGAAATATCGGGACGGAGAGAAGCGGTACATTCTGGCGCCGATTGGAGTGAGTGTAAACGACGAAATACAGTCTGGCCCGCAAGCTGAAATTCGGCCTGGGAATGCACTCCCATTGGCCAGTATGCCGCTGGGGACAACCATTCATAATATCGAATTGAAGCTGGGCAAGGGCGGACAGCTGATTCGGAGTGCCGGGGGGTTCGCTCAGGTGATGGGTCGAGATGGCGATTATGTCCAGGTCCGGTTGAAGTCAGGGGAAATGCGGCGAATCCTGGGGACCTGCATGGCAACGGTTGGGCAAGTCGGGAATGTTGATCATGAGAATGTCACTGTCGGGAAAGCGGGGCGCAGTCGGTGGAAAGGGAAGCGGCCTCATGTTCGGGGCGTTGTCATGAACCCTGTCGACCATCCCCACGGTGGTGGGGAAGGTAAATCAGGGCAGGGGAACCCACATCCTGTGTCGCCGTGGGGTCTCCCTACCAAGGGATACAAGACCAGGCAGAACAAGAAGACGGACAAATTCATTATTGCTCGGCGTAAGTCAGGAGTGCGCAATGCCTAGATCGATCAGTAAAGGGGCATTTGTTGATGACCATCTACTCAAGAAAGTTGAGCAGATGAATCAAACAAAGGATCGGAGACTGATTAAAACATGGTCGCGACGGTCGACGGTCGTGCCTGACATGATCGGCCATACGTTTGCGGTCCACAACGGCAAGAAGTTTATTCCCGTGTTCGTGACCGAGAACATGGTAGGCCATAAGCTCGGTGAGTTTGCGCCGACCCGGTTTTTCAAAGGGCATGGTCAGGCCAGAACAGAAAAAGCTGTAGCGCTGAAATAAGGGGAGGCAATGATCATTCGTCAAGGGCATTCCCCTGCGGCGCTCCGTCTAAATGGTCATTGACCGGTAACAGGACTGCAAAGATGACTGAAGCACATGCGATTCTCAGATTTGTTCGCGTCGCACCACGCAAGGCCAAGCCGGTGGTCGACATGATTCGTGGGCAACAAGTCCCGATGGCGCTGGCGATGCTGAAACATACGCCGCGTCATGCGGCGCGCGTGGTTGAAAAAATACTCCGTTCCGCCGTGGCGAATGCCGAGCAGAAGGAAATGGGGGACAGCGAGTCGATGGTGATCTCCAAAGCCTTCGTCAACTGCGGCCCCACGTACAAGAGGTTTCGCGCCCGATCGCAAGGGCGAGCGAATGCGATTCAGAAGCGGACAAGTCATATCACTGTCGTGGTGGCGGCACCGGCGATTCAAAGCAAGAAGAAGTAGAGCTCATTCAGTTATCGTTCACTGAGGCATACGTCGTATGGGGCAGAAAACACATCCAATAGGCTATCGGCTGGGCTACAACTATACCTGGAACTCTCGCTGGTACGCGGGCAAGGACTACGCCAAGCTACTTCATCAGGACATCAAGATCAGGAAGATGGTCAAGGCCAAGCTCTACCATGCTGGTGTGTCAAAGGTTGAGATTGAGCGATCTGGTGATCAAACCCGAGTGATCATTCATACGGCCCGCCCGGGCATCATCATCGGTCGCAAGGGGGCGGAAGTCGACAAGCTCAAGGGTGATCTTGAAAAGCAGTATGGAGGGCAGGTTTATATTACCGTGAAGGAAATCAAGAAGCCTGAGCTTGATGCGCAGCTTGTCAGCGAAAATGTCGCAACGCAACTTGAAAAGCGGGTGGCGTTTCGACGGGCCATGAAGCGCAGCGTCCAGTCAGCCCTTCGGCTTGGTGCGCAGGGGATTAAGATTATGGTGGCCGGTCGCTTGGGCGGTGCAGAAATCGCGCGGACCGAATGGTATCGCGAAGGGCGTGTGCCGCTGCATACCCTTCGTGCAGAAATAGACTATGGATTTGCCGAGGCTCACACCACGATGGGTCAGATCGGTGTGAAGACGTGGATTTACAAAGGGGAGCTACTTCCCGCCCAACCCATGAAGTCTGAATCGGTCCTGGACCGTCGGTTTGGGTGAAGGAGATGGAGCTGTGTTAGCGCCAAAGAAAGTAAAGTTCAGAAAAATGCAGAAGGGCCGCATGAGAGGCAAAGCCTATCGCGGCGGACAGATTACGCTGGGAGAGTTTGGTCTGAAGGCGTTGGAGCCCGGATGGGTCACGAGCCGTCAGATCGAGGCTGCACGTATTGCGATCACTCGCTATGTGAAGCGAGGTGGGCAGGTGTGGACGCGCATTTTCCCTGATAAGCCCATCACGAAGAAACCGGCAGAGACTCGAATGGGGAAAGGGAAAGGCAATCCTGAGTATTGGGTCGCTGTCGTGAAACCTGGCCGGATTCTCTATGAGATGGACGGGGTCACTCCTGAGATCGCGCGTGAGGCGTTTCGTCTCGCGTCTCACAAGTTGCCCGTTGCCACTAAGCTTGTCGTTCGGGGAGAGTTTGGCTAAGCCGTTTAGATGTGCGTGAGGAACGAAGAGCATGGCGTTGGATCTAAAAGAACTTCGACAACTCACTGGGCCTGAGCTCGCAGATAAGGAAAAGCAGCTCGTGCAGGAACTGTTCAACCTCCGTTTTCAGTTCGGCACCGGGCGTCTCGATAATCCCATGCAGATTCGAAAGACGAAACGGGATATCGCTAGGCTGAAAACAGTAATGACCGAGGTGGCCAAGAAAGAAGCGAAGGCTAAAGGATTGTGACTATGACGGATGGGGGCGTGAAAAAGCGCGAGTGGGTTGGTCGTGTGCTCAGTAACAAGATGAACAAGACCGTCGTTGTGGCGGTCGAGCGATCGGTGATCCACCCGATTTACCGAAAAGTCTTGCGACGAGTTACCAAGATGAAGGCGCATGACGAGCAAAATATGTGTCAGATCGGAGATCAAGTTCGCATGGTCGAGACTCGACCGATCAGCAAGGAAAAGCATTGGCGTGTCGTCGAAGTCATTCAAAATGGCGGGCGGACCGATCGGGGCGTGGCGGGCCGTAAGGAAAGACCCAGCGCATGATTCAGAACTATTCCTACATGGATGTGGCCGATAACTCCGGAGCGAAGCAGGCGATGTGTTTCCATGTTTTTGGGGGAACGAGGCGGCGCTATGCATCGTTGGGCGATATCGTCGTCGTGGCCGTCAAGGAAGCTATTCCTCAGGCAAGCGTGAAAAAGGGCGATGTCAGCCGCGCGGTCATCGTGCGGACGACCAAGGAGGTCCGGCGCGAAGATGGGTCCTATATTAAGTTCGATCGGAACGCCTGTGTCCTGATCAATAAAGACGGGGAGCCGATCGGGACCAGAATTTTTGGTCCGGTCGCGCGAGAATTGCGTTGGAAGAAGTTCATGAAGATCATTTCCCTGGCACCTGAGGTGTTGTAGGGGCAAGTGAGTGGGAGACGCTGTGCAAGCACTTCGAAAGAGCAGAATTCGAAAAGGTGATACAGTCGTCGTCATTTCTGGCCGTGAACGGGGGAAGACAGGAAAGGTACTGTCGGTCGACCTGGGTGCCGGCAAGGTGATCGTAGAAAAGCTGAATATCATCAAGCGGCACACGAAGCCAAATCAAAAGGCCAAGCAGGGTGGAATTCTTGAGCGAGAAGCCCCTCTTCAAATCTCCAATGTCATGTTTTTCTGTCCCGTCACGCAAAAGCCGACGAGGGTGGGGGTTCGCACGTTGGAAGATGGTCGGCGAGTGCGCGTTAGTAAAAAATCGAACGAGGCTGTTGAGTAGGTTGAGGAGTTAGGAATGGCGAAAGTAGAAAAAGGCCGTGCTGGCAAGCCGTCAGAGCGAAAGCCTTCCAAGAAGGAGAGCCCGGTACCGCAGCAGTTGGATCAGGGTAGTGAAGAATCGAAGTTCCGGCCGCGCCTTCGCGACATGTATCAGCAGCTGGTGGTGCCAGCGCTCATGAAAGAGTTCGGCTACAAGAATGTCATGCAGGTACCCAAGCTCGAGCGGGTGGTGTTGAACGTTGGGATGGGAGAGGCAATTCAGAATGTGAAGTTACTGGAGAGTGCGGTGACCGAGTTGGCAACAATCACCGGGCAGAAACCTGTCGTCACCCGTGCCAAGAAGGCCATTGCCGGATTCAAACTGCGGCAGGGCTTGCCGATTGGCGCCAAGGTGACCCTTCGCAGTCGCAGGATGTACGAATTTTTCGATCGCCTGGTTTCTCTGGCGCTTCCGCGAATCCGTGATTTCCGGGGCGTTTCTCCGAAAGCGTTTGATGGTCGTGGAAATTATACATTCGGCTTAAAAGAGCAATTGATCTTCCCTGAGATCAAGTATGACGAAGTAGCATCCATCCATGGCATGGACATTACGATCGTGACGACGGCCAGGACGAATGATGAGGGGAAAGCCCTGTTGAAACATCTGGGTATGCCGTTTCGGGCGTAGCGCAGTCGCCTCCCCTGGAGGCTGAAGAACGGAAGGAGTGGTTGTGTCACGTTTAGCATTGAGAAATAAGGCGGCAACCAAGCAAAAGTTTCCTACTCGGGAATATCACCGTTGTGGGGTCTGTGGTCGTGTACGGGGATATCTTCGCCGGTTTCGGATGTGCAGAATCTGTTTCCGGTTTTTGAGTCTCCGTGGGGAGATTCCTGGTGTGCGGAAGTCAAGTTGGTAACGAACGTATCGGCACGCGGCAGATTGTCTTAGGAAGGCAGAAGGCTACAGCATGGTGACTGACCCAATTGGCGATCTTCTTGTACGATTGAAGAATGGCTCTCAGCGTCGTCATGAGACGATCGCTGTCCCGGCCTCAAAACTAAAACGTGCGGTCCTGGAGATCTTGAAGAAAGAAGGCTACGTCGAGGCGGTTGAGGACGGGGTTCTAGACGGGCACCCTATTCTCAATGTGCACTTGCGATACGTGGGGGAAGGACAACCCATGATTACGGGAATGGCGCGGATCAGTAAGCCTGGACGTCGGGTTTATGTTGGGAGTAAGGGCATTATGAAGGTGCGAAACGGGATCGGGCTCTCCATTCTCTCAACCTCAAAAGGCGTTATGACGGATCAGGAGTCTCGCAGAAATAAACTGGGTGGAGAGATTTTGTGTTCGGTTTGGTAGGCAGTTTGAGTATTTACGACGATGCAGAGGCGTAGAAGACAATGTCACGAATTGGGAAAAAGCCGATAGCGATTCCGAGTGGGGTGGAAGTGAAAGTGACCGGATCGACTGTGTCGATCAAGGGTCCCTTGGGCAAGTTGGATTGGTCTCTCGTTCAGGGAGTGGATGTTGCTGTTGGTAATGGGCAAGTTGTTGTGAACCGGTCCAGTGACGATCGAAAGTTACGGGCGCTGCACGGTCTTGTCCGTGCGGAACTGAACAACATGATCCATGGTGTCACGAAGGGCTACGAACGATCGCTGGAAATAACCGGAGTCGGCTATAAGACGCAGGTCCAGGGTCGGACGATGAGCTTCAACGTCGGGTATATCAACCCCGTCGTCTATCAGGTTCCGGCAGGAATCGATGTGAAGGTGGATAAGCAGACCCTGATCAATATCAAGGGCGTCGATAAGCGATTGGTAGGTCAAGTGGCGTCAAATCTTCGGGCGATTAAGCCGCCCGATGTGTATAAGCAAAAGGGTGTTCGCTACATGGGTGAAGTGTTGCGGAAGAAGGAAGGGAAGACCGGCAAGTAGGAACCGACGATGAATACTGCTGAAAAAGTACGACAACTTGAACGGCGGCGCCAACGGGTACGTCACGTGATTATGGGGACGGCAGAACGGCCCCGCCTGAATGTGTTTCGGAGCAGCTCTCACATCTATGCTCAGATTATCGATGATATCGGGGGAACGACGCTCGTGGCTGCGTCTTCGCTCGATAAGTCGTTGCGGAAATCACTCAAATCGACCGGTGGTATTGAGGCGGCGAAGGCGGTGGGAAAGTTGATCGCTGATCGAGCGAAGGCCGCCAAGGTGAGCGCGGTGGTCTTTGATCGTGGAGGACGGATGTATCACGGTCGGATTAAGGCTCTCGCTGATGCATCGCGCGAAGGAGGACTTCAGTTCTAGGCCTGGTGGTCCTATTAATTCCCGCTGATTTAGAGTGGGAACAGAAGGGGAAAGGTACTGCGTGCGAGTCAATCCTGATGAACTCAGTTTGAAAGACAAAGTCGTCTTTATCAACCGCGTGGCGAAGGTGGTGAAGGGCGGTAAGCGGTTCAACTTCTGCGCGCTGGTCGTCGTCGGTGACGGCCATGGTTGGGTTGGGATCGGCAAAGGGAAAGCCGCTGAAGTCCCGGTTGCCATTTCAAAGGCCGTCGAACAAGCCAAGAAGCATCTCGTTCACGTCCCGCTCAAGGGCCGATCGATTCCGCATGAAGTGCACGGCCTCTTCGGCGGCGAGCATGTCTTGCTCAAGCCGGCCGTCGACGGGACTGGGATTATCGCCGGCGGGGCGGTTCGCGCCGTTGTCGAATTGGTCGGTGCCCACAATATTATTTCAAAAACACTTGGCCGGGGGAACCCCTTCAATACGGTCCGAGCGACGCTTGATGGTCTCATGCAATTGAGAAATCCGGATGAAGTCCTTCGTCTTCGCCGGCAGCCAGCAGTGGAGCGACAGGAAAGGGCGACAGTCTGATGAGTGCTGCAAAGGTATCCAAAGCGGGCAAGTCGGGGGCTGAAGGTGTTCGTGTAACGCTGAAGCGCAGCCCCATTGGAACGCCGGAACGGCATCGTCTCGTATTGCGTGGCCTTGGCCTCCGACACATCCGCCAGACCGCTGTCCATCCGGACACGCCACAGGTTCGCGGGATGATTCACAAAGTGGGCTATCTGCTCGAGGTTGGAAAGCCATGAATCTTCATGATTTGACGCCGGCGAGAGGTGCGAAGAAGCGACGGAAGCGTATCGGTCGTGGACCTGGGTCTGGTCATGGAAAGACCGCAACCAAGGGGCACAAGGGCTTGCTGGCTCGGTCGGGTGGCGGGAAGCGGCCTGGCTTTGAAGGCGGCCAGATGCCGTTGATTCGACGACTTCCGAAGTTCGGGTTTACCAACCCTTTTCGCACGGAATACGCGATCGTCAATGTCAAAAGCTTTGAAAAATGGACGGGGGTCGAGACGATTACTCCTCAAGCGATGGTGGATGCCGGATTGGTAAAGCGGAAAAAACTGCCAATCAAAATTCTCGGCAGCGGAGAACTGAAGAAGTCCCTCGTCATTCAAGCCCATAAGTTCAGCAAGTCCGCAGAGGCGAAGATTCAAGCGGCTGGAGGGAGAGTCGAGGTTATCGGCGGTGTTTGAGCGACTCCTGACCAGTGTTCAGAATATCTTCAAGATCCCTGAGCTTCGTACTCGTGTTCTGTTTACGCTCGGGATGCTTGTCGTGTACCGTGTTGGGGCTCATATCCCGACTCCCGGTATCAACGGTGAGGCCCTCTCCGAGTTTTTACAGAAGCAGGGTGGCTCGCTGCTTGGGTTTCTCGATATTTTTTCAGGCGGTTCGCTGTCCCGCTTGACGATTTTTGCGCTGGGCATCATGCCCTATATCAGCGCGTCGATTATTATCCAACTGCTGACGGTGGTCGTCCCGCATCTCTCCAAACTAGCGAAAGAGGGCGAGCGGGGGCGCAAGAAGATCATCCAGTACACGCGATTTGGGACGATCGGCATTGCACTGATTCAGGGGTTCGGCATCGCGGTTGGGCTGGAGCAGATGAATCAAGGAGTATTTGTGCTCAACGCGGGATGGAGTTTCCGCCTCATGACCGTGATCACGCTAACGGCAGGTACGGGCTTCCTGATGTGGCTGGGTGAGCAGATCACCGAGCGAGGAATTGGGAACGGGATCTCATTGATCATTTTTGCTGGTATCGTGGCCCGGTTGCCTGCGGCGGTGGCTCAAACGTTCGATCTCTACAAGGTCGGACAGCTCAACATTGTGCTACTCGTGGCCTTGGCGGCGTTGATGGTCGCCGTGGTTGCGGCGATCGTGTTTCTGGAGAGTGGTCGCCGAAAAATTCCTGTGCAATATGCAAAGCGCGTCATCGGGCGGCGTGTGTATGGAGGACAGAGTACGCACATACCGCTGAAGATCAATACAGCGGGTGTCATCCCCCCAATTTTCGCCTCCTCCATCATTGCATTTCCTGCCACCATTGCAGGGTTCTTTGAGACGCCGTGGGTCAAGGCCATTGGGACGCAGTTGGCGCCAGGGTCGGTGCTCTATACATTGATGTATGTCGGACTTATTCTGTTCTTCTGTTTCTTTTACACGGCGGTTGTCCTCAACCCCGTGGATATGGCCGACAATATGAAGAAGTATGGGGGATTTATCCCCGGTATCCGACCTGGGCAACGGACCTCGGACTATATCTATAATGTGCTGACGAAGATTACGTTTGCGGGGGCCATTTATCTGGCCATCGTGTGCGTTATCCCGGAGTTCTTGATTTACAAGCTCAATGTTCCGTTCTATTTCGGTGGGACCTCTCTGTTGATCGTGATTGGTGTGGGGCTTGATACCGCACAGCAGATCGAATCCCATATGCTGATGCGCAACTACGAGGGCTTTTTGGGGAAAGGTATGGCTCCGTTGCGCGGGAGAAGCGGGTAACGCCTTATGCAGCTCGTGTTTCTCGGCGCTCCCGGTGTTGGTAAGGGCACGCAAGCTGATAAAGTTGCGACTCACTATGGTGTTCGGAAGATTTCAACCGGAGATTTGCTCAGAGAGGCGGTCCGCAATCACGCCAAACTTGGCCTTGAAGCCAAAAAGTATATGGATCAGGGGATGCTAGTTCCGGATTCGGTAGTGATCGGTTTGGTGCGTGACAAGTTGGCCGACCCAAGCTACGCGAAGGGATTTATCCTTGATGGGTTTCCAAGGACGGTTCCTCAAGCAGAAGAACTTGGGAAAGTGCTCAACGAACGAGGCATTCATCTGGATCGCGTGATCAATTTTCAAGTCTCTCGCGAGGATGTTGTGAAGCGACTGAGCGGCCGGCGAAGTTGTCCGAAATGCCAGGCGACGTATCATGTGGATTGGGCGCCATCAAAGAAGGGCGGGCTGTGTGATCGGTGCGGAGAAGTGTTGGTTCAGCGAAGCGATGATCAGCGAGAGGCGATTGAGACGCGGCTGAGGGTGTATGAGGAGCAGACAGCCCCGCTGATTAGCTTCTACGAGAAGAAAAATATGTTGTCGCAGGTCGATGGCGCGGGAGCTGTCGAGTCAGTGTATCAAAGCCTGACAAAGGTGCTCGCCGCTTACAACATGGCATGATCGATCTGAAAACGCCTGCTGAAATTGAAGTCATGGCAGAGGCGTCGAGAGTGGTCGCTGAGGCGCTGGAGATCGTTCGGAAGGAAGTTCGTCCAGGCGTTAGCACAGATGAATTAGATCGCATGGCTGAAGAGGCCATTCTAGCTAGGGGAGCGATTCCGGCATTTAAGGGATACCGAGGTTATCCGAAGACGCTCTGCGCATCAGTGAACGAGCAGGTCGTTCATGGAATCCCCTCAAAGCGGAGGCTCAGGGATGGGGATATCATTGGGTTGGATCTCGGCGCCATTGTCGGGGGCTTTTATGGTGACTCGGCGGTAACCGTGGCGGTAGGTCGGATTCCAGAGTCGACGGCCAAGCTGGTTCAGGTGACGGAAGAGGCGCTCTATCTGGGAATTAAGCAGGCGGTTGTAGGGAATCGCCTGACAGACATTTCCCACGCGGTTCAACGTCACGTCGAATCCGCAGGGTATTCGGTGGTCACCGAGTTTGTCGGACATGGGATCGGCCGGCGGTTGCACGAAGAGCCACAGGTTCCCAACTATGGGAAGCCTGGACAGGGGCCACGATTGCAGGCAGGGATGGTTTTGGCGATTGAACCCATGGTGAATATGGGTGGGAGTGCTGTGCGGATCCTCGATGATCGGTGGACAGCCGTAACTGCTGATGGAAGTTTGTCTGCCCATTTTGAACATACGATTGTGATACAGCCCAGCGGCCTGGCCCGTGTTTTGAGCCAACGCTCCGAAGGCTCAACGTAAGTCATCAGGAAAGAGAACAGGAGTACGTGGCGAAAGAGGACATTATCGAGGTACAAGGCTCCGTTGCGGAGACATTGCCCAATGCAATGTTTCGGGTGAAACTCGACAATGGCCACGTGATCTTGGCGCACATATCAGGGAAAATGCGGATGCACTTCATTCGCATTCTTCCCGGCGATAAGGTGACGGTCGAAATGTCGCCCTACGATTTGACCAGGGGCCGTATTACCTATCGTTTCAAGTAGTAGGAGCATTGAGTTCTTATGAAAGTCAAATCATCAGTGAAGCCAATTTGCGTAAAATGCAAGGTCATTCGTCGACGAGGGGTGGTTCGGATCCTGTGCGATAACCCTCGCCATAAACAGCGCCAGGGTTGATTGTGCTCCCGAGGCCGGATCGGGGTTGCGGCCCGCGATCAGAGAGGAAAGGATTACTAGGACATCATGGCACGTATTGCTGGCGTCGATTTGCCGAGAAACAAGCGGGCTGACATCGGTTTGACCTACGTGTATGGGATCGGGCGTGCGGCCGCCTTACAGATTCTCAAAGCAGCTGGTGTCGATGGGGCAATTCCCGTCAAGGATCTGAGCGAAGATAAGATCGTCAAGCTGCGCGAGATTATCGAGCGCGATTATCGGGTTGAGGGCGATCTTCGCAAGGAAGTCTCACTGAATATCAAGCGGCTGATTGATACGGGTACCTACCGAGGTTTGCGCCATCGTAAAGGTCTGCCTGTGAGGGGACAACGGACCAAGACCAATGCCAGGACAAGAAAAGGACGGCGTTCCGGCGTCGGGAGCAAACCAAGACCGACGACGAAGGCGGCCCCAGGCGCATAACCCTCTGTAAAGTGATGTAAGGAGTTCGTATGAGTGTCAAGAAGGGCAAGAAGAAAGAACGTCGGATCGTCCAGAGCGGAGTCGCCCACGTTCAGGCCTCGTTCAATAATACCATTGTGACGATTACCGACATGAGTGGGAACACTGTGGTATGGGCCAGCGCGGGGAACCAAGGCTTCAAGGGTTCCCGGAAGAGCACGCCCTTTGCCGCGCAACGGGCCGGCGAAGCCGCCGCTCGTAAGGCTATGGAAAGCGGCATGCGACAAGTTGATGTCTATGTGAACGGGCCCGGATCTGGGCGTGAATCGGCAATCCGCTCGCTGCAAGGCGCAGGTCTACGGATTAACCTGATTCGAGACGTAACCCCGATTCCGCATAACGGATGTCGACCGCCGAAGCGACGGCGGGTGTGAACAAGAACGAAACGAACATCGGATTGAGCAAAAATCCAGGACATGTGCAGAGGCATGTCCCCGATAACCGGAGGTAGAGAAGTGGCAAAGTATCGCGGTCCTGTCTGTCGGTTGTGTCGGCGAGAGGGTGAGAAGCTATTTCTCAAAGGCACACGCTGCATGACCGAAAAGTGTGCCATTGAGCGTCGGAGTTATCCGCCCGGCCAGCACGGCCAGGGCCGTCAACGAACCTCCGACTATAGTCTGCAGTTGCGTGAAAAACAGAAGCTGCGGCGGATCTATGGGCTTCAGGAATGTCAATTCCGAGGCGTGTTCGAGCGAGCTGAGCGGCAAACCGGTGTCACGGGTGATGCACTGCTTCGGTTACTCGAGTGCCGTTTAGACAATGTCGCGTATCGATTGGGGTTTGGTGCTTCACGCAAACAGGCTCGTCAGGTTGTGAGTCATGGTCATCTCACGATGAATGGGAAGAAGATCACCGTGGCCGGTGCGCTTGTGAAGGCTGGCGATGTGATCGAAGTTCGTGAGCGGAGCCGGAACTTGGCTACAATCCAGGCGGCACTGGAATCTGTCGACAGTCGAGGGATTCCCGACTGGCTTGAACTCGATAAAGGAGCGTTCAAGGGCATTGTGCGTACGTTGCCGGCGAAAGAACAGATCACGTTGCCGGTGAACGAGCAGATGGTTGTGGAATTGTATTCTCGATAGGTATTGGTCTGATAGAGCGCTGCTGTTTCGTAGGACAGCGCGTGCTATCAGTGTGCTAGTCATTCGATGGTAATGGAGGGGGAGTCATGATCAAAGCGATGAAAGACTTTCAGGTCCCGATGCGGGTGGAAGTCGATAAGGATGCGCATTCCCCAACATTCGGCAGGTTCACCACCGAGGCGTTTGAACGAGGGTTTGGCACCACGATCGGCAACGCCCTCCGGCGTGTCTTGCTGTCCTCCCTCACGGGCGCTGCAGTCACCACGGTGAAGATCGAAGGGGTGGTGCACGAATTTTCGACGATTTCCGGTGTCACTGAAGATGTGACGGCCATTATCCTGAATATCAAGAGCTTGCGGTTGGCGCTCCATACGGACAAGCCGAAAACCATTCGATTGAAGAAGAAGGGGCCTGGCGAAGCCAAGGGATCCGACATCATTCACGATGCCGATGTCACAATTCTCACTCCGGATCTGCATATCGCTACGTTGGATAAGGATGCGACCCTGGACGTTGAAATGACGATCAAGCACGGGCGCGGATACGTCCCAGCTGAGCGCAATAAAGAGGAAGGTCTGCCAATCGGAGTGATCGCTATCGACTCCGTCTTTTCCCCGATTAAGCGGGTAAATTTCCATGTTGAAAATGCACGGGTCGGCCGCATGACCGACTATGACAAGCTGACCATGGAGATTTGGACTGATGCCACCATTAGTCCACGCGATGCCCTATCCACTGCTGCCGGCATTTTGCGCGAACATCTGGATATCTTCATTAATCCAGAGGAACGCAGTGAAGGAAAGAGTGAAGCGGGATACGAGGAATCTCAGCGGGAAGTCAATAAGAACCTCTCCCGCAGTGTGAATGAATTGGAGTTGTCTGTTCGCGCGGCCAATTGCCTGAAGAATGCCAATATCAAGACGATTGCGGATCTGGTCCAGAAGTCGGAAGGGGAGATGTTGAGGACGAAGAATTTCGGAAAGAAGTCTCTCAATGAGATCAAGGAAATTTTATCGGAAATGGGGCTTTCGCTGGGCACAAAAGTGGATGTGATGTCGCCTCACAATGGGAGCCCGAAGTCAGAGTAATTCTTGAGCCAAGGGGAACGCCGTGCGACACAGGAAAAAAGGTCGACAACTGGGCAGGCAAACGAAGCATCGATGGGCGTTGTTTCGTAATCTCGTGACGTCCTTGCTGGACCACGAGCGAATCGAGACCACGGAAGCCAAAGCCAAAGAAATACGCGGGTTCACTGATCGTATGATTACACTTGGAAAGGAAGGGACGCTTCCCGCGCGCCGACGTGCCCTCGGATTTTTGCGTAGCAAGGCCGTTGTGTCCAAATTGTTCAGCGATGTCGCTGGGCGTTTTAAGGATCGCTCCGGAGGGTATACCCGGATGGTGAAGACTCGTCGACGCATGGGAGATGCCGCAGAAATGGTTGCCATCGAGTTGGTCGCGCGAACTGCGGTCTCGACGAAGAAGAACTCAGCGACTGCGCCCGCTCAGCATCCGAGGGGCGAGCCTGAAAAGTCGGAATAAATTTTCGCGAGACACGCCACGCGTGACATGCCGGTGATGCGACTCCCACGTGGTGACACGTGGGAGTCGTTTTATTTTCAGATCCCCGCAGGACGTTTACTTGCCCCGCCACGCATGCTACGATCGTGCCAGGTTCATTTTTTTGACCTATGCCAGGGGAATTCCTATTCCATGTGGGAGCTTGTAGCGCGGCGAACGCTTCTCGCATTAAGTGCGTTCTTGGCGGCGTTTTTAGGCTATCTTCTCTTCACGAATGTGGATTCGGTTCCCACCAGCCGACCGGCACCCCCAGGATCAATTGAACAAGCGGATGCCAAGATTTCTGAATTTATCTTTACGCAGTCGAAAGGCGATGTCATTCAGTGGCAAGTCCAGGCCAAGCAGGCACGGTTGTTTGAGCGAGAGAAGCGGGCGTTACTCAGTGAGGTTGATGTCACGCTCTATGGCATGGAGGGTAAGGAGCTGACCGTGTCCGGAGAGGAGGGAACCCTCGATACTGCGACGAAGAATTTTCTATTGGCGAATCGAGTGAATCCGCTCGTGGTCGAAACTGGGAGCGGGTACACGATTTATACGAACCACCTGACTTGGACGGATGACACGAAAGAAATTCGCACGGATGATCCCGTCCGGATTGTCGGCCATGGACTTGAGATCACGGGGCGCGGGTTGCTCGGTCGGATGGAGTCGGAAGAATTTGAGGTTTTAGAAGATGTTCATGTGGATCTCTCTCCTGCTTCTTAATGCGCTTGTGTTTGGCGCCGTGTCAGTTGCGCACTCAGCTGAATCCGGGCACCTGAAGAAGAGCGGAGAAGTGTCTGCCGTTCCGACGACTATTACAGCCAAGAAAATGACGGTACGCAATCAAGACAGCCAGGCGGTGTTTGAGGGCGGGGTCGTGCTAACCCGAGGGCCGCTCATTGTCTATTCGGATAAAATGGTCGTGCTATTCCACTCACAGAGCAAAGATGCCGTGCAGTCGTCTTCAGGAGAGCCTCGCAGTGAGCAGGGCAAGAGTCCCCTTCCATCCAAGGGAAATGATGCGACACCGGCGGTATCGAGCCGTTCAGTGAGCAGGATCGAGGCGACGGGCAATGTCAAGATAGAGAGAGAAAGTGGCAATGCGACTTGTCAGAAGGCGGTGTATTTTAGCGATGACGAGAAGATTGTCCTGACGGGCGACCCAGTGGCTTGGGAAAAGGGGACGCGTGTCAGTGGAAAGCAAATTACGGTGTATCTAGCGGAAGACCGGAGTGTCGTAGAGGGAGGCTCCCATGTCCGTATTGAGGGCGAGGGGAAGAGCCTGCCATGACTCAGGGGGTTCATATAGACACAGAACTGCTCGCTGCCTCGGCTTCAGGAAAGCGCGTGGAATGTTTACGGGCCAGCGGGCTGATGAAGAGTTTCCGAGGCCGCAAAGTCGTGAAGGGCGTTGCGATTGAGGTGCGTGCCGGCGAGGTGGTGGGACTCTTGGGCCCAAACGGAGCAGGCAAGACCACGATCTTCGATATGATTGTGGGGCTGTGCCAGCCGGATGAAGGGGAGATTACCTTCAATGGCGAGTCCGTGACCAATCTGCCGATGTACAAGCGAGCGCGGCGGGGAATCGGCTATCTGCCGCAAGAGTCTTCGGTCTTTCGCCGGCTTTCAGTAGAGCATAATGTCTTGGCGATCCTGGAAATGCTGGGGTATGCTCGTGAGGAACGAGTTCAGCGGGTGGATGTGTTACTGAAAGAATTAGATCTCCTGCATATTCGCGAGAGCATGGCGTATGCGCTCTCAGGGGGAGAGCGCCGACGCTTGGAAATCACCCGTGCATTAGCGACGACGCCTTCGTTCATGTTGTTGGATGAGCCGTTTGCCGGTATTGATCCCATTGCCGTGGCAGACATTCAGCAGATCATTACGCGGCTGAAGGGAAAAGGGATCGGCATTCTGATTACTGATCACAACGTGCAGGAGACGCTCTCGATCGTCGATCGGGCGTACATCATCAATGAAGGATTGATCTTGGAATCGGGGCCTCCTGAGGCCATCGTTAAAAGTGAAACGGCTCGTGCGGTCTACCTCGGAGAACGGTTCAAGTTGTAGCGGAGTAGATTGTCTGCGATGAAACTGCGACTGGATCTGAAACTTAGTCAAAAGTTAATTATGACGCCGCAATTGCAGCAGGCCATTAAGCTGTTGCAACTGTCTCGTCTGGAGCTACAGCAGAGTCTCGCGCAGCACCTCCTGGAAAACCCATTGTTGGACGAAGTACAGACAGAAGTGGACGAAGTGGACGAGGCGGAGGCTGCTACCCCAGAAGAAAAAGCTCAGGAAGCGCCGGTTTTATCCAGTCAAGAGCAGTCGGAAGGGGGAGGGACGCCAGAGGAGCGGGGTTCGCCGGAAGAGTTTTCTGCGTCTGGGTGGGAGGAGTATTTCGGGACTGATCGCCGAGCCGGCGATTCCGAGCATCCCTCCTCCTCGCAGGATGAGTTTCCCTCCTATGAGCAAACGGTGGCTAAGACAACGTCTCTTGAGGAGCATCTGCTCTGGCAGTTGTCTTTGTCGGGGCTTTCTGACCGCGAAAAAGCACTTGGTCGGTTGATCATTGGCAATCTTGACGACGATGGCTATCTTCGCATTATGCTGTCCGAGGTGGTGGCCAGCACTGATTTCACAGAAACTGAGGCCGAGTCCGTACTCAAGGACATACAGACATTCGACCCCACTGGTGTCGGTGCGAGAGACCTCCCCGAATGTCTCTTGCTGCAACTGGGCCATTTCGGCCGCAATCCGATTGGCTCGTTGGGGTCACGGCCCGGAGCACTTAAGGCATCAATCGTCGAAGGCATTATTCTTCATCATCTAAAGGACCTGGAAAAGAAACAGTACGCCAAGATCGCCAAGGTGTTGAATGTGACCGTTGAGGAGGTATTCCAAGCCACCAAGATCATTGAAGACCTCGAGCCCAAACCAGGCCGGCCGTTCACGAACACACAGAACTATGTCATTGTCCCTGATGTGTTTGTGGTCAAGAATGAAGGGGAGTGGGTTGTGCTTTTGAATGACGATGGTCTCCCCCGTATGCGGATCAGCCCCTATTACAAACAACTCATGACTTCGGGGCAGGGTGGAGCTCCTGAGACGAAGGCTTATATGGACGAGAAGTTGCGGGCCGCTCAGTGGGTGATTCGGAGTATTGAGCAGCGCAACAAGACGATCGTGAAAGTCGTGTCGAGTATCGTAAAGTTTCAAGAACAATTCTTTGACCACGGTGTGCAGTGCCTCAAACCTCTGGTTCTCAAGCAGGTCGCCGAAGATATCGGGATGCATGAGTCGACTATCAGTCGCGTCACAGCGAATAAGTACATGTACTGTCCTCAAGGCATGCTGGAGCTGAAATTCTTTTTCAACGCGGGATTGCAGCGGGCTGACCAGCCATCGGATATGCATTCTTCCGTGTCTGTCAGAGAAATGATCAGAAAGATGGTGGCAGAAGAAGATACCAAGCGGCCGTTAAAAGATGAGGAAATAGCAGCGCGTCTTCGTGTTCAACAAGTTCTCATCGCCAGGCGGACTGTCGCGAAGTATCGTGCTGAAGAGCACATTCCGTCTGCCAGCCAACGCAAACGATTCTTCTAGCGTATCTTGATTGCGCGATGTCTCATCCATCTCAATTTTGGAGGAGATCATGAAACTTCGAATCACAGGCCGACATATGGATGTCACCCCTGCGCTCCGAAACTATGTGGAAACGAGATTTGGGCGCCTGGACCGTTATGGGCTAAAAGTGGGATCTTTACAAGTGGTGTTGGGAGTCGACAAGCTTCAGCATAAGGCGGAAGTGGTCGGAGCTGTGAACGGGAAATCTGTGCAGGCCAAGACGTCGACTCGAGAGATGTATGCCACGATCGATGCACTCGTTGATCGAGTTGATGCACAATTCAGAAAGTGGAAAGAGCGGCTCGTAGACCATAAGCCCAAGAAAAAAACTAGAATGCCCTAGACACAGCGGCGCTGCATAAAACAGAGGCATAAAGAGGCTCTCCAGGTGGAACAGCAGGCCGCCCCTATACGTTCAATTGATGAAACATCGAGGCAGTTCAGGGTACCGCTTTCAACTGCGCTCTTCCTGCTCTTCATCAAAACTATACCGAGAAGAGTGCTGGGGGGACAGCGGTCGGCTAGCAGGCGACTCATCTTAGTAGTTCCCCATCATGCGAGTAGTCGGACGCGCCCCTTCTTTCATTGATGCCCTGAAAAAGGTGGCAACGCAATTCAAGTCTGCCAACGGTGGCGTCATTCCCTTCGTGTTATCCCGGCTGTGCTCTTGTCTATCTTCGCTAGGGCGGCCGCACGCGTTCAAAGGATGGTGATACCATGGCACGGCTGAATCTTGTGATTATCAGTGGATTGTCCGGCTCTGGTAAGTCCCACGCTCTTAAGGCGTTCGAGGATGCCGGATATTTCTGCATCGACAATCTTCCGCCGGCGCTGCTGCCCACCTTCGTTGATCTCTGCAACCAGCAGAATGGTGAAATTGCCAATGTGGCGCTGGGTGTCGATATCCGCGAGCGCGTGTTTTTTTCAGATCTCGTCGGCATTCTGGAACGTGTAAAGGAGCTCGGACATTCTGTCCACCTGCTCTTTCTTGAGGCTCGTGAAGAAGTGTTGATAAGGCGATTTTCTGAGTCAAGGCGCCCACACCCGCTCCTGCCGCATCTTCCTGTGCTGGAAGGCATCCGATTCGAAAAAGAACGAGTGGCGGAACTTCGGAGGCATGCCGACCGAATCATCGATACGTCTGATCTCACGGTGCATGAGCTGCGAGATTTGCTCACCAAGCAGTTTCGGCGAGAGCCAGCAGACAGAAAGCTGACCATTTTACTGCTGACCTTCGGCTATAAGTTTGGCGTGCCCTATGATATTGACTTGTTGTTCGATGTGCGATTCCTCAAGAACCCCTATTTCGTACCGGATCTGAAGTCGCTTCCTGGAGATGATCCAAGAGTCCGTACCTTTGTCCTTACGGATCCGGATGCCATTGCGCTTCTCGGGCAACTCGAGGGGCTGCTCAAATTTCTCATTCCATTCTTTGAGCGAGAGCGGCGCAGTTATCTGACGATCGCGATTGGGTGTACTGGTGGCCGACATCGCTCTGTGGCGGTTGCCGGGCGTCTACAGGAAAGTCTTGCAGCGTTGGGCTATGACGTGACCCTCAAACACCGGGACATTCAGAAATCATAGGCCTTACGGCCACCGTGGCAGTCTCGTGCTGACGTAGGAACTCTGCTTTGGAGGTTTCCTTGACAGGTAGAGCATATTGACTATACTTAGCCTTGTGCAGATTCAGGCCGGCTTTCCTAAGGCGAATTCTCAACGTGAAGAAACGTATTGTCTCCTCCAGGGAAAAGGGGTTTAAGACGTATCAAGTGTGCGGCTTATTCGACATTTCAAAAGCCACGCTCTTTCGCTGGGAACGTACGGGAGTGATCACCGGGCCTCCCCGTGATTGGAGAAATTGGAGGCTGTATACCAGAAAGAATGTGGATGAAATCAAGAAAGTTATTCGCGCACGGAAGATTCTCGTGTAGGGTGACAGGTAATGCCCATGCTGAGTTCATTCAAAAGCATCTTTGAAACGGACATTGTCTCGCTGTTGACTCCTCGTCGGCAGCTTGTCGGGCTTGATATCGGATCAAGCGCGATCAAGCTGGTTCAGCTGAAAGAGAGCAAGGGACGGTACTTTCTGCAAAAGTTTGGCGTGAAACCGCTTGAGCCGGAAGTGATTGTCGACGGGACCGTCATGGATGAGGGTCGGGTCGTATCGGCTATTCGAGAATTGTTTGATGAATCCAAGGTCAAGAATAAGCATGTGGCGATCTCGATCTCCGGGCACGCCGTCATTGTGAAGAAAATCAGTCTGCCTCCGATGCCTGACGAAGAGTTGGAAGGGCAGGTGAGGTTGGCGGCCGAGCAGTACATTCCCTTCGATATTAACGAAGTGAATATCGATTTCCATGTGTTGCCTCCGGATCCTTCAGGAGATCGGCAGGGAGATATGTCAGTGATTCTTGTCGCCGCCAAAAAGGACAAGATCAATGAGTTGACCGAACTCGTGAAGGGGGCTGGTCTTACTCCAATGGTGATGGATGTAGACGCCTTTGCGATCGAGAATATGCACGCTATTAGTTATCCGATGGCGCAGGATGAAACGACAGCGCTGGTCAATCTTGGCGCGAGTGTGATGAACGTGAATATCATCCGTGGCGGAGCATCCTTGTTTACCCGGGACATTCCCTTGGGCGGCAATCGGTACACCGAGGCTATTCAGCGTGAGATGGGCCTGTCCTATGAAGAAGCTGAAGAGAGTAAAAAGGGGGAACGTGCTGGCGACTCTGGCTCTGCGTCACTGGTCAATGTCATTGATAGCGTGAACGGAGAAGTAGCGTCCGAGATTGCCAGAACGGTGGACTACTTCAAGACGTCTACTGCAAACGCCGAACTTGATCGAGTGCTTGTGTGCGGAGGCGTGGCGAAGGCCAGGGGGCTGATCCAGCAACTTGGAGATCGAATGCAAACGCCTGTTGAAGTGGCTGATCCGTTTGGCGAGATCGATGTCACGGGGAGCGACCTTGATCCTGATGCGCTGGCCGAACTGGCTCCATCGGCAGCCGTCGGCGTTGGACTGGCATTGAGAGCGGTGGGTGACCGATGATTCGCATCAACCTCCTTCCTGGGCCCAAGGGAAGACCAGCAAAACCTCAGTATGATGTGCGCGCGCAAGCGCTTCTCGGTGTCGGCATGATTCTGATTGTCTTGGCTGGATGTTGGTGGTACTCAGCCTCTCTTGATCGTGAAATCGAGGCGCAGCAAGAGGAGAAACGAGACAAAGAAAAGCAAGTGGCTCAACTAAAGGAGCAGGTGAAGCAAGTTCAGGATTTTGAACAAAAGAAAAAACTTCTTGAAGACAAGAATCGGATCATCGATCAGCTTGAACAGTCACGAATGGGACCGGTGAAAGTCCTTGATCATGTGAGCCAGAGTCTTGAGCCGCTTAAGGTGTGGCTGACGAAATTGGGTGTGGCTTCCGATTCGGTTGAACTGGAAGGGAAGGCTCTGACTAATGACGACGTCGTCGAATTTGTTAATAACTTGCGACGAACCGACTATTTTTCAGGTATTAATCTTCAGGAAAGTAAAGCTGCGGTTGAAAACAAGATCAACGTGTACCAGTTTCGGTTGGCATTTCGCCTGAAGGGATAGGAATGGCGCTACCTTCATTCAATCTTGATGCGCTTCGCAATGTCCCGGCTCCGCAAAAGGCCGCACTCTTGTTCCTCCTGGTTGGTGGCATCGTTGCTGCGTTCTACTTCTATGTTGCAGAACCTAAATCAGAGAATATTGTTGCGCTACAAGCGGAGAACAGCAAGTTGGAAGGTGAAATTCAAACACTCACGATAAAAGTGAAACATCTCGATGAGTTGGTTGCTGCGAACAAGCAGCTCGAAATTGAGTTGGCAAAGAAGAAGGAACGGCTTCCGCCCGAAGAAGAAGCGATTATGCTGTTGAAACAAGTGTCTGATCTCGGCGTACGCTTAGGGCTCGATATCAAGTTATGGAAGCCTGGACCGCAATCTGAAGATGCGTCGAAGCTCTTCGTGAAAATGCCAGTGAATGTAGAAGTCACGGGGGTCTATCACACTGCCGCAATGTTCTTTGACCGGATCAACCGGCTCCCCCGGATCATCACAGTCTCAGGGCTCAAGATGGGGTCGCCAAAAGTTGAGCAGGGGCGAATTGTGTCGCAAACAACGTTTGACTTGGTCGCGTACGCAGCTCCACAGGAGAAGCCGGTTTCTGCCATGCCGGCTTCGGCTACTGCAGCCAACCCAGCTCCCACTGGGAAATAGAGGAATCGCGTGGCTATGCATATTCGGGATATGAAGGAATCTCAGAGGCATGGAGTCCTGGCAGCTTTCTTGTGTCTTGTTTCCTTGGGGAGCGGCGATGTCCACGCTGGTACCGCATTTGTTCAGAAACAAATCAGCCCAATGAGGCAAGACTCCATCAAGATGTCGTCCGTCCCGGAGATCCCAAGGGCATCAAATTCGGCTGCCGATACGCCACCTCCTGGTCCGATAGCACAGCTGGCGTCCCAGTTGCCGCTCTCTGACGGCGGCGTTGGCGTTGGCTATGATCCTTCAGGACGTCGGGATCCGTTTGCCCCGGTTGTCCTGGAACTCCAGCCGGGTAGGGCTGATGTGAATCTTCCTCCGCTGCAACGCGTGACGCTCACAGAACTCAATCTGATTGCTGTTGTTTGGGGGGCATATGGCTATACCGCCATGGTGCAGACGCCAGAGGGGCATGGGTATACCGTTCGGCGGGGGACAAGAATTGGGCAGAATAACGGGGTGGTCAGCGCAATCACAGAACGAGGCATTATCGTACAAGAGCGGTTCACTGATGTGTATGGCAAGAAGCAGGAGCGTGAGTATGTCAAGCTCCTTCATCCGAAAGAGGGCTCAGAATGAAACCATTATTTTCTAGAGCGGACAGTTTCTTGACGACCGCGCGTTTCATTGGAGCTTTGGGGCTTTCTTTCATAGCCCTGAGCGCGCACGCTGAAACGACGTTTTCTGCCGACGAGGCTGGTGCGGCTGAAAGGAGCGACCTCACGCAAGCCAAGAAGGAAACCGTAGGGTTGCCTGCCCAGGCGGTGACAAGGATTGAGGTTCACCCGGAAGGTGATCAGGTGACGGTGATGGTTATAGGTGACGGCAAATTATTCCCCGACGCAAGGCTGCTGGATGACTCTCGCTTGGTCATTGATATGCCAGCGGTGGCCTCTGCACTCCGGTATTCGTCCGTGCGGGGTAACCATCCCTTACTGAAGAAGATCAGAGTTGGATACCATGCCGACAAGGTCCGTCTGGTCTTCGACGTGCTTGAACGTCCGCTATTTTCTCTCAATCAGGAGGGTAATAACGTTCTGGTCACACTCAAACCCAATGAGCACAAAGGTTTTCCCGCTGATGCGGCGCAATTTGACGGCAGCGACACCCCTCTGGTATCGGCGTTCCAAGAGTCCAAAGCTCTCCACGAGCCGATGGGTCGCGTTGTTCAAAGGGCTACAAGAATCATCGGCCCCGCCCAGTCCAAATTTAGAGTGCAGCCGGTCCAGATGGCCACAGAAGGCGCATCTGCTGAGAAGGACAGTCGATCCGACGACATTGTGACAGGACAGACCCGTTTTGTGGGGCGACGTATCTCCCTCGATTTTCAACAGGCAGATATTACAAACATTCTTAGGCTGATTGCCGAAGTCAGCGGTTTCAATATTGTGGTGGGAGAAGGCGTCAAGTCGAAGGTCACCATGAAGCTGGTGAGTGTGCCGTGGGACCAGGCCTTGGACATGCTCTTGAAGATGAATGGACTTGGCATGATTCGCCAAGGATCCATTGTGTGGGTTGACAGTCTGGCAAATCTTTCGAAGCAACAGGACGAAGAAGCGAGAGCGGTAGATTCCAAAGCTAAGGCTGAAAAGGTCATCGAGCGTGTGTTCTACATTAGGAATCTCCAAGCCCAAGAGCTTTTGACCGGGATGCGGCAGTTCATAGGCCCCCGTGGCATGATGAATTTCAACCAAGGCAGCAATGCCCTGATTGTCAGAGAGACCGAGTCCAGGATGGAGACCTTGAAGCAGTTGATCGACGGGCTCGACTTGGAAATTCCGCAAGTCCAAATTGAAGCGCGTATTGTTCAGGCAGACACGGTGTATGCCAGAGGGTTGGGTATTCAGTGGGGCGTCAAGGATTCGAACTTCGGACCCGGTGATTTCAAATTAGTCGGGAATGTCACCGGTCCGTTTGCGAACGCTGCCGGAACGGGAAATACGACGATCGCCAGAGACTTCCTGGTGAATTTGCCGGCCCAGGTTGGTGGATTGCCGGCTGTTCCCGCTATCGGTTGGACGTTTGGAAAGCTGGCCGATGGATTTGGATTGGATATGCGGTTATCCGCTGGAGAATTACTGGGTTTGACCAAGGTCATCGCTGCTCCAAAGATCACAACCTTGGATAAGCGAGAAGCGAAGATCTCTCAAGGCGAATCGATTCCGTTTCAAACAACGTCTTTGCAGGGCACGCAAACGACGTTCGTGGATGCCAATTTGGAGTTGAACGTGACACCCCAGATTACCTCGCGTGATCCAAGGGAAGAATCGAAAAGAATCCTGATGCGTGTGCGGGCAACTCGGAATGCTGTCGGCGCTCGAAGCAATCCAGCTGGTCCAAGTATCGATCGGCGGGAAGCGACGACACAGGTGATTGTCCGAGACGGGGAAACAATGGTGATCGGAGGAGTGTTTGTCGATACCCAGAACAACAACGTCCAGGGCGTCCCGTTTCTTTCCCGTATTCCAGTACTTGGCTGGTTGTTCAAGAACAAGTCTGAGTCGGTCTCCAAGCAAGAGTTGCTCATTTTCTTAACGCCGAGCATTGTCAAGACGTAGTGTGCTCCGAGCCATCTGCCTCATGTTGTCATGAGGGAATAAAGCGTTGTGATGCTGAGTCGACATCACAACGCTTTTTCTTCTCGTATGATAAACGGCGGCGGTAGTCTTTTACTTCCCCCCATCAACTCTTCTAAAGGCATCCACGACCTCTTGAGTTCGTGTTCCAACAGGACGGCCAATCCTTTTAGTTTTGTCTAGGCTGTGCTACGATTCTTTCCCCTCTTTGTATTGTTGTGATCGTTCAGCAATATATGAAGGAACCCTGGCGCGTCATGAAGTTCCGCTCTCACCTATTCCTCATGGCTGCTCAATGACCTCAATATCGACGGTTCCAGTTTCCCTCGGCCAGCGTAGTTATGACATTGTGATCCAGGCCGGCCTTTTGGAGAGGCTCGGGGGAAGGCTGAAGAAATTTGGAGTGAAGGGAAAAGTCGGGGTTGTGACTGATCGGCATGTGGCTCGGCACTACGCAAAAAACATTCTGGGTGCACTCAGGAGATGCGATATTGAGGCTGTTCCGATCATTCTTGCTCCCGGTGAACAATCAAAGACTCTGACGACGATCGAGCACATTCTCGATACGTTAGCACGCCATCGGTTTGAGCGATCTTCTCTTCTCTTGGCTCTCGGGGGCGGCGTTGTTGGGGATCTGACAGGGTTTGCGGCGGCAATCTACCAGCGCGGGATTCCCTTCATCCAAATACCGACGACCCTTGTCGCGCAGGCGGATTCCAGTGTGGGAGGTAAGACAGGGGTCGACCACCGGCTCGGCAAGAATCTTATTGGCGCATTTTATCAGCCAAAGGCGGTATGGATCGATCCGTTGACCCTTCGTACCTTGCCCATGCGTGAGTGGGTTGCTGGTCTTGCGGAAGTGATCAAGTATGGCATCATTGCCGATGAGCAGTTCTTTGCTTTTCTTCAGCGGGAAATGTCCGGCTTGCTTAGCCGTCAGCCTGATATAGTTGCAGCAGTGGTGAAGCGATCTTGCGAGATCAAAGCCGAAGTGGTTGCGGCGGATGAGCGGGAGTCCGATCGAAGGCGAATCCTCAATTATGGCCATACGATCGGGCATGCGCTTGAAGCGTTGGGCGGGTATCAATCTCTTATCCATGGAGAGGCGGTGGGGATTGGCTTGGTGCAGGAAGCTGACCTTGCGTGTTACCAAGGTATTTGTGATGGTACCGTTGTCGAAAAGATTCGAGCGGTCGTGCAGGCCGTAGGGCTGAATGACCGCATGCCTAGGTGGTCATCGGCCAAGGTATGGACGGCGATGCTTCATGACAAGAAGGTTTCGGGGGGACACGTTGTGGGTGTATGGCCGGAACGCATTGGAAATGTCCGAATCGCGCCGATAGACGAGCGGGTGTTTCGTCGGTGGCATGCAGATTCGCGAACCACTTCTACCGGCAATAGGTCGCTTTCAAAAGTGTCTGTTCAAAGGGGGAAGTAAACCAAATCGGATTAGACAACATGGCAACCAGGAAGCGATCTCCAGCACAAATAAAACGGCGTTGACCGAAAAGGTATGCGAGGCCAGTATTCGCCCTCATATTATCGACTCAATCAGCACTGCAGTCGAGTTTGGATTGGTTCTCAAGCAACTTGTGGACGTCGTGACCGAGGCACGAAAGTCCTTGGTTGCCTGCTCAATGATGGCTGATCCAGCCTGGGTATTGCGGGGTACTGAGCTGGCCATGTCCCTCTAGGGGTGTTTGATACCCCGTTCTTTGGATGCTATCCTGTCAGCTGATTTTGAGGCAGACAAGTTCCCCCTAGTGACTCGCCGTTGGTCTAGAGTGCTATGCGTACATTTCGAATTGCCATGGTGCAGATGAATCCGACGGTCGGGGATCTGGAGGGGAACGTCCGCCGGATCGTGGCCTGGTTGCGCGAGGCGAAAAAGGCCAAGGCCGACTTGGTCGCGTTCCCCGAGCTGGCGATTACCGGCTATCCACCTGAAGATCTCCTGCTCAAACCGCAATTTGTTGAGGACAACCGGCGTACGTTAACGGAAGTGATTCGGGCTTGTCGCGGCCTCGTCGCGGTTGTGGGCTACGTGGGGCAGGGAGATCATGCCGATCATCGCTCATCGCGGCAATCGATCGTCTCGGCTGGACGGCACGGACTCTACAACGCTGCGGCTATGATTGCTGATCGGCGTCTGGTCGGCAGCTACCGTAAATGGTATCTGCCGAATTACGGGGTGTTCGATGAGAGTCGGTACTTTCATTCTGGGCACAGACTCCCGTTGTTGGTAGTGAACGGAACCACGATCGGCGTGAATATCTGCGAGGACATTTGGCTGCCCGAAGGGCCGACGCGTGCGCAAGCGGCGGCGGGCGCAGAAGTGATCGTCAACATAAATGCCTCGCCGTTCCATGTTGGGAAAAGCCGTTCGAGGGAGCAGATGTTGGCGACCAGAGCGCGGGAAAACGGGGTCATCGTGACCTATACGAATACCGTCGGAGGGCAGGATGAACTCATCTTCGACGGCAATAGCGTGATTCTCGACCAGGCCGGCGACGTGATCGCGCGCGGCCGCGCATTTCAGGAAGATTTGCTCGTGGCCGATCTGAACGTCGAAGCGGTTGCACGGGGACGTATGGCTCATGGACGAAAGAGAATTCTGAGTGGGAAAGCGGCAGCGGCCGTTGATCGTCTGGCCGTAAAGGTGTCGACGGCAACGACGAAGCGGACCCGACTCATCCCATCTCTGGTGGAGCCGTTGAAAGAGATTGAAGAGGTGTATCAGGCACTGGTCTTGGGCGTAAAAGACTATGTCCGAAAGAATGGGTTTAAGCGGGTTGTGATAGGGCTGAGCGGCGGAGTGGATTCGGCACTGACCGCTGCGATCGCTGTGGACGCTCTTGGCCCGGAGAATGTGCTCGGCGTCTTCATGCCGTCCCCCTATACCTCACAAGAGAGCGGGGAAGATGTTGCGGAGTTAGTTCGTCGGTTCCGTATCGAATCGGAGGTCGTGGCGATTACACCGACATTCGACTCGTATCGGAACTCCTTGGCACCCGCGTTTAAAGGCGCACAGCCGGATAAAACGGAGGAAAATCTCCAGGCCCGTATTCGCGGCAACATCCTCATGGCTTTCTCGAACAAATTCGGCCATCTGGTGCTGACCACCGGCAATAAGAGTGAGATGAGCATTGGCTATGCCACACTCTACGGCGATATGGCCGGTGGCTTTGCGGTGATTAAGGACGTTCCCAAGACGATGGTGTATGATTTAGCCCGGCTCCGTAACCTTCGCGGCACATCCCCGGTAATTCCCAAACGAATTATAGATCGACCGCCGAGCGCCGAATTGAGACCCAACCAAAAGGATGAAGACTCACTGCCGCCCTACGCCATGCTCGACCCTATTCTCCAGGCGTATGTGGAAGAAGACTGCTCCATCGAAGAGATCGTCGACGCGGGATTTGAGCGCGCCATGGTGGCGCGCGTGATCACGATGGTGGATGGCAGCGAGTTCAAGCGCCGTCAGGCGCCAATCGGCATCAAAATCACACACCGTGCGTTCGGCAAGGATCGCCGGATGCCCATCACGAACGGTTATCGCAATTCCTAACAGAGTGCTGAACAATCACGCCAGTAGCGCTTTCGATACCCATGAATCGTAGCTTGTGAGAATGGTGCATCTGATTCTGCTGCGAGTGTCAGATAACCCGGCTTGCCAAGTCCTCATGAACGACGAATGAAGAGCTGGTTGTTCGTGCAGCCTGCAGGGGAGTGTTCTCTTATCCAAGACCTGCCCGCATAGTTCGGCACGTACCTGTTAGAAGGTTGAGCTGGCTGAGTTGCAGCATGTACGGGGGTTGTCTGCCGCGGTTTAGAGGGCAGTGTAGTTTTCCCCTCTAGGCTATCTTGCCTGCTGGTCTCACCGTCGAGTGGTATTCGGATGGGTTGCAGTTTCTTCCTGATGGGTCCCATCTCCAAGTCTTTCTTGATGACGAGAACTTCCAGTATGAGGATTCTCGCATCGTCTTAATCCAGGAGCCTGTGGTGTGCGATGCGATGTCGAATGCGCGCTTCTTGCTCTGAGGACTCACAAATCCGCGCGGCCGGGTCGTTCACTTGAGATGCAGTCTGCTCAGTGGATGCTATTGACGGCGACATATGTTGCAGCAGCTGGTAACAGATGGTTGTTAAGCGCCGCCTGGTAGTGAACGATTCGACTGGTTGCCAGAGAACGCGTGTGGGTAAGTTCTGGTACCACTCTTGTGTCAATTTGGCGGGTGGTTTGCCGTTCCTCCGTAGGAGGCCAGCTGCAGGCACCGTTGGTTCAGTTGGAGCCGGGTTCGTCGGATACCGCTCAGCGATCGTAATTGACGAATTTGCAATGGTTTTGTGCTATTTCAGCGTTGTTTGGAAGCGGAGGATGGGCTATGATGCCCTCCTCAATGTTGCTCGGATTCATGGCCTGGGTAGCCTCGTCGGCACACTTACGGCGGGGTTATTCGCCTCAAGGGTGATCACAAGGCCGCTGGAGTTGAGGGGCTGTTTTTGGGAATGCAGCGCGGTTCTGGATTCAGGCCATGATCGTGGCTGGGGTGGCAGTGTTTCCCATGGTCGGTACCTGGATCGTTCTGAAGGTCGTTGATGCGCCGGCGGGGTTATGGCTGTCGCGCAAAGATGGCGCGACCGAAGTGGGCCTCAGCACCACAATGAGCGCGCGTATTCGTCAACGGGCATGACGCAATTGGTCGATGGATGATGTCGGCGATCGGTGCGACGGTAATTGACCAATGTCCACGGTCCGGCCAGGCAAGGAGGCATGCAGATGAAACTGGTGGAAGCCATCGTCAAGCCATTCAAGTTGGATGAAGTCAAGGATGCGCTGTTAGAAATAGGTGTTCAAGGAATGACCGTGTCGGAAGTCAAAGGGTTTGGCCGCCAGAAGGGCCATAAGGAAACGTATCGGGGCCAGGAGTACACGATCGAGTTTGTGCCGAAGGTGAAGATCGAAGTGGCTGTGACGGACGCACAAGTACCCAGGGTGATCGAGGCGATCACCCGAGCCGCCAAAACCGGCAGCATCGGGGATGGGAAAATCTTTGTTCGCGAGGTGAGCACCGTCGTGCGTATTCGAACCGGGGAAACTGGCGAAACCGCGTTGTGACGATGGAGACAGATCCGACCGTATCTCATCCTTCGAGAAGCGAGGTCGACGTATCGAAAATCGATGCCGCTCTTGCCGAGCAGCGTCGCCTGATCGGTCAGCGGGTCATGGGCGGCGCATCCGGTGCGGAAACCCTGTCCGCCATGACCGATCTGGTCGACAGCCTCATTGTCGGGCGCTATCGCGAAGCGGCTTGGCACGGTGGTGAGACGCTCGCCAACGCTGGGCTGCGTCAATGCTGCGTCATGGCGTTGGGCGGATATGGGCGGCGGGAGCTCGCTCCCCATTCGGACATCGACCTCATGTTTCTGTTCCGTCCCGGAGCGGACGATGCAGCGAAGTCCTTCATCCGCGCTGTGCTCCATCCGCTTTGGGACTGTGGGTTCCAAGTCGGGCACAGCGTGCGCACTATCGCCGACAGTATTGAGTTGGCGCAAGCCGACTCGACGGTCAAGACCTCCCTGATGGAAGCGCGGTTTCTCGCGGGAAATTCCGATCTCTTCCAAGAGTTTCATCATCGGTATCTGCGGAAGGTGATTGTCGAGAAGACGGATGACTTTCTCAATCAGAAGCTCGAAGAGCGCCGCCGCGAATATGAGAAGTTCGGCGAAACGGTGTATCTCCTGGAGCCGAACATCAAGAAAAGCAAAGGCGGTCTTCGCGACTTGCATCTGTTGCAATGGGTCGGCATAGCCCGCTATCAGGCTCCGACGATTCGTGAACTGTCCGATCGGGGCATCTTGTCGCGAACCGACTCGGTGGCCCTGACGGACGCTCGAGAATTTTTGTGGCGGGTGCGCGGGCTGTTGCATGTGCATGCGGGAACGGCACAAGAGATTCTCACATTCGACGAGCAGGTCTGGCTCGCACAGCATTTCGGGTACCGGGACCTTCCGCATTTGCTCGCCGTCGAACAGTTCATGCAACAGTACTATCAGCATACGATGGGGCTGCACGAGCGCTGCATGCGATTTGTCGACCGCTGCCGAAGCGTGGCGCTGTGGCGCCGGCTCACACGGTTATTGCCGGCTCCGCGCGTGGACCAGTATTTTGTCGTCTATGGAGGCGTGGTGACGGTGGCGGACGAGCACCGTACGAGAGTCCTGGAGAGCCCGGCGCTCTTGCTTCGTCTTTTCGATCTTGCCCGGGAGAGGAGTCTGATGATTGCGACTCCCCTGCTGGAAGATATTCATCGGTACGGCGAACATGTGGCGTCGGATGCGTATCACCTGCCGGAAGTCAGCCGTATTTTCCTGCGGATCATGGCTGGCCCAAGGGCGGCACCGACCTTGGAGGCGATGCATCGTGCTCACCTGCTCGAAAAGTTGGTTCCGGCGATGGGGACCGTGCGCGGGTTGATGCAGTTTAATCAGTATCACAAATATACGGTCGACGAGCACAGTTTGCTGGCCGTCGGCCGGGCTGAAGCCTTGGCACATGAGTCGAATGTGTTGGGAGACGTCTATCGCAGCATTAAACGCAAAGATATCCTCCACTTGGCCGTGCTCATGCACGATTTGGGAAAAGGACAAGAGGAGGTTCACCACAGCGATGTCGGCAAACGGTTGGCGGAGGACATGGCAGCCTGTCTTGAATTCGACGAGCAAGAGACCAGGACGCTCTCGTTTCTTGTCCACCGACACTTGTTGATGGCCCATACCGCGTTTCGCCGAGATCCCAACGACGACAAAGTCGTGCTCCCGTTCGCCCGCGAAGTCGGGACTCCGGCAGTGCTGAAAAAACTGCTCGCGTTAACGGCGGCCGATATCGCGGCGGTCGGACCAGGAGTGCTGACGAAGTGGAAAGAATCGTTGCTGATCGCGCTCTATGAGCGCACGATGCCGGAGGTGTCCGGGGACCGTGAGGCAAGGGAGACACCGGAGCGGTTGATTCAGCTGGCGGAAGAGGTCAGCCGCCAGCCAAGCCTGACAGGGCAAGTTGGCGTCGATCAGGCCTGGGTTGAGGCGCAACTGAGGCAATTCCCTGATCGGTATATTTGCGGAACGGCTCCTGCCCGCATGGCTGCACACGTCTCGGCGGTCCGGCGGCTGCACTCAGGCGATGTCATCGTGGAAACAGATTTTCATCGCGATCTGGGAACCTGTGAGTATGCAGTAATCACGCACAATGAACTGACTCCAGGGATCTTTTCGAAAATTGCCGGCGTGATGGCGGGCAGCGGCTTGCAGATTCTGGATGCCCAGATTCTCACAAGAACCGATGGGATCGTCGTCGATACATTTCAAGTCACGGATCCGGATTATCAGGGGGAACCGCCGGCCGAGCGTCGGCGGACCGTCGGGGATCGGATCGCCGCAGTACTCAAAGGATCGGAACATGTCGACGAGATGCTGCGTCGTGGGGAGCGGTTGAAGCTGACCCGTCCGCTGCCGAAAGCCCAGGAAGCGACAGAAGTACGGATCGACAATGAAACGTCGGACGGATTCACGATCATCGACGTCTTTGCCGATGACCGGCAAGGCCTGTTGTGCGTGATTACCAACGTGATGTTTAAGCTTGGATTGTCGATTCATGCCTCAAGGATTTCGACCATGCTGGATCAAGCCTGCGACGTCTTCTATGTGACGGATCAGGCCGGGAAGAAGTTGCAGGACCACGTGCGGCTGGAGCGGGTTCGAACGGGAATCCAACAGGCAATCGAAGAGTTTCTGGAAGTGAAGGCGGCATAACGTCCAGGAACCGGCAGGTCATCGTGTAAGATTTCTGAAAGGAGGAGGGCATGAACGTGCGCGAGGTGTTGGAGTTTGCCAAGAAGCACAGGGTCCAGATGGTAGACCTGAAATTCGTGGACCTGCCGGGTGTGTGGCAACATATGACCATCCCTGTGAGCGAACTGACGGAGGACTTGTTCAAGGACGGTTCCGGTCTGGATGGGTCGTCTATTCGTGGATGGAAGGCCATCAACAACAGCGACTTGCTGGTGGTCCCCGATCCTGCGACAGCCTGCTTGGATCCGTTCACCGCGGTGCCGACGCTCAGCCTGACCGGCAATGTGGTAGACCCGATTTCTCGTGAGAATTATGAGCGTGACCCCCGGTTTATCGCTCAGAAAGCTGAAAAGTATCTGCAGAGCACGAAAATCGGCGATGCTTCCTTCTGGGGGCCGGAAGCCGAATTCTTCATCTTCGATCATGCCCGCTATGATCAAACCAGCAACAGCGGATACTACTATATCGATTCGGAAGAGGGCGCATGGAACATGGGGCAAGAAGGGTTCAATTTGGGCGGCAAGATCCGCCACAAGCTGGGCTACTTCCCTGTGTCTCCCGCTGATACTCAACAGGACATCCGCAGCGAGATGGTGCTCGAAATGGAAAAGGTCGGCATTGTGGTGGAAAAACACCATCACGAGACGGCCACGGCCGGTCAAGCCGAGATCGATATCCGGTTTGATTCGCTCCTCAAAACGGCGGACAAGATGATGATGTACAAGTACATCGTCAAGAATGTGGCCCGCCGCCACGGTAAGACGGTAACCTTCATGCCGAAACCGCTCTTCGGCGACGCCGGGTCCGGCATGCATACGCACCAGAGCATCTGGAAGGATGGGAAGCCGTTGTTCGCCGGGAAAGAGTATGCCGGCATATCGCAGATGTGTCTCCATTATATCGGCGGCATTCTAAAACATGCCCCGGCGCTGGCGGCCTTTACGAATCCGACCACGAATTCGTACAAGCGGATCACGCCGGGATTCGAAGCTCCGGTGCTGCTGGCCTATTCCAGCCGAAACCGATCCGCTGGCATCCGCATCCCGATGTATTCGCCGAGTCCGAAAGCCAAGCGCATCGAAGTGCGGTTTCCTGATCCCGCCTGCAATCCGTACTTGGCATTTTCCGCGATGCTGATGGCGGGTCTCGATGGAATCCAGAACAAGATCAACCCCGGGGAGCCGGCCGAAAAGGACCTGTACGATCTTGACCCTAAAGAAGCTGCCAGCATCAGGACCATGCCCGGGAGTCTCGATGAAGCCATCAACAACTTAGAGAAGGATCACCAGTTTCTCCTCAAGGGAGAGGTGTTTACGGAGGATCTGATCGAAGCCTGGATTGGCTACAAGAGGAACAAGGAAATCGACCCGATGCGCCTTCGTCCGCATCCCTATGAGTTCTTTTTATATTACGACGTATAGCCGCTCATGTGCCATCAACAGGAACAGTTGATGATGGCGAACGGGGTGCGATTCAGCCGTTTCCATGAGCAAGACGAGAGAAAAAGAGTGAGTGCATTGGACAAGTACGACTGTCCGTCCGGTGATTTTGTCCGTTGCGCGATGACCGTGTGGTCGGTAAAAAACTCTGACGAGTCGTGTCATAAAGCAGGGCGGAAGAATTCCCCTCACAGCATTGGCGGCTGGCAGAATCGTTCCTTGTCAACATGAAGCCAGCGCACTTTATCATTAACGAAGAGGTGTCGGATGATGAACAGCCACATTGGGATGAAGTTCGGTGTGATACTGGTGAGCATCGGAATGTTGATGAGCGGATTTGGGTGTGCCAATAAGCGTGTCGCCTCGACTTCAGGCGACCAGTCGATGGCGGCGAAGCAGAGCATTGATACGGAACAGGTGCAACCGGATCAGATGGCGTCCGCGGACACTTCATCGCAAGATGTGAGCAGGAGTCAACTCGCTCCGTCGGCGTCTGAGAGCGGCTCCGCCGCGATGAGCAAAGATTCAGCGGTCTTGCCTGATCTGGCGGGTCTGGGAGACATCTACTTCGACTTCGATCGGTACGAGATTCGGAAGGATGCGCACTCCGTGTTGGAAGGGAATGCGAAGTGGTTGCGCAATGAGGGGGGGAGGTCGTTGATGATCGAGGGGCATTGCGACGAACGGGGCACGTTGGCCTACAACCTTGTGCTGGGCGAGAAGCGCGCCAAGTCCGCGAAGCGGTATCTGGAGGATCTCGGTATCCCGGGTTCCCGCATCCAGACGACCAGCTATGGAGAGGTACAGCCTTTCTGCAAAGAACAGAACGAGGGGTGCTGGCAAAAGAACCGGCGCGCCCACTTTGTCGTCCACTAATATCGCTCGGGATATGTCTATATCAAGAGAGCCATGCATGAACGTGGCAAGGAGGTGGCTGTGAACATGGTACGATCTCTACTGTGGTCTGTGATTCTCCTGGGCCTCGTCGGTTGCGCAGGAAAAGGCGAACGGATCGACATCGCCATTCCGGGCCAATACACCGGAGCGAGCGTGACCGGTCGCGCCCCCGGGACGCTGCGCGTGGCCGTACTCCCCTTTGAAGACAAGCGGGCACATCAGGCCAATCTGGGTACTCGGTCCCACCTTTGGGGCGGAACCAGCGTCTTCAATCTTCCATCGGGCAACGTCACCGAAGCCAGCGCACAGGCCCTCGTGAACTATCTGAATCGGCAGGGATGGAAGGCGTCATTGGCGCGCGCGGCCGGCCAGGACGGCGAGGATGTGACCATCACGGGCATCATTCAGGATTTGTCCATCGAGGCCACGAGCGGTGTGATGCACACCGATCTGTCGGCCAAGAACACGCTTATGTTGCAGGTGAGAAATCACAGCGATGAGAGCGTAGTGCGCGAGCGTGTGCTCGGGACGGGGAGCGACCAGGTATTCTGGTTCGAGCCGGAAGATGCCCAAGCACTCACGACAGAGCTGTTTGAGAAGAACTTCCAGAAGTTTCTGGGCGATATCAGAGTCGACGAACGGGCCATTCGTTTACGATAACTGACCGACAAAGCCTGTGGGCTGGCGAAGCCAGCCCACAAGGCCGACTTTCCCGCCGGCCCTGATTGCCTCATCCGGTCGACCATCAATGAAGCCAAAGCTCCCCGTCGGCGCTTGCGAGAAGCGGACCGTGCCGGTGTGGAGTTCGGCGACTCCATTCTTGGTTTGCAGTTGGCGTCGCAGTTCCGCTTCACTCCCGGCCGTCCCGATCGCCACAGCCGTCGGGGCGGTTTTCTGTATGGGCAAGATCTTCACCTTACTCCTTGCACCACATCGAGCTGGACAAGAGGGAGGTTCATGGCTATGAGGGTCAGCAGAGCGCCGCAAGGAGACAAGGGATAGGCGCGATGCGGGACACCCATGAAACTGTCTCAAACATGGGGCGGTTCTCTTTGAAAGGCGGGTGCATTAACACAGGATTCTAAGAAAGAGGCCATCAAAAATCAAATTAGGAAGACGAATGTAAGCTGCCGTGCGCCGCGAACCGGTTCCTGACCCCATTGTCCTTCCCCTTGCAATGTCGTGTACCATTCGGGCCACTCTGTCGGTATCTACCTTCCCACCCCTGCGGCTCGTTGCGTATAAGCGGTTGAATATTTGACCGAAATTGATGCCATAAGCGGAGGCTCCAGTCTTGCTCTCTTGTTCGTCCGACTGCGTGTGGTGCCGTAATGGGTCAAAAGAATGGGGGAGGCAGACATGGATCAACAGATGTCCGCATCCGAGCGCTATCAGCGCGGGCTTGTGCTCAAGCAGGTGCAAATGTTCTATCCGGCGATCGATGATTTCCGAAAAGCTGCGCTTGATCCCGAATATGCCGGGCGAGCGCATGTGCAGATGGCCCTGTGCTTGAAGTCTGTGGGTCGCGATGAAGAAGCCGTCATGGCATTCCGGCAAGCCTTGGCATCGCCGACATTCTCACCCGAAGAACACCGGCAGATTCTCTATCTCATGGGGCAGACGTTGGAGGCGTTAGGACGGTATGCAGAAAGCCTCGAGATGTATCGCCGCATTAGAAGCGAAGACTCCGAATTCCGCGATGTGACGCAACGGATCCAACATCTAAACTCAGGTGGACGCGGTCCGCTTCCACAGTCTCACGCTCCATGGCAGGCTTGGATCGAAGAAGTGCGCACACGTGGTCGTCAATTGAAGCCGCATGTGGTTTCTTTTCTGGAACAGACAGGCCAATGGTTGGTCGAGCGTACAGAAAGTCTGAAGCACCATCCCTTGTTCGAGAACAACAGTTCGCAATCCGCACATGCAGTCCGCCCGAGCGCACATCAGGTCGTCACGCCGAAGCGACGCAGTCAGCCGGCGTCGCGGGATCGCACGATAGAAAGCCGTCGGCATGTCCGCGTGCCGGTTCGTTTGCGGAGCCACTTTTCATCGAAAGGCCGGGTGGTGGCCGGTGAGGGCGAGTTGCGTGACCTATCGCCCTGGGGCTGCCGCATGACGAGTCCCGTGACCGTTCCGGTCGGCGCGGACTTGGAATGTTGCATCTTTCCGCGGGATGCGGCCAACCCGTTCATCATTGACGGGGCAACGGTTCGCTGGATCAGTCCCCGGGAATTCGGTCTGGCCTTCACCAACGTACGTCCCGGCGTGCAGCGGCAGATCGCGCAGCTGTGTAGAACGCAGGCTGCATGAACCAGCGGATTCGCAGCATGTCGTCGGGTGCAACGAAACCTCAAAGCTGGTCTTTCCAGACAGACCAAACCGACCGGAGGACCCAGATCGACCAGCCTCCCGCCGCGTGCCGCGAAACGAGGCCGGTCAGCATCGCTTCTCGCCGCGCACTCAGAAAAGACTCCCGACCCCGTATTTTCTGCTAGGGGTAAGACTCGGCGCGCCGCGAAGTAGAAAATCTTCCCGCGTTCTCTCCCTCCTCCTGAAGATGTGCTAACTAACCTTTTTCATTTCGTTGGCCAAGAGATCATTGATGAGCGATTGATAGGGGATACGTCGCTTTGCCGCCACAGATTTCAACCATCGGAGGACTCTAGGGTCCAGCCGGATGGCGATCAGTTGACGCGGCTCGTCTCCCAGTGGAGGACGTCCCACGCGACGCATGGAGGCCAACTGTCGATCGGATAACGGAGGAATGTCGGAGTAATCAATCCTTCGCCTCTTGGTAGCGCTTCTTTTCCTTCCGATTCGCCAGCCGCGCACTGATGATTCTGATAGTTTTTTCATGGCCGTGGCTCCTTAGTGTGTAGGCGATAACCAAAAGATTCCCAGCCGCCGATTGTGTCAGTCGGAATCGGCGCGCCTCCATGGTCGAATGTTCGAGATCTTCACCATCGACACCTGCGGGGTCAAAAAACGCCGTCCCAGCTTCTTCAAAATGGACTCCGTGCTTCGTCAGGTTGCTGACGGCCTTCTTGAGGTCCCACTCGAACACCTATTATGTATATACGAAAGTATGGGTCGGTTGCAAGCGGATCGAGTCTTGCCATATGAGGGTTGATCGATCGCGATATCCGTATCAGGGCCGGACACCATCCGACCTGGCGCACTCATGCTGGAATGTTGAAGAGAGATGAATAACCCGCCGCGCGCCGCGAAACCGAGAGGACGTGAAGCGTGAGGCGTAAGGCATGAAGCGCAACCGACAGGCTGCCGCAGGCGGGGAACTGGGCTGATTTTGATTTCATCCCGCCGAGCAATCAGAAAAGGCTCCCGGCCCACTGCTGTCCAAAATAATCTGCCTTCAGTATCCTCCCTGCGTCAATGCTGCGTGTAAGACGGCTGTGGAGTTGATTTTCAGATGAGGTTGCCTCGGCTGCTGTCCAAGATCACGTGGCGAAGAG
>Ga0214472_10000720_pt1 | contig 39980 bp, 55 predicted proteins | sample RVTome_6_FD_207662 | JGI IMG/M metagenome (GOLD analysis project Ga0214472, IMG submission 207662) | Soil microbial communities from uranium-contaminated site in the Upper Colorado River Basin, Wyoming, United States - RVT140D175 | ecosystem: Environmental > Terrestrial > Soil > Contaminated >...
CCTACGCGCGTAGGTTGACGCGGAGCCATAGCCCTGCATGTCGTTCTTGGCGATAATCAGCGGCACGCGGCATTCAACCATTTCGCCGCTTTCGCCATGAACAAAAATCGTCTTGATGTAGCGCCCGGTTTCATCGTCATAGGGCGGCTGCAACACCGCGATGCCGTTCTTGGACAGGGCGGGCATGCATGCGGCCATGACGCTGGCGAGGTCGGCATACTTGCTCTTGAAGGCCGGGTTGACACTATCCTTCAACGCCTTGCCCATTTCGGACTGCGCGGCGGCAAGCGCGGCATACAGCCCCTTATGTTTCACATCGCTCATTCTGTTAGCCCTCCATACTTTCCGCGCGAGGTCATTCCACGCGCCAGACGCGGATGCCGCGAACAACCGCGCCATCAACTGCTTCCGAGACGGTGCGCGTGGCAATCTTCCACTTGCGCGCGCGGCTGAAAGTCGCCACCGCGCGCACATCGTGATGCCAATTGGTGGTGTTGTTCGGGCCATTCAAATCGCGGAATGGCCTGAAAAACGATTGTCCTGGCATCATACCGGCAAATTTGGATCGACCGCTTGTGCCAACGGAAGTAGCGGGCATCGGCACGTTATCATCGAATTGGATAGTCATCAGTTAGCCTCCATGATTGCAAAGTGGTCGCGCCACGCCTTTTCCACGGCGGCGCGCGGGTTCTGGTGCCCGGCGTGTTGCAGCCCGGCCACGGCGGCGTCAACGCAGGCGTGTTCATCGGTCCAACCAGTGTTGGCCATGATAACGCGCAGCGCGGCGCGGGCTTCTGTGGGGGTGGTCATTCGGCAATCCCCGTCAACATGGCGCGCAATTGGCGCTCTTGCTGTGCCCCCGCAGCAACCTCCGCAGCAGCCCCCGCAACCTCCGCAGCAACCTCCGCAGCAGCCCCCGCAGCAGCCCCCGCAGCAGCCCCCGCAGCCCGCGCAGCAGCCCGCGCAGCAGCCCACGCAGCAGCCCCCGCAGCAGCCCCCGCATCAGCCCCCGCAGCAGCCCACGCAGCAGCCCACGCAGCAGCCCCCGCAGCATCCCGCGCAGCAGCCCCCGCAGCAGCCCCCGCAGCAGCCCGCTCCGCTGGCGTGGCGGCGTCATTGCGGGCGCAAGCGATAGCTTCGCGCGGGCGCATGTCGTCGGGGCGCTCGGCTTCAAAAAACGGCAGAACCTGTTCGGCGCACCACGCGGCGAAACGCCGGGCAAGCCGCTCATCGCAACCGGTGGATTGCAGCACCCATAGCGTATCATCAAACCCGCTGCTGTCGAGGATGGTCAGCAGGTGCAGCGGCTCGGCGTCGGCCTTGGGCTTGCCAAGGTGAGACAGAAGCTTTGTCCAGCCCTTATGGCAAGGCGCTTTCTCGCGGATTGCCTCAAGCGTGGTGATGGCGGTAAACGTCATGGTCCGGTCCTCTCTCTATCTGCGGCCAGCCTAGCGCCTCCGCCGCTGAGTGTCTAGCACAATTGTCGCTTGCACGAAAATATCCGCTGTGGCAGTATCAAGTCATGAAAGCATCACAAATCATCGCGTCCTTCGTGGACCCCGCTCAGCCCGAATGGATCACGCGTCGCAGCTTGGGCATCAACGCCTTGGCGCGCGCCATCGGAAAGCCGTATTCGACCGTCAAGTCTTGGCGGGATGTCGAGTGCATACCTCACAAGCACTGGCGCGCCATCATCGAGGCGGGCAAAGTGCACACGCCGCGCGTGCATCTGACGCCTTACGACTTCGTGCCGGATGATCTGCCATGACGGATCATGAAGGGCCGATACATCGCAGCATTCTGCACTACTTGCGGCTGCGGTTTCCCCGCGCGCTGATTTTCCACCCGGCGAATGAGTTGGCCTTGCGCGGCGATCCGAAGTTCAAGGCCATCGCGCAGAACAAGGCAAAGGCGTTGGGCATGCTACCCGGCGCGCCCGACATCTGCATGCTGCATGACGGCCTGTTCTATGGCTTCGAGGTCAAGGCCGCGAAGGGCCGGGCTTCGGAGCATCAAACACTCGTCGGCTTGGCGATCCGCGAGAATGGCGGGCGCTGGGCTTTGGTGCGGTCTATTGCGGATGTGCAAGCCGCTTTGGAAAAGGAAGGTGATCTATGAGTGAGGCCGCGAAATGATTGACCCTAGGCTTGTCAGCATTTGGACCGACGACGATCTGCGCGCGGAGATCAAACGGCAGAACGATATAGCCCGCCGCCACGACGAAAAAGCAAACGCGGCGAGGATTGAAGTGCGAGAAATAGCCGCGCAGTTGTCAATGCGGCACCCGAACGCAACCGGGGCCAAGCGATGACCGCCCTGCGTCGCTTCATCGCGGAATACACGCACCCCGGCATTCGGGCATGGCGCAAGCGGACGGCCCAGCTACGCGCGCTCCGGGGCAAGCCTGGGGCGCACACGCGCAAGCTGCTGGCCGAGCAACAGCGGTTTGTGCTGACGGCGCTGCGGCGTGGTAGTTGAGCGGGGAAGCCCGTGCGCGCCTCAACCCGCTCACGGCGGAGAGGGGCCGCCGATGCGGGGATGGTAGCACTAGACCATGAAATAGGAAAGTCAAAACCCCCGGCCAATTTAATGACCGGGGGTTGACTTTTTGGCTTGCGAGGCCGACAGTGCAGGCGATGAAACCGCTAGGTAATTGGTAGCACGCTGGCGAGCGCGCGTCAATGCCTAGCCCAATCTAGGGCAGATATGACCACATTCAGTCAATCAAGCGAGGCAGCATTCCGGCGGCTTGTTCGGGACGCTATCCGTAATGGGCCTTTCACCAAGGCAGAGCGCGACGTGACGTTGGCCGTCATTAACCATTGGTTTCATTACAGGAATGGGCCAAAGAAATTCATTCACCCAAGCCGGGCGATGCTGGCGAAGAAGGCGCAATGCTCCATTGCAACCGTCAAGCGCTGCCTCGCAATGTTACGGGCGTCGTGGGTTCTGCGGCCATTGTCAGGACTTCGTGCCGGGCAAGGCATGGCGGTTCGATACAGGGTCAATCTAGGAGCTATTTTTAGCCTATGCGGATGCGACTGGTCAGACGAGTTTCTGCGCGGCGTTAGTGGGTCAAATGACCCGTTAAAAATGGCCGGAATGTCCCGACAAACCCGGGTCAAAATGACCCACTGTCTTAAGAACGTCGAGGGGTGCGAAAGTCTGAACGTCAAACCCGACATTTCATCGCCGAGCGAAACCGATGAATGACATGTTCCGCACCGAAGAAAGAGCCCTTTCCAACAAGAAGAAACTCAGGCCACATCAGGCCAAGGCTATCGACATGATCCGATCACTTCTTGGACAGGGTCTTCGTCGGGTTGTGTGTCAGGGGCCGTGCGGGTTTGGAAAGACCCTAGTGGCGTCCAAGATTATCGAAATGGCACTGGCAAAGGGCAACCGGGTCATCTTCACCGCGCCCGCGATCAGCCTGATTGACCAGACCGTCGAGGCATTCGAGGCGGAAGGCATCACCGGGATCGGCGTGATGCAGGCCAAGCACCCGCGCACAGACGCAATGGCCAGGGTGCAGATTGCATCGGTGCAGACGCTGGCGCGCCGGGACATACCGCAGGCCGCGTTGATGGTGATAGATGAATGTCATTTGCGCGCCAAGATCGTTGAGCAACTCATGGACACGCGACCAGACGTGTTTTTCATCGGCCTTAGCGCGACCCCGTGGGCGACCGGCATGGGTCTGCGGTGGCAGGGTTTGGCGATCCCGATCACGATGCAGGAATTGATAGATCAGGGCTTCTTGTCGAAATTCACCGCCTACGCGCCGGATGTGCCCGACCTGAAAGGGGTGCGGACAATCGGCGGGGACTATGCCGAAGATCAACTAGCGCAGGTTATGGGCGACGCCAAGCTGGTCGGCAGCGTGGTCGAGACGTGGCTGGCGCAAGGGGAGAACAGGCCAACACTTTGCTTCGCCGTCAACCGGGCGCACGCGGCACTGTTGCAGGCGCAATTCGAGCGGGCTGGGGTGGCGTCTGGGTATGTGGATGCAAACACCGATCTGGTCGAGCGGCGGCTGATCAACCGGCGATTTCGGGCCGGGGATATCAAGGTGATTTGCTCGGTCAGGACCATGACGACAGGGGTGGATTTGCCGGTATCGTGCATCATCGATGCTGCTCCGACGAAATCTCGAATCCTTCACATTCAAAAATTAGGGAGGGGATTGAGGGTAAATCCGGGCAGCGAAGACCTGAAAATTCTCGATCACGCGGGCAATTCTCTGCGGCTTGGGCTGGTGACTGACATACACCAAGAAACGCTCAACGCCACGCCGCCGGGCAAAAAGCGGCCAGAGGAACGCACGGCGAAGCTGCCAAGCCCCTGCGTGGTCTGCGGTGTGGTGCATACCGGGCTGATCTGCCCCGGCTGCGGGCGTGAGCGCAAGGCGGTGTCGCGGGTGGAAAGCGCGGCGGGGCAACTGGTGGAAATCACCGGCAAGGCGAAAGCCCCGACGATGGCCGAGAAGCAGCAATGGTATTCGATGCTGTTGACCGTGCGGCGCGACAGGGGCCGGTCAAGTGGATGGCTGGCACATACTTACCGCGAGCGTTTTGGTGTATGGCCTCGGGGTATGGATGATGTGATGCTGCCACCATCAGCGGATGTTTGGAATTACGTTAAATCGAAAGATATCAGGTTTGCGAAACGGAGGGACACAGATGTATCATACCAAAACCACAGCGGCGGCTGAGGGCCGGTGGAAAGGAATTTTGTTGACGCTTGGGGTGCCAGCCGCAAGCCTTACAGGCAAGCACGGCCCGTGCCCATTTTGCGGGGGTTCCGACCGCTTCAGATTTGACAACCGCGACGGAATGGGCACCTACATTTGCGGCCAGTGCGGCGCGGGTGCAGGGCCGGAGTTTGTCATGAAATTCACCGGCAAGAGCTTCGCCGAGGCAATGGCAGATGTGGACCGGATCATTGGTAACGAAAAATTTGAGCCTGACGCGGTGCGGCCTGCGATGACCGATGCCGACCGAATGGCGGCGTTGCGCGAGGTGGCAAAGCAGACGGTCAAGGTAACGCCTGGCGATCTGGTGGACAAGTATTTGACCGCTCGCGGGGTCGGGGAAAAGGTCTACCCAAAGACGCTTCGCTTCGCGGCTGCGCTGCGTGATGGGGAGGGTGGCGTGCGTCCCGCAATGGTGGCGACGGTGCAGGGGCCAGACGGGGCCAATGCGTCGCTGCACCGGACATTCCTGCGGGGCGACGGGCTGGCAAAGGCCGAAATGCAGGCGCCGCGCAAGCTGATGCCGGGGCCGCTGCCAGAGGGCGCCTGCGTGCGCTTGTCGGAGTTTGCGGGCGGTGCGTTGGGTATCGCCGAGGGTATCGAGACGGCGCTTAGCGCCAGCGCCAAATTCAACGTGCCGGTGTGGTCGGCGATCAACTCGACGATGTTGGCAAAGTGGATACCGCCGGACGGGTGCGAAGAAGTCGCGATTTTCGGGGACCACGACCCGGCCTATGGTGGGCAGGCAGCGGCCTATGCGTTGGCGCACCGGCTGGCTGTCAAGGGGTTGAAGGTCACGGTGCATATTCCGCCTGTTCCGGGGACAGACTGGAATGACTGATCCGTGGTGCCGCAAGGTGGTGATCGGCGATTGCACGCTCTACGAGGGTGATTGCCTCGAGGTGATGCGGGGCGTGTTTCGCAGGCTTGCCAGCCCCCGCTCGGGGTGGTAAAAGGGGGCGTGCAGTAGAGCGCCTTGAGCGCCGCACACAGACCGCCTTGAGCGGCACGATCCGGGCCGGTGCCCTCTCGCTGGCCCGGATCAGCCAAGCGGCAATATCGAAGATCAGCCAAGACCCGCCGTGATCCACAGCATCGCGAGCAGCAGCACGCCGAGCGCCACCGCGCCGATAGCATCGCGGATCATGACGCATCCCCCGGCCAGCCATCCGGCCTGTAGCCCGCCAGATAGGCCTCTAGCAGCCGCTCGGCCCGCGCTGGTAGGGGGCGAGACTTCGCAGCCGTGTCGGGCATCTCGCAGCGCTGCATGTCGTGGGCGCTGCCAATCTCAAGCCACGCGGCCAGATCGGCGCGGGACAGGCCCAGCGCCTCACGGGCGGCGCGGATTTCAGAGGGGGTCATTCCTCACCTCCGATACGCGCAAGGCCAGTAAGCCCACCAGCCTTGATCCACGCGGCAACCTTTTCTTCGCTGCCCCAACAGTTTCTTGGCGCCTCGTTGTGGAGCCAGCGCACCCATTCCAGCATGGCGGCGGTGTTGCCATCGTCGGCGCGCTGGAATGCCCGCACCAAGTTGTTGCTCAGCACGGCGGTCAGAAAGCTGCCGCCCTTGATGCCACGTTCTACGTAAAGCTGTGCGGCATTGCGCATGTAATAGGGCAGGCTGGTGTATGCGGTCATTTCGTGTTCCTCTCGCGGTGGGTTGGCTCTCAGGATGCCCGCCCGCACGGGGCGGGGCACCAGCGGGTCACTTCCAAGTGCACTCGATGGCTACTGTCGTCGCGACCCATCCATCGTCGCGGATCGAAAATTCTCCAGGATATTCCAGCCTCACCTCGTCGCCAAGCTTGTAGGCAAGGTGCGTGTCGTAATGCACGGTGTCACTGTCGGTCTTTTTGCACCACTCGTCGGAGGTCGTGGTCCTGCCGGTGTCGTGCGCATCGGGATACCACTCGCCGCTTTCAGGGTCTGCGGCGACGGCAAAGATTTTCAGGGTGTCGCGGGGGGGTGTCATGCGGGTCATCTCGTGTTCCTCTCTCTCTCGGGCTTCATTGCCCTTGCACTCAATATAGGGGCAAATGCCCCTAGGTGCAAGAGAAAAACACGCGGGTTGCAAAAAATATCGCAGGGTGTATTTTGGTCCAAATCTCAGGAGATGCATGTGGGCACGATCAATTTCACAGTCGGCAGGCCAGGGCGAACGTCTCGCCACGTCGGCGCAGGGGCGGTCATGGGCAAGGTCAGCAGCAGCGGTGCATACACCACCAGCACCAGCGCTACCAATATCGAGGATGGTGCCGGGGACATATCAATTCGACCCGGCGAATACTTCGAGGGCACGGCATCCGAGGACATGTGGATTACCCCATATGGCACAGCCGCAGTCGGCACCGGCGTATTTTTCCCGGCGAACACAACGGCGTGGCTGGAGTATGACCCCGACTTCAGCGCAGGCGTAAAGGCCGCGGCCTTCGTCTCAGCAATCGACGTGGCATAAGATGGCCGCAGTAGGCAGACCATCCATATACACGCAGGCCATGGCGGATGTGATGTTCGAGCGACTCGCAAGCGGCGAAAGCCTGCGCAAGATTTGCCGCAGCAAAGGCATGCCAAACCGCAGTACTGTCATGAGGTGGCTGGATGACCGCGCAGATTTCGCAGCCAAGTATGAGCGCGCGCGCGATATAGGCCTGGACGAGCGCGCCGACAAGCTGGAGCAGGACATTGCCGCCGAAAAAGATCCGCAGCGCGCGCGTTTGGTGCTGGATTATGGCAAGTGGTATTTGTCCAAGCTGGCGCCGAAACGCTATGGAGATCGGCTGGAGCTGGCGGGCGAGGTCAAGCGGGGACTTGACGAGGGTGAGTTAGATGCTGCAATTGCCGCAAAATTGGCAGCAATGGGCGACCAGTGACAAGGCCGAGCTGCTGGCGCTCCTGGAGGCCCGCGAGCGTGCCATTGCTACCAATCGGCTGCGGCATTTTGCACCATATCCCAAGCAGGTTGAGTTTTACGCGGCGGGGGCTGTGCATCGAGAGCGTCTCCTCCAGGCGGCTAACCAGGTTGGAAAATCATATGCAGGGGCAATGGAAGTCGCAGCCCACGCCACTGGCCGGTATCCCGATTGGTGGCCGGGGCACCGGTTTAACAGACCGATTAATATCTGGTCCGGGTCTGATACGGGCGAAACCACGCGTGACACGGTGCAAACCAACCTGCTTGGCCCGCCATCGGATCGGGACGCATGGGGCACGGCAGCGATACCCGCCGCTGCGATCATCGAAAGCCGGATGCGGCAGGGCGTTGCGGACGCCGTTGATACTTTGGTAGTGCGGCATGTGTCTGGCGGGAAAAGCACAATCGGCTTCAAATCATACGATCAGGGGCGGCAGAAATGGCAGGGGGCCAAGCGCGATCTGATCTGGCTCGACGAGGAGTGCCCAATGGATATTTACAAAGAGGCTCTGACGCGCACCAACGCGGTGCCTGACGGTCGCCTGATGATGACGTTTACACCTCTTAATGGCGTCTCGGACGTGGTACTGCTGTTTCAGGACGGGGATTTCGGAGAATGAGCACGCGAATACAACCGCAGGTAGTCGCAAGTGTCGAGATTCGCCGGGCGGAGACCGAAATTGCGGAACGTGGCACACGCATAGGTGGAGCTAAGCCCAAGTGAGCCGCCATATCACCCGCATGACGATTGACGACGCGGCCCATTTCACGGCGGAAAAGCGGGCGCAGATCATCGCCAGCTATGCGCCGCACGAGGTCGAGGCGCGCACCAAGGGCATTCCGGTGCTGGGGTCCGGGCGGATTTACCCGGTGACCGAGGAAAGCCTGAGCGTCAAGGCATTCGCGGTGCCGGATCATTGGGCGCTGATTGGCGGGCTTGACTTCGGCTGGGATCACCCGACTGCGGCGGTTGAATTGGCGTGGGATCGTGACGCGGATATTGTCTATGTCGGGGCGTGCTACAAGCGGTCAAAGGCCACGCCGCTGGAGCATGCCGCAGCGCTGCGACCGTGGGGCAGGTTTACGTGGGCATGGCCGCATGACGGGCTGCACCAGCAAAAGGACGGAGGCAAAACTTTCCGCGATCAATACGACGAGGCCGGGCTGAATATGTGCGCCACGCACGCCATGCACCCAGATGGTGGGTATGGTGTTGAGGCGGGGATTTCCGAAATACTGACGCGGATGCAAACCGGGCGGTTCAAGGTTTTCGGGCATCTGGAGGAATGGTGGGCAGAATTTCGGCTTTACCATCGTCGCGAAGGTAAGATATTCAAAGAGCGAGACGACTTGATGGACGCCACGCGCTGTGCTGTCATGATGTTGCGGCACGCCGTTGACACCGCCGCAATGGATGGTGACTGGCGCGACGAACACGGGTATGGTCGCAATGAAACTACGGGGTATTGATATGGACGGCAATCAGGGCATCGAGCAAGACGGCGCGCAGGAGCCCGTGTCAATTGAGGGCACGATGCAGCGGATGGCTGCGATTGCGTCATCAATCAACCTCGCGCCGCAAATTGATGATGCGACCCTGACGAAATGGGGCGAGGACGTTACCAAGCATTTCGACATTGATTTGGAGTCGATGACGGAGTGGTCGGACCGCATGGAGAGGGCGATTAACCTGGCACTGCTGGTCAAAAGCAGCAAGGATTACCCGTGGACCAATTCGAGCAACGCGGTGTTCCCGCTGATCACATCGGCGGCGCTGCAATACAACGCGAGGGCGTATCCGGCGATTGTGCCGCCAACCGATGTGGTCAAGGCGTCGGTGCAGGGCAAAGACCCGCAGGGCATCAAGGCGGCTCGGGCCAGCCGGGTGGCGCGGTTCGAGACGTGGCAACTGACCGGCGAGACCGACGAATGGGAGCGCGGCACTGACCAGATGTTGATGCTGCTGCCGATCATCGGCGACGTGTTCCGAAAGACGTGGTTCGATCCGGCGCAGGGCAAGTTGCGGCACCGGCTGCGGTTGCCGGGTCGGCATATCGTGATCAACAACAATGCGCCGTCGCTGGAGGGGGCACCGCGCATTTCGGACCAGATCGAACTTTATCCGGAAGAAACCGTGCGAAAGATTGCCAGCGGGGAGTTTCTGGAGTTCGAGAAAAAGACCGACGAGGATGACGAAAGCCCATCGGAATTTATCGAACAGCATTTGCGCTATGATCTGGACGGCGACGGCTACCCGGAACCGTATGTCTGCACTGTGCACAAGGAAAGCCGCAAGGTGGTGCGGGTGGTGGCCGGGTTCGACCCAGAGGACGTGCGCGTTACCGAAGATGGGCGCGTGGCGTCGATAGAGCGGGTGGCGGTGTTCACGCATTACCAACTGATGCCGTCGATGGATGGCGGTTTCTTCGGCACAGGCTTGGGGCTGTTGCTCGGGGATATATCGGACATGGTGAACAGCACGATCAACATGATCAACGACGCGGGGCACATGCAGAGTCTTGGCGGCGGGTTTATCGGCGCGAAAGACTTCCGCATCAAGGGCGGTGTTCAGGTGCGCAGGCCTGGCGAATACAAGTTGATGAATGTCTATGGGGACGATATTCGCAAGGGGATCGTGGACGTGCAGCACCCCGGCCCAAGCCCGGTGCTGTTTCAGATGCTCGGCATGCTGATCAATGCGGCGCGCGAGATTGCCAGCGTGAATGACGTTATGACCGGGGACGCGGGGCGGCAGAACATGCCGGTCGGCACTGTGATGGCGCTGATCGAACAAGGGATGATGGTCTTTTCGGCCAGCTACAAGCGTATTTACATGTCGCTGAAGTCGGAATTTCGGCTGATCACGCGGCTCAATCGCAGGCACGTCACGCCAGAGCAGTACAACGAATTTCTAGACGAGGACGACGTTGACGAGCAGGGCCAGCCGGTTCCGGTGGTGCACGATCCTGCGCAGGACTTTGACCTTTCCAACATGGATATTCTGCCAGTTGCCGATCCTAAGTCGGTAACTTCGATGCAGACCATGGCGCGGGCGCAGTTTTTGCTCGAGCTTGCAGAAAAGGGCATGATCGACAAGGCTGAGGCTATGACGCGAATTCTTGACGCGGCATCAATCGCGGATATCGAGAAGTTGATGCCGAAGCCTGACCCGGTGCAACAGATGATGCTCGGCGCGCAGCAGGAAATGCTTGTGCTTGATATACGGCTCAAGGAGGCCGAGATTGATCAGGTCATCGCCACGACGCAGGCCAAGATGGCGCAGGCGGTAAAAGACCTGGCGACGGCGGATGCAGAGGAAACATTGGCGCCAATGCGGGCGCGGATTGAGCAGATGAAAGCAGCGCGGGAGATGATCAGTGCAAGGGCAGTTGAAATTCAGCGAGGAATCGTTGGCGGAATGGCGGGAGCACCCGGTAACGGCGGCGGTGCTGGCAATCCTGGCGCGGGGGGCGGCATCCAACAAGGCGCTCTTGCTTGATGCGATGTGGGAAAGCAGCGTCGTTGATCTGGAGCGGCTGGGCCGCGCGAAGGCACAAGCGGAACTGATCGAAGACATGATGACGGCAACGGCGGAGGATTGGAATGAATGGAGTGAGCATTTTGAACGGTAGCGGGATCAGGCCGAATCACTACAACGTGCTGGTGATGCCAAAACAGGTCGAGGAAAAGACCGCAGGGGGGTTGTTTATCCCTGAGGCGACAAAGACCAAAGAAGAATTCGGGCGGATCGAGGGGCGGCTTGTCGCTGCCTCGCCGATGGCATTCCGCTGGGATGACTGGCCCGAGGATCGGGGCGACGAAAAGCCCAAGGTCGGCGATTGGGTAGTGTTCGCAAAATACAACGCGACCGAACTCACCGGCAAGGACGGGCTGAAATACTGGCTAATGAAGGATGAGTCCATAATCGGAGTGATGATCGAATGACAGACGAAGCGCAGGAAGTTGTGACGGAACAGGTCACGGAAAAGGAATGGTCCGAGGCAGAGGAAGCCGAGGCGAAAGATTTTGGCTGGAAGGCCCCGGAGGAATGGGTTGGCGAGGTGCCCACGGGATACATCGCGGACCCGAGGCGGTATTTGGAGCGGGCCGAGGGATTTGCGCCGTTTCGCAAGCTCAAGGAAAAGCTGACCGAGAGCGAAAAGGCGTTCGAGGTGCGGCTGCACAAGATCGAAAAGGTGGCCGAAACAGCAATGGAGCGGCAAAAGGCGCAAATGGAGGCGGAACACAAGCGTCAGCTTGCCGAAGTTCGCACCGCGCAACGCGCTGCCGCTGAGGTTGGCGATACGGCTGAGTTTGACCGGCTGGAAAGGAAGCGGGAAGAGCTGGCTGCTGCGCCGACTGAACCGACAACAGCGCCAGCCGCACAGCAGAAAGCGCTGTGGGATCAGGCGATGGCTGAATGGATGCCGCAGAATGCGTGGTGGCATACCGATAAGATAATGCATAACGGCGCCATTGCCCTGAACGAGGAGGCCAGCCTGAAGGGTATTACAGAACCGAAGGCGGCATTGGCATATGTGGACGCCCGAATGCGAGAGGAATTTCCGCATAAGTTTGCGCCGAAGCAGCCACAACGGCAGACGCAGGTTAGCGATGGTCTGATGCTTGGCGGTGGGAAAAAGGCAGGCTTTGATAGCCTGCCGCAGGAAGCCAAATCGGCGTTCAAGCGGTTTTGGGATCGCGGGAGTTTCGAAGGACTGACCGAAGCAAAAGCAAAGGAGGCCTATTACAATGAATACCAGGAAAGTTGAGAGACGCCGTCAGAGAAATGCGCCGGAACTCACCGCGCGCCGAATGGGCGTGGTGCGCTCAAAGCTCGATTTCACGAAATTTGCGTATCGGTGGTTGAACAACACCGGTGATCGGGTGTATGCATTCACGAAAGAAGATGATTGGGACTTTGTGTCGAAAGAAGGCGGGGCGCTAAAAGATGGCGCCGATCTTGGAGACGCAACGTCCTATGTGGTCGGCACGGCGCCAGATGGAAGTGCGCTGAGGGCCTATCTGGTCCGCAAACCACTCCAGTTTTATGAAGATGACCAGGCAGAGAAGGTAGCCGAACTTGACCGCCAGCTTGAGCAAATCAGGCTCGGCAACGACAAGTCAGGCGCCCGCTTAGTGGACTATGTGCCCGGTGGCGGAATTAACGTCGCGCGCTGAGCCTGAAACAAGGAGCCTTGGCTATGGCCAACAATGACACGCCCTTCGGCTTGAAGCCGCTGCGGCATCGCAACGGAGCGGCCTATAATGGCTCGTTCAATTGCTACTATGCGCCTTCGACCTATGGCACGGCGCTTTTCATCGGCGATCCGGTCGTTAAAACCGGGACGGCAAACACGGCGGAGGTTACGGCGTCTGGCGCTGGAACTTTTGACATCGGCACCTTGCCGGAGATCAACAAGGCCACGGCTGGCGATGGCAACGCGATTACCGGCGTTGTGGTCGGCTTTGCTCCTGACCCTGACAATCTGAGCGCGGTCTATGGCGCGGCTTCGACGGCGCGCGTGGTCTATGTCGCGGATGACCCCGATCTGGTGTTTGAAATCCAGGCAGACGGCGCCATTGCGGCAACGTCGATCGGTTTGAACGCGGTGCTGATTTACACGCATTTGGGCAGCACCACGACCGGGCTTTCGGGCGCGGAACTGGACACGACTTCGGATGTTCCGGCGGCGGATGCGTCGAACCAACTGACCATCCAGCGCATTGTGAACCGGGCCGGTAATGAGCCGAACCTGATCCACAACAAAGTTGAGGTCAAGATCAACAACCATACTGAAGCCCACGCGGCTTTGGGCATTTGAGGAGCATAGAACATGGCTATCAATACTGGCTCCCATCCGAAGCACCTCTGGCCCGGTATAAAGACGTTCTCCGGGCTGGACTACGCCAAGATACAGAAAGCCTGGAAACAGGTTTTTGACGACGACACGTCCAACAAGGCGTGGGAAGAATACGTCGAGGACAACGGCATCACGCTTCTGCCTACCAAGCCGGAAGGTTCCAGCGTTTCCTACTTCGCGACCAAGCAGGGCTACGTTACCCGGCTGACCAACACGACCTACGCTGGCGGTGTAAAGATCACCCAAGAGGCAATCGAGGATGATCAATATGAATCCGCCGCAATGCGATGCGTGAAGGCGCTATCCTTTGCGATGTTCCAGACGGAGGAGACTGTTCACGCAAACGTTCTCAACCGCGCATTCACGGCAGCTTATGCCGGGGGCGACGGGAAGGAATTGCTGGCGACGGATCACCCGACTGCCGACGGCACGCAGAGCAACGAGTTGGCTGTTGCTGCTGACCTCTCGGAAGCATCCCTTGAAGACATTCTGACACAGGCGAGCAATGCCACAGACAGCGTTGGGAACCGTGTCAGGATTCTGGGTCAGAAGTTGATCATCCCCACTGCGTTGCAATGGGAGGCAACCCGCATTCTGTCGAGCGTGAACCAGTCTGGAACTGCAAACAACGACATCAACGCGCTGCGAGCCACGGGCATGCTGCCCGGCGGTATTGTGACGTGGGCATTTCTTGATGATCCCGATGCGTGGTTTGTCAAGACCGATGTATCGGACGGACTGATTCACCTCACCCGGCGCGGTTACAGCGTCGATCAGGACAACGACTTCGACACGTCGAATGCTTGCATCAAGGCGTCCGCACGATGGGCACAGGGGTGGCATGACTTCCGTGGCCTTTATGGTAGCGCTGGCGCCTGATACCAACGGGGCGGGCTGTAGTGGCCCGCCCTTCCCATCATGCGGTGAGGCTTTCGCCTTGGCTGGCCCGGCTGCCGCGCAACCACAGGAGCAACGACAATGACGCTTACCAATTTCCCGAACGGGATTTCGAGCTTCGGCATTCCCCAAATTGGCGGCATGCCTTTCGGTGGCAACAGCAAGGTCTGGTTTGTCAATCCGCGCACGGGCTCGGACGGCAATCGCGGGGATAGCCCGTCGCGGGCCGTCAAGACCTTGGCCAAGGCGCAAAGCCTGGCAACGGCGGATCGCAACGAAGTTGTGTTCATGATTGCTGAGGGGAACTCAGCGGCAGACACTACGGATTACCAGTCGGCGGCGCTTGATTGGGCCAAGGACGGCGTTCACCTGGTCGGCGTCAACGCGGGCGGCAATGTTGGCATGCGGTCGCGGATCGCGCAGCTTTCGACTGCAACCAATGTGGACAACCTGCTCACGGTATCGGCCAACAACTGCCTGATTGCCAATATTCACGTGTTCCATGGGGTTGCGGACGCGACGTCCAAGGTTGCGGTGAGCGTGACCGGTGATCATAACCACTTCGTCAATTGCCATTTCGCGGGCATTGGTCATGCGGACATGGACAGCGCCGACAACTGTTCCTTGGCGGTCACGGGCGGGTCGGAAAACTTGTTTGAAGGCTGCACCATCGGCCTTGATACCATCGCGCGCGGCACGGCGGCAAACTCGGAGCTTCGGCTTGAAACCGGGGCAACTCGCAACACGTTCCGCAACTGCATCTTCCCGACCTATGCCGAAGCTGCGGGCCATCAGTTTCTGATTGTCCCGACCAATGGCCTTGACCGGTGGACGCTGTTCGAAAACTGCGCGTTCATTAATATGCCGACCGGAACCGCCAGCGGCACCACGATGACGGAAGCGTTTGACGTGACCGGCGGTGGTTCGCCGGATGGTCTGATCCTGCTGCGCAACTGCACGCTGGTTGGCGCTACGGATTGGGAGGCCAACACGGAAAGCGCCAAGGTCTATATCGACGGCGGTGCGCCGACCAACAACACTTCCGGCTTGGCGGTTCTGATCGAGGCCACCTGATAACCGGGGGGCGGGGCAACCCGCCCTCTCCACATTTGGGGTCTGCCCATCGTGAGGTTCTTCATGGCTAAGGTTACACATTACGAGCATGGAACGTATAACGCAATATGTGACCGCTGCGGCACGGACTACAAGGCCCGGCAACTCAAGCTTGAGTGGACCGGGCTTCGGGTTTGTCATGGCCCCGGCACAAATGACTGCTGGGAAGAGCGGCACCCGCAAGACCTGCTGCGCGGCAAGAAGGACGATCAGGCGCCGCCATGGACAAGGCCGCGCGGTGAAGAAATAGAGCTCGAGGTTGGCGACGTAACGCCGGAGGATTTGTAATGTCGGAAACGGTTCGCGATCTGATAACCGACGCGCTGCTTGATCTTGAGGCTGCGACTATGGGGCAGGCGGTTGGTGCCACAGAGGCGGAACACGGGCGCCGGGCATTGCAGCGGATGCTCAAGGCGTGGCAACTGGAACACGGGACGCCATTTCATCTGGTCGCCGAGCAAACCGTAACGGCATCAACCACGGGGGCATACACCCTGTTTCCGGTGCGACCGCTTCGCATCTTGTCGGCGCGCGTGGTGACGGGCGGAGTGGAAATCCCGATGATCGAATTGACGCGGGACGAATACGACAGCCTGCCGAACAAGGCCGCGACCGGGATTCCGACGCAATTCTATTACGACAAGCAGAAGGTGCTTGCAGTGTTCCGCGTTTGGCCGCTGTTTTCGTCGGTATCGTCGGAAACATTCAAGATTACCTATGAGCGCGAGACCGATGACATTGCCAGCATTGATGACATAATTGACGTGCCTCCGGAGTGGTATGATGCAGTGGTGAAAAACCTCGCGTCACGGCTTCGGCATGCTTATGGCAAGGGGAAGCGCAAGGCCGATATCGTGGCTGAGGCGTATCGGGCATTGAACGACGCGCTTGGCTCCGGGGTGGACGGACAATCGGTTTATTGGGGGTATGAATGACCCGCGTCACGTTCGTTGCGCAGTCTTCGCGCGATGACTCCAACATCGCGGCATCGTCAGAGCGGCTTGTCAATTGCTATGCCGAGGCCGCGCCGGGTGGCGCCAGAACGCGCCTGACCATTCGGTCGGTGCCTGGCGAAACTACGCTTGCCGATCTTGCGACCGGTCTGTTGAGGGCCGCCGAAAAGGTTTCGGATACGATTTATGCCATCGCCGCTGGAAACCTGTTTTCAGTCACTGAGGACGGAACCGTTACAAACCTCGGATCGGTTGGAGAGGCGCTGGAAACGTCGATCACGGCGATTGGAGATGACGCCGCGATTGCCGCCAATGGAACCTATTACGTCTATGACGGGACCTTGGCGGCGGTGGCAGGCGGATTGCTGACCGACTGCGGTTCTGTCACGGCGATTGATCAGTATGTGGTGATTACCGAGCGCGGCGGGCAAAGGTTCGAGTGGCTGACCCAAGGCGATCCACAAACCCGCAATGCGCTTTACTTTCAGGACGCGGACGCCAGAAACGACAATCTGCTGCGGGGCATCGCTGACGGCGGCTATCTGGTGCTGTTCGGCGAGGAGAGCATCGAACTTTGGTATAATACCGGGCAGGCTGCGGAACTGGCCTTTGCGCGTTTGGCCGGTGGGGTGATCGACCTTGGCCTGAAATCCTACAATCTGGTGGTCAAACACCCGGGCGGGATATTCTTCGTCGGCGATGATGGCATGGCTTACAACATGACCGGGGGGCAGTTGGGGCCGGTTGCAACCCCGGCGGTGCTGACCTCGATTGCAGGTAACGAGGCGACGGCGTGTTTTTACTATGAGATACGCGGGCACAAGTTTCTGTGCATCCGGTTCAGCGACCGCCCGGCGTGGTGCTATGACCTTACCACGCAATTGTGGCATGAGCGGGCAAGCGGCGATAGAACGTGGGAAACGGTCGCGGTGGCGCACAATTGGGGCAAGTTTTACGCCTTCAATGAAGGTGGCCCGGTTTACGAAATGACGGGCTACACCGATGTTGAGCAAGCGCTGTCGCGGATACAGATTGGCCGCACGATATATAATGACGGCGATCAGTTTTCAGTGTCGGAACTGGAATATCTGGCGCGCGTTGGAACAACTGATCTTGGCCGCGATGCCATGGTAACGCTGAACGTATCACGCAACGGCGGAAAGACGTTCGGCGCGGACATTGACAGGTCCATGGGTGATCTTGGCGATACTGAGCAACGCATGGTGTGGAGGGCGCTTGGGACGTATCGCCAGTTTACCGCGAAATTTACCGTCACCGATGCTGCGGACATCACGTCCTACAGCGATTGCAATGTGAGTCTGTCATGATTCCGCCAATCACCCGTGATCAGCAGTTGATTGACCAGAACGGGCGCCCGACGATGGCGTTTTTGCAGATATTGCAGGAAATGGCCAAGGCGATTGATGCTGGTGCGGCGTTTGCGGATGCGGTGGCGGAGGTTACGGCTCCTGTCGGGGGCGGCACAGTGGATACGGAGGCGCGTGCAGCTATTGCCGCGATCATTTCGGCATGAGAAATAACTTTTTCAAGTGGTTCAAGGGCGATATGGCGGCAGTGGAGTTTGCCGAGGTGCTCTATGACGCGGCGCAGCGGTGGGATGACCTTGAAGACGAGGGAAAATGCGACGGTCATAACGCCTTGTTGTCTTGGCTGGCGTTTGGCAAGGAATACACGGCCTATTTTGCGACGAATGCACACCTTCTGCGGCCTGCGATGCTGTTGATGTATCTGCAATGGCGCGCAGCGAACGTTTTGGAGCGCGGAGAGTTTGCAGACGTGCAGAAAGCCTATATGCTGCGCGCAGCGATCTATTCGATATGGCACTTGATGGCATGGATTGCGGGCGGAGACGATTGGGCGGCAGATGTTGGCCCGGAAATCTATCGCAGTTACGCTGAAACGCCGGAAAGCCTGTTCAAGGAGTTCAACAATGCCTAGCCCCCTTGCCGCCATGATCGGTGGAACGGTTGCAAGCACCGCAGTTGGCGTTTACGGCGCCAACAAGGCGGCTAGCACGCAGGCTAAAGCCACGGGTCAGGCGGTTGATGCCCAGCGTGAGGCAATGGATCGCGCAGAACAGCTTTCCGCGCCATATAGGCAGGCAGGGGAGGCATCGCTGGGCGGCATCCTGTTCGAGTTGGGCCTTGGAGACAAGCCGGAAGGGTATGAGGGTTACAGCCTGTCACCAATGGCGCGCTACGGTCTGGAAACCGGCCTTGAAACGGTCGGAGCGTCGGCGGTATCGCGCGGCTCGATGAACTCTGGCGCGGCGCTACGGGCCATGGAGGATTTGCGCTACAGGACCGTGACGGCGGATCGTGGTGAATACTTTGACCGTCTGACCGGGCTGGCTGGGATGGGGCAGGCATCGGCGGCAGGTCAGACCATGGCTGGCCAGACATTTGCTGCCAACGCAGGCAATGCGCTTATGGCGGGAGGGCAGGCGCAGGCGCAGGGCATCATCGGCGGGGCCAATGCGGTCAACGCGGGCATCGGCAATATGGCAAACATCTACGGATACATGAACCCGATGCAGGCTTACACGCAGAATTTCGGGGTGGGCAAACTTTTCGGCGGCAATTCGTGGGGCTGATGCAGTGATCCAGGTTCCAAACATGATGGCACGATATGCCGCCGGTTCGACGCGGCGTCTCGGCGATATCGCAGCGCAGCAAATGCAGCAGGGCCAAGGTCAGCAGTCGCCGATGATGCAGTCACAGCCGATGCAGGAAGGGTTGGACCCTGAATTTGACGCAGCGGTGCAGGCAATGATTGCTGACGCGCCGCCCGAAATCCGCGCGCAGCTTGGGATTGGTTCAGGGTATCGGTCCATTGATGAACAGCAGGGTCTTTACGATCAGGCGATGGCGACATATGGGCGCAACGATCTGCCGGGGCACCAGGTAGCAAAGCCGGGAGCGTCGCAGCACAATTTTGGCATGGCAGCGGATTTGAAATTTGCAAGTCCAGAGGCAAAAGCATGGGTGCAGGAGAACGCAGCGCGATATGGCCTGCATTTCCCGGTGACTGGTGAGGATTGGCACATTGAACTGATGAACGGGCGATCGCGGCAAATGGCATCGCCAATGGCGAATTACAGGGGCATGTAATGGACAGCATTCAGGTTCCGAACATTCTGGGCAACTACCTGCAAGGCCGGGAGGCGCGGCGCGAGGTGGACAAGCAGAACTTCATGGCGACGAACGCCCCGGCAATCATGGCGGGCGAACCGAACGCGATGGCGGAATACGCCCGGTTCGCGCCGCAGGAAGCCATGTCGATGATGCAGCAACAGCAGCAGATGGCAATGCAGCGGCAGCAATTCGAGATGGCGCGGGCATCGGCGGCGCGGGAAGCGGAAGCGGCATTGCGGGCCGGTCGCGCGGAAGCGTCGGAAGCGGAAGCCGAAGCCACGCGCCAATTCGTGGCGGGCGCACTGTATCAGCAAACGCCGGAACAGTTTGACGCCTATGTGACGTCCAATGGGCAGCCCGATCTTGTCGGGCAATATGACAACCGCCAGTCGCTTGCGGCAATGGCGCTTGGGTCGGCGGATGCGATTGATATGTGGCTGAAACAAGCGCAGCCGCCGAAGCCGCAATCGCCGGAAGGCAAGTTGGCTGCTGACCGCGCAGCGGGGCTGGCCCCGCCGGAAGCAGCGCCGCCGGTCAGTTATATCGTTACTGGCGAAGGGGCGAGTAAACTAGGACTTGATCCAGCAAACTCCTACAACATCGAGGTTACGCCCGGAGGGCCGAAGGCAACGCTGATTGGTGGCGGTGCGGCGACAAGTGCCGCTGAGGCTGAAATCGGGCGCCTTATGGAACTTGGTTACAGCAGGACCGAAGCCATCAGGATTGCGGAAACGCACGTTGTGTCGCGCGATCCTCTTACGGGCGATGCAATCATTATCGACAAAGCGACAGGCAAACGGGTTGAACAGCCAGGCGATGACACTGCGCCGCCCCCTGCGGCTGCGCCAGAGGCGTTGCCCGGTCCAAGGCTCATTCCGGCAGCCAATCAGTCTTTCGGGGCTGGTGGCGCTTTGGGCGCCGTCATTAACACGGTGACCGACACGATCGGCCTTGGTCCGGCATTCCCGAACGTGCAGGAAGGGCAGGCGATTTTCAATGTTCTTGAGGAAAGCCTTACCCAAGACGTCACTTCTGGTTATGGCGCCCGACTGCCGTCATGGTTTCTCAAAGCCATCAAAGATTTGGCGCCCAAGGCCGGATCGGTGTTCCAAGGCCCAGGTGAGGCGCAATCAAAACTTCGCGCGCTAAGGGCAAACTTTGAAACGGAGGCGGCATCGCTTGCGTCTCAACTCGCGAGCCGGTCTATGTCACCTACGGCGAAGCAGGAAATGGAGGCTCGCGCTGTGGCTGTTGAGACAGCGCTTTCGCGAATTGATATGGCCCTTGGTTCGTTCCAGACACAGGAACAAATGTCGCCGGAACAACAGGCGCTGTTCGATAAATACTACAAGCCATAGGATATATCATGGCGACGTTTGAAGAACTGATGACAGCGGCAGGAAACGCAGATGCGGCAGGGGATACTGCCGCTGCGAAGCAGCTTGTCGAACTTGCGGCACAGGCAAGGGCGTCTGGCGAGCAATCCGGGCTGAGCCGGTTCATGGGTCAGGTAAACGCTGGCATTGCGGAAACGGCGGGTGGTCTGATTGATTTGCTGAACCCGTTCGACAAGCCGCTCTGGGAAGGCGGGCCATCAACGGGGTCGGCGACGGTTGGTCTGACCAAGGGCATGACGGCGATAGGATCCCCGCCCGCGCAGAACCAACCGCAGGGATTGGTTGAAGGCGCGGGGCGGGGCCTTGGGGCCGCAGTTGCCAGTGCTGTGCCGATTGCCAAGGGCTTGCAGGCTATGCGCGGCGTTGGCGGTGTTGCGGGTGCGGTCATCAGTGACGCCGCTACGGCAATGTCAACACCTGCGGGGCTGGCAATCGACGCTGCGGCAGGGGCCGTCAGCCGGGGTGCGCAGGAAGGGGCCGCATCACAGGGTGCCCCGGTATGGGCGCAACAGGCTCTTGCCGTGCTGGCGCCTCTGGTTGGGCTTCCTGCGGCGGTTGCTGTTGGCAAGACAGGCGGCGTCACTGGGTTTCTGGTCCGCAAGGGTGTTCCTGCTTTGGGCAGGGCCGTCGCGCCTTATACTAAAACGGGCGGCAGGGCGATTGCCCGTGATCGGCTGCAATCACTTGCGGGCGGCGCAGACAGAGCGCGCGAGCTGGCGGCAAGGATTTCGCCAACGAACGAATTTGGCCTTACCCCGGCGCAACAGACCGCAGACCCGAACATGATGGCAATCGAGCAGACAGCGATGCGGGTTAGCCCGGATTTGCGCGCGCGTCTGGAAGCGCAGCGCGCCGGGTCGCAACAGGCCGCTACGGAAGCGGTTGCCGGTATGGGCGGCGATCCGAGCGCAACGCGGGCGTTTATCTCTGACCGGCAGTCCGGATTTGTGGACCGGCTCACAAAGGCAGCGGATGCGGCGGTTGCAAAAGCATCGGCAGAGATGCAAAGCGTTTCGCCGCAGCGTGGCGAGATAGACAACAGCCTGATTGTTCGGCGCAACCTTGACACGGCTTTGGCGCAAGCGGAAGTGGAAGAGCGCGGGCTTTGGGAAGCAATCCCGAAAGATGTGATGGTCGGCACCGGCGAAGCGCGCGCAGCGGCAGAAGCGGCAGTTGCGACAGTTGGCCGGGCGCGGTCTGGCGATGTGCCGAAGGTCGTCAAAGACCTGCTTTTGTCGCAAACCGGCTTTGGTGAGTCCGAAAGCGTGCTGGAAATGCACGCGCTTTATTCCGAATTGCGGCGTGTGGCACGATCCGCAATGGCGGGAAGCGACCAGAACAAGAATACGGCGCGCATTGCCAACGAGATTGCCGACGCGATCATGCGTGATCTTGGTGCGGCGGGCGGCACAACGGCAGTCGGTCGCCAGATCAACGACGCGCGCGCGTTCAGTTCCGCAATGCATGAAACCTTTGATCGTGGCGCAGTTGGAAAACTTCTGAACCGCACGCTTGACGGGGATACGACAATCGAGCCGGAGTTGAGCCTTGGCCGCACGGTTGGCAGCGGCGGCGCGGCTGGTTCCGTTGCTCAGCGGCAGATAGGCGAGGCCGCTGGAAGCCCGTCAACGGGGGGCGCCATTGCTGATTATCTGCGCGGCAGGTTTGAAACGGCAGCGTTCAACGCCGAAGGGAAATTCAGCGCCCGTGCCGCGCAGACATTCCTTCGCGCCAACAGCGATATTTTGGCAGCGCATCCGCAACTGCTGGACGAAATGACCCGCGCCGCCGCATCGCAAAAAGCGGCAGATGCTTTTGTCGGGCGCGTCGCGGGCATTCGTGAAAATCTCGCGGACCCGAGAAAATCTGTAGGGACGGCATTCCTGGCGGGATCGCCGGAAGCGGCGGCGCAAAGGATCATCGACAGTGATAACCCGGCGAACACGGCGGCTGAGATTGTCAGACAGGCCATCAAGGAGCCGACTGGCGCAGCTTTGGCTGGCCTTAAGGGCGCTTTTACTCGCAACCTGATTGGCCGGGCCACAAAACCTGACGGCGATACAACCCGCATTTCCGGGCAAGAGTTTGTTTCGGCGCTGACGAAAGCCATTCCGGCAATGGGCCGGGTATTTTCGGCTGGGGAATTGGCGCGGCTCAAGGCTATCGGAAATGTGTTTGTGAAGATCGACGCGGCCAGAGGATCAACACCTGATATTGGCGGATTGTCTGTAGCAAAACCGAACAAGCTGATTGAGTTGCTGGCGAGGATACAGGCCGCAAAATACGGCGCCAGCGTGGCGGGCCGTGGTTCCGGGGCAATTCAAATCCCGGGCATGTTTTCCGAAAGAATGCGAGTGATGCTTTCCGAGCTAACGAATAATCGGGCAACGCGGATATTGCTTGATGCGGTTGAAGATGCGTCCCTGTTCAAGCTACTATTGCTTGATCCAAAGCCGATTGCGGTGCAGCGTCGGATTGTTAACAGATTGGCACCTTATTTTGCCGGAGCAGGCGCGGCGATGACGGAACAAGAAACCGAAACGAGGCAATAACATGGCAGATCAAATCGACTTCAGTTTGGTGCGGGCGACTGACGGGAACAACAACCCGCTAGCGGGCGCCATTGCCTATTTCTACGAGGAAGGCACCACGACGCCGCTTGCGGTCTACCCGACCAAGGCAGATTCCATAGGATCAACGAACAGCCTTGGAACATCGGTGACCGCTGATGCGAACGGGGTCTTTGTGCCGGTCTGGGTCAATGGCACAGCCGCCAAGGTAAATATGACCACCGCAGCAGGCGCGCAGGTAGCCGGATATCCGCAAGACCCAGCGCGCAACATTGGATCATCGGCTGCGGCTGCGGCGACGATATCATTCGCGCCTATCACGGGTAACGCCGCGACGAACGTGCAGACGGCGATTGCCAACAACACGGCGCGGTTGGAGGATTTGGGAACGCCTACCGCAGCGGGTGTGGCCATACTTACGGGGGCCAACGCCGCAGCGCAGCGCACATCGCTTGGCCTTGGGTCGGCAGCGGTTGCCGCCTTGATCGACGACGACAGCATGGCGACGGCGACGGCTGCAAATATCCCGAGCGCGGAAAGCGTTGTAGCTTATGTAGACGCTAATGATACCAACGGCGCAAGTTATGTCCGCGTGCATACAGCCAATGGATATGGCAGCAGCAACACAAAGATCAGGCGGTTCACCACTATAGTGGATAACGTTGGTTCTGACATCACATATGCGGACTCTGCGGCGAATGGCGGATCATTCACGATCAATACCAGCGGCGTCTATGCCGGGAGTTACAGCGATCAGTTCAGCAGCGCATCGCAAATGGGGATAACCAAGGACTCGGCAGAATTGACAACCGACTTCGGTTCGACGACTAGCGCCGCCGCAGTCTTGGCCGCAGCAAGACCCTCTGCAAACAACGCGGGGGCCAATGTAAGTTTCATCGCATTCTTGGCGGCAGGATCGGTGATCCGGGCTCACACCGAAGGAGTGTCAAGCGGCACGTTTACAGCCGCCGAGCAATTCCAGATCGTGCGCATCTCATGACAAGGAAGATTGGAGTGATGAAGCGAAAAAGCGAAGGGACGGCGCCATGATATGGGCGGCAAAACTGGTTTTCATAGACACAGGAGTAGAGGCTTTGACAACGACACACATCCGAGGGGACACCTTGTCATGGGGCTTCACGGCATCGGTTAAAGATGATGGCGTATTGGTAACAGACATGACGGGTTGGACGATTCGTTCGCACGCCCGCGCCTTGGTGGGATCGACAGTCGGGTCGGTTATTCAGGAATTCACGGCGGCGTGGGTCGATGCCACTGCCCGGACTTATACCCTGAGCGCCACCGCCGCACAAACGGCGGCATGGACGCCCGGCGTGGCTGTGGTTGACGTGGAATTCACGTCGCCTGGCGGCGTTGTGGTTTCGACGCCCAAAGCTGTGTTCAACATCGAAGGGGACGTGACGATATGACATTTTCCGCAGCAACTCTGGTGCTTCCGACTGAGGTTGCCCCGGTCGGGCAAACAGGCATTGGTGGGATTTTTCTTCCGGTGGCCACTGCCGCCGCTGCCGCTGCTGAGGCATCGGCTGCCGCCGCTGCCGTTGATGCTGCCGCCGCTGCCGTTGATGCTGCCGCCGCTGCCGTTGATGCTGATGATGCAGAGGTGTCCGCCGCAGCCGCCGCTGCCGATGCCGCCGAGATATTGGCGGGCAACGTAACCCGCGCCGCGCTGGTGACATGGGTTGCATCCAACACGCCTGTCGCGGGGCGCACCTATCTCGCGGACGGGTTGCTGTATCTCGGGGAAACCGGGGCCACGGCAATTTCCGATCTGCCGGGGCTGGTGCCGTCTGGGGATGTAACGCTTTTGCATTTTGGCGCTGTTGCTGGTGGCGCGGATGCTTCGGCGTCGCTACAGTCATATACGGACTACGCGGATATTATTAACATTCCTGCCGGAATTTTCAATCTATCGCAGCAAATCACAGCAACTAGAGGTAAAGTATTTAGAGGTCAGCCCGGAGGCGTTTCGCGTCTTGCGTGGACTGGTTCGTCTACCGGACTCTCGGTCGCGCTAACATCTGACACGATGGAGCAATTTGGATTTGAAAACCTAACACTGACAACCGCCGCGCTAGGGACGGGGGCATATGCCATCGCCGTCAGTTGCGCCGCTCAAATTTCTGGGGGTACCTTAGCCCAACGAACACGCCCGCGCGGCTATTTCAAGAACGTGTTCATGTTAGGGGCAACCGGAGCCGGGACTAACGGCTGGCTCGGCGGCATTGATGTGATTGACCCACTGCATGTCGTTTTCGAGGGGTGTTCGTTTACCGGCTACCAAAACGGATCAGAGGCGGCGCTTGTTTCAGTGGTGGCATATAATTTACGAGACAGTGGTGGCAACCCCGCAGAGGTTAACTTTTCGAATTGTTGGGCGTTTAACGTGATAACCGCTCTGCAGATTGATACTTGTGAGGGCGTAACTGTTGAGCAGTGTAATTTTGTTGCGGTTAATAACGGAATTGTCGCCACTTCTACCGGCAAGATAGCGCCGCACCTGAGTGTAATCGGCAATCATATCAACGCGCGATTGCTTGGCATTAGTGTCACCGATATGCAAAGTGTTGTAATTCACGGCAATTCGCTTTTCCAGCGTCAGTCAGCAACAGCAACAGGGACAGCGGTTCTATTGGCTGGATCGACGGAAGACTCGGATATCAGCGGCAACCTTATTTTCGGTGACTACACTAACACAGGTGGTGTGACCTATTACGGTGTTCGTGTTAACGGATCAGTTATAGACACAAAAATTCATGGCAATTCGTGTTCCGATACGACTGTCGCGGTATTCTTCCAATCTGGGACGGCGGGTAACCTGGCTTATGATAATACACTGATCCGGGAAGCCCCGGCGGCGACTACGGAATTGTATACAGACGTAGGCACCAACAGTATCAACCCCGTCAAATTCAGCGCAGAAAATGCGGCGGCCCTTACATCTGTAACGGCGGGAGATATATGCACAGTCAATCTTGGTGATGTGTATCAGCATCAAAAATTATTAATTTCTGTGAATGTTGAATGCGTCAAGGACGGGTCCGCAGGCTTTACCGCTTTAATTGTGGAAAAATCAGCGGGGACATCGGCAGTGCAGTTCGTGCATGATACAAACGAACTACGCCAGAGGTGGACACAGAGTGCATCTACGACCGATGAAATCACATTTTCAGGGGTGGTAACCGTGACATCATCCGGGACACTCACACTGAAACTTAGAGTGGCCGCAAACGGCGCGCTAAGCATATCCGCCGGAGCTGGGCAACTGGCGGCGGTGACCCTATCAAACTCATGGCTAGCATGATGAAAATCGGGCTGCATCTTGGTTTGGGGCGACAACGCAAGGCCGGGCTTACGGGTCCGACCTTTACCACGCTCACGCTGACAGGCACCCAAAACCCCGGCGAAACCCTGACCTGCACCGCCGAGGCGACGGGCGCGGGCACGGTCACCTATTCCTACGACTGGCTTGGGGACGCTGTGACCCTCAGTGCCGCCGATCAGGCCACCTATGTCGTGCAGGCCAGTGATGATGAAACTACGATCTCTTGCCGCGTGACGGCCACCGATGATATTGGCAACCGGATTTCCACGACGAACGGGTTGGCGATCACCTATCTGACCCCGGTCATTTCCGCGCAGCCGACCATGACGCCCGCCAGCGTTGAGCCTGCCGGGGTGATCACGCTCGACCTTGGCGCGGCATCCGACAGCACCGGGGTTATCGACTATTTCACGCTCGACACGGTAGACGTGAGCGGCGATCTGGCGGGGCTGGCATACACCGGCAGCACAGAGGGACAATTGTTGTTGCGGGTGGGCTATACCAATTCCGGTGGCACGACCTATTCCAATGTGATCGAGGGGTTGGTGAACACGCTGCCGGTGTTGGCTGACGTGGTGCTAGATGCCGAGCTCACGCCCGCCGAACTGGCATGGAGTTCGACCGAAAGCGGCTCCGTGTTCTGGTCTGTCAGCAATGACGCGGCGACGACAGGTGCCGAAATCGAAGCGGGCGGCATTCTTTCTGGGGAGTTTCTGGCAGAACCTGGGGCGAACGAGGATACCATTGATCTTTCAACACTTGGTGTTGGAACCTACAGCTTCAACACGGTGTTGAAGGACGTGTCAGGCGAGTATTCCAACCTGATAACGCAGCCTCTGGTGCGGGCAGCGCCGACAATTTCGTCGGTATCTCCGACCGATAATGCCACTGGCGTAGCGATCACGGCCAATCCGGCGGCTACTTTCAGCGAGAATATTGCGTTTGGCACCGGAACCGTTGTGCTTCGGGCCAATGATGGCGGCTGGGCTGATCTGGAAGTGTTCGACGTTGAGGTTGATATTGGCGGTGGGGCTGGCACGGTGAGCATTGCCGGTGCGGTGCTAACCATCGAACCGACTGCCGATCTGGTAAATGAACTGGAATACGCGGTGAGGATTGCACCGACTGCAATCACCGATATCAGCGGCACCGCTTTTGCGGGCATTGCTGACGATACGACCTGGAGCTTCACCACAGAAGCGGCTGTGGATACGACCGCACCAGTGCTTTCCAGCCCGACAGATGCCGCAAACGGCGCCACGGCGGCGACGGGGTCGGTTTCGACTGATGAAGGCAACGGCACGCTTTATGCAGTCTGCACTACGTCTGCTACTGCACCGACCGCAGCGCAGGTCAAACTTGGCCAAGACAATGCTGGGGCTGCGGCCGCGTGGGATGGCTCACAGGCGGTCAGCGGAACCGGCGTGCAGACGCTGTCCCCGGCACCCTCGGGCCTTACGGCAGAAACCGCCTACACCATCCACTTCATGCATGAGGACGCAGCGACCAACCAGTCAACAGTGGCAAGCGGCGATGGCTTCACCACAGAAGCTGCGGGTGGCGCCGTCGATTATATCGGCGCCGTCACATACTCATCGCCAGGCGGCACTGGTGCGGCAGACACCCGTTCGCTGACTTCGCTGACCGGTGGCAGCGGCAGTGCGCCATCGGCTGGTGATATTGTTCTGGTGGCTGTGTCAATCGGCACGGACGACATTACGACCTATTCGGGTCCGGCTGGCTATACGGCACTGCTCGGCGCAAGCGGAACACTGGCTGACGGCACAGTAGATTGCATTGCATGGCTCGGCTACAAGGTCATGGGCGAGACACCCGACACGACCGTTGACGTGCCTGCATCCGGGCATTTGCAGGCGGCAAAGACCGAATACATAACCGTCTGGTCGGGCGTTGACGTCGCCGCAATGGTGGCATCGCTGCAAACATCGAACACGCCGGGAACCGCGCTCCCCGATCCGCCCGCTGTAACCCCGACAGTCGCCGGGTCTTATGTGCAGTCCATAGGATTTACGGGGCACGATGCCACAAACGCTGGATCGTTGTCGTCGTCTGATCTGACCGATTTTCAGACCATTGGGCAGACGGATAGCGAAAAATCGGCTATCGGCGGCGGCTACATCGAGTGGACGAGCGGTGAGGTCAATCCGGCGCAACTCGGATTCGGTGCAACCGACAGTTCGTCGTGGTCTTCGTTCGCCGCGACTCTCGTTATGGAGCCAGCATCATGAGTATCACCTTGAACCCGGGCGGTGGTCCTGAGGCGCTGTCTTCCGCAGCGGTCAAGCTCTTGGTGCAGGCCGGAACAGCGGCAACACCTGGCTTCGGAACCATTACTGCGAACCAGATTGCCGGGGTGGCCGATCAAGGCGAAGTATCAATCGAGTTCGTCGGTGAAGTTGGCACGCTGTATGTGCGGTTCAAATCAAATTACGCTACGGAGGGGAAGGACGTATCGGGCGGGTTCCCCATAACCATTGCAACAGACCCGGCAATAACAAGCTACTCCGCCCAGAGCGCTCCAAGCTTGGTGAATGGCACTGCCTACACGGTGATGGTCTATTGGGAAAGTGAAGACACGCTGACGTTGCTGCCGACCGGCAATGATGTTGAGGTTTCCAATGAATTTACCATTTCAGCCTCAGTACCCGCGCCCACGTCGATCAGCCCGACTTCGGTAAATGTGACGCAGGGCACTGCATCAGGAACGGCCATCCTGACGCTGGTCAGCGATGTGACTGGCGCGGTGTTCAGCGAAGGCACGCCCGATCTGGCCCTTGCCGCGATTGCTGCGGGTGGCATTGTTACATTGTCGGCCAATGCCGACACACTCGGAGGCTTCGTATTGAAGGCGATTGCGACCACTGACGGAGGCAGCAAAGCGCAGGACGTGACAATCTCAGTGGTTGAGGGGTCGGGTGGCGGCAGTGAGGAAATCGAAGCCGATGTTACCGTGTCAACCAAGACCGCGCTACTTGCACAGCTTGACGCATGGGAGGCTGATTGGGCCGGAACCATCCCCGCAGGTAAAGTCGCGGGCGATGACCGGGTGCTTGCACTGGATACGTCGATTACCGGCGGGCTTGACCTGACTGGCTATGCCTTTGATACAGCAGGTCGGGCTGGTGTAGTGATACGCGGAGCAGGGACGTTCACGCAGACCGAAGCCAGTGTAAAGATCACCGGGCAGGTTGCCATGGTCAGTTGCTCCGGTCTGACGATCAAACTGTTCGAGGTTGTTAATGGGCAGCGCGCCTTCAAGTGTGAAAACACTGTGGACTGCGCTATTGATCGGTGTTCGATCAAAGGGACGGCCAATCCAAGCACAACGGTTTCACCTAGCAAATCCAACTATGGTGTACATCTGACAATATCCAACAACCTGATGACCGTTAAGAATTGCCACTTCCAGTATTTTGGCATTGGCCTGCTGATTTACGGCAGCACGGTTGATTTCATTTATGAGGGCAACACCATGGATTTGTGCGCGCATGATATGCTGCACATTTCCGGCGGCCCTCATACTGACATGAAACGAAACTGGAATGGCTATTTCGGTCGAATATTCGAGAGCACGGCGCATGAAGATTTCATGCAATTCCGCGAAGGAACTATGCTTGGCTCGTCGGAAATCGCCTACAATCTGCATATGGAACGGGCGCGGCTGAATGGCGCCAGCCCCGGCACGCATCAGGGCTTCTTCCATGGCAGTGGATCAATAGTAAACAACCCGCATGTATATCAGAACCTCTCAACTGCATCAAAAGCCGGGACCATATTCAACGGGGTGTCGGGCGCAAATGTGCATCACAATACTGCGCTGATGGTCAACACCGTTTTCAGTCCGGGCTACCAACAATGGGCGTCGGGCACTGATTACAACGTGAAGTGCAAGGCAAATACCGGATCGTCGCCGGGCGGCACCGGCCCTAACGGGCTGAGTATTGTTGTCGGAGACCCTACCGATCTAACTGTTCAGGAAACCTATTACACCGGGCCGTTTTCGCTAGCTGGGATGGTTGGAACATTATTGCCGGTGGCAGGTCAGCGCACGCATTGGGCAGACGCCGACCCTGTGGGGTGCTATGATCTGCTCGACAAAATCTTCAACGGTGAGTTTCGTTGGGAGGAACAGGGATGGCCGACTGCCTATCCATGCCGCACACTCTGCAATTCCGATGCTGCGGTGAGTTCAAGCTACACTGGAACATTTGATGCGGACGGAAACAATGTATAGCGAGCCGGTGATATGAGACTTCGCGAAATCAAATATTCGGCTTATCGCAGGCCGGGTGAGCTACTATTCGCGTCATGGACGCTCGGACTTGGGTTGTGGATCGCGATGCCATCGACAGCGTTTTCAGCCGGGGTGTATGACCGCTTCACGGCCTTTGCGCCGGAATGGCAATGGGGCGTGATGCTGATGTTTGTTGGCCTTGCGCACGGCATGTCGATCATCGTCAATGGCGCGCGGTGGTGGACACCACTGGCCCGAGCGGGCATGGCGGCGGTAGCTCTGTGGGCGTTCGCGATCATGGCTTATCTGTTCTGGGCCACCACGCCCGGAAGTCCCGCCGTTTATGTGTATCTCACCGCTGCACTTGTTGCCGCAGCCTCATTTTACTTCGCAGCATTTGATTGCGGGCGGGACAGCGCAAGGTGGAAAGCATGGATCAGATCAACGCGGTGACGGCCATCGTCGGGGCGATTGGGCTGTTGCTGACGGCGCTTGGCGCCAATGCCGTAGCGCGTGGCAGCAGCAAACCGGATACCGCAACGCTGATGATGGATGCGCTGAAGGACAACACCGAAAACATGCGTGAGGTAAAAGGGTTGATGTTCAAGATCGCCGCTGTGCTGCATGAGATGAACAGCCACAGCAAAGACGGCACTGAAGTCATGCGCGATGTTCGGGAAGCGTTGCGGTTGATGGCCGCGCTTGACCAGAAAGGGCGATGATGGCCACCGAACCAACTCCGAAGACATTCAAGCGCGAGGTTGCTGTGGCCGGGCTGGTGCTGCATTGGGGACTGGTGTTCTGGGCAGTGCGTAGTCCGGAGGCTATGGAAATGGCGAAGTTTATGGCATTATACACCTACACCATCGCCGGTGCTGCGTTCGGGTTCGATGCCTGGTCCAAACAGATAGGGGGCAAGTGATGCAGACTGTTCGAGAAATCGCGCAGGGTATCGTGGAGCGCGAAGGCGGCTTTGTGAACGATCCAAGCGACCCAGGCGGTGCCACCAACTTCGGCGTGACCATCGGCACCATGCGCCGCCTCGGGCTGGACCTGAACCGCGACGGGCTGGTGGATGAGGCGGACGTGCGGCTTGTCGATGCCGATCTGGCAGAACAGATTTTCATCGACCACTATTTCAAGGGTCCGCAGATAGACCTGCTGCCGGGACCGCTGCAAGCGCCGGTGTTCGATATGTATGTCAACGCCGGAAGCAACGCGATCCGCATTTTGCAGAAGCTGCTAAACGCGCGTGAAGGCCGCGTTTCGGTGGACGGGGTTCTTGGCCCGCAAACCATCAGGGCGGCACACCACGACTTTGACGTTCGCGGTTGGGCGCCAGACTTGGTGAACGCATATGGCGAAGCGCGCCGGGCCTTCTACTACGCGATTGGCGATGCCCGCCCGGCCAGTCGCAAATACGCACGCAGGCGCGACGGCGGCAAGGGCGGCTGGATCACGCGCGCCGAAGAGTTCATGGACCCGAAATATCGGCTGACGGATGCGCAGCACCGCGCACGGGTGCGAGCATGGGTATGATCTGACGCCTAGGAACCGCAAATGATCGCGATGATACAGCGCTACCTGCTTGCTGGTGTAGCCGCCGTGGCGGTGGCGTTGGGCGCCTATGCGTGGTGGCAACAGTCGCGGGCTGTGAGGCTTGCGGGGCAGTTGGAAATCGCGCGGGCATCTGTGATGACACTCACCCGGGCCGCAGAACAGGCCGCTGAGGCCAATGCTGTCAACCGGGCACACTTGGCGCGCATGGAAGCAGAGCTTGCTGCCAGCGCGGCGGAAATCGAAGGGCTGATGCAAATGGAGGGCAGAGATGCGCCGCTATCACCGCTACTGCGCGCTTCTGGCGCTGCCGCTGATCGCATCGTGCGCCAGTGAGCCGCGCGTGGCGCTGTTGCCGGTCAGCGTGCCGGACAATCTTCGCAGGCCATGCCCAGCGCCGACATTGGCGCGCGCCACAACCGAAGGCGCCTACAGTGATGCAGTGGTTGGTCTGGCGCAGGCATATCGCTGCACGGCGGCGCGGCTGATTGCGGTTGATGAAATCCTGCGGGGGGCCGAACAATGAAACGGGTGGCACTAGCTCTGATGATGACGGCAAGCCCAGCTGCGGCGCAGGAGTGCTTTTCCACGCCCGATCTGCACGACGGTATTGCGGCTCGGGATATGCGCCGAGTGTTTTCCGGGCTCGACGCTGACGGATCGCGGGTTACGGAGATATTCATATCGCCGGGCGGCGAGTGGATTGCGATTATTTCGAATGCCTCTGGTCTGTCGTGCATTGCTGCGGGCGGGCCGATAGGACTGGTTTATGTGCCTGCGATTGGTGATCCGTCCTGATCTGTGTGTTGCATCGCGGCCTCGCCCCACTGGTCGGCTGCGGCGGCCATCATGCCGGGGAATGAGCGGGCGCGCAGGCGGGCGCGGTCAGGGCCGGGGCTCATGCGATGCACGGCATTCCACGCCTTCCACTCGGCGCTGCCGCGCGGCGGCTCGGGCAGCCTGTCGGTTGCCACAAGCGGCGGCAGGCCGCGCAGATACCAGCCGGTTTTCTTGTAGGCCGGTTCGCCAAACCAGAACGGCTGCACCATCTGCGGGCGGGGCAGATCGGCGGGCATGCGGTCTTTGGCCAAATCGTTCATTTCCGGGTTCTCGATGGCAACGCGCGAAATCGGAGCCTGCCAGCAGGCGGTGAACACGTCCACGCCAAGCTCGAACTCGGCGCGCATGTCGGCCAAGCTGCGCCCCTTGGGCAGTTTCTTCGGCGCTGTCCACTTGCCCGGGCCGCTCATCCAGCGACGGCCAGAGCGGCAGAGCCGGGTGCATGGGGGATGCATACATGCCAGCAAATCCCAGCCCTCATGCAGGATGCCGTCGCGCACGTCGCAGATGATATGCCGGTTGCTGCCATCCTCGGCGGGTTCCAGATCACAGGACCAAGTGTCGAACCCCGCCGCCTCGAACGCGCGACGGCCGATGCCAGAGGTTTCGCAGGCGATCAGGGCGCGCATCACTCCACCGCCTTTCCGGGCATTTCATTCCACTCGCGCCCATCCAGCAGGCGGCCCGCGTGTTTCTTGCCGACGCGCTGCATGGGCCAGCCATCATCGCCGCGCGTGCCATCTGGCCGCAGCCGGATCATCGTTTCGGTGTCGGTGGGCCATGTGCCATCGCCGCCGCGCAATGGCGCCCACCCGCCCCATTGCTTGAAGTGGAAGGCCACCCCAGCCGCGTTGCACTGGTCGCGCAGGGACCGTGCCCAATCCGGGTGCATCGGTCGCGCGTGTGGGCCGCTCTCGCCGCCGACGATCACAAGATCGAGGCCGTGGAAATGAGTGCCGGTGCCGCGAGCGTCAAAGCCGCGCAGCCCGTCGAACCACCCATCCTGCATATCCTGTAAATCCACCGGCCCGAGCATCGGCTCGACGCTGAGAAAGCGCACCGCTGCCGGGGTGGCCAGCAGATGCGGGATGCGAGCGTCGGCGGTGGTCTGGTCTTCGACGCTGGTGCCGAGCCAGACGTTGGGCAGGGGCCAAGTGGCCGCGCCCCCCAGCCCGCGATAACCGCGCACCGCGCAATTCATGCTGAACGCCGCATCTGTGATCGTGTCCATCGGCTTCGAGCAATCGTGCCGCCGCAGATATGCGCGCATCCGCTCCGGCCGCTTTGTCAGCACCTGAAAAGTGTGCTGCGAGGCCAGCGCCATGACGGCGAACACGCGGTCGATCCATTCATCGGGCACGCTCTCGTGAAACAGGTCGGAGTGGGCGCAGACGAAAATGCGGCGCGGGCGTTTCCAGCGCAGGGGCTGGTCGAGCCATTGCTCGTTGAAGCGCACCTCGCCGGTGAACTTGGCCTCGCCAGCTGCGTTCCTGCGCGCCAGACCGGCGCGGCTGGGGTGGTGCTGCAAGCGGCCAGCGGCCAGCGTGGCGGCGTAGCAGTGCTTGCAGCCCTCGCTGACCAGCGTGCAGCCGGTGATCGGTTGCCACGTCGCGTCGGTCCATTCGATCTTGCTGTTCTCAGCCATTGGCGGTGTCCTTCAAACAATCTGCGCACGGAGTGATGTGCTCGCACGGGTCTACCAGTTCCGGCAGCCGCCAGCACGGCGGGTCGCCAACAGCGGCGCATCGCTCGCGGCATGCGGCGCGTAGTTCCGGGGTGAAGCCTTCGGGATTGTTGGTCATGTGGCCTCGCATGCCGCTTTGGCGGCTCGGCCCGCCGCGAAAACAGCTTCGTGCTGCCACGGTTCGAAGACGCGCCCGCTGCCTGAGGCTGGAAAATACCCCTTCTTTGAGGCGTCGTAGAACAACCGGCCCGGATATGCCTCGGCAAAACGCCGGAAATCCAGCGCAGCTTGCGGCGTGGATATGTCAAAGGCGAGTTGCAGGTGCGCGCGGCGCAGCCCGAGATCAGGTGAGCGTTCCAGCCAGGCATCTATCCAGATCATTCGTGTCGCTTGAAAACGTGTCATGCTGCCTCCACTCGCGCGCACCAGTTCATCAGCGCGCCGTGCAGGCCGCTGGTGGAGGTGCTGCGGATGCCAAACATGCTGACAATGGCTCCGTCCCAGGCGATCGAGATGCGCGCTCACGCTGCGTTGCGGTGGGCTGGACGATCTGGATGCGTGGTGTCATGTCAGCAACCCCCACAGGATCAGCCCGCCACCGACGATCACAGCCAGTGCCAGCCCGATCAGGACGGCGCCAAGCATCTCGGCGGAACGGTCCAATTCATCCTGCGGCACAAGCTCATCGAACGCCTGCGCGGCACGGGCATTGTCAGCCGGGCCGCGATTTGCGAGGTTGGTTTCATCCTCGATCCACTGACGTTCAGCGGCACTGCGGCCTGCGAGATAACGTGGTTCGGTCATGATCAATACTCCATTCTTGCATCGCGCATGTCATCGGCGCAGGCATCTGCATAGTCACGCGCCGCTTGATCCATGCCTTGCTGTTCCCACCATTCCTGCGCGGCGGCGGTCAGCCGGTCAATCTCAACCTGCCCCCACCATTCGGCGCATTCGGATGCGGTGAACGTGCAGGCGCCGATCTTGACGCTGTTCAGATGCACCATGCCGCAATCGTCGCCGCTGCAATCGCATTCGCCGAGGGCTTCGTTCAGTTCCCACAGTTCCAGCGTGATTTTGAAATCACCCTCGAATGTGTCATCGTCTTGCGGGTAATTCATGATCGTCCTCCTATGCCTTGACGACATTGCCGCCGCGCACCATATATGCGACGTTCGGTTCGATCCCGCCCTCGCCTACATAGGCCGTGATCATTCGATAGCGGTCCCCATCCCAAATCTTCCATTGCAATATGCTGCGGTCGCCGCCGGTGTTGGTGCTGCCGTCGCCGCCGGTGTTGGTGCTGAGGTAGCCGCCGGTGTTGGTGCTGCCGCTGCTGCCGGTGTTGGTGCTGCCGTTGCCGCCGGTGTTGGTGCTGTAGCCGCCGCCGGTGTTGGTGCTGCCGTAGCTGCCGGTGTTGGTGCTGCCGTAGCCGCCGGTGTTGGTGCTGCCGTTGCCGCCGGTGTTGGTGCTGCGGTAGCCGCCGGCGTTGGTGCTGTAGTCGCCGCCGGCGTTGGTGCTGCCAATTACCGCACCGATAGCACCAAGGCGTCTGATTTCCGCCGCCGCGTCATGCAGACTGCCGGTAAAGCACACCGTAGCGCGCGGAAATTTGACCTTGCCGCCCAAATCAATCCACTCGCTGATTTCCGCGACAATCCATTTTTTGTCAGCGTCATAGGACGCCAGATTTCCGTCGCCCTCGCCCCACAGAAACCCATGCAACCCGTTGCCGCATTTACTTGTCGGCTTCCAGTCAGGGGCACTGACTTCGCCGCTTTCCGGCCATTGGAATTTCCCATCGTGTGACGTCATATCCGCCGCGCACTGGCGCAGGATGTATGCTTTACCCTTGGTCGGTTTCATCGTCGTTCCTCTCTCTACCTGCAATCATCCTAGCGCCGCCGTCGCCTCCTGTCTAGCGGCAATATCGCTTGCGGGTGAACGGAATATTATGCGCAGTCGTGATGTGGCTGACCCACGGGCGCGAGTATCCGATTGCCTTGGCGATGGCGGGCTGCGACATGCCAGTTGCGGCCAAGGCGGTGATTTGCGCCACCAGATCATCGCGTGGCACGCGGCACCGATCCGGGCGGCATGTGACGCCCAGAGCCTTTGCAACCTGGCTGACGCGCACCCGCGAAAACCCCGTTGCTTCGGAGATTTCCCGCTGTGACATGCCCCGAGCCACAAGTGCAGTGATGATGGTTTGCAGTGCCTGCCGCTTCGCTGGCCTGGTGATGTGTGCGACCGGCGGTTCTGCGGCTACGGGCTGCGGCGCGCGCGGGGTTCGAATGAGATGCTCGCCGCGCCAGTCTGGATCAATATTCATGGGTTCCTCCTGTTCAACATTTCGTTCACGCGCGGCAGAAAGCCATAATCCGGGCCGTGCCGCGCGACCCACTCGCGCTTGTTGGCGTGGTAGCCCTGCGGTCCTTGATGGTCATCGTAGCAGAGTGGGATTGTCTTGAAATCATCCCGCGCCATGCCGCCCCCGGTGCAATGATGTGCCTGAGACGGGGGTGGCGCACCGCATATGATGCACGGCAGCAGCTTGACGTGCCGCATGTGCAACAGCCCGCCACGGGTGCCACGAACGGGATTGTCTGGTTTCAGCCCAAGCGGCGGTTTTGATGGCACGCGGCTCACTTGCGGCTTTCCTCGTAGTCCGGCCCCGGCAATGTCAGAAACACACCTTGCGCCGAAAACTCGCCGTAAATCGCATCGAGCCACCGCGTCATCTGCCGCACCTTCATCAGCCTGGAGACAGGATAATCGGTCGGGGGCAGCATCAGTTCAAGCTTTTCCGCATAGGTAAAGCGGTCGCGTATCAGCCTGTCCCATTGCTCGCGGAAGTCATCATTCTCAGCGTGCAGCATTCGGACGCCGTGTTCCAACTTGCAGTGACCGCGCACGTCGCTGATAGTGCGGTCGCCCATTTGCTCCGAGATTTGCCGGAACCAATCAAAAGCCAGTTTGTTCTGCGCGTCAGTTCGATCAGCCCCGGCAGTTATTCGCACCGTCACCGGAAGCTTTCGGGCGCGCAGAAACCGTGCAAGCCCGTCTATTTCGGCGTCGGTGCGAATAATACGGGTGGTCATTTCCGATAGTTCAAGACGTATGCCTTGGCCTCTTCCTTGGTCATTGGACTGCCGGCCCGGTCATTTAAGATTGTCCCGGCGCACGAGTCGATCACGTCGCAAAGCGCGGATTTTTGCTTGTCGTTATCATGCTGTTGCATCGCGCCAGCGGCGACATCCCCAGCAGCAAAATATCTGTCAAGCGCGGCCCGAAACGGGGTGCCAACTTCGGCGCCGTCAAAGCCTTTAATCGTGCCCCGTTTCAGCAACAATTGCTGTTCTTCTTTATCCATCTCGTTCCCCTTTCAGAGCTGCGTCAAATTCAGCACGCCACTGCGCAACGCGCCACCCAGCGGCATACATATCATGCGGGTTATCCATGCCCCCGGTGACGGGGTGCGGATTGTCGTAGGGCCTGCCGCTGGCGCAATCGGTCTGGGCCTGCAGGAATGGCGGCATGCGCGGGGTCATCAGAACGCCTGTTTTTCGGTCCACACGCGCAGCCCATCCGCGTTGGAAAATTCCTTGTGGTGCTTCTCGGCCCAAAGCTCGATGAATGCCGTCAGATCCTCGCGGGCGTTCTTGGCGATGTAGTTCAGCAGCGCGCGATGGTCGGTAATTTCATAGCGCGTGACCGTCCTAAGCCCGGGAACGGTACCCTTCGCCGCCAGCGAGGCTTGCCGCTGCGCTTCCTTGGCTTCGTCAGCGATACGGTCGGCCTCGCGCTGCGCTTCGATATCGCCCGCGCTTGCCGCTGCGTGGGCTTCCTGCGCCTTGCGGGTAGCTTCCCATGCTGCCGCCTCTGCGGCCTTGCGGGCAGCTTCCTTTTCCGCCGCCAGTTTCCGTTTGAAGCCATCGGTGATAGCGATAAGTCCCTTCACCAGCCGGTCCAGATCGGTGAGCGTCGGGGCGAACTTCGCCTTTTCATTTTTCCAGGCATCATACATAGGCTTCGCCGCGCTTTCCTCGGCGTCGGTAACGGCCTTGCGGGCGGCTTTGATGCCTTTCAGCAGCGCATCAACGGCCTTCATTTGGCCTTCGTTCTCGACTGCCGCGCCGTCAAGCCAGCCTTCGGCCTCAGTGATGGTGTCGCCGAACGGGGCCAGCGCTTCGTCAATTGCGTTCGGGGGGTTATTGTGCAGTCTGTCCATGATGCCCTCAATATGGAATTTCTGTGGCGCCAACATCGGCGCTATCCGCAAGCGCCAGATCGGCCTTGCGCTTGTTCTTCACCGCTTCGACTTCTAGATAGATCGGCTGCGATGCCGCCTTGATTTCGCCGATGACGTGCGCTTCGGATTTCCACGCCTCGCCAAGATCGGCAATGGTAGTGGTGCGGGTGAGTTTTTTCATCACGCGATCAGCGGCGGCGCGGGCGTTGAATGCAGGTGCTTCATCCTCTTTCGGCGCAGCCTTCGCAGCGTCGTTGCCGTCGTCGTCGTCTGGCGCAATCCCAGCCATGCCCATGAGGCCATACCTACGCGCGTAGGTTGACGCGGAGCCATAGCCCTGCATGTCGTTCTTGGCGATAATCAGCGGCACGCGGCATTCAACCATTTCGCCGCTTTCGCCATGAACAAAAATCGTCTTGATGTAGCGCCCA